>Ga0210408_10006068_pt1 | contig 10481 bp, 3 predicted proteins | sample IncBWH4MmetaG_FD_155471 | JGI IMG/M metagenome (GOLD analysis project Ga0210408, IMG submission 155471) | Forest soil microbial communities from Barre Woods Harvard Forest LTER site, Petersham, Massachusetts, United States - Inc-BW-H-4-M | ecosystem: Environmental > Terrestrial > Soil >...
GTCATCGCATTCGATATCGCAGTGAGTGATCACTACGTTCCGCGTGGAATCAATGTCGATGCCGTCGGAACTGGCGGCGCGGACCGGGTCGTTGTGCGCGCGGACCGTGACGTTGCTGATGTTGACGCCGTCGCAGTAGGTAAGCTGTAAATTCCAGAAGGCCGGGTCTTTGAGTAACACATCGCGCACGACGACGTTTTGTGAACGGATGATATGCACCAGCCTCGGCCGGCCGACTTTGAAATGCGGGTCCATGTCATCTTTTTCCTGCCGGCGGGTATTCCAATATTCGCGCCACCAGCGCTCGCCGGAGCCGTCGATTGTTCCGGGTCCGGTCAACTCAAATCCATTCAGGCCATCCGCATTGATCAGCGCAGCGGGCCATTTCATTTCCAGGCCTGCGATCCGCGTGTCGATCCATGGGTAATCATTGGTGTTTTGCGAGCCTTTCAGGACGCCGCCCTCTTCCACACGTAAATTTACTCCCGGCTTCAGGAAAATCGCTCCCGTCACAAACGTGCCTTTCGGGACAACGAGCACGCCGCCGCCATCGGCTGCGCACCGGTCGATCACGCTTTGAATGGCCTTGGTATTGACGGTCTGGCCATCGCCAACGGCGCCGTGCTCGGCGATGACGTAGCCCCTTTCGGCGGCGGTGAGGTGCGCGCACGGGAGCAAGCAGGCCGACAGCAGCAAAATCCCAAAGCCCAAATCCGAAATCCGGAAGCAGGCCGAAATTCGAAATCCGAAAACATTTCGCGCTGGTCCGAGCCATGGTTTTTCGGCTTTCGGCCTCCGGCTTTCGGCCTCCGGACTTAGGAGGTGTCGAAGAACTTTCATGGCGATTTCGAAATAGTGCCGGACCTGGCCACTTCGACGGCATAGACCTGCGGGCTGCCGTCGAAGTTGCCGCGGAAAACAATCCATTTGCCGTCCGGCATAAAATTCACATTGGGTTCCAGGGAATAATCGTGTTGAGCCATGTTCACCAATCGCTCCGCTCGAAGGGTGCCATCCGGTTGCGGCGTAAATAGACGAATCCATTTCCCATCAGCGGCGTGCGCGACCATGTTGGGGGCGCCGCCGTCGCCGGCGAAGAGCTTGCCATTGCGTGAGATGTTGTAGTGCACGGACCATTGGTCGCGCTCGACAGCATACCGGGTTTCTTTGCCGGTGGCGACGTCCACGCCGGCGAGGAAGAACTTTTCTCCGCGCGGCACTTGCAGATCGAACCAGATGGTTTTGCCGTCCGGGCTCCAGAATTCATGCCCGGCGATCTCCATGGGGATGCTGCGCGGATGCATCAGGCGCAGACCGGTGCCGTCTGTGCGGATAGTCCAGATGCGGTCCAGTTTGTGCCACGGTCCTTCGTGGCAGAACATGAGCAAGGCTGGGTCGGTCGGTGAGAATTGGAAATGATTGATCCAGCCTTCGTACCGATAAATCTCATTCGTGTTGCCCATAGCGATCGAAATGGTGTAGAGGCGCATGGGTCGTTGTGCTTCGAAGATCTTGTCGAACCAGGCCGACTTCGGGCCGCTGCGATCGATCCTTGGGCCGCCAGGTTCGGTGAAGGCGCCGGCCAGCAGGGTTTCATCGGCGTTGACGGTCGGCGCGCTGCCCCGCAGGGGCAGTTGGCCGATGAGCCGGGTCTGACGCGTATCCACATGCGTCGTGTAGAGAGCGCCCTGCCGCTGGTAATACACCTGCCGGCTGGTCCGCGAAACCACTCCGCCAAAAGTCCCCGGTTCGGTCAACGGCTCAACCTGTCGCGTCGCCAGTCTCAGCACGCAAAGTCGATTGCTTTCGCCCGGCGGCCGGTTTTCGAAGACCATTTTATCGCCCTCACGGGTGAAGGCGTTTTGGTGGAAATAAAAACTCTCACTCGTGCCCGGCAGGCGGGAGAGTCGGACGACGCGATGGCTGGTGTCGCGGTCAATCCATTCGTCACGGAGAGCAGAAGGGGCGGCTTTTTCAGCGGCAAGGGCTTGAACTGGCAAACAGGTGAGCAGGCTGAGGGCGGTGGTCGTAATCTTAATCCTAATCTTAATCGTAATCCTGAAAAAGGGATTACGACCAGGATTACGACCAGGATTACGATTTAGTTTCATGAGCCGCGGTTCTCCTCAGGGCGCGATGCGATTATTGGCGTCAGCGTCACCGGACCCATTAGGCCCGAATCGCGCAACGGCCAACGGGAAGCATCAAAGGGTTTGTAATCAAGACCGACCACGTTGATGTCATAGAAAGCCTTCCATTTGACCCCGCGCCGATCCAGATCGCGGATCCGATTAGCGGCGGAATTGGTCACCTCGACTTCCAGCAGGTTATCGTTGGGTTTGAGCGGGCCGACGACGGCGCTGAACGGCGGAATGATCAAAGTGCCCAGGTCCGTGCCATTGAGCCGAACTCGGGCGCTTTGACAAACTTTGCCCAGCTCTAATCGCCAGTGTCCTGCGCCCGGCTTGGGCGCGTCGAACGTGAGCCGGTAAACCGCAGTGCCGGCAAAGCGTTGCGCGTTGGTGTCGGCCAGTTCAGTCCACGAGGCGAGCTCCCGGGTCTGGAACGGCGCGGGGAACTCGGGACCGCCCTGAAGGAAACTACCCTGCCATGCACCGGCCAGCGGTATTGGGTTGCCACAAGGTTCCCAATAGGTCCAGGCCGGCTCCTGTAGGTCCGGTGCTTCGGAGCATCGGAGCAGTACGGATGCGCCCGGCTGAAGCTGTAAATAAACCTGCGAACCCGAGTCATTGCGCCTCAAAGCCGCCATACCGCTGCGCCCACTGAGAGGGTCCATGATCTCCACCGAGCGGCCCGGAAAAGTAAGTGCCACCCAATCTTTCACCGCCGTTTGTTCCGAACGATTCGCGACGAAATAATAGTGCCCGCCCTCGAACCCGCGACGCACGCACATCAGGCCGGGATGCTCGAACATGGGTTCGCGGGGAATGCCGGCGGACTCGAGGGCCGGTTCGATGTCGCCGACAAGGATGCGACCTTTGCCAAGCTTGGCCCCGGCCGCACGTGCTGACGTGGGGGCGTCCAGGGAGGACATGTTCGGGCCCGGCGCGATGGCGGCATCGGGCGCTGCCACCGTTCCCGGTGTCGATGCCGGCAGTTTTACCTCGGCGCACAACTTCTTCAATTCCGCGCGGCGCTGGTCCAGCCGTGCCCAGCCGGGAACGTCTCGAGGGAGTTTCGTCTCGAAAATAATTGTCGCCCCTGACTTCGCGAGGCCGAACAGCTTGCGCAAAGTGTCCACCGGCATGTGGCCTGTCTGCGGGACGACCACCGCGCGGTAATCACCGCCGGGCACAGCGATTTTGCCGCGCCGCTCTTGCGCTGTGGCCAATTGCCGGTCGGAAATGTAATCGAAAGCGTAACCACGATTCCAAAGCCGCTCGGCGGCCTTGCCGATGGATTGCCCCTCGAACCATTCCCGCGCATGAACCGTCAGCGGCTGGACCATCCCGGCCGGGTTGTGCCAGAGCTCGTGGATCGGCCAATACAGCAGGATGTCATTGTCGGATCGGCCGGACTGCAGCACGGCCTGGCAACGCGCCGCGTAGCCATTCAACGCAGGCACATCGCGCCAGATCGAATTACGCGGATTCATCTCGTAGGAGGCGTAAAAGGCCCAGCCTGGCCAGCCGGCGTCGTCAGGTGAATAACAGGTGCCGTGGTAGAATACATGATTGATGCCGGACAGGAACATGTCATCCAGCAGGTATTTCATGTCCGACAGCGTCTCGGTGAAATGTTCCGTCAGCCAGGTGCCGGTCTCGGCTGCCGTCAGGTTTTTACCGGCTACGTGTGCCGCGGAAGAAGCGAACTTCGAGACCAGCTTGTTGCGGTCCAGGTGAAACATCTCCGTTTCGGGAATATCAGCCGCGGCGTAGAGATCGAGCCAGTTGCCCGGCGAGCCGTGGGCCTCGTTGCGGGTGACGAAACCGTGCGCGTGTGCCCATCGCGTCCACTGCGGCAGGGAATCCTCCACCATCACGTCCGAAATCGTTTCGCGGTAGTCGCTTTTGACGCGGGCAATGTGGTCGGGATCGGTGAAACGTGAATCGCGTTCGGCGGTTGGTGCGCGGCCCGGGAAAAGGGCGAGTAGCTCGGTTTGGAGACGGTAACCGCGCTGTTTTTCGAACGAAGCGAAAAAATCGGGCGCCCAATCCGAGCGGTACTCGTAAGAGTCGTGATAGAGAGCGCGGAGTTTTGGGCCGGAGTAATGGGTGAAGGCATCGTCGAACCAGCTTAAATAATGACGCATGGCTTCCGGGTAAATCAGGTTGAGCATGTGGCCCTGGCCGCCGGGCGCCGCGCGCTTAACTTTCTGGCCGGAGGGCCGTTGGGAAATGACATAGACTTGCCAGGGGCCATCCGGCGCCGACCAATTTACAGCTCCGTCCTCCGTGATTTTGTCGGTCAGCTCCACGCTCTTGCCTTCCGGCCTGAACGCGACCAGCGCTTGGGTCCTCTTCGGGTTGATTTTTTCCTGTAGCTTCCCGCCCGCCCCTACTTCAAACGTCTTAACTACCACCAGTGCATTGGCCTCCTCGTCGGTGACGTGCGGGCCGCCAAAGCACCAGCCGGTGCCGGTCGTCATATCGACTCCCAGGTCCAGCCGGTGCCCTTCGTGCACGGTATAAGCGAGCATCTCCATCCATTTCGGGCTGAGATAATCAATGAAACGAGCCTCGTATCCCTTTGCGCCGTAGATGGGGATAATATGGACTCCCCCCAATCCGGCATCGTGGTAGCGTTGCAACTCGCGCGTGAGGTTTGGCTTGTCCACCGCGCTGCCCATCCACCACCAGTAGGCCCAGGGTTTATTCTCGCGAGTGACGGCGGGCCAGGCGGGCGCAGCAGTGGCGGCGCTAACCGCCAGGACCAGGCAGGTGGCCATGAACAGGCCGAAAATGTTCGGGGTCTGAAATGTGCGCCGGTAGAGTAACGCGCGAAGCGCACGAAGTGCGCCGTATTCCGGCGCCTTTACAACAATGGTTCGGCGCGATATCCCCATCGCGCCGGCCGAGCGTGCCGGCATGCCGTCATATCTCCACCGCGCCGGGTCCTGGGATTGCAAGATCGGCGCGCTGTGGACATCACGCCCTGCCTTGGCGGGTAATGTGCTGCATTCGCTCACTTTTTTCTCCCAAGCTTAACGCTCCGCCGCCTCCAGGTAGTTGAAGATAGCATTGTATTGTTGGTAGGTCGTCGGCGACTCCTCGGTGACCAATTGAGTCGTCGCCAGGAGGTAGGCCGCTGGACTATAGATAAACCTGGACGAGCCGTCGGTAAAAAGGACCACCCACCCTTTGGCCGGATAATGGGAGAAGTATGTCGTATTAAAGGGCATTCCTAGCGGAGCGCTGCCGTTGGGGTTTTCCAGGTAATCCATCAGGAAGAGCTTGTGACCGGGAGCCTGGCTGACCTTCTGGTAGGCGCGCAGGGTCATGGAATTAGTCGCATCAACCATGCGCGGATTATACAAATAACTGGAACGCACCACCCCTGCATTGGCGTTTGGGTCCGGTGACATTGGGCCGCAGGTGCTCATGAAGTGAGGCGCCGCGTATTCATCGGCGCTGAGAACGGAATTTCGCGGATAGCTGGGGCAGAACAGGATCTTGCCATCGCCAATGAGTTTCCCAGCGTACAGGTAGCCGAGATTGTTGAACTGGAAGCCGAGAGCGTTGTTGTCCTGGGGCACCGTGACGTTGGGGAGACTTTGTGAAGGACCGACCGCGTAGCGGGTGTAGTGTTCGCCCCGCAGGTCGTTGAGCGCATGTCCTCCGGGCACATCAACCCACACCGGGTACCAATCCTTGAAATCGGAGGCATAAATCGAGCAGGCCACATAAAGCTGCTTGGTATTTGAAATACACTGGACCCGTTTGGCTTTTGTCTTGGCGGCGTTCAGGGCGGGCAACAACATTGCAGCCAATATAGCAATGATTGCGATGACGACGAGCAGTTCAATCAAGGTAAAGGCTCTGCGCCGCAACAGCGGGAGCGCCGACCCATTCGGCGCTCCCGCCTGACTTACCCATTCTCGCTTGCTACTCATGCGAAATTCAGGGCCTGGAGCCCGGTTCCGCCCAGGAACCGGCACGCACCGCCCCCTACGGCAACACCTCCACTACGTCGTAGAACTGCAGGGCGTTGGTCGCGGCAGTGTTGCTGAAACTGAAACTGCCATCAGCGGCAAAGGTATTGGTCGCCAGGGTTATCCACTGGGCCAGAGGCAGGGCCACGTTGGTCGTGGTAAGAACGTAATAGATGCCGCCCGCCAGGCCATTGGTTCCCGAAATGACATTGGTTGTTCCCGTGACCTGGATCGGGCCGACGCTTGGCGGCAGGATGTGCCCGACAACACTTAAGCTGCCGTTGACGTTCAGATTCGTGGTGACCCAGCTCAGGCCTGGCGCCAGCACGGACAGGTTGGTCGCTGCAAACGAACCGCTGAGCGCGCCCGAGAAGAGTTGGAAGGTCTCGCCGCCCACCAGCGTGTGCCCAATATTGGTGACGGTGAGCGCGCCCCCGTAGGTGATGTTGGTCGCTACTAACCGCCCGCTGTTAAGCGAGTTGGTGCGGTTCAGGTTGATCAGCGTTGTCCCGTTCAGCGAGACGGCGTTGGTCACCGTTAAGATGCCCGGGGCGTTGGAGAAGCCCGGCATGACCGTCCCATTGCCAGCGAGGCTGCCCAGAAGTGTCCCATTTCCCTGGATGATGTTCGCCACGGTGAGCGTGCCAGAGGCGGAAACGTCCAGCAATCCAGGAGCTGCGATGGTGTAATATGAACTAGCTGGCTGGGCGGCGGAGGCGCCAAGAACCAGCACGCCATTGCTCACCACGGTCGGGCCCGTGTAGGTCAGATTGGCGCTGGTCAGCGTCCAGGAACCGGTGCCGACTTTGATGATACCGTGCGTGTCGGTGATGCCACCGTCATATTGCGCACTCGTGTTGAGCCCGCCGACGCTCCAACGCGCGGGCTGGCCGGAGGCACTGCCAGAGTTGAGTGCGATGGTGGCGGTTGCGTCCCCGGACAGTTCGCCGATGGGGATGATCGGGGTGCCGGTGACCAGATTGTACATAAATGCGCCGCCCCCTCCACCAGCCGCCAGGTACACCCGCGCGTTCGGGAAACCCGCAGCCGTATTCAGGCGAAAGTCATTGCCGCCGGAAGCGCTCGTATTGCTCACGACCAGCAGGCCATTGAAGCCGGTCCAATTGCCGCTGACATTCCCGCGCACATAGCGGGTGACAAACGTCAGTGTGCCGCTCGCTGGGCCGGTAGCGGTGCTGGGGGCGAAACCGCCGCCACGGCAGGTTCCAAATACCGTCGCATTGGCATTCGCCGCGACGATGACCGGATTTACAAAGGTGCCGTAGTCCGGGCTGGTGCTGCCGGTGAAACCGCCCAATTGCAAGGTGCCGCCATAAAAAGTGACCGAGCCGGCGCCCAGCATGCTGGCGTTGGCCGTGGTGCTGCTACCGCCGCTGATGACGCCGTTGCTGATGCTCGTGCCTCCGCTAAAAGTGCTGCCATTGCCACCGGGCTGCAAGGTCAGCGTATTAGTGCCGTTCTTTACCAATGCGAGCGTACCGCCTGCGCCCGTGTTGTTTTCGAGCAACCCGGTGAAAGTGGTATCGGCAATCGCATTCACGATAAGCGTGCTGGTGCCGCTTCCGTTGTTGACGACTTGTCCCAACACTGTGCCGGTGAGTCCTGAGAGCGCGTTGATGGTTTCATTGAAACCGTTCAGATCGAACGTGCCGGCCGTCGTGGCTCCGCCATCAAGAATCAGCCAACCCGTCGTCGTTCCCCCGTCGGGAATCACCTCGGACGCCCCCAACTTCACCACGCCGTTGCTGATATAGGTGTTGTTCGCATAACTGCTCGCCCCGCCCAAAGTCACGGTGCCAGGTCCGTTCACGATGAGCGTGCCAGAACCGGTAATGCTGCTGTTGACCGCAAGGCTGCCGCTCCGGTCGATGACCAGCACCGTATTGTTAGTCACCGTACCGCTGCCCAGTGTGCCCGCAGCCAGGCCATCGCCGACCTGCAACGTGCCGGAGTTGATGGTGATCCCGCCGCTAAAGCCGCTGTTGTTGCCCACCAGCGTCAGCGTTCCTAACCCTTGCTGAGTCAGTCTGCCGCTACCGGTAATATTCGCACTGACTGCGCGGCTATCTGGCTGGTCAAACACCAGCGAGGCGTTATCGGTGATGTTGCCGGTGCCGATGTCAGCGGAGGTGGTGCCATTGCCGACCTGGACGGTGCCGCCATTGATGGTCGTGGTGCCGGTGTAGGTGTTTGTCGTAAGCAGGAACAGGTTTCCAGTATTGTTCTTGACCAGGCTCGCCCCGCCATCAACCAGCCCGTTGCCGCCAAAGGTGTAGTCCTGAACTGCATTGACCGTTACTATCGCCGGGGAAAGGGTCCCGAGGAGGTTGATCGGCGGCGTGTTCGAGCCGGTGTCGTCGAAGGTAGCATTATCAAAGTTATGAAACACGGAAGGACTGCCGCCGTTCATCCAGTCGGCCGTCGTGTTGACATCCCAGTTGTTGTTCACGCCATCGCCCCGCCAGACGAGATTCAGGGCGACGTAGCTGGAAACTACAAGGTCGATCTCCCCCGCCGTGGCGCTGCTCAGGTTGGCGACCTGGCCGGCCTGCGAGAACCCCGCCACCGAAAGGTTCGCCACCGACCCGCTGAGCGAGCCTGCATAGCTGATCAACTTGTAGGTGCCGTTAGGCAGCGGCGAACCGATAATATTCAGTTGGAGCAGTCCCGCATTCAGAGCCAGATTCCCACCCACGGTGATTTGGTCGCGCGAGCCCGTAGAGATGTCAAAATAGAACGTTCCGCCATTCAGGGAGAGAACGTTATTCAAGGTGAGCGTGCCAATCACCCCGTTCCCGGCGGGGCTGAGGCTGGAGCCGGTGGTGGTGGAGAGATTCCCGTTAACCGTGCCGCTGCCGCCCAAGGCCTGTCCGACGCTCCCATTCAAAGTGATGCCGCCTGGGGCCGAAGCATCAAAAATTGCCCCGGAACTGACAACGATGCTGACGCTGTTCGACAGCGAGCCGCCGGCGCCGAGCGCCAATGTGCCCGCACTAACGGTAGTGTTGCCGTTGTAAGTTTCTGCCGCGCCTAGCGTGAGGACACCCGCGCCTTGCTGGGTCAGGCTGCCCAGGCCGCTGATGACTCCCGCGTAGGAGACTGTGTCCGAGCGGTTGAAAATCAATAATCCGTTGTCGGCGATGCTGGCCGAGGTCCCGAGGCTGCCGGTGGTACCACCGTTGCCCACCTGCAAAGTTCCGGCACTGATGATGGTCGGCCCCGTAAAGAGGTTATTGGCGCTCAGTGTCACGTTCCCCTTCAGGACCTTCAAAGCCCCTTTGCCGCTAATCGGCAGGCCAAAGGTGATCGCATCCGAGCGATTAAACGCCAGATTCGCATTGTTCGTCACACCCGATGAAGAGGATATGCTGCCCGAGGTGCCGCCGCTGCCAATCTCGAGCGTTCCGCCGGGAAAGACCCCCGGCGTGTTGTTGTTCCCGGCGCTGATGCTTGGGCCGTTGATCCAGGTCGAACCGGTATACGTGTTAGCGGCGGTAAGAATCAGCGTGCCCTGGCCGCTCTTCGTCAAGGCGCTCCCGCTGGTAGCTGCGTTGTTCGTGTTGTCGGCAATGACCGCGCCAATCGTTAACGCATCGAGGGCGCTGTGCTCCACGACGATAAGGTCCGCGTTGAGGGCTCCCAGCAGCCTGCCGCCGGTGACCGTGGCCGCGCCGCTGGCATTGGCGGGCACCAGGAGCCCTCCCGATGCCAGCGTCAGATTCTGCCCGGGATTGACTGTTACGGTCGCCGCCGCCGAGAGCTTCAGGGAATTGATTACGGTGTTGTTTAGGGCGGCCGAAGGGCTCGCGGTGACGACGACGTTGCTGGAGGCACCCCACGCGGATGGAGTGGAGTTATTTTGATAAGCTGCGTAGGCGACCGAACCGGCGCCCGTCGCCACCGGGACCACCCAGTCGTTTTCGAAGATCGTCGCAAACCCTCCCACAATGCCATTTACCGTCGCCGTGTTTGTAATCAGCAGGCCCACCTGCGGACTCGCGGATTTGGACTGGATGTTATTGAAATCCACGGTGCCGCCGGGGCCGCTGCGAAAGACGCTGTTGAATTGGCAAATGTAGCTGCTGCTGGAGGCCCTGTTCCGCATGGCCACAGAGCCGGCGCCTGGGTTAACCACCAGGTTGTTGAAATTCGCCCGATACGTGTCATTGGCATTGTCGGACAAAAAGAAGCCGCCTCCACCGAGACGGAGATTGCCGAGCGCTGAAAGTCCGTTGTACACGGTAATGTGGGGCGGAGTGGGGAGGACTCCCGAAACGAGCGTGCTGCCATTGTTAACGATCGTATCGCCGGCGTAGCTGTTCGGCGTGTTCAGCGTGACGGTGCCCCC
>Ga0210408_10006069_pt1 | contig 10480 bp, 12 predicted proteins | sample IncBWH4MmetaG_FD_155471 | JGI IMG/M metagenome (GOLD analysis project Ga0210408, IMG submission 155471) | Forest soil microbial communities from Barre Woods Harvard Forest LTER site, Petersham, Massachusetts, United States - Inc-BW-H-4-M | ecosystem: Environmental > Terrestrial > Soil >...
CTCACGGCGCCCGATGTCGAGCCGCGTTCGCGGGGCCGAGCCGGCGCGCCCCCTGCAAACGCAAAGGCCACAAGGCCGACAATTCGCCGGCGGCCGCGGTCACGGCGGGCGCGAGGTCACGGACCCGCTGATCCGGCAACGACCGAGATGAATTCGCCCGGCGCGATCGAGACGCTGATCTGCCTGAGGGCAGGAAACGGCCGGTCGCCGTCCGCGCCGAAAGCCTTCGACACGTTGCGAAGTACGATTGGAACGCCCGCGCGTGAAACCATCTCACGAGCTCGTGCTGTTGACGGCCGCCCCCGACGCGGCGACCGCATCGAGCGGCACTTTGGAGAGGAGCAGGACTTTTCGGCCTTGTTGCACGACCGTGTTGTCCTGTTTCATCACTTCGACGTCGAACGAGGCGATAGCCTGCGTCGGACGCGATTTGCTGTCGCGCAACTCGGCGAGCGTGTAGTTCACGAAGATTGTGTCGCCGATGAAGATTGGGCCTACAAACCGCCAGTCGGCGATGCCGAGAAACGCCACCGCGGTCTCGCGCAACTCCCCCGTCCGCGGCCACATCAGGCCATGCGCATAGGCGAGCCCCAGCATGCCGTGGGCTATGCGCCGACCGAATTGGCTGCTCTTGGCATAAACATCGCTGGTATGGAGCTCCGAGTAATCGCCGGTCAGACCGGCGAAGCCGACCACATCCGCATCCGTGATGGTGCGCCCGGGACTGCGGAACCGCATCCCGACGAACAAATCCTCGTATCGATAACTCAGGCTCGGCGGTTCCGTCACGGTCTGGCCGTTTCGCACGCTGCACTAGTGCCCCGATTCCGAAGTTCGCATCATTTTGCGGCACGCTCGTTTGCGAACTTCGGAATCGAAGGGCACTAGCAACTCTATGATTCTAGTGCCGCTTTGAACCCGAAGTTCGCAACCGGACTCGCGGCAAGTATGATGCGAACTTCGGGTTCGCGGCACTGGTCTGTGACATCTACCCTGGAACGGGTCGTCGTGCCCCAAGTTGGAAGGCTATTCCAACATGCCTTTTGTCGCAATAGACCCAGCCGCCGCGAAGAAGAAACGGGGCCGGCGTACGCAATACATGCCGGCCCCAGTGTTTGAGTCATGACATTTGTTTCTGGCGCGAACGTGTCCGGATTCTGACTTGAATCGAATCCGCGCAGCCTTATCCACAGGCGTCGAGCGCTGACCCTACGGAAGCTTAATGCGTTGCGCTCGCATGCGGTGCCGCCGGCGTTCGCTTTGCGCTCGAGCGCGGGGTGCGGCGCTTGCCCGTCCCGGCTGGGCTTTGCGCTTCTTTCGCCTCCGATCCGGCGCTGCTCGCCCGCTCTTGCGCGTCGAGCACGCGCTCGGCGGTGGCCCAGTGCCGCTTTTCCTGATCCGACGGACGGCCTTCTTCTTCCCACAAGCGATGGGCGATCTCTCTCACGCGGTGCTCCCGGTCGGACATGAAAATCCTCCTGTTGCTTTGCTGCGCGACACGCTCCGGCTTTCGGCCGGTCGAAATATGCGGCGGTTTGCGACGCGCTCGCATTGTCGATCGAGCGAATCACGCGCGGTTATCAAGTGTGTTGTTTGTCGCGATCGGGGGCGACGCTCAACCCTACTCGGGTGGGGTGCGCGGGCGTTGCGAATCGTAGGGTGGGCTAAGCCCGCCGAAGCGCGGAGCGCGAAGGTGGGCGTGCCCACGTCAGCCTGAAAGTCAAACAAACATCCGCGTCGGCAGGTCCGCGGGCACCGGCGATGGCGGCAGTCAATTTCAATTGCTGCGCCCTTTCCCCAAGTCAGCACGCAGTATACGCTCTTGCGCGGTGTGCCACGCCAGGGAGATGCGTCATGAATGTCCTTGCGAAGGCCAGATCGATTGTTCTTCGTGCGGCGGCTCTCGTTGCCGTGCTTGCGACCTATGCCGCAGGAAACATTGGTTCCCAGACCGTAACGGCGGTCGGAGTCTCAACGCTGACGATGACGACCTCGGCGACGCCCGCCAACGCTGGCTGGCGCAGACGTTGGACTTGGCGAACGCCGGGCTGGCAGGGATGGGGCTGGCGCCGCGGCTGGCATCGCTGCTGGTGGGGCGAGTGGTGTTAGCCCACCCTACGCTGCTGGCGTGTTTGCGATGATGCTCTCCAACGCCTTGAGCCCGTCGGTGAGCGCGGCGGGCCCAGGCTGGAGGATCAGCGCCGATTTGATCTCGTAAAGCCGGCCGTTGCGGACCGCGGGAACGGTATCGAACCCGGGACGTGCGGCGACTTTCTCCTTGTTGAACTTCTTGCCGCACCAGGAGCCGACGATGATGTGGGGCGCGCGGCGGATCACCTCGTCGCGGCTGACGATGCGGTCCTTGGCGGACTTGCAGCCGGTAAGTTCGGAAAAGATGTCGGTGCCGCCGGCGATGTCGATCAGCTCGGACACCCAGGCGATGCCGGAGATCATCGGCTCGTCCCATTCCTCGAAATAAACCTTGGGCCGGTCACCCCGGCCGGCGCTGCGCCGGCGCTTGTCTTCGAGATCGGCTGCGAGCCGGTCCGCCAGCGCATTCGCGCGATCTGCGGCGCCCACCAGGGCGCCGAGGGTGCGGATCATGTCGAGGATTTCCGTCACCGTGCGCTGGTTGAAGGCGTGGACGGCGACGCCGGCGCGGACCAGCGCGGCCACGATGTCGGCTTGCAGGTCCGAGAACGTGAGAACCAGCTCGGGTTCGAGTGCGAGGATTTTCGGGATATCGGCTGAGATGAAAGCGGAGACGCGCGGCTTCTCTTTGCGCGCTTGCGGCGGCCGGACGGTGTAGCCGGAGATGCCGACAATTCGGTGCTGTTCGCCAAGGAGATAGAGCGTTTCGGTCGTTTCCTCGGTGAGGCAGACGATGCGTTCGGGCGGAAACATTTTCCATCGTCCTGTCGGGGGCCGCTGCGCGCCTATCTCGCGCTGCTCAAGCGCGGCGACATCGTCACCCACATGTATGCGCCGGGCAAGAACGGCATCCTCGACGACAAGGGAATTCTCATCCCCGAAGTGATGGCGGCGCGCCGGCGGACGTCGCGATCCTCGAGCTGCGCGAAGGTTCGTTCGAATTCCTCGACAACTACAAAGGAACGCGCACCGGCCGCCAGCGGCTGTTCCCGGTGACGACGGTGCTCGCCGGCAAACGCGTGCAAGCGGCGTAGACATAGCGTGGTCCGTAGGGTGGGCTAAGCGCGCCGATGGGCGCGCGTGCCCACGTCGGCTTAAACAAATATCTTGCAGTGGCGTGGGTCGGTTGGTATGTTGCAACGTAGAACATAGGTCGGCCATGCGCGAGATGACGGTCCGCGAAGCGAACCAGAACTTTTCCCAAGTCATCGCCGCCGCTGAACGCGGCGAGACGATTATCATCACGAAGAACGGCACGCCCGTTGCGCGGATCACCCCGCAGGCGGCAGATCGGACGAGCGACCCCGAATGGAAATCCGCGTTCGCTGCGCTCAAGAAAAGCCTGCGATCGAAACGTGCGACCGGTTACCGGGTGGGAACGATCAGTGAGGACGACCTATACGGCGACGACGCATGATCCGCGTCGCCCTTGATACCAATATCTTGATTTATGCCGAATTCGAGCCGGAGTCGGACAAGGGGAAGCGCGCCGCGGATTTGATACTTCGCGCCGCGCCTGACGGCGTCATTCCCATGCACGTACTCGGGGAGTATCTCCGGTTTGTCCAACGGCGCTTGCCGGCGGCATTTGCGGAATCGGTCCGGCAGGCCTCGATTTACCGAACGCTATTCCTGACCCCGCCGACTACCAACGCTACCTTCGACAAGGGCTGCCAACTGGCGCTCGGCCACCGCATTCAATTCTGGGATTGCGTGGTGTGTGCGGCTTCCATTGAGGCCGGAGCCAGGGTGCTCCTGACGGAAGATATGCAGGATGGTCGCATTATCGAGGGGCTTCGGCTGATGAATCCTTTCGCGCCGGCGAACGCGGACGCAATGGCGGCTCTCTGGAGCGACTGATGCTGGCGCGCCTCAGATGTCCCCGCGGCTGCGACGGAACCAAACAGGGCCTGTGCCTGGATACGTTCTCGACCGACTGGAACACGCCGCCGCCATCTCGAAATTTGAAACAGGGAGCGGGTAAACAGGAGTTCGAGTCCCTGTAGCGGCGCAAATCGCAAGATCATAGTCTGGTGACTCATATGCGACGGCCGGGGTTCGACCCACGCGGCTCGACGACATCGGAGAGAGCAATGCCCGAAGACGAACGGAAGCTTCATAGCGAGGTCTTGCAGACAGTCAATCAGCGCTTCTTAACGACGACAGCGGCAATCACGCTTTTTGGCGTCATCGCAGGTCTCGCAGTTCAGCAGGCTCCCAGTGGCGGACTCCAAACCCGCCGTAGCTCGCGCAGCGAGCAGAGGCGGGTCGCTCCGTCCGCTTAGCCCACCCTACGGCTGCCGTCGCGTGTAACAAATAGTTGAACTCGAATTCGAGAAAATTGTTTTCGACCAGCGCGATTCTTTGTGCGCATCCTCTCCCGCGGAGCTGAAGAACGAGGTGCGAAAATGTTTTGTTGTTTGCAGATCGTTGCTGATTGAGAGGTTCGACCGCATGGGCGAGTGGGTGCGACCCGGCGGCTGCTCGTGAAATACGATACGTCAGACAAGAAGTGAGGGGAGGTTGAGCTAGTGCAGAACGAACCCATTTGCTGCTGCGCAGCATCAGGGCGAGGCGTCGGTGATGACCGGCGCCTGTAAATCCCTGTTAATTTCGCGCGCGGATGCCGTGGGGTCACCTCGGGCGCTCGGCGCGAGCTTGCAGATCGTCGCTGATTCCGAGGTTCGAGCCTTGCGGAAGGGGAGGGCGGTCGCGCCGCGTTCGCGTTCACCCCACCCCGACCGCCGCCGCCGCGGGGCGGCGCCGGTCGACCCTCCCCCTCCAGGGGAGAGTAAGCTGTGGCTCGGCCTGTGCCCAATTTTTAATCAGGTGCTGTCGGGGTGGGTCGATCCGGATCTGCCATCGGGCGAAATCCTCCGCCGGCCCAAACACATACCCCGCCCTGTGGATTGGCACGGGCCTTGCGACGCTGCAGCAGCCGCGCGCTTCACCGCCGCTGCAGGGGCACAACCGGCCGCGCCGACGCACGATGGCGGCCGGGCTCGATCCAACGCATAGGGGAGTAATCATGGCTTTTGACGCACTCACGCGCCGCCGGTTCCTGGAAGGCGCCGCGGCGGCGACGCTCGCGGGCGGCCTCGTAACGCCGGCCTTCGCCAAGGACCTCGTGGTCGGCTTCATCTACGTCGGGCCGAAGGACGACTACGGCTACAACCAGGCCCACGCCGAGGGCGCGGCGGCGGTGAAAACCATGCCGGGCGTCAAGCTGCTCGAGGAAGAGAAGGTCGCCGAGACCCTCGACGTGCAGAAGACGATGCAGAGCATGATCGAGCTCGACGGCGCGACGCTGCTGTTCCCGACGAGCTTCGGCTATTTCGATCCGCACATGCTCAAGGTCGCGGAGAAATATCCCAAGATCGAGTTCCGTCACTGCGGCGGCCTATGGAACAAAGATAAACATCCGAAGAACACCGGCTCCTACTTCGGCTACATCGGCATGGGGCAATATTTGAACGGTATCGTCGCCGGCCACGTGTCGAAGACCAAGAAGCTCGGCTTCGTCGCCGCCAAGCCGATCCCGCAGGTGCTGCAGAACATCAACAGCTATACGCTGGGCGCGCGCTCGGTCGACCCCAGCATCACCACGCAGGTGATCTTTACCGGCGAATGGACCTTGCCGGTGAAGGAGGCCGAGGCCACCAACAGCCTCGCCGATCAGGGCGTCGACGTGATCACCGTGCATGTGGACGGACCGAAGGTCGCGATGGAGACGGCGGAACGGCGCGGCATCTACTGCTGCGGCTATCACGCCAACCAGCAAAAACTTGCGCCCAAGGGTTATCTCACCGGCGCCGAGTGGAACTGGGCGAACGTCTACAAGATGTTCATCGAGAAGGCGCAGAAGGGCGAGCCGCTGCCGAACTTCGTGCGCGGCGGGCTCGCGGACGGTTTCATCAAAATGTCGCCCTATGGTCCGGCAGTACCCGAGGCGGCGCGCAAACAGGCCGACGCGGTTAAGGCGGAAATCATGAAGGGCGGCTACGCGGTGTTCAAAGGCCCGCTCAAGGACAACAAGGGCAAAGAGGTGATCCCCGCCGGCAAGGCCTATCAGGAAACCGCGATTGAGCTGGAGTCGATGGATTATCTCGTCGACGGCGTGGTGGGGTCGACCTCCTGACCATGGTTGCCATTTCCGCCGCGGACCGGGCCGCGGAAGAAATACCCCGGTCGCGGGAAGCCGCGACCGGCCGCGACTCGACCTATCCGCTCCGCCGCGCGCTCGAAGCGCTGCTGGTGCCGCTCATGGCGCTCGCGCTCGCGGCCGGCGCCTTCTCCTTGTTTCTTGTCTTCCTCGGCAAGTCGCCGGCGGAGTTCTTTGTCCTCGTCTGGCGCGGCGCCTTCGGCAGCGCCTTCTCGTTCCAGAACACGCTGCAGCGCGCGGCGCCCTTGCTGCTCACCGCGCTGTGCATGGCGGTGCCGGCGCATCTCGGCCTCGTCGTCATCGGCGGCGAGGGCGCGGTCGTGCTCGGCGGTCTTGCCGGCGCCGCGGTCGCGCTGCCGCTGCTCGGCGCGCCGACGTTCGTTATCTGGATCGCCATGGCGCTTGCTGGATTTGTCGTGGGGGGCGCCTGGATCGGGCTTGCCGGCTGGCTGCGCGCCAAGCGCGGCATCAACGAGACCATCTCGAGCCTGCTGCTCGCCTACGTGGCGATCGCGCTGTTCAATCACATCGTCGAGGGACCGCTGCGCGATCCCCTGAGTCTGAACAAACCATCGACCGCGCCGATCGGCGACGTCAACATGCTCACCAGCCTGCCGGGCACCGACCTTCATCCCGGCCTGCCGGTCGGCATTCTCGCCTGCATCGCCTTCTGGGTTCTCATCTACCGCACGAGCTTCGGCTTCGGCGCCCGCGTCACCGGCGGCAATATCCGCGCTGCGCAGCTGCAGGGGCTCCCGGTGGCGCGTCTCATTCTCATCGCTTGCGCGCTCGGCGGCGGCTGCGCCGGTCTTGCCGGCGCGATCGACGTGGTGGCCGTGCACGGCAACGCCAACGCCTCGCTCGCCGCCGGCTACGGCTACGCCGGCATCCTCATCGCCTTCCTCGCGCGCTTCAATCCGCTCGCCATCGCGCCGATGACACTCCTCGTCGGCGGCATCACCGCGTCGGGCGGCCTGGTGCAGCGGCGCATGAACATGCCGGACGCGACCGTGCTGGTGCTGCAGGGCATGATCTTCCTGTCGATTCTCACGAGCGAGACCTTCTACGGCCGCATGAAATGGTTCCAGCCGCGCGGAGCCGTGCAATGAACGGCCTCTCCACCGTCGCGGTCGCGCTGCTTGCCGGCGCCTTGCGGGTGAGCACGCCGTTTTTGTTTGTCAGCATCGGCGAATGTCTCACCGAGAAGGCCGGCCGCATCAACCTCGGCAACGAAGGCGCCTTGGTGCTCGGCGCCATGCTGGCGTACGCGACGTCTTACGAGACCGGCTCGCCCTGGCTCGGCGTGCTCGCCGCCATGGGCGGCGGCATGGTGCTCGGGGGCATCCACGGCGCGGTGTGCGGGCTCGCCAAGGTCAACGACATCGCCATGGGCATCGCTATCATGCTGGGCGGCACCGGGGTCGCCTTTTTCTTCGGCAAGCCCTATGTGCAGCCGAGCGCACCGCTGCTGCCGACGATCCCGCTCGGTTTCTGGTCCGACGCGCAGCAGATACGCAGCGCCCTCGACGTGAGCCCGTTGTTTTTTGTCGGCATCGCGCTGGCGGTGGCGCTCGCCTGGATCTTCCGCAACACCCGCGCGGGGCTCACCGTGCGCATCGTCGGCGACAGCGCCGACGCCGCCAAGGCCATGGGCCTGCGGATCGAGCGCATCCGTTTCCTCACGACGGTGATCGGCAGCGGGCTCGCCGGCATTGGCGGCGCGTTCCTTTCGCTGTGTTATCCCGCGAGCTGGAACGAGGGCCTCTCGTCCGGCCAGGGGCTCGTCGCGGTCGCACTCGTCGTGTTCGCGCGCTGGAACCCGCTCAACTGCATCTACGCGGCGCTGCTGTTCGGCGCCGCCGGCGCGCTCGGCCCGTCGCTGCAGACGGTCGGCATCAGCAAGGGCTATTATCTCTTCTACGCCGCGCCCTACGTGCTGACTCTCGTGATGATGATCTTGACGGTCACGCCCGGGCGCTCGTTGCGCGGCATGCCGGGGGAGTTATCGTTGATGAGATCGTAGCCCGCATGGACCCCCGCGAAAGCGGGGGGAAATGCGGGATCCCGGATTACGCGCCGCGCGCTCCATCCGGGCTACATAAGGGAGGAGAAAACAATGAGCGGACTCGGCGGTCTCAACAAGTCGCCCAACGGCGTCGTGATCGGCCTCGTGCAGCTGCAGCTGCCGGTGGTCGCAACGCCCGCGGAGCTTACCAAACAAACGGAAACCATCGTCGCCATGGTCGGCAAGGCGCGGCGCAACATGCCGACCATGGACCTCGTGGTGTTCCCGGAATACGCGCTGCACGGCCTCTCCATGGATACCAACCCGGCGATCATGTGCTCGCTCGACGGGCCGGAGGTCGCGGCGTTCCGCAAGGCCTGTGTCGACAACGCCATCTGGGGCTGCTTCTCGCTGATGGAGAAGAACCCGGCCGGCAATCCCTACAACTCCGGCATCATCGTCACCGACAAAGGCGAGATCGCGCTCTACTATCGCAAACTCCATCCCTGGGTGCCGGTCGAGCCGTGGGAGCCGGGCGACCTCGGCATCCCGGTGATCGCCGGGCCGAAGGGCGCAAAGATCGCGCTCATCATCTGTCACGACGGCATGTTCCCGGAAATGGCGCGCGAGGCGGCCTACAAGGGCGCCGAGATCATGCTGCGCACGGCGGGCTACACCGCGCCGATCCGCGACTCGTGGCGCTTCACCAACCAGTCGAACGCCTTCTGCAATCTGATGGTCACCGCCAACGTGTGCATGTGCGGCTCCGACGGCACCTTCGACTCGATGGGGGAGGGGATGATCGTCAACTTCGACGGCACTATTCTCGCCCACGGCAGCTCCGGCCGGGCGAACGAGATCATCACCGCCGAAGTGCGCCCCGACTTGGTGCGCGAGGCGCGCGCCAATTGGGGCGTCGAGAACAACATCTATCAGTTCGGCCACCGCGGCTTCACGGCGGTTGCCGGCGGCGCGCAGGATTGTCCCTACACGTATATGCGCGACCTCGTCGCCGGCCGCTATCGCCTGCCGTGGGAGGACGAGGTGAAAGTCGTCGACGGCACCTCGAGCGGTTTCGAGAAGCCGAGGCGCCGCTACGGTTCCCCGCATCAGGAGGCCGCCGAATGAGCGCCGTCGCCCACGTCGCGGAACCGTCGGGCCGCTATCTAAAATCCGACCCTTATCCCTGGCCTTATGACGGCGACCTGCGTTCCGACAACACGGCGCTCATCGTCATCGACATGCAGACCGACTTCTGCGGCCAGGGCGGCTATGTCGACAAGATGGGCTACGATCTCTCGCTCACGCGCGCGCCGATCGAGCCGATCCGGCGCGTGCTCGCCGCCATGCGGGGCAGGGGCTATCACATTATACATACGCGCGAGGGCCACCGGCCGGACCTCGCGGATCTCCCCGAGAACAAACGCTGGCGCTCGCGCCAGATCGGCGCCGGCATTGGCGATCCCGGCCCGTGCGGCCGGATTCTCGTTCGCGGCGAGCCCGGCTGGGAAATCATCCCGGAACTTGCGCCGGCGCCGGGCGAGACCGTGATCGACAAGCCCGGCAAGGGCAGCTTCTGCGCCACCGACCTCGAACTCATTCTGCGCACGCGCGGCATCCGCAACATCGTGCTCACCGGCATCACCACCGACGTGTGCGTGCACACGACCATGCGCGAAGCGAACGACCGCGGCTTCGAATGCGTGCTGCTCGAGGATTGCTGCGGCGCGACCGACCACGGCAACCACCTCGCCGCCATCAAGATGGTGAAGATGCAAGGCGGCGTATTCGGCGCCGTCGCCACGAGCGACGCGTTGGTCGCAGGAATCTGAGAGGTTCGCACCGTAGGGTGGGCTAAGGCCGCCGCGCGAAGCGCAAGGCCGTGCCCACCACAGAGCAGCAACAAACGATCATCGTTGGTGGGCACGCCGTCGTCGCTGCGCTCCTCCGACTTAGCCTACCCTACAGCCCCGCTTTCGCGGGGTATGACGAAGAGTTGAGAGAACGCGATGAAGGCCATCGGAGTTGAAGCAGTGGGCGTCACCAAGCGGTTCGGCGCGTTCACGGCGCTCGACGACGTTTCGCTCAGGATCGCCAAGGCGAGCGTGCATGCGCTGCTCGGCGAGAACGGCGCCGGCAAGTCGACTTTGGTCAAATGTTTG
>Ga0210408_10006071_pt1 | contig 10480 bp, 5 predicted proteins | sample IncBWH4MmetaG_FD_155471 | JGI IMG/M metagenome (GOLD analysis project Ga0210408, IMG submission 155471) | Forest soil microbial communities from Barre Woods Harvard Forest LTER site, Petersham, Massachusetts, United States - Inc-BW-H-4-M | ecosystem: Environmental > Terrestrial > Soil >...
TGTCCGGCTGTTCGACGCGCGCGGCCTGTACCTTGAAATCTGCGAAAACAAGCAGAAAATGGTGGCGGTTGAAGTATCGCTACGCGGGGAAGGAGAAGCGCCTATCCCTTGGCGTATACCCGGAGACGAGCTTGAAAGAAGCCCGAGCACGCTGCGATGAGGCCCGCAAGCTTCTGAGCGATGGGGTTGACCCATCCCAGCAGGGTAAGGTGGACAGGCTGATGCGCGCTGAACGTTCAGAAGATACCTTCGAGAAGATCGGCCGTGAGTGGTACGCAAAGCAATCTGAAGTTTGGGTTCCAGAACACGCTGCGCGGATATCGAGCTGCTTAGAGCGCGATATTTTCCCGTTCCTTGGCGCCCGCCCGATCACAGCCATTGAAACGCCCGAATTGTTGAGCGTTCTTCGGCGTATCGAAGCGCGAGGAGTGCGCGAGACTGTTCGCCGTGCGCGACAGGATTGTGAACAGATTTTCGCCTTCGCTATTTCTGCCGGATGGGGGACACGGCTTCGCGTTGATCTGGGAAGGAACAAGCCTCGATGAAGAGCTAACGACCCGCCCGATTGCCGGCGTGGATTGGACTGTTGATACAGCATTGATCCACCACAAAGTGCGTCATCCAAAGACCGTTCCAATCCTGGTCAAGCGGCTTATAAAGCAGTTCCCTCTGAATGGCAAAGAGACGGCAGCAAACAGAGTATCCATCTCCGTCTGGCATTTCTCCCGGAAGAGTTTGTCAAAATCATGGAGTCATCGATTCTGGATGTCAAACCGGACGCTGAAGCGATCAGGGCTGCCTTAGCTCGCGACGAAGAGGTGCCGAGGGCGCAAGTGCGCCGGGGAATGCACCTGAGGATGGCCTGACCCGCGGCGGGTATCAGTCTTCGGGCAGTGACGACAGGATGTGTGGCTTGCGGCTCGAGGGCAGGGACTCTGGTTCGGGAGCAGGAGTTCTGTGTGCGAAATCCCCGCAAACGACTCTTTCGTAATTCCTGCCGCGTTCACCAATCCGATTCTTTTCTTGGCGCGTATCTCAATCTGACTCGGTAGCCGCAGGAGCCCAGATTTGCCCAGGTCCCGGTTGGCCGTCTTCCTGCTCCCAGCGCAGGCCGTAAACGTCTTTTGATTTGCACCCAAGCGAGGTTGGCATGGCTAAGTGGTTTCTCATGAGTTTGACACTTTTTCCCTCGGCGGCGCTGTCGCAGGCCGTTCAGGTCGGCCCGGTCCACGCAAGCGGCCTCGATCAGCTATCGGAGACGGACAAGCGAGTGAGAGAACTGCAGGAGCAAGTCAAAAAAAGGCCGGATGACTATGCCGGATTCGACAAGTTGGGATCTGCCCTGTTTCAAAAGGCCAGGGAAACGGGGGATATTTCATACTTCGATCTTGCCGAGCAGGCACTCAACAAGGCCTTGGACATGGCGCCTCGTGACTTTCGCGCCGCAGATCCACTGGTTCACATCGCATTGGTCTACATGGGCGAGCATCGCTTCAACAATGCCCTCAACTACGCCCAAAAAGCCATCGCAACCGGGTCTGGAAACCTCGACGCGTTCGCAATCGAAGGGGACGCATACACCGACATGGGCGATTACGATGAGGCCGCAACCGCCTACGCCACGGTGCAAACACTGGGCCGTGCCTTTTCTTCACCCTTGAAACTTGCCTACATGATCAATAGCCGAATGGCATATCTTCGCTTCCTTCATGGTGATACCGAAGAGGCCATCCGCCTGATGCGGAGCGCTATCGAATCTGCGCATCAAGCCAATATCCCTCGAGAGAATATCGCCTGGCTCTACTTTGAATTGGGCGAGCGGTACTTCCAGGCCGGGGATCTAGATAATGCGGCAATGTCATACGAGGATGGCATCACCGCCGACTCTGGTCACTACCGCTCCTTAGCGGGTCTCGCTAAGGTTCGTGCATCGCAAGGACAACTTGCGGAATCGGTCCAACTTTATCAGCGCTCGATCGCAATCATTCCCTTCCCCGTGTACGTTGCCGAGTTGGGCGACGTTTATGAAAAGGCGGGACAACCAAAGGAAGCCCAGCAGCAGTACGACCTTGTCGAGTACATCGGACATTTAAGCAAGTTGAATCAGGTGCTGGCGAACCGGGAAGTTGCCTTGTTCTATGCAGATCACGGAATCAAGTTGTCCGAGGCTCTCGAATTTGCACAAAAGGAGTTGGATCTCCGTCACGACATCTACACCTGGGACACGTTAGCCTGGGTCCTCTTCAAGAACGGACGTCTTCAGCAAGCTTCCGAAGCGATGAACAAAGCCCTTCGGCTGCACACCAAGGACCCGATATTGCTTTTTCACGCGGGAATGATCAGCCACAGCCTTGGCGAGGACAATGTCGCAGAGGATCTCCTCAGGCGTGCGTTAAGGACGAACCCACAGTTTCAAATTCGCGACGCTGAACTGGCGAGCAGAACTTTGGAAGCTATCCATCGGTCGCCCACCGCGGAAATGAGGTCGACCAATGCGCAGCGGTGATTGGGATCGCATCTATCCGCGCCTCGTTCTCTTGGTCTCGGTTCTGACAGGAAGCGTCCTGAACTGCTTAGCCCATCCCATGGGCAACTTCAGCGTCAATCACTACTCGAAGATCACGATCGGCCAGAACAATGTTGAGGTGCTGTATCTGATCGACATGGCCGAGATCCCTACATTTCAGGAAATGAGACAGTTTGGCATTACGTCAGTGCCTGACGACTTGAACACAGCTCGGTACCTCAATGGGCAAGCGCAGACCTTGAAAGAAGGCCTCTCATTGGAGATCGATGGACGCAATGTCCAGTTCGATGCCCTGTCTAGCCGGATCGTATTTGCCGACGGCGCGGGCGGCCTTACCACGATGAAGATCGAGTTGAGACTTCAGGCAAAGCTCGACGCCCTGGCGGCCGCTCGCAACCTCTCATATTTCGACCACAATTTCCCAGGGCGCGCGGGTTGGAAGGAGATCGTAGTAAGCGCGGACGGAGTTGCTCTTTTAGATACCTCTGCTTCTTCCATAGACCGCAGCCAACGGCTGACAAACTACTCGAGCGACGTGTTGAACAGCCCACCCCAACAACTCTCGGCCCTTGTAACGTTCAAGGCGGAAGCCTCACAGCAATCTAAGTACCTTTCACAACAACAATCTGGATCTGTTCCCGACCGGTCGAAGTCACGCGAAAACAAGATGCCGATCGCGCGGTTAACGCAACTGGATGCACATCAACACCGAAATGAGTCTCCTTCTGTAGCTCAAGCGGCCGCCCCAGTCCTGAACGCAGGCGCGTCCTCGCCGGTTGCCCGCCCTTCCTCCGCGACGGGGATGAAAAATACGCCACGCAGCCGACTTACGGAGCTGATCTCGACCCGGCACGATATCAGCCTTTGGATATTGCTTTCCGCAGGCCTCATTGCTGCGGGGCTCGGTGCCCTGCATGCTCTCGAACCTGGCCATGGCAAGACCATCGTCGCTGCCTATCTCGTCGGCTCGCGCGGCACGGTTCGACATGCGGTCCTGTTGGGAGTGGTCGTCACCGCAGCGCACACTGCTGGGGTTTATGCGCTTGGAATCGTCACACTCTATGCCTCGAGATACATCGTTCCAGATCACCTCTACCCCTGGCTCGGGGCCATCTCTGGACTCAGCGTTGCGGGCCTGGGTACCTTTACCTTCCTGAGACACCTCACCGGACACATGGGCGAACATTCTCATGCTATGGACGCAAAGCATGCGCACTCATTCTTCTCCATGTCCGAGCGCACTTTGCCCACCCTTCCCGAATCAGTGCCATGTGCAGACGGCGAAGTTGAGCCTGGCTTATGCGCGTCGGGGAATCGATCCATGTCACTGAGAGCGCTCTGCATGCTTGGAATCAGCGGAGGAATTGTGCCTTGTCCCGCGGCGTTGGTTGTCTTGCTCAGTGCATTCTCGCTTCACCGGATCGGCTTCGGACTTTTCCTGATCACCGCATTCAGCGCGGGTTTGGCACTTGTACTTGTAACGGTCGGCATTGTCATGGTCTATGGAAAGCGCTTCCTCTCTGCTCGGCTTCATACAGGCAAGACCTTGGCCCGTTTTCTCCCCGTCCTCTCATCCGGATTCATGGCTCTGCTTGGTGTGGGAATAACAGTGTCGGCCGTTGCGTCTTTACACAGTTTGCCGGGAGCGATCTCCAAAGGGGCATTGATACCGTTTGTAACGGTGATCACACTGGGAGTATTGCTCGGCATGCGTCACTCCACTGATGCCGATCATGTTGTGGCGATCTCCACCATCGTAAGCCGTCAGGGGTCTCTCAAAGGTTCGGCAACAATTGGGCTATTGTGGGGACTTGGCCACACCATCACCATCTTCCTAGTCGGGTCGGCCATTATTGTCTTCGGGGTCGTCATACCGCCGCGACTCGGCCTCTCGATGGAATTCTGCGTTGCCCTCATGCTGATCTTGTTGGGTATATTAAACATCTCTGGCGCATTGCGCTGGCTGATGGAGCGATTTACCCGGCTGAACATGGGCTCAATTGGATCGCGAGGAAAAGACCGTGACGTAAGCCAGACGGCAATTCTTGCCAACACCAACGCCAATCCCTGGCGGACTGTGTGGAATCATCTCGAAATCACACTGAACCGGATTGGCGTCTATCAAACTATAAGGCCTCTGGTCGTGGGTCTTGTCCACGGGTTAGCCGGCTCAGCGGCGGTTGCTCTTCTTGTCCTATCCACAATCAAGAGCCCCCTTTGGGCAACCGCTTACCTGCTCGTCTTCGGATTCGGGACAATGGCAGGGATGATGTTCATGACATCCGCAATCTCCATCCCCCTTGTCTATACCAAAAAGAGATTCAGCGCTGTCACCCGTCATTTGGCTGTGTTTTCAGGTTTCCTTAGCATGGGTTTCGGATTGTTCCTTGTGTATCACATAGGCTTTGTCGACGGGCTATTCACATCACATACTCATTGGACCCCCCAGTAGGGATATCCGCAAGAGCTTAAGCTTTCTCGGTAAGCGAATGTCGGCCGTTGTGTCGCTCAATATCCAGCGCGACACGCTCCGCAGTGTCTTTAACTTTTCTATGTGCTGTCGTTGCGAATTGTTAAATGTGTGACTTGAATAAATCCATTTCTATTGCCCGTTCGTAGCTAAGTTACGGAGACGAGCCAAGCAATTGCGCAAATCGCCGACAGCACTTGCACCCGTGGCGACGTCAACGAATTCCCAAGCGAGGCATCCTGATGAAGAAGCTGAAGCAACTCATGGCTCTCTCCATGTCGCTTTGCATGCTGGCCCCTTCCAGCGTGTTTGCGTCGAGCCACCGAGAAGCCCCGATCACGGCACTGGACCGTACTGCGGACGTCACCGACTGGTACGCCTTTGTCAGTTACGACAACCCAAACAAGGTAACCATGATCCTGAACGTTGACCCGCTCCTTGAGCCGGCCAATGGGCCCAACTATTTCCCCTTTGATGACAACGTGGTCTACCAGATGATTGTTGACAACAACCAAGATGGAATCCCAGACGTGATCTTCCAGTTCCGGTTCCACACTGAAATTCGTCAGCCTGGCTTGCCCGTGGGATTGGTCGGGGGCATCGCAGGGATCCCGCCGATCACTGCACTGAGCGGTGAAGGATCGGAAGGGCTGAGCCTCCGCCAGACATACACCGTAACCATGCTGAAATTGACCAACGGCAAGGTGACCTCTTCAAGGGTCCTGAACGACGACGAGACCCTCTACGCGGTTCCTTCCAACGTGGGTCCGAAGACCATGCCCAACTATCCCTCGCTATTCGCTCAGGGAATTCGCCATCTGGACGATGGCGTGAGTGTTTTTGCCGGAACCGTCGACGACCCTTTCTACATCGATCTGGGCGCCACATTCGATTCAGTGAACTACCGCGGAGTTCCGGGCTCTCAGGGAAATCCGGTCCTGACCCCTTCCGTAGATGGCGACGATACCCACAACTACGCGCCTGACTCCGTAGGCGGCTTCAACGTCAATTCTATTGTTCTGGAAGTCCCCATCAGGATGTTGACCGTGGACGGCCAGCTGCATGGCCCCAACACGGTGCAGGCTGTCATTGGCACCTATGGCAGCACCGCGCGTCCTCAAATCACGGTTCGACGCGCCGCGCTCCCGATTCTGAACTACGGCCCGCTTCAACAGGTAAACCGTGAAGGCAATTCGCTGATCAACGAATTGATTATCGGCACCGGCTCCAAGGACCGATTCAGCATGTCTTTTCCAAATGCCGATTCGCAGTTCGCGGATTTCGTCCTCAATCCAACTCTGGCCGCCGTTCTCGCGAGCGCGGGGATCCCGGTTGCACCCAATCCGCGCAATGACTTGCTGCTCCTGGTCCAGTACATGCCTCCCATTTGCCCAGCGTGCATGGCAGCCAATGCGGGCCCAATCGCCGATTTGCTGCGTCTCAATACGGGCATCCCACCCACTCCTGTAGCCAGCCAAAAGCGGCTTGGCTTCATCGCTGGCGACGTAGCTGGATACCCCAACGGACGCAGGCCGATCGACGATGTTGTTGATATCTCCCTCCGTGCCGTGGAAGGCATCCTGGTGGATTCCATGAAGTACGGATTGCCGCTTGGCGATGGGGTGAACACAAAGGTGGATGGTTTCAATAACTCGTTCCCCTACGTTCAGCCTGCTAACAGCGGCCGCGACAGCGATCACATTGGCCCTGGCCAGAATGGCTGCACCGGCCTGACTAGCGGCGTCTGCCCTCAATAACTAAGCCTTGTGGCCGTCGTCGGATACGGCGGCCATAATCTTCTCTCAAATAGCGAGGAACGCCGTGAAGAGAATTGTCAAAGCGCTGTTCGTGATGTTTGCCACCTCAGCTGCCGCGCAAGTAGCAGTCAGTACGGCAAGCACCAACCATTCATTCGCGCAGCAAGGCATCGTCGAAGCTCGCAAAGCGGTTGAGGACAAACCAAGGGAATACGCGGGGTACAACCTGCTTGCGACGGCGCTGGTTCTGCGAGCCCAGGAGACGTTTGGTCCCTCCCTCTACGCTCAGGCTGCAGAGGCGGTGAAGAAATCGTTGGCCCTCTCCCCGGACAATTTCGAGACTGAGAAAATAAAGGCTTCAGTTCTACTCGGCCAGCGCGATTATCCAGCCGCGCTCGAAAAGGCTCAGGCGTTGAATAAGAGAGTGCCGGATGATCTTACGGTCTACGGTCTGCTGACCGACGCGGAAATTGAGCTCGGCAACTACGCGGATGCGGAGGACTCGGCGACCTGGATGCTGAATATGCGCCGCGGCAATCGGCCCGCATTCATTCGGGCCTCTCGCATGCGTGAGATCTTCGGAGACCCGGAAGGAGCCTATGAGATGGCGGACCTCGCTTTTCAATCCACCATCCCGAGCGAGGCCGGAGAGCGTGCGAGCCTGCTCACGCAAATGGGCCACCTTCGGCTTGCCAATGGCAACACCGATTCCGCGGAGAAGCTATTTCAACAGGCTTTGACGGTTTTTCCAAATTATCCTGAGGCCCTCGGAAATCTAGCCCAGCTTCGGGTCGCGCAGAAGAGTTTCGCGGACGCGGTGGAACTCTTCGAGCAGCGGTATCAGAGCGTGCCGCGCGCCGGAAACCTCTATTATCTGGCCGAGGCCCTCGAGTTGGCAGGCCGCGAAACCGAAGCCCAGAAGGCCTTCGCCGACTTCGAAGCCAAAGCTTGGTCGGAGTCCGCACACAAGGACAATTCCAACCGCGAACTCGTATTCTATTACGCTGACCATGCCCACCAGCCAGGAAAAGCGCTGGACGTGGCGGAGCGTGAGTACGGATGGCGCCATGACGTATATACGCTCGACGCGTACGCCTGGGCATTGCACGTCAATGGGCGGGATGCGGAAGCACGCAAGCAGATTGAGACTGCCTTGGCCGTTGGCATCCGCGATGCAAAGCTGTTTCGCCATGCGGGGGAGATAGCCTTGAAAGTGGGTGATCGGGCCGCCGCGGAACGGTATTTGAAGCAGTCGGCGGAGTTGAATTCGCTGGACTCGGAGTCGGCACGACTCGAGTTGGCACACCTTTCGCCGACGGACCGGTAGACAAATGAGAATGTTGGATTTCTTTCAGAGGCTCAGTGAACCCCGACGCAGTGCGTACAAGCTAAGAATTATTGGATTCGTTCTGCTCCTCAGTTTTGGAAAGAACATTGCCTTGTTTTGTTCCCCTGCGAAGTCTCCGACTTTAGGCGATGGGATGATTTCGGGAACACTGACGGACCTGCGGGGTAGGACAGTTGAAGGCGCCACGATCGAACTCTGGCGGAAAGGAGGTGGAACGGGGCGCGAAGTCAAGACGAGTGATTTGGGAAAGTTTTCATTCGATTCCCTCGCCGCCGGAGAATACAACCTCAAGGCAAGGTGCACAGGTCTTGCCGGGATCGAACGCACGGTGGTCGTTGCTGAAGATGCGAAGGTTTCTGTTGAGCTTCAATTCGCCTGGCTCGGTTCACGCGAGGAATCCGTGACTGTGACCGCAGACGTATCCGACATGGGAGTCTATTTCCCCGATCCAGCCGAGCGAGTCATGATTCGCGACGAGACCCTGGATGCCAACCCCGGCCGTCCCGGCATGCCGGTCTCTATTCCCGGGATACCGGTCGAATCACCCGCCGGCGGCATCAAGCCTCCGCAGTACTTCGTTCCGGGAGTGGCTGGAGATCATGGAGAGCCGATTGCGATGTTCTTTCAGGTAGGCGGCTATCTGTTCCAGAACAACCTGCCTGCGAACGCGCATGGCAATGGCTACGCCGATCCCAATGTCATCATCCCCATCGCCATCGAAAACGTCCAGACTGATGGCGGGGCCTTCAACGTGCGGGAAGGCAACAACTCAGAGAATGCCGCCATCGTCTTCGGGTTGCGTGAACGTTTGGAACCGATGATGCGACTGACAGCCGACTCTCGCAACTTGAATCTCGTCATGGGATGGAGCCCTGAGAATCCCTCGAATAAGTTCTGGACTGCCGCGGAAGTCTCCTATGGGAACGGCTTCCTGAAGCGACTGGAACACCGTCGACAATACAAGGCCAATTTCTCGAAGGTTCTTGAATCTGGATCGAACAGTCTGACTGTCTATGGAATCGGCTACTACGGCTTCGCATATCAGCCTGGCTTGATTCCGATTGACGCGCACGTCGCTAACGACACAGTTGACCTTCGGCAGCAGGAGGAAACATCAAATGGAGCGCTGATCTTCAACGATATTTGGCAAGTCAAAAAACGTAGTCAGTTACAGTTCTCCGGCTTTTATCGCTACTACGCCCTCGACGTGCGCCCCAATTTTGGTTACATCCCGGAAGGGTCGGACTGCGGCACATTCAGGGTCATGCCCAACTGCGGCACAGGTTTGATCCGACAGACCGAGCATCGGAATGTCAACTCGGAAGACGTTCTGTACGAAGAGACCTTCAGCAAGCGGATATCTTTACTGGCCGGAATCGACTTTCGCCGTGAGGCGCCGAGCGCCCTTGATCTCGATCGCGCTGATGATGCCGGCGCCTTCTATCCAGTGACGGCAAATGATGTCGTCATGAATTTCGTTAGCCCCTTCCTCGCAGGAGATGGTTCGCTGGCTCCGTTCCTGCATTACAACCTTGGCTATCGTCTTGATGAAGTCCGCATGGATAATCGAGACATTTATCGGCCCCTGGATTCGTTTTCGCGTCACGCCGCGATCAATTCGCCAAAAGGAACCGTGACCTTGATCCCGCCTTCATCAGTACACTTCCTGCCCTCAGTAGCCTATAGCTATGGGCAATCCTTCCACCTGAACGATCCGCGTATCGGCACTACGGCCGCGATGGGTGGCACAATTGTGAGCAAGGCTCGATCCCGTCAACTCGTCATTCGCAAGGACGCTGCCCGCACGGATTTTCGCGTCATTCTTGAGCGCGTCACGACTGCGCAATCTCTGGCGCGCATCTCGAACGATACAGGCCTCCAGGAAGACGAGGGTCCGGGCATCTTGAAATCAATGACCATTACTGCTCGACACAATTTCTCCCATGGGTTTGTTCAAGGGCTCTTCGCACGCGCCGATGCACGAGACCGTCAGAGCGGGAAGCCAACCCCCGAGGCCCCTCGTCTCATCTGGGATGTACTGGCAACCGCTGACAGCTTGCCCGGGCACATCGCAGTGCGTGGTGAATACGAACAGGTTGGGCGCAAGCCGCTCGGCGACGGCTTTACCGCCATTCCGGTGCGCGAGTTCCGCGGCGCCGTGATTCGACCGATTCCGGGCAAGAGCATCGATCTCGGAATAAATCTGTTTCTTGCGAGGGGTTATGGCGGACAGACTCTCGAGACGCTTGCGCTTCCCGGCGAGGAGCACGCCTTTGAACGCATTACCGGTTTTTCCCTGAAGTCGTATGCAACGGCCTCGGTAACCTATCACTTCCGCCAAAAGTAGGCTGGCGTAGTCTCCTCCTACACATCTTGAA
>Ga0210408_10006072_pt1 | contig 10478 bp, 9 predicted proteins | sample IncBWH4MmetaG_FD_155471 | JGI IMG/M metagenome (GOLD analysis project Ga0210408, IMG submission 155471) | Forest soil microbial communities from Barre Woods Harvard Forest LTER site, Petersham, Massachusetts, United States - Inc-BW-H-4-M | ecosystem: Environmental > Terrestrial > Soil >...
TCCGATCTCTATAACGCTGATCGATCAACGAATTGTCGATCACTTCCAGAATGGCACCCAGCCTCGCGCCTTCGAGCGAAAACACGTCGCCGATTCTGTTTTTCACGACTTCACGCGATAGCACATGTGGCGGGACGGCCGTTGCAGTCCCCGCGATGGTGGCCACGGCGGTTACGATTTTGTTATTGATCTTGGTCTGCGGGCCTTGCCGGCTTGCCAGGGCTACTTCTACCTCAACCGATTTGGGCGTTCGCATGGAAGACAATGTGCGGCTCCTCTGACTCCGGCTCCTGTTGGGTATTGTAGGATTTCGGGATACCCGGCGCCAGGTTTGCAACTACCTCGGTGAGACGAGAATTCTTGCCAGCAGGTACCTGAAAAAAATCGTAGCCTTTCCGCCCCTGCAGCGGCCTAAACAGGACGGGATCCAACTTGCCAAAAAAATGCGGCGCCCTTCTACCGCAAAGGGAACGCCGCTCGAAAACCCACTCCGACAAGTTGCCGTTTTCGGACGGTCTGGATCAGCCTTGCTTGGTATACCAGTCCGCGTTAATCGGCGTAAAGTTAGCCCACTTCTCCGGTAAATCCTCCAAAGCAAAAATCGCGGTCACCGGGCAGACCGGGACGCAGGCGCCGCAGTCAATGCACTCCACGGGGCTGATATAGAGTTGCGGCTCGGACTCGAATTTGGGTTCATCTTTCCGCGGGTGAATGCAATCGACGGGGCAGACGTCGACGCATGCGGTGTCCTTCGTTCCGATACAAGGCTCAGCGATTACATACGCCATCGTAATTCTCCTTCAAGGGATATCTATAGCTTAAAATAAATAATACCGGCTTACATTTGCATGGAAAGTATGGGTTTATATCACCAAAGTTGCGCCTGCACAAGCCGGTTTCTCCTCACAAAAAGTATATCACGTCCCTATTGCTGTAGGCCTCGCGCGGGCCCATCACTTCCTTGGGTCTACGGCATGGTGGGCGAGGAAAGATTCGGGACCGCTGAGCGCTCAGCTAGCCACCCTGCTCCTCTGAACGATTAGGGTTTTCGAACAGCGACGTCTGCACGGATGACTTTCAGATACTGGCGAGCGGATTCGAGGGCTTGTTCGGCGTCATGATGGGATACAAAACCAGTGTCGTCGTAAAGGGCCGTATTTCGCTTCCTTCGGAGCCGGTCGAACACCGTGATTAAGCCGGCATGCCTTTTTTCTATGCGGGTGCGGACGAATTCGATTATCGCGACATGATGGCCAGGCTGGCTTCTCGCGCGGAAACCAAAGCTAAACATGAACCCCAAGGAGGCCTTTAGCATCGCCTCATAGGCTTGCTGGAGGCAGGCTTCTTCGTCGAACTCGAGAATTTTATGTGCGGAAACTAGCTTTTTCTCAGCGCTCTGCAGAAAGCGTTCGATTTGATCCCAGTCTATTTTGTGTGGCTTGAGTTTCTTCACGCGGCACCGAGGAGCGTCACACGCCCATTACGCCAGATATTTTCGAGGAAGGCATCCTTGCGAGCTCGACGGGACTCATATTCTCTCGGCGTCAATACCGTGTAATTGATTTCACGGCCGAGTCGGCGCTCCAGCTTTCGCACGGCTTCCGCAAGGATTTGCTCCCGGGGGGTACCGATCAAAAGCACGTCGATGTCGCTAGAGGCGTCGTGCTGGTTCCGTGCGAAGGACCCATACAGATGGGCTTCGCGTATTCCCCCAATCTTTTTGAGGGATTGTGCAATCAAAGGCACGGCGCCGACGGTCTTCGTCACGATACCGCGCACCTCCCCAAATAGTGCGTACTCACGGTTAAGTTGAAAATACTTCTGGCGGCCACTCACCTGCGAACGAAATAAGCCCTGTGCCTCCAGACGCTTCAACTCCTTCGATAGATTCGAGGCATCAAGATCAAGCCGCTCCGCCAAGTCACGGAGATGGTGCCGAGCCGTGGGATTCATGAAGTAGTAAGCCAGCAGCCGCCGGCGCGCGTTCGAGCGAAGATCAAACATGTAGTAAGAACATACCACAAATGTGGTATGTTCATACCACAATCGAAGAGCTTAGCCGAATGCCAGAACCGCTGCGCCTTGCAGTTTTCCCCTTCGCAACTGATTCAATGCCTCGTTAGCATCTTCGAGCGCGAAGCGTTGAGTTGTCGTATGCACGGGGACTTTAGGAGCAATGTTCATGAATTCAGCCGCGTCTTTGCGCGTCAGGTTCGCAACCGAACAGACCGACCGCTCGCCCCAAAGCAATTCATACGGAAACGAGGGAATGGCGCTCATATGAATGCCGCCACAAACAACCGTTCCTCCCTTGCGAACGGCCGCCAGCGCGGCGGGAACCAGCGCGCCTATGGGTGCGAAAATAATCGCGGCGTCAAGTTCATCCGGAGGCCGCTCGTCGGAAGCTCCTGCCCAGATCGCGCCCAGCCCCTTCGCGAATCGCTGCGCTTCTTCATCGCCGGGCCGCGTGAAGGCGTACACGCTGCGACCTTGATGCCGGGCCACTTGGACGATGATGTGCGCCGCGGCGCCGAATCCATAAATGCCAAGCCGCCTTGCATCACCCGCGCGCACCAGGGAACGGTAACCGATCAAGCCGGCGCACAGAAGCGGCGCGGCCCCGGCGTCCGAATAAGATTCTGGGATCGGGACGCAGTAGCGTTCGTCGGCGGTGGTGAATTCGGCGTAGCCCCCGTCGTGGGTGTAGCCGGTGAAAAGCGCCTTCGGGCACAAATTTTCTTGGCCCGCGCGGCAATACGAGCATACGCCGTCTGTCCAGCCTAGCCACGGAACGCCGACGCGCTGCCCAATGGAAAGCAGGCTCACTTGCTCTCCAATATTCGTAACGCGGCCGACAATTTCATGGCCGATGATGAGAGGAAGTTTCGGATTGGGTAATTCGCCATCCGTTATATGCAGGTCGGTGCGGCACACGGCGCAGGCCAGCACTTGAAGTTGAACCTGCCGTTCCAGAGGTCTTGGAACAGGGCAATCGCGGAGGGAAAGTGGTTTGCCCGGTTGATCGAGGACCATCGCGCGCATAAATTTATTTTGACTCATCGGAGGCGCGATTCGCTACTTTCTTACGGCGGATACTACATCGCTGATGAAGAACAACAACTAAGCCGAAGGCGCGGCGCCTCGAAAGAAATTCTTCGCGAAGAAAGCCAAGTTCGCGGGACGTTCCGCGAGGCGGCGCATGAGGTACGGAAACCAATCCCTCCCGAACGGTATGTACACGCGCACTCGATAGCCCTGCCGAGCCAGGCGGCTCTGCAAATCCGTCCGAATTCCATAGAGCATCTGAAATTCAAACTTGTCCTTGGTGATGTTCTGCTCGGCGGCAAAACGGATGGCGGCTTCGATCATGTTCGGGTCGTGTGTGGCCAGGGCGTGGTACGTTCCGCTCGGGAGCAGAATCTTCATCAGCTTGACGAAATTGGCGTCCACATCTTTCTTGCGGCGAAAAGCGATCCGCGAAGGTTCTTTGTAGGCCCCTTTGACCAGGCGAATGCGGCAGCCGATGCCCAGCAAGTCACGAATATCTTCTTCGCTCCGGTAGAAATACGCCTGGATCACAGTGCCCACAGCGTCTGATTCCGCGCGAGCCTGCTTGACCATACGCAAGGTGCGGTCGGTATAGGCCGACCCCTCCATGTCCACCCGGACAAAGTTTCCCAACTGCTGCGCGCGGCGCGTAACGATTCGCAACTGCTCGGCGCAAAACTCCCCTCCGAGGTCGAGGCCGAGATGTGTCAGCTTCAGCGAGACATTCGCATCCACACCCTCCGCCGCAATCCGGTCCAGCGCTTCCCTGTAGGAAGTTCTTGCACGTTCCGCATCTTCGCGCGTGACCACGTTTTCGCCGAGGTGATCGAGGCTCGCAGTCATTCCGGCCTTGTTGCAGGCGCGCGCCGCATCGATGGCAGGGGCGAGTTCCTCACCGGGTACAAAACGGCGGGCCATGCGGCGCGTTGCACCGTTGGATGTGATCCAGCGGCGAAGCCGGGAGCTTTTTGCCAGTGCAAGAAACAGCGCGCGTAGCATGAAAATTGTGCCAGGAACGCCTTGAAATGAGATGAGACTTCAGCGGTCCGGATGGGCCTCGAGAAATTTCTCAGCGTCCATCGCGGCCATGCAGCCCGAGCCGGCAGCAGTCACGGCCTGTTTGTAGTGATGGTCCTGAACGTCACCGGCGGCAAAGACTCCGGGAATCTTGGTTTGGCTGCCGTGATGCGTGATGAGATAACCGTTCTCATCCATGTCAAGCTTACCGCGAAAGACCTTGGTGTTGGGAACATGGCCGATGGCGATGAACACACCTTCCACGTCCAACTTCGAGGTTTTATTGGTTTCCGTATCGCGCAGCGTCATATATTCCACGCCGCCCTTAGTCACATCCGAAATGTCTTCGACAACCACCGGAGTGACAAATTGAATTTTTTCATTAGCGCGCGCGCGGTCGACCATGATTTTAGACGCGCGAAATTCCCTCCGCCGGTGCACCAGGTACACTTTGCTGGCAAAGCGCGAAAGAAAATTGGCTTCTTCCATCGCCGAATCGCCGCCGCCGACCACCGCGATGTTCTTGCCCCGGAAAAAATAGCCGTCGCAAGTCGCGCAGGTCGAAACGCCGTACCCGATCAGTTTGCGCTCGGACTCAAGGCCCATGAGGCGAGCCGTCGCGCCAGCGGCGATAATTAACGAAAGGGTTTCATAGCTGTCGTTTCCTGCCGTGATTTTGAAGGGCCGCTTGCTTAAATCGACGTCCGTGATCGCGCCGGACTTGAATTCCGCGCCGAATCGCTGCGCCTGCTTGCGCATATTTTCAATTAAATCCGGGCCGAGAATGCCGTCGGGAAATCCGGGAAAATTTTCAACCATGGTGGTAAGCGAGAGTTGCCCTCCCGGCTCGAACCCGTCGATTACAATGGGTTTTAGATTCGCGCGCCCGGCGTAAATGGCGGCCGTCAGCCCCGCGCAGCCGCTCCCGATGATGATCACGTTATTCAAGTGGTTTTCTCCCTGCTTTTGATTGGATTCGCCAGTATGACGCCGCGATGCAACCCGCGAAGAACGAAAGTCTATCATCCCGGCTAGCGCGGACGCTTCGGTAAATTATTGGCTTTGTATTTTCTCTGGCAATGCTGGCCTCCCCGCCTGGAATGGGCGATAATGCCAGCGCATTTTGCTGTCCACAGGAGGTGGTCTTGAGCCGCGCACCAGGCACTTATGCCGTGTTCGATACTTCGCAGGGGACAATTGTCATTCGCTTGTTCGAAAAGGAGGCCCCGCAGACCGTCGGCAATTTCGTCGGCCTGGCGGAAGGCACCAAGGAATTCAAGGACCCGAAAACTGGGCAAAAAGTGAAGCGTCCATTTTACGACGGCCTCGTTTTCCATCGCGTGATTCCGCAATTCATGATTCAGGGAGGCTGCCCCCTCGGGACGGGAACCGGCGACCCTGGCTATCGATTCGGTGACGAATTTCATCCGTCCTTGAAGCATGACAAACCGGGAAAACTTTCGATGGCCAACGCCGGCCCCGGCACGAATGGAAGCCAGTTCTTTATCACCGTGGCGCCGACACCCTGGCTTGACAACAAGCACACCATCTTCGGCGAGGTTGTTGAAGGAATGGAAGTCGCCACCAAGATTTCGGAAGCCCCGCGGGGCGCGAACGACAAGCCGAAGCAGGCCATCGAATTGAAATCCGTGCGGATCGAGAAGGCCTGATCAGCCCGAAGCCAGCATGTTAAAACCGGCCAATTTGTTCCGGATGTTGACCGAGTTCATCTTCATCTTGCTCGGCGGCTTCCTGGTTTGGTTAGGACTAAACAACCGGTTTCTCGATCCTCCGTCCTTTCATCCGCAAAGGCCTGCTTGGCTCGGTGTGGGAGCGGCACTGGTTTACTGGGGAGTTCGCGCTTGGGTGAAGACATCACGAGCGGCGCGAACATCGGAACGCGCTATCTCGCGAGTGGGCGGCGCTTCACTTGCTCTAGTGGGATTCATGATGTTCGCGCTCGTCGCTCTCGAGTTTCGTTGGGCGGGGATTGTTCTGGCAATTGCCGGAGCGGTTTTGGCCCTCCGCGGTTTTCTGGGTGCTGTGCTGTCTCTTCGCACAGATTAGTTTTGGCCGGTTTCACTGAAATTCAGTAGAGGAGGTTGTCATGATCAAGGAGTTTAAGGAATTCGCGATGCGCGGGAATGTGCTTGATATGGCCGTCGGCATCATTATCGGCGCGGCGTTCGGGCAAATCGTCAATTCGTTCGTGCAGGATATTTTGATGCCTCCGATCGGGAGGCTCCTCGGCCACGTCGATTTTTCAAATCTTTTTCTGAACCTCTCCGAAACGCATTACGATACGATCGCGGCCGCAAAAGCGGCGGGCGCCGCAACACTGAATTATGGCGTCTTCCTGAACACCCTCATCAATTTCTTGATCGTGGCGTTTGCCGTATTTCTGCTGGTGCGGCAGGTCAATCGTTTCGCGCCAAAGCCGGCCCCCGTAGCGGCGCCCGCAACGCGCGATTGCCCCTATTGCCTGAGCGCCGTACCGGCCAAAGCGACCAGGTGCTCGCACTGCACGTCTGAACTTCGCCCCGCGTAGAACAGCCACTCCTGGCTGTGCGGTTTTGTAGGCCGCACACGTGGAGACTCGGCTCAACAACTACTGCAAAATCCGCACAGGTCCGCCGTGGCGGATGCCTGTGCTATTACTGCTTCGTGTGGGCGACTTTATTCCGTGTGATGTGCTCTTTCAGGCGGGCGGCGACATCGGATTCCTTGCCATCCTCCAACTCCTTCATCACTTCATCGAGAGCGAAGTGGACCACATCATGATGGTGAATTTCGTCCGGAGCCACCAGATCGCTGAAGCGCAACCAGAGACGGTGAACCAGGCGCACTTCGTTGGAAGTAAGATTGGGCGCGTGCGGACCGAGCAGAAAAAATTCGCGTTGCCCACCCGGCGTGAAAATTTCCAGGTTAAATTGCGGGCGCGGATCTGGGAGTTGTTCCCAGGCGAGGCCGATCTCCCTGGCCTCTTCCGCCAGTGACACTTTCCCCGAGCGCCCGAGGACTATGGTGCTGGCTTCGAGCTTTACCGCGGCGTTCAGGATGCCGCCCCACAAGTCGTTGGCTGAGACGACGGCCAGGCGGATCGGCTTGCCGCGCTTTTCCGCGATTGATAAGGCCTTGGTAAACAGGAACTGCTCGACGCTTCCAAAAAGCTGCTCGGCTTCGAGTTCACTCGATCCCGAGGCCGCCCGCCGGAGAAGGCGCACGTGCATCACGACGATGTCGCGGCGCTCCGTACGGACGCGGTCCAAAACCGCTTGCAGATGGTACAGCGCATGATAATTGCTGACCGGAACAAGAACACTCCCGGGCCGGACGCCGACGCATTGCGGACTGAGATCTTCCTGCGCCGCCACGTTGAACTGATCCATTTCGACGTGCGAAGCGCCGCGATTCCTATGCGTGATTCGTTCGGATACCGTGAATACGCCAAACATGATGAACGAGAAAATCAGTCCAGCAACGGTCGCGCTTGGTTTTGTGAACAGGTTCACAATCGCGATGAGAAATAAAATCAGAGTGATCAGCGCCAGGCCCAGTGGAATTTCCTTGCCGAATACGTAGAAATTCAATGGCACGCGGTATTCGCGATCGCCGGGGTGCGTGTAGCGGATCACCAGAACCGCAATCCCCTGCATCGTGAAACTCCAGATTACGCCGAACGCATAAAGATTCGCGAGAAACGTCACATCGCCCCGGCTGGCGATGATCGTCAAAATCTGAAAGAAGACGACGATGTTGATGATGCGATGGGAGGTGCCAAATTTGCGGTGCGGCTGCCGGAACCAGTCAGCCAGGACGCCATCCTCGGAAACTCGATTCAGGACGCCGTTCGACCCGACAATCGCCGTATTCACGGCACCCGCGAGGATCAGCGTTCCGACCGCAACGACGAACACATGAAAGGCGAGCCGCAGCGGGAATGGGCCCGCCAGGCTCATGGACAGGCCGCCAATCAAATTCTCGAGATACTTACCGCGCGTGCCATCCGGGATAATCATCACGGCGAAAAACGACACGAGCGAAGTGAAGAGCAGGCTGTAAATGAAAATGATCAAGCCCGCCTTTTTCAGATTCGGCAGCTTGGGAGCCTCGATCTCGCGATACACCTGCGCAAGGGATTCCTCTCCGCTCATCGCCAAAACGGAATGCCCGATGCCGACAAAGACGGCAATCAACGGAATCATGCGCACGATTTCGTGTCCAGACAGCCAGCCGAGAGATCTCTTATCCAGTTGAATGTTGGAAGGCGTGGGAAAAGGCGGGAGATGCGCCCCGCGGATCCAAATTGTGTACGTACACCATACGATCAGCACGACGACCATCACCGTCGTGACCTGCATGATTTTCAGCGCCTTGTCGCTGGATTCGTGGACGCCCTTGATGTTCTCCCACCAGAAATACATCGTCACCAGAACGGCGAAAAACGCGGCTGTTGAATTCTCAGAAAGCACGATGCTCATATGAAAGTAAGCAAACAGCTCGTTGAGAAGTCCGGCCAGGTATTGCCCCGCGGAAACGCCGCTGATCGGGCCCGTCAAAACGTAATCAAACATGAGCGCGGAAACGGAGAATTTCGCCAGCGTTCCCCCCAGCGCCTCCTTGACCACGCGGTACACGCCGCCCCGCACAAACATGCTGCAGCTTTCAACATACACGGCGCGCACGCAGTAGGAGAACAACATCACGCCGAGAATGAACCAGGGCGCCGACTTCCCGATGAAACTTTCCGACTCGCCCCCGGCGTAATAAGCCGAGGACGCCAGGTCGTTCAAGACAATGGCAGCCGCGCGCCAAAAAGAAATGAAGGTCAACATGGCCGTTGTGGCCACAATCACGCGTGGTACGGTTATTAGGGGAGGGGATTCGGGACTTTGGCCGGCAGGTATCGAAGACATGGTGCGTAAAGAAAGTATAAAGGAGTCATAATGGCATCTTTATGCGGGGCTGTCTACAAAAAGGGAGCCAGCCAGCAAATTATTTCCAAACATGTTTGGCCCTGAATAGATCTCCCACGGGTCGGCAGTAGGGGGCACGACATGTCGTGCCCCTACCATGTAAACATCGACTGGATGTAATGGCAGGGTTCCGCCGATTCGGAAAAAATTCAGGAGGGGCTCGAGGAGACGTATCCTAAAAGAAGAGCCCGACCCGCATAGGGGTAAGGCAGGCTACTGACTCGAGCGGCCCGAAATGGTCCGCGGGATCTCGGCAATCGATTTCCCGATCGACTCAAGATAGCTTCGGGTAGTGTCTTCAAGCCCCGTCGAAAATTCTCGAGAAACCTCCGCGGCGTTTTCTTGCAGAATTCCAGTCATTTGATTCCCTACGGATGCCAGGAGGGACTCCGCGTGATTCTTCGCTGTATATTCAAAGTCCTGATAGAGTTTCAGCAGGGTTTCATGTGATTTAGCGGCAATGGCCGCGGTGTTTTTCTCCAAAATTTCCTGGGTCCTGGCCAGACTCGCGTTGGCGCTATATTCAAGTTGGTCTTCGAGTCCCGCATAAATTGCCTCTGACTCCTTCTTGAAGGCGGCTTCAGAGGCCTGAAGTTTCTGCAAAGAATCTTTCGCTTCCGTGAGCATGGGCGCAAGCTGTTCGCGAAGGCGTGATACAAAGCGGTCCAGCGCTTCCGTGCGGGTTGTCTCCATGCTCCGCTGCACGCGCTCGATGGTATTGACAGCCAACCCGTCCAGACGCTGGCTCACGTCTTTCGCTTGTATCAGGACATGTTGCCTGGCGCTCTCCATGTCTTGCTGAACCTTTTTCATCCAGAGGCCATAGGTGTTTCGGGCGCTAGCTTCATGCGCTTCGCTCAATTCCCTAACCGCCTGGCGTGCGATGACTTCCTTGGAAGCCGAGATTGCGCCCTGAATGGTCTTGACAGCCTCTTCGCGGAGTTGGGCGCGAAACTCTTCCAGCAATCGACTCTTCTCCCTGGCGAGTGCATTGGCTGCGGCTTCCGATGCCATGTTTTGAATCTGTTCCCCGAGCCCGACCATAAGTTGCGCCAGAGGTGCCGCCGAAGATGCGGTCGTTCGACTTCTCTCGACTTGGCCGACCCCGTCCGATCCGCCTTCCTGCACGGAGACTACTTGTTGATCTTTCCGGGTCACCACCTTCAACTCCCTCCCAATGGCCGCGGATTCAACGACTTCCGGGATCTGAGGTGGAAACCAATCCTCCGGCGGAGATGCTACGCCCCAAATGTTTCCGGCGATCTCCAGCTCCACGGCGATCTGGAATGGCCGGTCCTTAGCTGGGACCTTTTGCGCCCATTTGACGCGCGCCTTGCTGGAACATCCCGCGGTTCCGTTGTTTGGCAGCTTGAGGTCCAAGTACACGGTCTCACCTTGTATGACCTCATTCTTCGATTGGTAGGTGCAACCATGGCA
>Ga0210408_10006073_pt1 | contig 10477 bp, 9 predicted proteins | sample IncBWH4MmetaG_FD_155471 | JGI IMG/M metagenome (GOLD analysis project Ga0210408, IMG submission 155471) | Forest soil microbial communities from Barre Woods Harvard Forest LTER site, Petersham, Massachusetts, United States - Inc-BW-H-4-M | ecosystem: Environmental > Terrestrial > Soil >...
TTCGGTGGACGCTTACCCAAATCTGAAACTGCGCGGACACGTGGACAGTATTCAAGCCGGGAGCGGCGCTGCTTTCACCTTGTTGCCGCCGGAAAATGCAACGGGCAATTATGTGAAGGTTGTTCAGCGCGTGCCGGTAAAAATTGTGCTCGACGAGCGACAGGAGCTGCAACGCGTGCTTGGACCAGGGATGTCCGTGGTTCCGACGGTCGCGGTGGATCATGGAACCGCTTCTGCGTTCATGATCGGCATCATCGCCGTAATTCTTGCAGGCGGAATAATCGTAGGGGCGGCGCTGTGGATCAGGCGGGTACGGGAGGGGTAATATGAGTGCCGATACAGCAACGCCGCTGCCTAACGAGTGGAAGCCGAGCGTCAATCCGTGGTTGATCGCGATGTCGATTATGCTCGCGACGATCATCGAAGTGCTCGACACGTCGGTGGCGAATGTTTCGCTTCCGTACATTGCCGGGAATCTTTCTGCGTCAACCGACGAAGCGACCTGGGTTTTGACCAGCTATCTGCTTTCGAACGCGATCATTCTTCCGGCGACTAACTGGTTAGGTCAGGTTTTCGGCCGTAAGCGATTTCTCATTGGCTGCATTACTTTGTTTACGATCGCGTCTGCATTGTGCGGTGTGGCCGGAAGTCTTGGCTTCTTGATCATGGCGCGCGTGATCCAGGGCGCGGCCGGCGGCGCGTTGCAACCGATCTCGCAGGCAGTCCTGATGGAAAGTTTTCCGCCGGCGAAACGCGGAATGGCCATGGCCGTTTTCACCATGGGTATCGTGGTCGCGCCAATTCTTGGTCCGATAATCGGCGGTTGGCTAACCTACAATTACTCCTGGCGCTGGGCCTTCTATATTAATTTGCCGGTCGGCATTCTCGCCACGGTGTTGGTGCGCGCATTTCTCGAAGATCCGCCGTATTTGAAACGTTCTTCCGCCGCGAACATTGATTACATCGGCTTCGGGCTGCTCGCTGTTTGGCTCGCGAGCCTGCAAATCATGCTCGATAAAGGTCAGGAGCTCGATTGGTTCGGTTCGAAGATGATTGTGTGGTGCGCGGTGCTCTCCACCGCCGGCTTCATTGCCTTTCTCGTGCGCGAATTAGTCGCGGCGCATCCGATTGTCGATCTTCGCATTCTCAAGAACCGCAATTTTGCTATCGGAAATGTCCTGATGCTGCTGATTGGCGCGCTTCTTTACGCCACAATCGCGATTCTGCCTCTGTTCATGCAGAATTTATTGCACTACACCGCGCTCGCGGCTGGTATGGCTATGACCCCATTCGGTATCGGTGCGTTCACGGCGACGATCATTGTCGGTCGCATCGCGGGGCACATCAGCAACCGTGTTCTGATCATCATTAGTTGCCTGCTGTTTGGGTATTCGTCCTTCGCACTTGGTAACATTAATCTTCAGGTAGCGCCGGCTAACCTGCTCTGGCCAATCATCATCAGCGGCGTGGGAGCATCTTCAATGTATGTGCCCGTGGCCACATCGGCCATGGGGACGCTCAGCCAAGAGCAGATGGGTAACGCGGCCGGCATTTTTAATCTCATGCGCAACATCGGTGGAAGCATTGGCATCGCGACGATCACCACGCTGGTCACGCGTCACGCGCAAGCGAGCCAGGCCAACCTTGTTGGGCACATGTCGAAGTTTAATTTCAATTTTCAACAACAACTTGCGCACCTCCAGACTGCTCTCGCGAGCAATACCGGCAATTGGGCGGCAGCAAAAAAATCGCTCGCAGTTCTCTATGGAACCCTTCAACAACAAAGTTCGCTTCTCAGTTACGTTTACGGTTTTCGGTTTTGCGTGTTGGTTTGTGTGCTGTGCGCCGCGCTCGCCTTGTTGTTTAAGAGAGCCAACAAACCGGCCGGTCCGATCGCTGCGCACTGACCCTTCTGGCACGCGTTGGACGGGACACGCATTTCGCGGTTCCGCCATGGCGATCACCAGTTATGCCGCGGCGGCATACTGAGACAAGAAACATGGTCTTTCACAAGCGGCCGTCCGTCGCGCGATCGTTAGTCAGACAAAAAGAAAGGAATCTATGAGCAGAACAATTGAAGCAATCATGCGACACATGGCGGCACCGTCGAACGGGATCACCAATCAACGGAATGGAACGGAGAAACTGGAAAGGGAAATCGCGGTAAGGAAACGACATTACATCTGGTCGGAAGCCAGATTCGTTCGTGCCATGATGCCGTTTCACTCCAACGTGCGCGTGCGTTACAACGGCAAGGAAGTCGACGGCAAAAGCGTTCTCGACCTGATGACGCTCACTCCGCTGGAAGGGTCGACAGTGCGCGTCCGCGCTGAAGGACCTGACGCCGCGGAGGCGATGCACGCGCTCGAGCAACTGATGAAATCGCGGCCAGATGAGGATTGAATGATATGAAAGAACAATTTTCTCACGAACCTAACGAGAAGCCGCGCATCTTGATCGTCGACAACAACTCGAGGTTCGCGCGCGGTGCGCGGCTGCTTCTCGACCAAAGCGGGAAATTTGTCGCCTGCACGGTGATCGATCCGCGTCGCGCATTGGAAACGGCGCGCAGTTTCAAGCCCGATCTCGTGCTTGTCGATCTGATCATGCCGCAGGAGGACGGCCCCGAAGTCGCGGCGCAATTTGAAGCGGACTGGACACTGCATGGCGTACCGATCGTTTTCCTCACTTCGCTCATCACAGCACACGAGGCAAAGGATGGCCGTCGCATTTACGGGCACCGCATTCTTCCGAAGCCGAGAAGCAGCTCGGAACTCATCGAGATCGTTGAACAGAACTTGCCCTGCTGCACTGAGGCATAGAGCTACGGCGAGAGCTACATAACGCACTCGACATTTCGAATCTGTAAGCGATAACAGAGTCATGAAGCGCTTTATTTTTTTGAGCGCGAGTACGTGTTTAGGGATGCTGCTTGTCGGGTGTGGTCGCAAAGCGCCGCAAGCTGGTCCGGCTGCGCCCGAAGTTCAGGTGACAACGGTGCAGCCGCGCGATGTGCCGCGGGTATTGGAACGCGTCGCGACGCTGGACGGATTCATCAACGCCAACATCAACGCCCAGGTGCAGGGCTACATTGTCTCACGCGATTACAAGGAAGGCAGTATCGTAAAAACGGGCGATTTGCTTTTCAAGATCGATCCTCGGCCGTTCGAGGCGGCGCTCGCTCAGGCCAAGGGAACCGAGGCGAAAGACCAGGCCAATTCGGCAAAGGCTGATGCGGATCAAAAGCGCGCGATCGACCTGTTCAACAAAAAGGTGATCAGCGATCAGGAGCGAGATACTGCCATCGCGGCTGCCGGCTCCAGCAAAGCAAACGTCGAAGCAGACGAAGCGGCCGTAAAACAGGCGGACCTGAATCTTGGCTACACCAAAATTACCGCGCCGATCGATGGGATTGTTGGGTTCGCGAACAATCAGGTCGGCGATCTGGTCGGGCCAAGTACGGGACCACTTACAACCATGTCGCAGATTGATCCGATCAAGGCCAATGTAACTGCTGGCGAGAGTGCATTCACCGATTTCTTTTCGCGCTACCCGGACACAGTCCAACGCGAAGCCCTGCTCAAAAGCATCGATTTCGACTTGATTCTCGGCGACGGCAAGGTCTATCCGCGAAAAGGAAAATTTTATGCGCTGGATCGAAACCTCGATCCCAAAACAGGTTCGATTCACTATTACGTAACGTTTCCGAACCCGGACGCCACGTTGCGGCCCGGACAATATGGCAAGGTGCGGTTCGTACCTGACACGGTGCAGAATGCGCTAGTTGTTCCACAGGAGGCGGTGACCGAATTGCAGGGTAATTTCCAAGTCGCAGTAGTCGATCAAGACAACAAGGTGAATATTCGCCCGGTAAAGACGGGTGAGCGCATCGGCACCATGTGGCAAATCACTGACGGATTGAAGCCCGGAGACAAAGTCGTTGTCGAAGGCGTACAAAAGGCGCGCCAAGGTTCGACCGTGACGGTGAAAGAGTGGACGCCGCCGGCCCAGTCCCCGGCCCCGATACAATCGGCGAGCCCGCAGAAACCCTGATCGCATGTCGGAGTTTTTCGTCAGGCGACCGATCGTCGCAATTGTCATCGCGATTCTCATGACGCTGATCGGCGGCGTCTGCATTCTCGCGCTGCCGATCGCGCAATATCCGCAAATCGCGCCTCCGGAAATTCAAGTGCAAACGCACTACACCGGGGCGGACGCGCTCACGATCGAGCAATCGGTCGCGGCGCCAATCGAGCAGCAGATGAGCGGCGTCGACAACATGAATTACATGTATTCGATCAACGCGAACAGCGGCGACATTCGATTGATCGTCAATTTCGACGTCGCGACCGACCCGAACATCGATCAAGTCCTGACCCAGCTGCGTGTGGCGCAAGCGCAATCGCAATTGCCGGCCGACGTGAACAACTATGGGGTGACGGTCAAGAAATCGACGACCGCGCCACTGATGCTGGTTTCGCTCTATTCGCCCAAAGGGACCTACGACAACGTTTTTCTCGCGAACTACGGCTACATTAATTTGTTCGATCAACTCACTCGACTGCCGGGAATCGGCAACGTCCAGATCTTCGGCGCCGGTCAATATGCGATGCGTTTGTGGGTGAAGCCCGATCAACTCGCGAAGCTTGGCATTACGGTTCCGGACATCATCACGGCGGTGCAGAAGCAGAACAATGTGAATCCTGCGGGCCAGATAGGAGGCGAACCGATTCCGAGCGGACAGAAATTCACTTATACCGTTCGCGCGCAGGGTCGATTGCAAACGCCGGAGGAATTCGGCGAAATCGTCGTCCGTGCGAATCCGGACGGCTCGTTCGTTAGGGTGAAGGACATCGCGCGAATCGATCTCGGCGCACAAACCTACAACTTGAGAGGCAGACTAAACGGACAGCCCGCGGCCATTCTCGCTTTGTATCAGTTACCCGGAACCAATGCGGTCAAAGCCGCGCAATCAGTGCGGAAGCTCATGACGGAAGCGAAGCAGCGATTTCCTGCCGATATCGATTACGTCGTCTCGCTCGATCAAACGCTCTCCGTCACAGAAGGCATCAGCGAAATTTTGAAGACGCTGTTCGAAGCGCTCGCGCTGGTTGTGCTCGTCGTTTTCATTTTCCTTCAAGGCTGGCGGGCCACCCTGATTCCGCTATGCGCGGTGCCGGTCTCGTTAGTCGGAACGTTTGTGCTGTTCCCGTTGTTTGGATTCTCGATCAACACGCTTTCACTTTTCGGTCTGGTGCTCGCGATCGGTCTTGTGGTCGATGACGCCATCGTGGTTGTCGAAGCAGTCGAGCGTCACATCGAAGAAGGAATGTCGCCGCGTGACGCGACATTGCAGGCAATGCGCGAAGTGTCGGCACCGGTGATCGGCATCGCGCTCGTGCTTTCGGCGGTGTTTATTCCGACGGCGTTTCTGCCAGGCATCACCGGCCGATTATATCAACAGTTCGCGCTCACGATCGCGATCTCGGTCATCTTCTCCGCGTTCAACGCGCTCTCACTCAGTCCTGCGCTTTCGGCGCTGTTGCTACGGCCGCGCAAGAAAACCCGTGGCCCGCTCGGTTGGTTTTATGATCGCTTCAATCGTATCTTCGGCAGCGCTACTCATGGATATGTGAACTGGTCGCGGGCAGCGATTCGTAAAGCCGTGCTCAGTTTCGCGTTGCTGCTGGTACTTGCGATTGGCGCCGGTTTCTTTGGGAAAAGGTTGCCGAGCGGCTTCTTGCCGGAAGAAGATCAGGGTTACGTTTTTCTCGCGCTTCAATTGCCAGACGCATCCTCGCTCGAGCGCACCGATCAAGTTTGCCATAAGATCGAAGATTTCCTGAGCAAAACACCCGGTGTGCAGTACTCGACCAGTGTCATCGGATTCAGTCTCCTGAGTTTGGTGCAGAATACTTACAGCGCATTCTTCTTCGTGACTTTTAAGCCCTGGAGCGAGCGCACGAAACCGGAAGAACAGTACACGGCAATCAAAGCGCGAATAAATCAATACCTCGGCAGTCTTAGCGAAGGTATCGCATTTGCGTTTCCGCCACCAGCGATTCCCGGCGTCGGTACATCTGGTGGATTCACGTTTATGCTTGAAGATCGTGCGGGCAAAGACGTCCCGTTTCTCGCGCAAAACGTGAAGACATTTTTGGAGGCAGCGCACAAACGGCCAGAGCTCGGCACCTTGATTCCGACATTTCTGCCGAATGTGCCGCAGGTTTTCGTCAAGGTCGATCGGGACAAAGTCGTCAAGCAGGGCATCGATCTCACCTCGGTTTATCAAACGCTGCAGACATTCATGGGCGGATTTTTCGTGAACTACTTCAACCGCTTCGGCCGCACATGGCAGGTGTACATCGAAGCGGAAGGCGATTATCGAACCGACGCCAAGAACGTCGGCCAATTTTTCGTTCGCAACTCGACTGGCACGCCGGTGCCGCTCGATGCGATCTCAACGGTCGAGAACATCGCTGGTCCGGAGTTCACGGTGCGTTACAACGAATACCGCGCGGCTCAAATCAACGGTTCGGCCGCACCAGGCTACAGCTCGTACCAGGCGATGAACGCCCTCGAGGAAACTTTTCGACAAACCATGCCTAACGAGATGGGCTACGACTACCTTGGCCTGTCGTTTCAGGAAAAGAGAGCACAGGAAGGCGTATCGCCGACTTTGGTTTTTGGAATGTCGCTCTTGTTTGTGTTTCTGATTCTCGCCGCACTGTATGAAAGCTGGTCACTGCCCTTCAGCGTCTTGTTAGGCACGCCGGTCGCGGTGCTCGGTGCGTTCCTCACGCTCTGGCTGCGCGGGATGGAAAATAATATCTACGCGCAGATCGGATTGATCATGCTTATCGGACTGGCCGCAAAGAACGCCATCTTGATTGTTGAATTCGCAAAGGATGAATATGAGAAAGGCAAACCGCTGCTCGACGCGACACTCGAAGGCGCGCGCCTGCGTCTACGGCCGATCCTGATGACTTCCCTTGCATTTATTTTCGGAATGCTGCCGTTGTGGTTCGCCAGCGGTTCCGGCGCAGTCGCGCGCCGCATTCTCGGTTCGACCGTCATTGGCGGAATGATCGCCGCCTCGGCCATCGCGATCTTTCTCATTCCGGTGACGTTCTACGTGATCGAGCGATTCGCCGCTGGTCACGAAGGAAAAACGGAAGCACCGCCAAGCACGAAACCGGCGGGATGATCGACAATCTTCCAAAGCCTATCAGGCTTTACATCGCGGGGGAGAATACCGGCGACGCGAATTTGTTCGACGAATGCTTCGCCGAAGGTGCCGTGGTGCGCGATGAGGATGAAACGCATCGAGGTCTGGCTGAGATCAAGAAGTGGAAAGCTGAAACCAAGAAGAAATATCAGCACACGGTCGAGCCGCTTTCGTTCACCAAGGAGAATGGTAAAACAATCGTCACCAATCGCCTTACCGGAGATTTTCCGGGAAGTCCAATCGAGCTCGAGTTTGTGTTCACGCTCGACGGCGACAAAATTGTTTCGCTCGAGATTCTTTCATGAGCAGTGACTCGGCAAAGCCATGAGGCCGCAGCCGGATTTCATTCACGAATTTGTTCAGGGGAAATCAAGTCGCACGCTGCTACTTCTGCACGGCACAGGTGGAACTGAACGCGCTCTGGTCTCGCTCGGACACGACCTCGATCCGGATGCATCCTTACTGAGTCCGCGCGGAAAAGTTTTGGAAGACGGCATGCCGCGATTCTTTCGCCGGCTCGCCGAAGGCGTCTTCGATCTGGACGATTTAAGAAAGCGGACGCACGAGTTGGCTGATTTCGTGATTTCCGCCGCCCAGCACTACGAGATCGACAATCGCTACATCGTAGCGGTCGGATATTCCAACGGCGCCAACATCGCGGCGAGCATGCTCCTTCTTCGGCCGGAAGTGTTGTCAGCCGGAATCTTGTTTCGAGCGATGGTACCCCTGATTCTCGAACAGCAGCCGGATCTTTCATCGAAATCTGTCTTCATCAGCGCTGGCTCATTCGATCCAATTGTTCCCACGTCGCAAACCAAACAACTTGCCGAACTGTTACAAGCCGCCGGCGCGGATGTAACGATTCGCTTTCTCCAAAGCGGCCACCAGCTGATGCCGGACGACGTCGATCTTGCCCGCCAATGGCTGGCGGATTTGAAATAGACACTTCTCAGCTTTTCAGCGTTCGCAGATACGCGATGAGCGCTCGAACGTCAGTGTCTTTTAACTTTTTGCCAAACGACGGCATCTCCCCTTTAATTCCTTCGAGGACAACTTTGTGTATGCGAGCATCACTCTTGTGAAGATCGTACAGGTCCGGTCCTTCGTCGCCATGCGCGTCGTCTCCGTGGCAATGCGCGCAATTCATTAAGAAGAGATGGCGACCTTGGGTCGCGTCCGCTAGCATAACTTTCGACATCGGCGCGTTCGAAGTCGATGTCACTGTTCCTGAAGAGGCATTTGAGCCGGTTTCGCCTGGCGCGTTCGAAGTCGATGTCGCTGTTCCCGAAGAGGCATCTGAGCCGGTTTCGCCGAGCAACATCTCCCCGCCAACGAATCCGGCCGCGCCGATCAGCGCGCAGGCGCAACAGGCCGTGATTAGATAAGAGGTGAAGGCGCGCCGCGAGAATTCATTTCGCGCCACGACGCGCCATGCCATCAACGCCAGGATCAATGCGAATGCAGGCCAGACAAAGAGGTGATGAAGCCGCATTAGTCCGGTACCCATGACTTTCCATTTGCTCAAACCCAATCCGGAAAAGACGGCGGCAACCGCACCCAGCGCGGCGAGGATCACAAGCCAGTAGCCGATCGCCTTGAAGTCGCGTCCCTTAGACGATCGATCTCGAACCAGGGAGAGGAGGTCGAACAGCGTCGCGACAAAAATCAGCGCAATGGGAAAATGGGTCAGCCCGCCGTGGGCGCGTTCCCAGAAAAGCGAATTCATGATTCATGCGCCTCTGGCTCTCGATCTTTAGACCAGCGTGCTGTCGACAACAGCGAGGCTGTGATTTCCCTCGACGTAATTGACGTTGGTGATTCCGAGAACCGAGCTGAGTTTTTCCGCAGGCACAACCATTGGACCCGGCTTTGGCGCGGTGCCCGGCGCGGGTTGCGGAAATGCCGTCGCCATCGCGGTGTGAAAAGTAATGTTACCTTCCACTTTCTTTACAATCTGATGAATGTGGCCATTCAATACGGTGACCGAACCGAACCGTTTCAGAAATCCCAGCGCTTGCTCCGCGTCGTCGGTTCCCCAGCCCCACTGCGGATAAACCGCCCACAACGGAATATGAGCGAAGACAACGATCGGTGTGCTGGTGGAAAGTGGCTCGAGGTCTTTCTTCAACCAATCCAGTTGTTCGGGACCAAGAATGCCGAGGCCACCCTCACGAATGTTCACCACGTTGACCAATCCGATAAAGTGCACGCCCTTTTTATCGAAACTATACCAACCGGCCCCGAGCGACTTTTTGCCAAATCGCTCGCGGTATAATGCGCCGTTGTCGCTGATGACGTCGTGCTCGCCAGGAACGTAAAAGATCTCTCCGGTTTTGATGCTCTTCAAATTTTGCTCGAGCGCGTCGAACTCTTCCGCCTCTGAGAGATGGCTTAGGTCGCCGGTGTGCAAAATGAAATCCGGCGGCGTGGGCAACGCGTTAATCTTGGCGACCGCTTTCTGCAACGTGCCGATAACGTCCTTGTTCGCGTCTTTATTGAAACCGATGTGGCTGTCGCTGATTTGCACGAAACTGAAATCCCCGACGGCGCCATGACCTACCGCGCCCAGCACTTTGGACGTGAGCAGTCCTCCGCTCATCGTCCAAAGTACGCCCGTGCCTGCCCAAGCCATGCATTTTAGAAATCCCCGGCGATCGATGCCGTCATGCTCTTGTTCGTGGTCGTGAAGAATGTAATCCGACATAGTATTGATCCTTGATTAGGTTTGATTTGGTAAGATTTTCTTTTTCAATATTCCTGACCGATTCAGCGCGGTTTTATTCCTGAAATCTCTGCCTCCTGGGAACTGTCTGAAGCGCCTCGTGCGTCTCAGTCGTCCCCTTCCCTTTCAGCAGCGTCCGCAGCGCGGGCCAAAGACTTGAGTAGCTGCAGGAACTGAGGGGGTTGTCCTCTGAATAATCCGTCCGCGATAAAGCTATTAATCGCGCCGGTCGCATCTAACTGCCCTGGACCGCTCGGGCGAATGATCGCGCACGCCGGCAAGTTTGGACTGATGAATTCGCAGGGCTCGGGCATAATCAGGTTCGCCTGCAGCGTCTCCGGCTGACCTGTCTTGAGATCGTTAAACGTCACACTCGAATTATTCACCGGATCGAAGTCGGTTAACGGAGTGGCGTTGCCCGCCTTATCCTGCCACGTCTGGAAATGCATGATCTCCGACCCACCGATGCTGATAAGAATTCGTAAAACTTCCAGGCTGGTTACTTTCTGAGCCAGCGTGGCGTAAAG
>Ga0210408_10006074_pt1 | contig 10477 bp, 10 predicted proteins | sample IncBWH4MmetaG_FD_155471 | JGI IMG/M metagenome (GOLD analysis project Ga0210408, IMG submission 155471) | Forest soil microbial communities from Barre Woods Harvard Forest LTER site, Petersham, Massachusetts, United States - Inc-BW-H-4-M | ecosystem: Environmental > Terrestrial > Soil >...
CGGCTCATGCGTCTGATGGGGCTGGTGGCGATCGACCAGCGCCCGACACCAGCAAAGCGGCAACGGAGCACAAGATCTACCCGTACCTGCTCAGCGGGATCGTGATTGAGCGGGTCAATCAGGTGTGGTGCTCGGAGGTTACCTATATCCCGATGGCCAAGGGCTTTCTCTATCTGGTGGTCGTCATGGACTGGGCCAGCCGTGCAGTGCTGGCATGGCGACTGTCGAACACGCTTGGCGCCGATTTTTGTGTCGAGGCGCTCGATGCGCGCTCTCCCGATACGGCCGGCCCGAGATCTTCAACACCGACCAGGGCAGTCAGTTCAGCAGCGCCGATTTCACCGGCGCGCTGAAGGATCACGGGATCACAATCAGCATGGACGGTAAGGGCCGGTGCATAGACAACATCTTCGTAGAGCGGCGGTGGCGAAGCCTCAAATACGAAGAGGGCTACCTCCACGCCTATGCGCGCGTGCCCGAGGCCAAAGCCGGGATTGGCGCCTGGCTCGATTTCTACAACGTGGAGCGCCAACATCAGAGCCTCGGCGATCGTACGCCGCGGCAAATTTACGATCAAGGCCTGTGGATATGGGGATGATCGGATCGGCTTTGCCGTCGAGTAACCAGCGCCATGACGGCGATCGGAGCCAACATCGAAATCGGCCGGACTACACCTTAAACAAGCGGCTCCGGCTGTCTCATTTTCGGGGTCTAGCTCATGGTCATGATTTTCCAGTTTACAATCGGTAAATGAATTACTGATGCACGTCCAGGACGCGATAACAGCCCTCTCACGGCGGCATCGCCTGTTCGAATCGGGTAGGGATGCCGGCAGTTTCCGGGAGAATGGCAATGTAGGGTACGGCGGGCCGCGAAAACCCGCGGTTTGGGGATAGCACATCCATTAAGTCATGGTCGGAGTGAGAGGATTTGAACCTCCGGCCCCTGCCTCCCGAAAGCAGTGCTCTACCAGGCTGAGCTACACTCCGCCGACGCGCCGCGACCTATAGCGCCAAACTGTACCCGCGGGCAATATGTAGCTACCCGCCATCGGAAACCCGTCAAAAATCGCGCTCGGTCGCGAAGGCGGCGGCCTCGGTGAGCGCGCGGCGCTCGATCCCGTCGTGAAACATCGACAACGCGTCGATCGCGGTTGCCGCATAGCCGCGGGCGCGCGACAGCGTCTCGGCGAGGGCGCCGCGCTGTTCGACCAGGCGGATCGCCTGTTCGAGATCACCTGGACGCTGTTCCAACTTTTCAATCGTGCGTCGCCAGAACGCGCGCTCGTCCTCGTCGCCGCGGGCGAATGCGACGAGGACTGGCAGCGTGACCTTGCCGTCACGGAAATCGTCCCCGACGCTCTTGCCGAGCTCGCTCTGATGCGCCGAGAAATCGAGCATGTCGTCAACCAGCTGAAAGGCGATTCCGAGATTGCGGCCGAAACACTCGAGTGCCTCCTCCTCCTCATGGGGCCGCTCGGCCATTACCGCGCCGATCCGGCTGGCCGCGGCGAAAAGTTCTGCGGTCTTCGCCTGGACAACCGCGAGGTAGGCAATCTCCGAGGTCCGGGTGTCGTTGGCTGTCGTCAGCTGAAGTACTTCGCCCTCGGCGATAACCGACGAAGCGCGCGACAGGATCTCGAGGATGCGCAGCGACCCGTCGGCGACCATCAGCTCGAAGGATCGGCTAAACAGAAAGTCGCCGACGAGGATCGGCGGCTTATTGCCCCACACCGCGTTGGCGGTGTCGCGGCCGCGCCGCAGATCGCTCGCATCGACGACGTCGTCGTGCAGCAAGGTGGCGGTGTGGATGAACTCGACCGCAGCGGCGAGCGCGATGTGCCGGTTTCCGTTATAGCCGCAGAGGCGCGCGCAGCCCAAAGTCAGCATCGGCCGCAGTCGCTTGCCGCCGCTCGCCACGATATGGCCGGCGAGCTGCGGAATCAGGGCAACCGGGCTCTGCATGCGCTGGACGATCAGTTGGTTGACGCGCTCCAGCTCGCCGCCGAGCAGCCGAGACAGCGGGTCGAGAGACGGTTTTCTGCCTGCGCGCACCCGATCGACACTCGCCACCAACGCCCCCGAATTCTCCTGCTGTTCCGCGTGGCTGCCCGGTGCCGCCCGATCGACTTGACGGGCCCGAACGCAAACGAGCATAGAATGACACGAAGACGGGTCAAGAGCCGGCCCGCCGGGCGCCTATCACCGTTTCGTCAGCGTCGCACACATGAAGGAGTTGCTGCGTACCAACGATCTCGTCCGCCTGTCGTGGCTGCAGGCGCTCCTGAAGGATTCGGGCATCGACAGCCTCGTCCTCGACCATCACACCAGTTTGGTCGAGGGCAGCATCGGCGCCATACCGCGCCGCTTGGTGGTGGCCGAACGGGACTATCGGCGCGCTTGCGCGCTGCTCGCGGCCGCGGATGAGGCAGACGCGTGAGCGACGTCGAAGCCTTTGAACCGACCATTACCGAAGACCGTCTGCTTAGCGGACGCGTCCGTCTTAGACAGCCCGCAAACGGTTACCGTGCCGCGATTGATCCGGTGTTTCTTGCAGCGGCAGTGGCGGCCGAACCGCAGCAGCTCGTCCTCGATGTCGGCTGTGGTCCCGGCGCCGCGATGTTATGCCTTGCGGCGCGAGCGCCGCATTGTCGCGTTGTCGGGCTCGAGATGCAGCGCGATCTGGTCCGGCTCGCCGGCGATAACACGATCCTAAACGCAATGGAGACGCGCGTGTCGGTGATGATCGGCGACCTGCTGCATCCGCCCCCGCGTCTGTCGCCGGGCGCCTTCGATCACGTCATGGCCAACCCGCCGTTCAACGAGCGTGGTCGAGCCATTCCCTCGGTGGACCTCGGCAAGGCGGACGCCACCATCGAAGGCGACGCCGACCTCGGCGCCTGGGTGCGCTTCTCGCTGGCCATGGTGCGCCCCAAGGGGACCGTGACGTTCATTCACCGGGCCGACCGGATCGATGCGTTGCTCGCGCAGATCGCCGGGAGGGCGGGAGAGGTGGTAGTGTTTCCATTATGGGGGGGGCAGGGGAGAGCGGCAACCCGCGTGCTGGTGCGGGCCCGCAAGCAAATCGCAGCACCAGCGCGGCTCGCCCCGGGCCTGGTGCTGCACGAGCCCGACGGGCGCTTCACCGCCGCTGCCGATGCTGTGCTGCGCGAGGGGAGGGGGCTCGAACTCTGACCGCTGTCGTCAAGGCCTCCGTGTCTTCCCATCTAAGGATGGCATGAGTATCCGCGAACGCCTCTGCCTCGACAAACTGTGGCCGCGCGCCCCGGTGGTCTCGGTCTTGCGCTTTGAGGGCGTCATCATGCCGCGAGCAAGGCGCAGCGGAGTCTCGTTGGAAAGCCACGCTACGGCGATCGAGCGGGCGTTCGGTATCGCCAATCTGGTCGCAGTCGCCCTCGTCGTCAACTCGCCGGGCGGATCTCCCGTGCAATCGGCGCTGCTGTACAGGCGCATTCGGGAGCTCGCCGATGAGAAGGGCATTCCCGTCATCTCTTTCGCCGAGGATGTGGCGGCGTCGGGTGGCTATTGGCTGGCGCTCGCCGGCGACGAGATCTTCAGTGAGGAAACCTCGCTTCTCGGCTCGATTGGCGTCATCCACGCGAGCTTCGGGTTCTCCCAGCTGATCGGCCGGCTCGGCGTCGAGCGCCGTCTGCATACTGCCGGCGAGCGAAAATCCTTGCTCGATCCTTTTCTCCCGGAGGACCCGTCCGATGTCGCGCGCCTCACAGCGTTGCAACAGGACATCCATCGTGCCTTCAAGGAGCACGTGTGCCGCCGGCGCGTCGGCAAAATCGACGCGGCGGACCAGTCCTTGTTCAGCGGCGAGGTGCTGACCGGGCGCATGGCGCTGGATCGCGGATTGGTCGACGGCATCGGCGAACTGCGTGCGGTGATGCGTGCCCGTTACGGCGATAAGGTCAAGCTGCGCCCGTTTGCGGCAGAGCGGCGGCGTTGGTCGCTCTGGCGACGCCTGCCGTTGATGGCGGGCGAGCCTGCTGCCGCCGTCATCGCCGACCTCGCCGACTGGATCGATGCACGCATTCTCTGGGCCCGATTCGGGTTGTAGGGGCCCGCGGCATTCCTTGACCCGGCTTCGGAGCTCCAAGTACATCTCAACGATGTTCGCTTTTCCCAAGCTGATCGTACTCATCCTGATCGTTGTCGGCGCCTGGGTAGGCTATCGATGGCTGAACGGGCTCACGCGCGAGCTGGGAAACCGGCGCCCGGCCGCGCCGCGTCCGGCGATCAATGTCGAGGACCTGGTGGCGTGCGGGGTCTGCGGCGCCTATGTCGCCGCGGCCGCACCCGGTTGTGGTAGGCCCGATTGCCCGCGGCCTCGGTGACCACTTCGCGATCCGGGGTAGAACTTTGAGTTTCCAGTCGCTGATCTTCGACCTGCAGCATTTCTGGGCCGAGCAGGGCTGCGTCATCCTCCAACCCTACGACGTCGAGGTCGGCGCCGGCACCTTCCATCCGGCGACTGCATTGCGCGCGCTCGGACCCGAGCCCTGGCGCGCCGCTTACGTCCAGCCCTCGCGCCGGCCGACCGATGGCCGCTATGGCGACAACCCCAACCGGCTGCAGCAGCACCATCAGCTCCAGGTCATCCTGAAGCCTGCGCCGGCGGATAGCCAGGATCTCTACCTCGCGAGCCTCGCCGCGATCGGCATCGACGCCGATCTGCACGACATCCGCTTTGTCGAGGATGACTGGGAGAGCCCGACATTGGGGGCCTGGGGGCTGGGCTGGGAGGTCTGGGTCGACGGCATGGAGGTCAGCCAGTTCACCTATTTCCAGCAGGTTGGCGGGATCGAATGCGACCCGGTCTCGACCGAGCTTACTTACGGGCTCGAGCGGCTGGCGATGTATGTCCAGGGTGTCGATAGCATCTTCGATCTCGACTACAACAGCGCCAGCGGCCCCGACCGCATCGCCTACGGCCAGGTGTTCAAGCGGGCCGAGCGGGAATTCTCGGCCTATAATTTCGAGTTTGCCGACACTTCCCACCTCGTCGCGCATTTCGCTGATGCCGAGATCGAGTGCCGAGCACTGGTCGAGCGCGGTCTGGCGCTGCCCGCCTATGACCAGTGCCTTAAGGCGAGCCATCTCTTCAATCTTCTTGATGCGCGCGGCGCCGTCAGCGTGACCGAGCGCGCCTCTTATATTCTGAGGGTGAGGGCACTCGCCACCGTGTGCTGTGAGGCTTGGCTCGCCGGGTCGCGAACGGTCGGCTGACGTGTCTGAACTGCTGCTCGAGATGTTGTGCGAGGAAATCCCGGCGCGGATGCAGCGACGCGCGATCGACGATCTGACCGGATTGCTGCGCGACAAGCTGGCCGTCGCCAAGCTCCCGGCGGCGAGCCTGCGCGGCTACGTCACACCACGCCGTCTGGCGATCATCGCAGCCGGAATTCCCAAGGCGCAGCCCGATCAAACCGAGGAGCGGCGCGGTCCTCGGGTCGGTACCCCGCAGCCGGCGATCGACGGCTTTCTGCGCTCGACGGGGCTCGAGACGGTCGGCGAATGCGAGACCCGGGACACTGATAGAGGCAAATTCTATTTCGCAGTCGTTCACTATCCCGGCCGGCCGGCCGAGGAGGTCCTGCCCGAGATCATAAGGGCGGCGATGGCCGAGCTGTCGTGGCCGAAATCGATGCGCTATCCCGCCTCATCCCTGCGTTGGATACGCCCCGTGACCGCGATCCTTTGTCTCTTAGATGGCGAGGTGCTGCCCTTCTCGTTCGATCGTGTTCCGGTCGGGCGAACCACGCGCGGGCACCGCTTTTTGTCGCCGAGCGAGTTTTGCGTCGCCAACGCTGCTGATTATCTCGAGCGGCTGCGGGAGGCTCACGTCGTCCTCGATCAAGATAGCCGCCAGGAGACGATTCGCCGGGGTCTCGAGGATGCCGCCGCGGCCGAGCGGCTGTCGCTGAAGCCCGATCCCGGGCTGCTCGATGAAGTCACCGGCCTCGTCGAGTTTCCTGTTGTCCTGGCAGGAGCGCTCGACGCCCATTTCATGACGCTTCCGCCAGAAGTGCTGACCGCGGCGATGCGCACGCATCAGAAGTACTTCTCCTGTCTGCAGCCCGACGGCACGCCCGCTCAGCGATTTCTTTTCGTGTCCAACAATCTCGCAGCAGACGGTGGGAAGACGATTATTGCGGGGAATGAACGGGTGTTGCGGGCACGCCTTGCCGACGCGCGTTTTTTCTGGGATCATGACCGGAAGGTAAAGCTCGAAGACCGCGTCGATGCGCTGAAAGATCGCGTCTATTACACAAAGCTTGGCAGCGTGTTGGAGCGAGTTAAACGAGTTGAGGATTTAGCGTATCTTCTAGCCAATGATGTACCTGGCGCGAGCAAGAGCTTAAGCCAACGTGCTGCACATCTCGCCAAAGCTGACCTATCGACAGGCATGGTCGGCGAATTTCCCGAGCTTCAGGGGGTTATGGGGCGGTGGTATGCGCTGAATGACGTCGAAGACGAGCGTGTCGCCGATGCGATTGCCGAGCATTACAAGCCGCGCGGCCCCAACGATAGCTGTCCCTCGGCACCCAATAGCATCGTTGTCGCTCTTGCGGATAAGATTGAGACGCTCGTCGCCTTCTTTGCAATAGGCGAATGGCCGACCGGTTCTGGCGACCCGTTCGCTCTGCGTCGTGCGGCCCAAGGCATAATCCGCATCATCCTGGAAAACGAATTGCGTGTGCCGCTCAAAGGCGCCTTCATCGCGGCGAGCGGATATTTCAACGTTGAGCGCGAGAAATTCGCGGCCCAACTGCTCGAATTCATCGGCGACCGGCTCAAGATCCATCTTCGCGATCAAGGAGTGCGCCACGATTTGATTGGAGCCGCGTTTGCCCAAATAGACGCCGACCGTGGTGATTTGATGCGGCTTCTGCGGCGCGTCGAAGCCGTTCGCGCGTTCCTTGACACCGATGACGGTGCGAATTTGCTAATCGCTTACCGACGAGCTTCCAACATCGTCACGATTGAGGAGCGCCGAGATCAGCGTCGATACGACGGCGACATTGACGAGGCAATGCTTCGGCAACCTGAAGAATTCGCAATGGCAAAAGATCTCGCGTTTGCTAGAGACGGCGCCGAGAGGTCCCTCGCTCGCGGGGAATTTGATGCTGCGATGGCGCATCTGGCCGCATTGCGGCGGCCCATTGACGAATTTTTCGACAAAATCACCGTTAATACCGATGAACCCAATCTGCGCGAGAATCGATTGTGCTTGCTGTCACGCATCCGAGAGACGATGAACCAAGTTGCGGATTTCTCTCAGATCGAAGGGTGAGCGGCGGATGACGAAGTGGGTCTACAGATTCGGCGACGGCGCCGCGGAGGGCCGCGCCGAGATGCGGAACCTGCTCGGCGGCAAGGGTGCCGGTCTCGCCGAGATGAGCAATCTCGGCCTGCCGGTCCCGCCCGGCTTCACGATCACCACCGAGGTGTGCACCTATTTCTATGCGCAAGGCAAGACCTATCCGGCGGAACTGCGCGAAGAGGTCGAGCAAGCGCTGGCCGAAATCGAGCATTCGTTTGGGGCCCGTTTTGGCGATCCGGAAAATCCGTTGCTTGTCTCCGTGCGCTCGGGGGCGCGGGTCTCGATGCCGGGCATGATGGATACCGTGCTGAACCTCGGGCTGAACGACCGGGTGGTCGAGGGGCTGGCACGTCGGAGCCGCGACGAGCGCTTCGCCTACGACAGTTATCGCCGCTTCATCCAGATGTATGGGCAGGTGGTGCTTGGCATCGAGAACCATTTCGAGGAGCTGATCGAAAATCACAAGCTCGACCGCGGCGTGTCGCTCGACACCGAACTGTCCGCCGACGATTGGAGGACCCTGGTCGCTGGGTTCAAAGATCTCGTCGCCGAGGAGCTGGGCCCATTCCCGGACGATCCACAGGAGCAGTTGTGGGGTGCCATCGGCGCCGTCTTCAGTTCATGGATGAACCCGCGGGCCGTCACTTATCGCCGACTCCATGATATTCCCTCCGATTGGGGCACCGCGGTCAACATCCAGGCGATGGTGTTCGGCAATATGGGGGAGGATTGCGCGACAGGCGTCGCCTTCACTCGCAACCCCGCGACCGGGACCAACGAGCTTTACGGTGAATACTTGGTCAATGCTCAAGGCGAGGATGTCGTCGCCGGCATCCGCACCCCGCAGCATCTGACCGTCGCCGGCAAACAAGCGAACCGATCGGCGTTGCCGGCGATGGAAGAAGTGATGCCCGAGGTCCTGACCGAGCTGTACCAGACACGGCGGGTGCTGGAGGACCATTACCGCGACATGCAGGACATCGAATTCACCGTGCAGCGCGGCAAACTGTGGATGCTCCAGACCCGGTCCGGCAAACGCACGGCGCAGGCTGCACTCAAGATCGCGGTGTCGCTCGTCGAAGAAGGCGTGATCACCCGCGAGGAAGCGGTTGGGCGGGTCGAGCCCGCCTCGCTGGACCAGCTGCTGCACCCGACCCTCGACCCGAAGGCGAAAACCACGGTGCTCGCCCGCGGTCTTCCTGCCTCGCCCGGCGCCGCTTCCGGCAAGGTCGTCTTTTCGGCCGAGGAAGCCGAATCGCGCGCCACCCGCGGCGAGTCCGTGATTTTGGTGCGTATCGAGACCAGTCCGGAAGATATTCACGGCATGCACGCGGCCCGGGGGATCCTGACGATCCGGGGCGGCATGACCAGCCATGCAGCGGTGGTCGCGCGCGGTATGGGGCGGCCTTGCGTCGCCGGCGCGGGAGACCTGCGGATCGATTATGCGGGCGGTACGCTGGCGGCCCGCAATGCCGTGGTGAAGGCGGGCGAGATCATCACGATCGACGGGTCGACCGGAGAGGTGATAGCCGGCGAGGTGCCGACGATCCAGCCCGAGCTTTCCGGCGATTTCGCGACCCTGATGGGCTGGGCCGATGCGATCCGCGGCATGCGGGTTCGCGCCAACGCCGAAACCGCGGCCGATGCGCGCATGGCGCGCCGTTTCGGGGCTGAGGGCATTGGCCTCAGCCGCACCGAGCACATGTTCTTCCAGGCCGATCGCATCGGTGCGATGCGCCGGGTGATCATGGCCGAGGATGAAACCGGGCGGCGGGCCGGGCTCGCCGAGCTGTTGCCGATGCAGCGCGAGGATTTCGCCGAGATTTTCCGGATCATGAAGGGTTTTCCGGTGACGATCCGCCTGTTGGACCCGCCGCTTCACGAATTTCTGCCAAAAACCGAGGAGGAATTTGCCGAGATCGAGCGGCTGACCGGCAGGGACGTCGTTGCGATTCGCCATCGCGCGGTGGCGCTGCACGAGGTCAACCCGATGCTTGGTCACCGGGGCTGCCGTCTCGGCATCACCTATCCCGAGATCTACGAGATGCAGGCGGCCGCAATATTCGAGGCGGCGGTCGCCGTGACCAAGGAAGCCGGCGAGGCCGTCGAGCCCGAGATCATGGTGCCGCTGATCGCGACCAAAAAGGAGTTCGACATCCTGAAGGGGATCATCGATCGGGTCGGCAGAAGGGTGATGGACGCGGCCGGGGTCACCGTACCCTACCTGCTCGGCACGATGATCGAGCTGCCGCGCGCGGCGCTGCGCGCCGGCGAGATCGCCGAGACCGCGGAATTCTTCAGCTTCGGCACCAACGATCTGACACAAACGGTGTTCGGGCTGTCGCGCGACGATGCGGCGAGCTTTTTGGGGGCCTATCAGCGGCTCGGGATCTTCGAGCACGATCCGTTTGTGACCCTCGATGCCGAGGGGGTCGGCGAGATGGTGAGCCTTGCTGCCGAGCGCGGGCGGGCCACCCGCCCCGGATTGAAGCTCGGCATTTGCGGCGAGCACGGCGGCGACCCGACGTCGATCCGCTTTTGCCAACAGATCGGTCTCGATTACGTCTCCTGCTCGCCCTACCGGGTGCCGATTGCCCGGCTCGCTGCAGCGCAGGCGGCACTTGCCGGCCAAACCGGGGACGCAACCGTATGACACCGCGAGCCGCCGGGTTGCTGCTGGCGCTGATCGGCGCCGCAGCCCCGGCCGACGCCCAGAAAGGACCCGTGCCGCTGCCGCCGCCGACGGTCTATACGGCCCCGACCCCGGCGCCGTTGGCCCCGCCGACCAGTGCGGCTCCGGCCGTGGCGCCGCCCGGTGGCCTGTCGCCGCTGCTGTCCCAGCCCGGCCCCATCTTCCCGAGGCCGCCGCAGCCGGGCCCGTCCTATCTGGCCACGCCTACTCCCGCTCCGCTCGATCAGCAGAAGTCGCAAGCCTACCGCAACGAACTGCTCGGCCAGCGCTGGCAGCTCGATCACCAAGGCGTCAGCCCCGGCAGCGAACGCTACCGGGAGATACAGCAGCAGCTCAACCAGCCCGGTTTGCGCTAGCCGGCCAAAATTCCCTGCTATGCAGGGAAGCTCAGGGAGAAAAATCGCGCCGCGGCTCGCCCGGCGCCGAAAAGAA
>Ga0210408_10006075_pt1 | contig 10476 bp, 10 predicted proteins | sample IncBWH4MmetaG_FD_155471 | JGI IMG/M metagenome (GOLD analysis project Ga0210408, IMG submission 155471) | Forest soil microbial communities from Barre Woods Harvard Forest LTER site, Petersham, Massachusetts, United States - Inc-BW-H-4-M | ecosystem: Environmental > Terrestrial > Soil >...
CCCTGCGGTTGATCGTAGCTCCGCTGGCCCGCCGCGGCCTCGTTGCCGCTTGGCTCATCAGCTTTGTATTCGCATTGCGCGATGTCGCGATCAGCATCGTCGTCTACCCACCGGGCGCTGACACGCTCCCCGTGCGCATCCTCACCCTCATGGCCAATGGTGCGCCGAGCGTCATCGCCGCGCTGTGCATCATTCTCATCGCCGTCACGCTGTTGCCGCTGGCCGCGGCCGGGCTATGGCTCAAGTTCAGCGTGGCGCGCCCATGAGCGCCATCGAATTCCGCTCGGTCGCCAAAGTCTACCGCGCCAGGCGCGTCATCGATTCCCTCTCCTTCACGATCGAAGCGGGTGAGCGCGTCGTATTGTTCGGCCCTTCCGGCTGTGGAAAATCGACCACGCTGCTGCTCATCGCCGGACTGGTTGCACCCGATAGCGGCGAGATCTGGCTGCATGGAAAGGTCGTTTCGACGGCTGGACGCATTCACGCGGCGCCGCGGTCGCGCGGCGTCGGCATGGTGTTTCAGGATCTTGCGCTCTGGCCGCACATGAGCGTCGCCGAAAACATCGGGTTCGGACTTCGCGCGCGGCGAGTGGCAGCGGCCGAATGCCGAAGGCGCATCGACGACATCGCCAGCCTTGTCGGTCTCGGCGATTATTTGCAGGTGCGGCCGGGCGAACTCTCCGGAGGCGAGCAACAGCGAGTCGCGCTGGCAAGAGCTCTCGCTTTGCAGCCGCGTTTCCTGCTCATGGACGAGCCGCTCTCGAACCTCGACGCGGTGCTCAGCCGGCGGCTGCGAGGCGAGATCCTGCGCCTGCATGCCGAACTCGGCTTCACGCTCGTCTATGTCACGCACGGCCAGGAGGAGGCGCAGGAAATCGGCTCGCGCACTATCGAGCTGGGTGAAAGCCGAGCGCTGTAGCGCCCGCTTTCCGTGCACCGAGAAGCGCTGGTCGCTGCGGGAGCGGCATCTTGCCAAAGCCTCAGGTCCGGACTAACTTTTCCGCAGGGGACGTAGCAGACTCCCCTTCAGACGGTTCCCGTCCAAGCTCTGCGCATCTCTCGCTGTGCCGAGGTGATTGCGCATGGACGGAACGCTAAGCTTCATTCTAGCGGACGATCTTTACGCGCGCCTCGGCACGGCGACTGCGCCGATTGTGCTCGACGTTCGCCACAGCGACGACTTCAGCGCCGACGATAGCGTGATTGTCAGCGCCGTCCGTTGTGACGTCACCCGCGAACGGCAATGGCTCGACGGTTTGGCGGCGGCCAAGGCGGTTGTCGTCTATTGCGCCGACGGCGGAGAAATCAGCCAGGCCGCGGCCGCCGCGCTGCGCGAGGCCGGCATCTCCGGAGCCCACCTTGAAGGCGGCATCGCCAACTGGCAAGAGCGCGGCCTGCCCACCCACCGCAAACTCGGCGCCCGCACAAACAAATGGGTGACGCGCGAGCGGCCGAAGATCGATCGCATCGCCTGCCCTTGGCTCATTAAAAGATTCATCGATCCACGCGCAGAGTTCATCTACGTGCCGGCCGGCGAGGTTCTTTCGGTCGCGGCGAAAACGGGCGCCACGCCCTTCGATATCGAGGGCGTCGAATTCGCCCATGAGGGCGATCGATGCTCGTTCGACACGTTTCTGAGAATTTACGGCATCGAGGATGCGCCGCTCAAACAACTCGCCACCATCGTGCGCGGCGCCGACACATCGCGACATGATCTGGCGTCGCAATGCGGCGGGCTGTTCGCGATTTCCCTCGGCCTCTCTGCGAACTTCCCCGACGACCATGAAATGCTGGCCTACGGCATGGTCATATACGACGCGCTCTACACTTGGTGCCGTTCCTTGCAATTGGAAACCCATAACTGGCCGGCTAAGACGGCGGCCGCAACGCTAGCCGCGGGAGCTTGAATGTCCGAAGCGATCGCCCTCGGCCGCGTTCCCGAGGTTTCCAAGCACGAAGTTTCGCTGCAGCAGGCGGCGCAGGTCTGGCTGCGCGTCGCGCTGCTCAGCTTCGGCGGTCCGGCGGGACAGATCGCGGTGATGCATCGCATTCTGGTCGAAGAGAAGGCCTGGATTTCCGAAGAAAGATTCCTGCACGCGCTCAACTATTGCATGCTTTTGCCCGGCCCGGAGGCGCAGCAGCTTGCGACCTACATCGGCTGGCTGATGCACCGCACGATCGGCGGCATCGTTGCCGGCGGGCTTTTCGTCGTTCCCGGCATCGTTGCCATCATGGCGCTAAGCTACGTCTACACCGGCTACGGCAATTTACCGGTCATTGCGGCGCTTTTCTTTGGCCTCAAGGCTGCTGTGCTTGCCATCGTGCTCGAAGCGGTGCTCCGTATCGGCAAGCGCGCGCTCAAGACCCGGGCCATGGTCGGGCTTGCGGGCGTCGCCTTCATCGCGATCTTCTTTTTCTCCGTTCCCTTCCCCGTCATCATTTTCGGCGCGGCCATCATCGGCATCCTTGCCTGGCTGCCGGACCGCGGCGCACCCGCGAGCAGCAGCGCGCACGTTCCCTCGGGCAGGAAAAGCGAGCCGGCAATCATCGATCGCATGCTCGACAGCGAATTGCCCGAGCGAATGCGCCCGTCCGTCGCCAGCAGCCTCCGCGTGTCCGCTCTCTGGCTCGCCCTTTGGCTCGTTCCAGTGATTGCGCTGGTCGCTGCGCTCGGCAGCGACAATGTCTTCAGCCAGATCGCCGTGTTCTTCAGCAAAGTGGCGGTGGTGACATTCGGCGGCGCCTATGCCGTGCTGGCTTATGCCGCGCAACAGGCCGTGGATACCTATGGCTGGGTAAGGCCTAACGAAATGCTTGATGGCCTCGGCATGGCTGAGACCACACCCGGCCCGCTCATCATGGTCCTGCAGTTCGTGGGCTTCGTGGCGGCTTACCGCCATTCCGGCGGGCCTTCCCCGATGCTCGCCGGAACGCTCGGCGGCCTGCTGGCGACATGGGTCACTTTCACGCCCTGCTTCCTGTGGATCTTCCTGGGAGCGCCATTCGTTGAAACGCTGCGCGCCAACAAGGCGGTAGGCGCAGCGCTCGCGGCGGTCACGGCGGCGGTCGTCGGTGTCATACTCAACCTCGCGGTCTGGTTTGCGGTCCACAATTTGTTTCGCAATACCACGCCCGTTCGCGCCTTCCCCCTGTCGTTCGTTGCGCCTGATGTAGCGAGCGTCGACGCGTGGGCGCTCGCGCGATCGCTTGCTGCAGCGATCGCGATCTTCCGCTTTCGGGTCGGAATGATCCCGACCTTGGCGGCCTGCTGCGCCGCAGGCGTTGTTCTCTTCCTGCTCGGTGCAATCGCATGAGCAGCACGGTGAAAATGGGTGAGGGGCGCACAAAGGGCCATGCCCTTAATTAAAAGTAGGTCAGAGAGGCCAAAGGGAGAGAAAGCATGATCCGTGACAAGCAAAGGCAGGCCGCGCCGAAACCCGGCGCCAGAATGGCCCTGTCCGCCGCCGCAGCCATTGTGCTGGCTGCCTTCGCTTTGGCACCGACGGGCGCCCTGGCCGAAGACAGCGTGGCCTGGGGGCAGAAGATCTGGCAGGACAAGGCAGGCTGCAATTACTGCCATGGCTGGGCCGGAGACGGAGTCGGCGGCTTTCACCATCCGGGCCGCCCGCCGTCGCTCCGCGCTACGGAACTCACCCGCGACCAAATCCGAGTGACCATCCAGTGCGGCAGGCCCGGAACCGCCATGCCGCACTTCGACCGCTTCGCCTACACCGACAAGCGCTGTTACGACATGACCGCGGCCGATCTCGGCGACCAGATGCCGGACCGCTCGCAGGTCACGCTTCAACGCGACGAAATCGACGCGCTCGCCGATTATGTGGCGACAAAGATCAAGGGCTTGGGCAAGGTTACCCAACAGCAATGCTATGATTATTACGGCGCAGGGACAGCGACTTGCCAGATGTACGCTCCCAAGAGCCAATGAGCGCCATCCGTTCACGTCGTTCCTGCTGTGCGAGCTTAGAGGCTGAACACGAACAGCATCGAGGTGTTCTGGATGTCCTTGTCCTCCGGCGCCTTGGCCAGCATGCCCTGCGCGACGACGTTGGCGCCGATCAGAACGGCCACATACTGCTTTCCGTCAACCGAATAGGTCATCGGAGGCGCGGAGTTCAGGGAGCCGGTGTTAAAGCTCCAGAGCACTTTCAGGGTCTTGTCGTCCAGCGCGTAGCCGCTTAATGGAACGAGGAAAACGATGCGTCTTCTCTCCGCAGGATTGTTTGTTGGTGCCATCCTTTTGTCGGCGACAGCCGCTGGTGCCCAGGATATCGACTGGGAAAAAGTCGACGCGGCCTTGGGCAGAAAGGGGGCCGTGTCGGCCGACGTCCATCGCTACGGCTTCCCGCGCTCGGACCTGACGGTGAAGCTGGACGGTGTTACCATCAAGCCGGCGCTCGCGCTCGGCGGCTGGGTTGCGTTCAAGCCCATGCACGGCGAGGTGATGGTGATGGGCGATCTCGTATTGCTGGAAACCGAGGTCAATCCGGTCATGGCCAAGCTGATCGAGAACGGCATCGAAATCACGGCCGTGCACAACCACCTGCTGCGGGCCAATCCGGCGCCGTTCTACCTGCACGTCGGCGGACACGGCGACGCGGTCAAGATGGCGACCGCCATCCGCACCGCGCTGGCGGAAAGCAAGACGCCACTGGAAGCGCCTCCGGCCGCAGCGGCCGCCCCGGCCATCGATCTCGACGTCAAGCAGCTCGACGAGATTGTCGGCGCCAAAGGTCGACAGAATGGCGGGGTGTACCAATTCTCGGTACCACGCCGCGAAGCGATCAGCGAAGACGGAATGGCTGTTGCTCCGCCAGGCCCGATGGGAGTGGCGACCGGGATCAACTTTCAGCCGACAGGCGGCGGCAAGGCGGCGATCACCGGCGATTTCGTGCTCGCTGGCAATGAGGTCAATCCAGTGATTAAAACGCTGCGCGAAAACGGAATCCAGGTGACCGCCCTGCACAGTCACATGCTGACCGAGGAACCGCGGCTCCTCTTCATGCATTTCTGGGCCAACGACGACGCGGTCAAACTGGCCAGAGGCTTGCGCGCCGCTCTGGAAAAGATGGCGATTGCAAAGGATTAGCTCACGACCCGGCGGTGATGAAAATGTCCCATAAGCGCTATCGCATCGCGATCGTCGTCGTTTTCGTCGTGATCGTCCTCGCCGGCGCCGCGTACGAATGGCTCGTGCCCGGCCTGTCGAGCGCGCGGACGGTGCCGCCGAAGCTCGAGATCGCGATCGCCACCTGGCTTCTGCACCAAAGCGTTCCAGCGCAGGCGCAAAAGCAGGTCAACCCGCTTGGTGCGGATGCCGCCGATATCGTCGCTGGGCGCGACCTGTTCCGGGAAAATTGCGAGGTCTGCCACGCCTATGACGGTGGCGGGCATACGCGGGTCGGCGGTCGCGAATACCCGCAGGCGCCGCCCCTTCGCGTCGCCGTCGCATCGATGTCGGACGGCGAGGTGTTCTATCACATCCGCAACGGCATCAGGAACACGGGGATGCCAGCCTGGGACATGCCGGACCGGCAGATCTGGCAACTCGTCGCCTATATCCGTCACCTGCCGAACCCGGCGCGGATGGCTGCCGCGGAGCCTCCGGAGAGCGACCGCGCTGGGCCGGCGCCTGCTGCGACCTTTGTCGGCTCGGCCACGTGCAAGAAATGCCACGAGGAAATCTACGGGCGCTGGAGCAAATCGAGAATGGCGAACGTGGTGCGCGATCCGCGCGAGCATCCCGACGCGATCATTCCCGATCTCTCCAAGCCCGACCCGCTCGTCACTTTCACCAAGGACGATATCGCCTTCGTCTACGGCAGCCGCTGGAAGCAGCGCTACTTCACCAAGATCGGCGACGATTATTTCCCAGAGCCGGCGCAATGGGACGTCACGCACAAGATGTGGAAGAAGTATTTCGTCCGCGACGGCACCGACTGGTGGACGTCGTTTTATCCACCCGACAATTTCAAGCGGCCGACCGGCCCGCTGTGCGACGGCTGTCATTCGGTCGACTACGACATTGCTACCAAGAAGGTAAGCGAATGGAATGTCGGTTGCGAGAAATGCCACGGGCCAGGCAGCGCGCATGTCGAGCGCCCGGTGGCGAGCACCATCCTCAACCCGGCCCGCTTCGACTACGTGCACGCCAGCGACACCTGCATCCAATGTCACTCGCAGGGCCGGCCGCCGAAGAATCCGATAGAGGGCAAGTATTATGACTGGCCGGTCGGCTTTCACGTCGGCTTGAATCTGGCTGATTTCTGGGAGCTCGAGGAGCACAAGCTCGGGGAACTTAGTTTCACTCACTTCCCGGACGGGACCGCGCACAAGAACCGCATGCAGGGAAACGATTTCGTCACGAGCCTGATGTATGCGCGCGGCGTCACCTGCTCGAATTGCCACGATCCGCACGGGACCGACAATCCGGGGATTGTGCGCGAGAAGGGCAATGGCCTTTGTCTCGGCTGCCACGGACCGAATGCGCAGAATGGACCGCATGCGGCAACGATCGAGCAGCACACCCATCATGCCGCGGGCAGCGCCGGCAGCGAGTGCATCGCGTGCCACATGCCGAAGATCGCGGAGACCCTCGGCGACGTGATGGTGCGCAGCCACACCTTCCGTTTCGTGTGGCCGACGCAGACCGACACGATGAAAATTCCGAACGCCTGCAATCTGTGTCACACCGACAAGACGACGGCGTGGGCGACAGAGGCGCTGCGAAGCTGGGCGGATCGCTCGCCTTGGCGGGCGCAGTAGTTTGACGTTTCCGGGGGGGATGCGTCGAACCGACATTTACGGGGGGTGCATGACCCGAGACGGCTATACAGGAGCAAGCCTTCTGTTTCGCAAGCGCGCGCGCAGACGCATCGCGGCCGGGGTCGTCGTCGGACTTTGTGCAGCCGGATGGGCGCTACCAGCCGCAGCCTATCGTCCGTTCGATGGCACTGATGCGGCGGTCGCCGACGTTGGCGAAGTCGAAGTCGAATTGCAGCCTCTCGGCGCCGCACGTGCGGGGGGAACGACGCGGGGCCTGAGCGATACCATCGTGAACTACGGCTTCGCAGATAGATGGGAGCTGGTCCTGCAAACTACGCCGCAGGTGGCGCCAGAAGGCTTTGGTCCAATCAGTGTATCCAACGCTGCGCTGTTGAAATATGTCGTGCAGCCTGGCGTCCTCCAGGAGAAGTCCGGACCGAGCATCGCCACCGAGTTCGGGGCGCTGCTACCCGCAATCGGCGGCTCGGGTGTCGGCGCCAGTTGGACCGGAATCGTCTCGCAACGGTGGGATTGGGGGACAGTCCACTTCAACCTCGCAGCCAACCTCACTCCGGATCAGCATGCAGAGGTATTTGTCGACACGATTATCGAGGGGCCGCACAAATGGGAGGTCCGGCCGGTCGCGGAGTTCTATTTCGACAACGTTTTCAACGGGGAGCAGACGTACTCCGCCTTGGTCGGCGCCATCTGGCAGGTGAATGACAAGCTTTCTTTTGACGTTGCCGTACGTTATGCCCTCGTCGATGGTCGGCCCGTTAGCGAGTTTCGCGCGGGGCTCACGTTCGGCTTCCCGCTCAATTTCGGCAAGCCGTCGTCCGCGCAAATGCCGAACCCGGCGCTGATCGGCCGGCGTTGAGGCTGTCCCGCGGCTCAGACACACGCTTGTGCAGAGGCGGCTCCGTTCGCGCATCGTCCTCAGCGTACGCCGCGGAACTGCGGCGCAGGCGCCGCGCCGCCGAACGAGGATGTGAGCCTCCCCATGAGCAGCCGCAGCTCCAGGTCACGGAACGCCGTGAAGATTTGCGCGATCCATTGGTGGACCTCGGTCGGTCCTCCCGGCTGCGAGGTCATGTAGGTGGCGAACGAGAAGCTCGGCCGATCGATCACGCCGCGCACGATCGGCGACAGACGCGGAATGTAGATCAAGCTGCATTCGCTGCGGGTCGCCGGGAAATCCTCTTTCTCGAACATGACCGAAACCAGCTCGTTGTGCACCGGGACGAACGTCGCTCCCGGCAGCCGGTGCCGCAGCTCCGCATAGATGCTGACGGTGGCCGGCGCCGGGTCGGTCACGAACAGCACGATCGGCTCGATCAAACGCCGCCGCGCCTCCGGCACGAAGCCGATTTCATTCAGGACGCCGAAGAACTGCTCGAACGGCGCGTAGCCGAGGTCGACGATCTGGGTGCGGGAATTGTCCGCGATCAGGCGGTCGAACAGCTCCATCTGGCCGAGCGTTTCAGTTATGTCGACCGGCCAGACCAGATGCGGGAAGCGTCCCGCGAGCGCCGGCTCGCGCGGATTGAGGTCGTAGCCGATGAGCGCGCGGTCGCTGGCGTAGAAAAATTCGATCAACAGTCGCGCCAGCAGCGTCTTGCCCACGCGCGGCCGCGGCGAGGCGACGATGTAAAGTGGATGATGCGGCTGCGTCATGGCGGCGATCGCTCCCCCTGCCGCCGATCTCAACCCACTCCGCGCCGGGCGCCCGCCCGAAGCGCGCCGCGATCACGACCGGCCGACGACCTGCACGCGCGCCCCGCTCGCCTGCTGCGGCTGTTGCGGCGCCGCGGTGGCGACGATGTCGTTGAGCTTGATGCGGTCGTACTCGCCCCAGACGTTGCCGAGCCAGTGCCGGACGTAACCGCGCAGCACAAAGGAATAGTTCGCCGTCTCGCCCTTCGGGCCTTTGTTGGCGACGAAGGTGAGGAACGGAACCGAGGCGAGCTCCACCTGTTCGAACGCCATCTCGTTGAGCTTGGGGATAGTGATCGCGACCGCATCCTTCTTCTTGAAATAGGATGAGTGCGTCGCCTGGTCCCATTCGAAGAAGCTGGTGTTGTTGATGAAGTTCTTCACCAGGAAATAGTTGGCGTCGCCGATGAACGAGGCGGTATCCTCGATCTCGTTGAGCGAGGCGATCGACGAGCCGAGGATGTGGAGGACCACGAAGGTGATCTGCCCCTTCTTCACCGAGTCGAGGAAGCCGATGTCGCGCAGCGAGCGCAGCGTCGGCGACAGCATCCCGGCGCGCACGTCGATCACGGTCACGCTCGCTTCTGTCAGCGTGTCGAAGATGCGCATCTGGTCGGAGACCGAAGTCACGTCGACGATATCGGTGACGTCGGGATGAAAGCGCTTCAGCGTGCCTTTGGGTGCCTCCGAATCGAAGGCGCGTGCCGGCACGTGATGCGCCGTGAAATAGTCGAGCACGGTGCGCGCGACCGTCGTCTTGCCGACGCCGCCCTTGTCCGCACCCACCACGACCACTGTTGGCTTCGCCATGGTCGACCCCTCGCTGACGCCGCGCCGTCCCATACTCGACCCGTCGGGCTCCGCAATTCCGGCAGAAAACAGCGGCAAAATCGAGGGCGTCGCGCCCTCTTTCCCCGGATTCGGTTCTACACATCCTGCGTGCTGTTTGGAAGCCCGACGTAGCACGCGCTTTTATTTATGAGCGTCCGCGAGCGCATTGTGGCGCCATTGCGACGTGAGGCGGAACGCTGATCGCACCCCGAGCGGGAGATTTTCCGAGGCATGGCGCTGCCCCGCAACGAGGTTCCGCTGCGGCCGAACGTATCGCCCGGCACGGGTTTCGCGCTTGGCGCGCTAGCGGTTGCGGTGCGGCCCCCACGGTCCCGGTGCCGAAGAAGTGTCGATGTCCGCCGGCGGCGGCGTGCCGCTGGCGCGGTCTTCGGCGCCGTTCTCGGCGGCCGCATCCCAGGGTCCGCGCGCGGGCGGTGATTCCCACGGGCCGCCGGGCGCGGGCAGCTCGGATGGGACCTCCTCGCCGCTCTCGCCAGCCGGCGGCAACGCGAGCGGGCCGGGATCGTGCCCGCCGGCAAACTTGACCAGCGCCGCCACCCGGCTCTCGACCGTCGGATGCGTGTCGAACAGCTCGCCGAAGCCTTGGCGCGGGTTGTCGATGCACATTTCCATCACCGCGGAGGTCGCGCCCGGCAGCTCGCCGCGGCCTTCGATCTTGCGCAGCGCCGAGATCATCGCGTCCGGCTTCTTGGTCAGCTCGACCGATCCGGCATCGGCGAGGAACTCGCGCGAGCGTGATAGCGCGAGGCGGATGATGAAGGAGAGCAGGTAGGCGAGCACGATAAGCGCCACCGCGATCAGGATCGCGAAGCTGGCGCCGCCACCGCGGCGCTCGTCGGAGGATCGCGAACCGCGGAACCCGCCGTAGAACCAGAGCCGGAAGAACAGTTCCGCGAAAAAGGAAACGACGCCGGCGATGATGACGGCGACGACCATCATGCGCACATCGCCGTTGCGAACGTGGGTGAGCTCGTGGCCGAGCACGGACTCGATCTCGGCGTCGTCGAGCAGACGCAACAGCCCGGACGTGACCGTGATCGAATATTGCCGCTGATTCATGCCGGTCGCGAAGGCATTGAGCGCGTCGCTCTCCATCACCCTCAGCTTGGGCATGGGGATGCCGCGCGA
>Ga0210408_10006076_pt1 | contig 10476 bp, 7 predicted proteins | sample IncBWH4MmetaG_FD_155471 | JGI IMG/M metagenome (GOLD analysis project Ga0210408, IMG submission 155471) | Forest soil microbial communities from Barre Woods Harvard Forest LTER site, Petersham, Massachusetts, United States - Inc-BW-H-4-M | ecosystem: Environmental > Terrestrial > Soil >...
TGGCGCGTAACTCTACGCCGTGCGTCGATTGCAGCTGTTATCGTCGGTATCGCCTTCAGAAGTTCGGTCGGGTTCTGGAAACGCCTCCCTGGGTCCTTCTCTAGGAGAATCTCAATGAGAAGAACGACCGGCTGCGGCACGTGATGCAGTTGACCAATCGCTAACGGCGCATGCAAGTGCTGGTGCATCAGCTCGGCGGAGGTGCCTCGGTATGGCGTCTGCCCAGTCAGCATTACCCAGAGCGTTACGCCTAGCGAATAAAGATCCGAGCGGATGTCCACGCCAACTCCGGCGAACTGCTCCGGACTAGCGAACTCCGGCGTGCCGGCGAAGCCGCCAGGTACCGAAATCTCAGATTGCGAACCTAATTCATTGACTGCCTTGGCCAGACCAAGGTCAATGATTTTGGCTGTTACCGCTCCTCCCTCCTTCAGCTTCACCATGATATTTGATGGCTTGATATCCCTATGGACAAGGTTCTGTTCGTGAACCGCGGACAATCCGGCAGCAACCTGCGTTGTAACTTCCAGTGCCAGTTTTACCTCCAGTCGGCCTGAGCGTTTGATGAGCTTTTGAAGCGTTTCTCCCTCAACGAACTCCATCGTGTAGAAGTAGTTTTGACCGGTGGCGCCCAGGTGGAAGACGGAGGCAACGTTCGGGTGACGAACGCTCGCCGCCGCGCGGGCTTCACGCAAAAAGCGAAGCCGCGCCGATTCGTCACCGAGGTATCGCTCAGTAATGACTTTCAGTGTCACTGGGCAACGCAGATTGATATCGAAAGCCTTGTACGTGACGCCCATTGCACCGCGACCCAATTCGACGGGTTTCCCGTCTTCGCCCTTCACCAACTCGTAGTGGTCAAAGCGCTGGGCTGGCTCTACGGGCTTCAGCTCGAGTCTATCCGCAGTCGATGACTCGCCGGACTCAATCCCACCGCCAAGTCCCTTGCGGAGCATGCAGACCGGGCAGAACTCCATCGCTCCGGAGAATTCATTGCCGCAGCTTGGGCAGGTGCGTTGTGGGTCCGTGCTCATGGACCTAACCGGCCTTTGGCCCCAATCTGCGCCGAAAGCAACACCACGCTCCACCGAGTGGTGGCGAAATCGGCCAGCACAGCGCCTGGCAATCTGTTGTCCAGTTTCACGAGCAATCGCGTGTTCCGTGACACTAGCGCGTTAAATCACCTTTCGAAGCAAAATTCCTGCCGCTCGTGTCATGCGCGTCCCTGGTTGATAATAAGCTTCGGCGATGGGGCGGTTCGAAATTAACAGCCGTAAACCGTCGCCTTTCGAGGTCGCCGTAAACCGCGCCTAACTCCCCTCATTCTATGAAACATGGGACGGCCTTCCTCCCGAATCCAGAATTGAAGCTGCATCCCGTCGGTCTCCATTTCGTTTTCCGAGCCAATGTTTTGCTTCTGTTCGATCTTTGGGAAGAGGAACCGGACGATTGCGTTCACTTTGCGATCCGCAGACACTTTGGGAAAGCTCGCCGTCAGAGCACAAGAAGTCGGTGTCAACGATGCCGAGCGGATCATTCCCGGTTGGAAAGCTGATGGCAATCCGTTCGTGATTCGCGAGCATTTCTCCCGTGACGGGTTCTCCCCCGAGATTGTCGACCGACTTGATTGCTTATGCGAAAGCGAGTCTGGCAACGAGAAAGTGATGCCCTTGGTGAGCCTGCTCTGGAAGGGTTTCGGCGAATAGAGGACAGCGCTTACAAAGTGTCTTGATCCCGAGCCAGAAAAGTGGGTCCGTAAGCCAGTCCCAGTCAGGAAGGCTGACATCGACCAAGTTCTGTTCGACACTGCGCAGCACAGATCCACCACCCCGTTCTATAGTCGCTCTGTATTTCTTTTGGATCGACTACAAAGCGGAGAAGCTATCTCGGTCCGAAACAATGCGAAGAATGTCCGCTGATCACAATGTTCCGCGATTGCTCTCGTCACTAAATCATAGGAAATCATTAAAGCTACGGCAATTTGCGCCGATTTATTGGGAAACAACTCAGAATCCGGCTACTCGTATGCGCGCTACTAAAAGATCGACGAGCGTCGAATCAATTTTCACCCCAAAGCATTTCGGCGGGGCTGAAAGAATGCCGCAAGCCAGGGATCTGCCGATCCAACCATTTAAAGTGTGGCGTCAATCCCGAATGAAAACTGGAATAAGAAATCATTCCATAGGCAGAAAGATCACAATAATTACCTGAAGCGACCCAGTGAGCGCGACTGATCGAAAGTCGCCTTCTTTGTTTTATATAGGAGTTTTCAGGAGACTCAGCGGCACCTCCGCCGTTGCCCAGGGATGCTTAGGGACGTTCCGGGGGGTACCAGCTATTGCCAGCGGATTAGGATGCGTGTGGCAGACAGCATTTAGAGGTTTTTCTCGCTCTAGAGCAGAATATTCCCCTCCATACCCGTCTTGTGCGTAGTCGTTCGCCGTGCGACTTCATGTTTCTCAAGTATTGCCGCCAACCGCGCTTCGAATTCGGTTGCGTCCTTCGAGGCTTTTCCATCAATGCGCCGACACCAGCGGCCACTGCCAGTGCGTATTGAGAGAGTTTCAGCGGCTCTGAAAATCTGCCGACTGCTTCGGCGGCGAGCCTAAGCTTCGACCTTCAGCTTGACCTCGATACGGTTAGCGGTAACTGTCTTTTTGTTGTCCAGATTTCGCGTGCATCATCTTTTCAGCAGAAGATGGTAGGTTGATCACTTCGCGTCGATAGAGCTGTATGGCAACCCTCTCGATTAGGTTCCGCTCTCCTCGATTGATCGAAAGGCCCATACCAGAGGAGCCGATTACATCGCGATAGTATCTCTCGCAGAACTCTCGGAATTCCTCATAATTCCAAGGCCCATTGTATCCCATTATATTTCCCACTTCCAATGGTTGGCTCTGAAAGTCCGTTCCGTTTAGCTGACGTACCTCAGCGTTTAAATCCCTTAAGCGCTCATCGCCAATTGTGAGGTCAAACTCAATGAGCGAGTCGATCTGGCGTTCGTCTGCTTCGAAGGTCGAAACCCTTTTCAAGTTTATCCTGATGCACTTGAATTCGATTGTTCCGGTGGGCATTTCGGTGTTGAGGATCCTAGCGTTGAACTAAAGGCTTTGTGGGTTTCTAATCGCACAACTTTTGCGATATTAATGTCCAATCTTCTTTGGGGAGTAAAAAAACGTCACATGATAACATACCGCATACCGCGCCCGTTCGCGCAAGCCGACGAATCGAGCGAGAACTGTGAGTTAGCTTGTTAAGAGGCATTGCCGTTAACGCTGTGGCCGATTCGCCGAACCACTAGCCATAAAAGAGCTTCTTGATCTGGAAGCTTTGCTTCTCAAATTTCTACATCTCGCTAGAAATAGTAACCCTAACGGGATCGAACCCGGAACACTCGGACAGAATAGCCATCCCCAGGCGATGACATTCCAGTCAATCAGTACGACATAAAATCCGCTTGGCAGATCAACAATCCTGTTCACCTAAACTCAATATCCTAATGCTAGCGGACACTGATGTTTCGGCCCATTGCAATATCCGCTTGCGCAATCTCCGACCTGATGCTTGCATGAGCTTGCACTAAAACAGCCTACGCTAGGCTACGTTCTGTGTGGGTTGTTCCCCCACTCCCCCACACTAAAAGGTAGTCACATTTTCATTTCATGTTGCAGAAGCTGAAGTTTACGATCCTACCCGCGATATGGGACGGGCCGTACGGTTTTTTACTTTCACTTTGATGATTACGCACCTCGCCGATGGTCGTCTGATCATGCCCTCCACTATGCTTGGTGGAAGCTCACTCACCGCTTCGCTTCCCGTAAGCACCATTGGTGGCATGTTTATATGTACATTTGCGGCTATCATGTGCCTTATCAATATTGTTTATCGGTTATTATACAGGCAGATATGCAATGAGGGTACATTAACGCGCTACGCGACTATAAAGCTCGGCGTTGAGCACACGCGAATCACAGTAGATAGTTTACGAATCCTCTACGACGTTGCTAAACATTTTTAGGACGTTCAAAAACAAGGAATTTCAAACCTTCAGACGCTGATTGAGGCTTTGGGCGGTCAGTGTCCTTTAGACAAGAAAGACGCAATTGCTCTTGAAGACTCATCTCTTTCGGCGTGTGACACCGGCTCAGGAGAAGCGCGAGCCGGAGAAGGAGTCATGGGCTTGCGAAGAGGCTTTATCCAAGCTGGCACGCAGAACCTCTTAATGACGCTCTGGCCGATCAGCGATGAGGTTACCGTACAGATCATGAGCGACTTTTACGATGCTGCACACGACAGTGGGAACGCTCCTGAGGCCCTAGCCGAGGTGCAACGCCGCTGGCTCCTGAAACTGCGCGCCGAGAAAGGGCTAGCCCAAGCCGTCAATCTTGCCGGGCCTTTCATTATGAGTTCTCAAGGTAAACCGTGAGGAAGTACACGGCTTGAAACCAGAGCAGAGCTGCGACAGCTGTTTACAGTCCGCGTATGAATGTAAAGGTAACACCAAGCTGTATCAAAACCTCCCTTATCATGCATTCTGCTATCCGAGTAGGAGTATGGGGGAATGCTTTGGCTCGCGGAGCGGCAACATCATCACTTTGGCTGGCAGTCATTGCGCTTTTAATTCAGACCTGCTCGGTAGTCCTCGCGCAGTACAATGATCCTACTGAAATAATCCAACGGGTTAAAAAGCTCGCCGACGAACGAAAATACCAGGAAGCAATTCCGATCCAAGCGAAGCTTGTCGAGGATACTCAGCGTATTCTCGGTTTGGATCACCCCGGCTTTGCCGCTACGATCAACAATCTCGCATTTCTTTATTTTAAAGCAGGTGAGTACGCCAAAGCTGAACCGCTGTATCAGCAGGCGCTCCTAATCCGGCAGAAGACTCAGGGCCCCGACCACCCAGATACGATCGCGAGTCTAAATAACTTGGCGTCCTTCTACTACGAGACTGGCGAGTACGCCAAAGCTCAGCCGCTCTGTCAGCTAGCCCTTGATATCGAACGGAAGATTCTCGACCCTGATCATCCCGACATCGCTGTAAGCCTCAATAGCCTGGCACAAGTTTATTTCAAAATGGCCGACTACGCCAAAGCCGAGCCGCTCTACCAACAAGCGCTCCAAATTCGACAAAGAATTTTGGGCGTCGAACACCCCGACACCGCTGTTAGCCTAAATAACCTAGCAAACCTTTATTTCGATACTGGAGATTACGCCAAAGCGGAATCGCTCTACCAACAAGCGCTCCAAGTTCGACAAAGAATTTTGGGACCAGAGCATCCGGATACTGTCGTGACACTGGACGACCTAGCAACGGTTTACGACCGAACTGGCGATTTAACGAGAGCTGAACCGCTCTACAAAGAAGTTCTTCGGATTCGGCAAAAGATTTCCGGCCCCGATCAGCCAGACGCTGTCACTAGCCTCAGTAAGTTGGCGACTCTTTATTTCGAGATTTCTGATTATGCAAAAGCCGAAGAGCTTTTCCTGCAGGCCCTCCAGATTCGCCAAAAGACTTTGGGCTCAGAACATCCTGACACTGTTTTAAGCATCGATAGCTTGGCATTTCTTTACTTAGAGACGGGTCAATTCTCGAAATCCGAATCGCTCTTTCAGCAAGCCCTGAAAATCGAGCAAAAAATTCGCGGCCCGGATCATCCAGATACTGCTTGGATCCTCAGCAATTTAGGCCTCCTGTATCTAAACCTCCGAGACTACGCCAAAGCCCTGCCGCTCCTGGAGCGGGCGCTCCAGAGTCAAAAACAGGGACTGGATTCGCAAAATCCAGCCATTGCGATGACCCTCGATTATCTTGGACGCCTTTACATCGAAAAAGCTGACTACGCAAAGGCCGAACCGCTTTTGCAAGAGGCGCTTGGGATTCAGCAGAAAGTCTTAGGCCCTAGACCAGTAACAGCCGTAAGCCTTACAAATTTGGCGGCTTTGTACTTGGACATGGACGACTACGTCAAAGCCAAACCACTCTTGCAACAGGCGTTGGAAATTCAAAAAAAGATTTTGGGCCCAATCAACCCGCTTGCCGCGGTGGGCCTGTATAATCTTGCGATTATGAATGTAAGAACGGGCGACTATGCCACTGCCGAGCCGCTGCTCGAGCAGTCCTTTGAAATGAATCGCAAGCTCCTTGGGCTGGAGCACCCATTCACGCTTAGGTATCTAGGCGATTTGGCATTGACGAAATTCGAGCTTGGAAAATTAGTGGAAGCAAAAGAGTTGGCAAAAATCAAAGCACCGGCAGAGCTGGATTTTGTTTCCAAAATCTTATCCTTTACATCGGAACAACAGCGGTTAGCATTCCTAGCCAATTTCGATCCATATCAACTCTTCGCATTGTTGGATTCCAGCGAAGCTGACCTTGCTGCTGCTGTCTTGCATTATAAGGGAGCGGTTCTGGATTCAGTCATAGAAGACCGACGCATTGCGGAAGCAAGCCAAGACGGCGAAGACCGGGTTCTGGTAGATCACCTTCAGAAAGATAAGCAACAACTCGGGACGCTGCTTTTGCAAAACCCACAAAAAGCTTCGCCTGAGACCTCCGAGCATATTCAGCGCTTGGAAGAAGCAATTCAGCAGACGGAGAGCCAACTTGCGTTGCACGTTGCCAGTCTTGGCCAGACGAGACAAGCATTCGCGTTGACCGTCGGACAGATTAAATCGGCGATCCCGGATAAGAGCGTTCTCGTTGAATACGTGCGCTATGGTTATTACTTGGGCAAAGGCAGATCTGAACCGAGATATGCGGCCAGTGTCTTCGTATCGAAGGGAGCGCCCCTGTGGATCCCTTTAGGTAAGGCTGCCGACATCGAAGCGCTAGTGCGACGCTACCAAATCTTGGCTCGACGTCGTTCAGATGACGATGAACTGACCATCAACTTGCAATCACTCTGGTTGTCGCTTTGGTCACCAATTGAACAAGTTCTTCCAAATGGGATAAAGCGAGTCATCATCAGTCCAGACGGCCAACTTAACTTTCTCTCGTTCGCGACGTTGCTTGATCGAGAAAAACATTTCATTGCCGAGAACTACTCTATCCAGTACGCGGCGAGTGGCCGTGACCTGGTACGCGAGCTTCAGCCGCCGAAAGATCATCAGGTTGTGTTGTTGGCTAACCCGGAATTCGACAAAGAACTAGCAGTGACTGCTCAAGTCGCAAAAAGTGATTTGCCTGCAGAGAGTTCGGGTGTACTGCGCGGCGCGGAGAAGCGCGAGATCGCGGACCTCAGCTTTCTCGATCTAGCGGGCGCGCAGAAGGAAAGCGATAAGCTATCATCCAAATTTCAGGAGTGGGGTTGGTCGACCGTGGCGCTCACCGGAGTGAACGCAACCAAGAGAGCGCTGATGGAGTTGCACAGCCCGTATATTCTGCACCTGGCAACTCACGGATTTTTCGAGCCCGCAGACTCATCATCAGATATCGCTCGAAACAGATCGCAAACAGTCGAAATCAAAGGGACCTTCGACTTGTCCAGGTTCTTTGAAGATCCGATGCGCGGTAGCGGCTTGGCGTTAGCGGGTGCCAATTCGACGATCAAAGTCTGGAAGCGCGGAGAAGCGGCTTCCACAGAGGAGGATGGGATTCTAACCGCAGAAGATGTCAGCACCCTGGATCTCAAAGGCACTTGGTTAGTTACATTGTCTGCCTGCGATACGGGTTCGGGCGAAGCTAGAGCAGGCGAGGGTGTTTTGGGGTTGCGCCGGGGTTTCGTCGAGGCCGGAGCGCAGAACCTCCTGATGACGCTCTGGCCGATCAGCGATGAGATTACCGTACAGATCATGAGCGACTTTTATGAGGCTGCACACAAGACCGGGAACGCTCCTAAGGCCTTGGCCAAGGTGCAACGCAACTGGCTAATCAAACTGCGTACCGAGAAAGGGCTAGCCCAAGCGGTCAATCTTGCCGGGCCATTCATTATGAGTTCTCAGGGTAAACCGTGAGGGAGTACCCGGCATATATTCAGAGGAGAGCTGCGACAGCTCCTTGGTAATTTGTCGGAAGTCCGCTCTCACGAGCGCAACCAGTAAACGGTGCTAGTCCACGATCTAAGTGGCGGATGAAGAGACGCTTATTTTACTAAAACGATTCACTGGCTCCTGGAACATCTTTCCGTCCCATAGGAGCGATGCTATGAGACAACCTCTTTGGCGAATCTCTCGGAAAACTCTTCAGCATCCCTCTCCAGAACAATCTCGTTTTGAACAGGTGTTTTTCTTAAAATGCTGACGGCTTTTTCGAAGGCTTTTTCAAGACCTTCACGCCTGGGTTCTCCGACTAACATGTAAACTTTGAAACGCTCAGAGGATTCTTTCACGCTCGTGAGCTGGCCCAGCCATCTGTGCGCCTTCTCCCGGATACTGTCTGCAGCCGTCAGATCAAGTGATACCGGTTCAAGACAATGCCAGATGCCATTCTGCCAGGCATGTTCAAATTCTACTTCATCGTCCTGGACTGTGATCTTCTTTGGCCTTAAGACCCTGGTCAAATTTCGTTCTTCGAGCGTTTTCTTGAATTTCTTCCACACGTCGTCGTCTGACCTCCCCTGGGCCACACTGCGATCGTCGTATCGAGTGACGAATCGTCTAAAAATAGACTCGAGAACCTGGGAAGGGTCTTCTGCAATTCCGCTGCCGATTTCCGACCACTGAAGAGACGAATCGTCTCGAGGAAGGATTGAGACAGCAATGTCTAGCGCTGACTTGGGAGCTTCGCTTAGTGGCAACTCTGCCTTAAGCTGCTCGGAATAAGTCTCGCATCGAGCCTGTATGAATCGCATCAGGGCCCTGAAAGCATCGCCGTTGACACCAGGGAATGCACTAGAGATCCTCGCGTAAGTCGTTCGAAAAAGACCGTTGGCAAATTTTGCCTCAGAAGCGTAGAGAAAAACACCAATGTTTAGGAATTCTCCCGTCGTGATATCGTGTACGTACCTCAGAACCGTATATGTGTAGGACGTTTTCATCTTAAAGCTCTGATGACCTCCTGGATGGCTTCCGAAGCTCGTTCCGTCAAGCTCTGAATATAACCTAATATATCGTCCAAGTCTTGCGCCTCCTGGACCCAAACTTCTGGCAAAGAGGTCCGGTATTCGAGGATCCGCTCGGGTGTTACTGCTTGGAGTGCCCCGGAAAAGCGATTAAGACTGATCTCAGATCCGCGTAAGCTTTGATAAAAGAGATGTCTTGCCCCGGATCTGAGATATTCCAAGCTCGACGGCTCCCAGGGAGGTTTCCAGCCTATTATGCCCTTTGCGAAAAAAGCTAAATCGTGGTCGTAAATTGCAAGGTCAGTCCCATCGAACAAACAATTAGGATTTTCTTCTCGACGATCTGGGTTCTGAATAAGAGCGTCAAATGCAAAGACTTCCGCCGCGAGGGTCAACAGATTTCGTGGAACCGTCCGTCCTCTCGGCCAAGTTGAGAATCCCGGGGGGAGTTTCTTCGAACCGAAACAGTAGAAGCAACTTGCGTTCGCCAACTTCCGGAAATCCTCATCTGAGACGGCCTGTACCAACTCGGTAGTTATCTGAACGGCGAAAGGCTCAGGAACCGGAAGGTTCAGATCGGCAGCTAGAAACGAAGCAATTGCTTCGGCAACTAGAGCCGAAGTCCTTCGCTCAGAAGTAGCAGAAAACTTTGTAAAAACCTCTAGCTCTGTCCCCGTGTGGTCAACACAGCCAAGCAAAAACGGTCGCGTCCGGCAGTGCCTCATTCGCTTGTAAAAGCGAACCGCTATAACGGAATCGAACATCGTAATAGTATTATGCCGCCGTCAAGAGGCACGACGCCTCGCTTTGCACACCTCGATCTCATCGCCCGGTAGCCGTCCCATTCATCTCGAATGTATTATCGAATGGTTGGCGTGAGCTTTGCACCATGCCAGGCCGATTAGAACGATCATGGCGACCTCGCGCGATAATATATTGAGGCCTTCGCTATTCGATTTGAAGTTCAGTGCCGTCGAATACACGAGCAAACACTCGTGCAAAGTCAACCAAATGCGCGGAGATTACTCGTTGGTTCACCGGAATTCGCGTGCTTTGGTTCGTTCTAATCGCTCTGGCGTAATGCATGCGGTAATTTGTCTTTCTGCTGAGCACTACAATCAACCGAAATGGTTAAAACCGACGTCCAAGCAACTCTGCCTTAGCTTCCTTCTCATCGAGCAGGCGGTTACCCAAGCGCCGACGCTTTTGGGAAATTCTTCGCGGTCAGCGTATACGCCAACATTTCTGCTTAGCTGGCACAAAGGTCCCAAACCTGCCGCCGGGCGGTATGAAATTGCTGAAGAAATGCTGAAGAAAATATTTCGCCTCCGATCCTGCATATCGTAAGTGCCTCAGGCTGAGCCATGCACCCGACACGGCTCGAACGTGTAACCTACAGTTCCGTAGACTGTCGCTCTATCCAGTTGAGCTACGGGTGCTTTCCATCGCGGAAGCTGACCATATGGCACAACCC
>Ga0210408_10006077_pt1 | contig 10474 bp, 10 predicted proteins | sample IncBWH4MmetaG_FD_155471 | JGI IMG/M metagenome (GOLD analysis project Ga0210408, IMG submission 155471) | Forest soil microbial communities from Barre Woods Harvard Forest LTER site, Petersham, Massachusetts, United States - Inc-BW-H-4-M | ecosystem: Environmental > Terrestrial > Soil >...
CGCGGCCGGGGACGGCTACTGTGACCTCGGGGCTTCCTTGCTCAGCGAAGTGCAATCGAGCCCTTCGGAGCCTTCAGGCCGTCTCAACCCCAGCTGGCCTTCAGCTTGACCTGGGCGTAGTTGGGGAATCCTTCGCCGGCCACGGCGGAGAAGAATCCGCCCTGCCACTGGCCGACCGTCCAGACCTTGTTGAGGATCTGGCCGGGCATCTCGGCCTCGCCGATGAGGGTCTTGAACTTGCGGTTCCTGAAGTGGGCCGCAATGGCGTTGCGGTCCATCGAGCCGACCGCCTCGATCGATTGCGTGAGCACCTGGAGCATCGAGTAGTAGAACGGGCTGCCCCAGTAGTCGGCGTCGACGTTGGTGACGGCCTTGTGGCGCTTGTAGAAATCGCGGATGTCGGGCGAGTCGGTGACCCCGCCCGCTCCGAGAATGTTCTCGGCGGCGGCCCCGTTCTTCTGCGAGAAGCCCTGGAAGGCGCAGCCGACGGCGCAGTAATAGGCCTTGACGCTGAGAGCTTCGATCTTGGCCGCGTCGGCAAGACCGAACGTGTCCGGCGGATAGGACCAGGCGACGAAGGCGTCCGGATTGGCCGCCTTGGCAGCCTTGATCACCGGCGTGTAGTCCTGGGTGCCGAGCGGATAGGATTTGTCATAGACGATTTCGAAGCCGGCCTGCTTGAAGAGCGGCCGCCCGGCGTTGGCAAGCTCGATGCCGAAATCGTCGCCGACATTCACTACCGCGACCTTGTTGCCGATCTGGCCGCTGTCCTTGAGCTTCTTGAGCACGCCGATCGCGCCCTTGGCGTAGGCCGAGGTCGACGACTGGAACATGAAGAAACCGGGATACTTCTTGACGAGCGCCGGTCCCTGATCGGTGACGCAGGCCTGGGTGAGCTGCGGGTAGTTGTACTTCGCGAAAGTCGGCGCTGTGGCAAGGTTGAAGCCCGTGGCGTAAGGCCCGCCGATCCAGTCTGCCTTGTCCACGGTGGCAGCGCGCTCGACGGCCTTGATGGCCTCGGGCGGCTGCGTGCGATCGTCATACTCGATCAGCTCGATCTTACGCTGCCCTTCTTTCAGCTTGAGGCCGCCGCGCTCGTTGACCTCGTGGGCCCACAGCTGATAGGGCGGGAAGTGGGTGACCGCGGCACCGGGCGCCAGCGGGCCGGTTTTTGCGCCGATCACGACAACTTTGACCGTCGGCAGATCCGCCCTGGCGGCGCGATAGCCAACCGATCCGGCCAATGCCGTCGCGGCGGAATATTTCAGGAATTCGCGTCGTCGCATGTGTAACTCCCCTCGATGGTTGGCCCGGGATTGAGCTCCCATTGTTTTGTGGCCATTGTTTCCTTGGCACCCCAACATCATAGCGATATAAAAGTGGATTGCATAGGGCAAGCGAGCGCTGATTGTGTTTGGTCGCAATGCGAACATCGCGGTTCGCGGCGCGCACGCCGTCCCCTCGCCTACTGGCGCGCCCGGATCATTCCGGGGCAGTTGCCCACTGCAAGGAAACATTCATCTAAAAAATATCAAAAAAATAGGCTGGGAGAAGCAGAAACAAAGGAGGAAGTCCTATGAGCGTTTCCGAGCTACGGACGGCTGCTGCGCCGAAGAAAATTCCCACCGCCGCCGAACTCGTCGGCCTCGCCCGGACGTTGGCACCGAAGCTGCGCGAGCGCGCGCTCAAGGCCGAGCGCGACCGCAATGTTCCGCGGGAATCGGTCGAGGAATATATCGAGGCTGGCCTGATCCATACCCTGCAGCCCAAGCGCTGGGGCGGCTACGAGCACGACCACGAAGTCGCGTTCGACATCGCCATCGAGCTCGGCAAGTCGACCTGCGCCTCATCGGCCTGGGTCTTGAACTATTTCGCCGATCACGCCTGCATTCTGGCCCATTTCCCGGACGAGGCGCAGCACGACGTCTGGAGCGAAAACAACGCCGCCTGCATCGCCACGTCGGCGGCGCCGACCGGCAAGGTGTCGATCGCGCCCGGCGGCTATCGCCTCGACGGCCGCTGGTCATGGTGCAGCGGCCTGGCGCACTCGCAATGGATCATGATCGGCGGGTTGATCTTCCGCGAAGGCGAGGATCACCCCGACATGCGGCTGTTCCTCGTTCCGGTGTCCCAGGTGAAGCAGGACGATACCTGGTACTGCGCCGGCCTGCGCGCGTCCGGCTCGACGACGTCTGTGCTCGACAATGTGTTCGTGCCGGAGCACCGCACGGTCTCCTTTTCGACCTTGCGCGACGCCTGCTCTCCCGGGTCGAAGATCAACACCAATCCGATCTACCGCACGCCGTTCATCGCCGTGCACAGCTATGCGTTGCTCGGCCCGGCGCTCGGTGCGGCGCGCGGCGGCTATGGCGATTTCGTGCAATGGACGCGCCAGCGCTACCTGACCTACACACAGCTCACCATCGCCCAGCACGTTCCGGTGCAGCTCAAGGTCGCCGAGATTTCCGCGCAGATCGACGCGGTGGAGCTCCTGGCGCGGCGCGCGCTCGCGACCGCCCGCAAGGACTACACCGGCATGAGCATGGAGACGCGCACGGTGCTGCGCCGCGACTTCACCTATGCCATGCGGCTCCTGCGCGAGGCGATGGACTCGCTGATCAAGGTCAGCGGCTCGAGCGGGCTGATGGACGACAATTCGGCGCAGCGCTGCTGGCGCGACGTGCACGCCATTTCCTCGCACGTGGTGATGAACTGGGACGTGCCGGCGGAGAACTTCGGCCGCACGGAGTTCGGGCTGCCGCTCAACCCCGCCTACCCGATGTTCTGACCGTCAGGCCGCCGGCCGGTTGTGGCCGACGGTCTTGAGATAGTGCAGCGTCTCCTCGAGCGACACGACGTCGGCGTATTTGGCGTTGAGGTCGAACAGGCTCTGCTCGTGCGCCGCGACCGAGCGGTCGCCGACCGCCTCGCGCACGACCATCGGGCGGAAGCCGTTCTGCACCGCATCGACCGCCGTCGCCCGCACGCAGCCGCTGGTGGTGCAGCCGGTGATGATCAGCGTGTCGACGCGGCGGCTGTTGAGCCGCGGCACGAGGTCGGTGCCGAAGAAGCACGAGGCGTATTTCTTCACCAGCAGGATGTCAGTCGGCCGCATGCCGAGGCGGGGATCGACCTTGACCGCCTCGGAACCGGCGGTGAGCGTGCGCGGGCCCGTCTGCTTGAGCGCCCAGATGCCGGCATCCTTGATATCGGCCTCCTCGTAGATGACGGTCGAGAACAGGACGGGTATCGCGCGCTCGTGGGCGACTTCGAGCAACGGCTTCTGCGCCGCGATCTGGCTGTCGAGATCGGCACCGAGCGGCATGGCGGGGTCGGTGAAGCCCTTGACCATGTCGATGACGATCAGTGCCGGCCGCTCGCCGAAGCCCATCTTGATGCCGAAGCCGCGCTGCCGGAAGAACTCCTCGTCCTCTTTGCCGCTGGTCACGATCTCGCGCTCCTGATGGGCCTTGCCGCAACTCAAGAAAATCGCCGCAGGTTTGAGGCGCGCGAATTACCGGCCCGTAAAGGCGGCCGGGCGCTTCTCGATGAAATGCGCCACCCCTTCCTTGAAGTCCTCGGAGCCGAACGACCTCGTCATTTCGATGTCGGCCGTTTCCCACGCCTCGGCGAGAGACTGGAAATAGGATTCGAACACCTGGCGCTTGATGACGCCGATCGAACGCGGCGACGACGCCGTGACCAGATCGTGGGCGATGCCCTGCACGCGCCTCAGGAAATTATCCACCGGCAATTGACGCACCAGGCCGAGCCGCTCGGCCTCGGCGGCCTCGACCATGCGCGCCGAATAGAGCAGGTCGAGCGCGTTCATCGGACCGATCAGGCGCGGCAGCATCCACGAGCTGCCGTGCTCCGCGATCAACCCGCGCTTGGCGAACGCCGTGGTCAGCCTGGCGCCCTCCGCCATGTAGCGGAAGTCGCAGAACAGGACGAGGCAGACGGCGATGCCGGCGATCGGGCCGTTGATGGCGGCGAAGATCGGCTTGGGAACGGCCAGCAGGTAGCTGAATTTCTGCGCGAAGTTGCCGCTGTTCCGGCCCGCCTGACTGCCGTTGCCGCTCGGCCTGCCCTCGGCCGCTACTTTGCTGAGGCGAGACATGTCGGCGCCGGCACAAAATCCGCGCCCGGCACCGGTCAACACGATCGCCCGCACATTGCCGTCGGCCGCCGCCGCTTCGACGGCGTGACGCACCTCCTTGTCCATCTCGCTCGTCCACGCATTGAGCTTGTCCGGGCGATTGAGCGTGATGGTCGCGATCAGATTATCGACGTCGTACAGGATATCCGTATAGGCCATGCGTTCCTCCCACGGTTGCGGTGAATATTGCATATTGGCCAAATCTGGTCCAAGAAAACGAACAAGAAAACGCAACAAGGAAAAGCGCCGATGTTGTCCGGTGCCGCGCCGATGCGGCCTTGCTCCACCGGAACCGATCGGCGCCTGCGGAGGGCACCATGAGCGGCGTGCTCATCGAAGCGCTCGAAGACGGCCTCCTCACGCTCACGCTCAATCTTCCGGAGCGCAGGAACGCGCTCGACACCGCGATGCTTGAATCGCTCGTCGACGCGACACGGCGCGCCGCAACGAATCCGGCTGTCAGCGCGCTGATGCTGACCGGCGCCGGCGGCGCCTTTTGCGTCGGCGGCGATGTGAAGGCGATGGCCGCGCGCGGCAACGAAACAACGCTGACCGACGAGCGGATCGCGGACTTGCGCGGCAAGATGGAAGCGGCGCGCCTGCTGCACGAGATGCGCAAGCCGACGATCGCTGCGATCGAGGGCGCCGCGGCGGGCGCCGGTCTGTCGCTCGCGCTCGCCTGCGACCTGCGCATCGCCAACCGTTCGGCCAAGCTCACCACCGCCTTCGCCAAGGTCGCACTGTCCGGCGATTTCGGCGGCACCTATTTTCTGACCAAGCTTCTCGGCAGCGCCAAGGCGCGCGAGCTCTATCTGACCTCCCCGATCCTGAGCGCCGATGAGGCGTTGCGGATCGGGCTGGTCACCCGCGTCGTTGACGATGCCGGCTTTCAGGAAACCGCCAAAGCCTATGCCATGACGATTGCCCGCGGCCCGCGGCTGACGCTCGGCTACATCAAGCACAATCTCAATCTTGCCGAACATGCGCCGCTCGAGACGTGCTTCGACAACGAGGCGATCAATCACGTGCGTGCCGCGGCGACCGAGGATCACCGGGAAGCGGCCGCAGCCTTTGTCGAGAAGCGCCCGCCCGTCTTCAAAGGACGCTGACGTGAGGGACGCCGACCTGAAAGGACGCTGATTTGGCCGACTATTTCCGCCTGCGGCAGATTTGCCTGGTGGCGAACGATCTGCCGCGCGTGATCGGCGACATGGAAGCGATCTTCGGGGTGAAGCTCGCCTACCAGGACCCGCACGTGCGCCAATACGGGTTGGAAAACGCGCTGTTTCCGTTCGGGCTCGCCTTCGTCGAGGTCGTCTCTCCGGTCGAAGCCAATACGGCGGCCGGCCGATTTCTCGAACGCTCGAACGGCGTCGGCGGCTACATGGCGATCTTCAATTCCAGCGACGCGGAACGGCGCGGCCGGCACGCCAATGCCATGGGGGTACGGACGGCGCACACGATCGACCATCCGGGCTTTCGCGCCGTGCAGCTTCACCCGCGCGATTGCCGCGCGGCGATGATCGAGTTCGATCGCAGCGACGGCGAAGAAGACCTGCGCGGTCCCTACCATCCAGCCGGCGGAAGCGGCTGGACCAAAGCGATCAGCACCGAGGTCACCCGGCGGCTCATCGAGATCGTCATCGAGAGTCCAAACCCGGCCGACATTGGCCAGCATTGGTCGCGGATCCTGGAGAAGCCCTTTGGGCCCGATGGTGGGGGCGGCCGCATCGCGGTCGACATGACTGCGATCCGATTCGCGAAGGGAGAAGACTCGCGGGAGGTTTTGCGCACGCTCGCGATCGAGGTCGCCGACCGCGCCGGCATCGAGCAGCGGGCGTCGAAGCGTGGTTATTCAGTCACTGCTGCCGGCGTCGAATTCTGCGGCGTGCGCTTCCAGCTCGTATCCTGAGGGCGTGCCGCTTTTCGGTGATGACCGGCCGGGAGGCGCCCTTGGACGACCGCGCAGATCAGATAGCCCGTAACTTCATCAGCCGCTACGAGGCTGAATGGAGCAACGGCGCCGAGGCCGTCTCGCGGCTCTACGCGGCCGACGGCGTGCTCGTCGGCTTTGTCACGGCGGTAGGCCGTTCGCAGATATGCGAATTGCTGCGCGGCATCATCGGCCAGGGCTGGACCAGCATCAAAATCAAGATCGTGAACGTCCGCCCGATCGGCGGCGTGATCCTGATCGCCAGCGAATATGCAGCGATCGGTTCTGGTGAAAATGCCGGAAAGACCTTGAATGCCGCGTCGAGCTACGTGCTGGTTGAAAGCAACGGCGACTGGCTTTCGACGCTGCACACGGCGAGATGAGTTCTCGGTTTTTCGGCGGGAGCAACGGTGTGAATGGCGCAAGTTTGACGCCGAGAGCGCGTCTATGCGTGCGCGAAGTTATTGCGCGCGGGGCTTTGCCGGAGGCGGCGCTGAGGATGGGGTCAAGGAGGTGGGAGGCCCTGCGGCAGGGGCCTGCGCGGTGGGACCGGGCGGGGCCGCGACATTGGGCTGCGGCTGAGCCGCGGCCATTGTCGACGCAGCGGGCTGCGGCCGCGCGCCGACTTCGTCGGGCTCGGGATCGCGGAAGGCCTTGAGAAAACCGACGAGCGACTGCTGGAGGGATTCGGCGGAGGCGCCTGATGTAGAGGAGGAACTTGGGCTTGCCGCAGCGGCCGGCGCCGAGGCGGAAACGACGCTCGGCTGCGGGGCGGCGGATGATGCGGGGGGCGGCGTGGATGATGCCGGTGTAGCGGATGAAGCAGATGAAACCGCGGGCGAGGATAGTGTTGGGGAAGAGGGTGTTGGATAGTGTTGGGGAAGCGGGTGTTGCTGCGGAAGCGGACGGCGCTGAGGAAACGGAGGACGTGGATGATGCCGGGAAAAGAGAGGAGGACGAACAGGCCGCCAGCATCGGCATCAGCGCCATCGCGGCAGCCGTGGCGCCGAAGCGGAGAGCGCCGCCCCGGTCGGCGATCCACCGGTCAACACCTACGCGACGCCACCCCGTCATGGCACAATTATACCAAGCGCTCGCGGTCAATCACAAGGTGCGATCGGCACCCCGGAAGCGTTCACCGGGAAGCCGATCGGGTGTATGGAGAAATCTAATTCCTGCCGTTCTTTGTCGTTGACCGGCGTATGAGCCTGAGAGGCAGCGATGAGCGTCATCGATACCACGGAAGCCCCGGTCCTTGCCGCCCCGCGCCGGCCGGAAGGGCGCGTGAGCCTGCGGCAGTTCCTGCAGGTCATCCGCGACAATGTACTTGCCACTTACGCGCCCGAGGACTTCGACAAGGATTTCATTGCCCGCCGGCTGCTGTGGCGCCGCACCTTCGTCGTCAACGAACCAGGCGGCGTGCGGCATGTGCTGCTGGACAACGCGCAGAACTACCGGAAGTCGGAGCTCAGCCGCCGCATCCTGGAGCCGGGGCTCGGGCGCGGCTTGATCACCACCGATGGAGAGCTGTGGCGCCGCCATCGCCGCATCATGGCGCCCGCCTTCGATCCGCGCAGCGTCGCCGGCTACGCGCCGGTCATGACCGAGGTCACCGAGGAAATGCTGGCGCGATGGGACGCGCTGCCGGAGCACAGCGTGGTCGACGTCGCGGTGGCGATGATGCACACCACGCTGCACATCATCTCGCGCGCGATGTTCTCCTCGGATTCCGACGAGATCGTCGACGTGGTCGAGCGCGGCGTCAGCGAATACCAGACCACGGTGCGGCCGAGCCTTCTCGACCTGCTGCACGTTCCCGAATGGCTTACCGCGCTGATCTCGCCGCGAATGGCCGACGGCATCCTCGACGAGTTCGACGCCTCGGTCGATCGACTGCTCACCGAGCGCGGCCGCGCGCCGGACGCCGAGCCCAAGGATTTGCTGGCGCGCCTGATCGCCGCACGCGACACCGAGACCGGCGGCGGCATGACGGCACAGGAAGTGCGCGACCAGGTGGTTACCATCTTCATGGCCGGGCACGAGACCACGGCGCAGGCACTGGCCTGGACCTGGTATCTGCTGTCGCACCATCCGGCGGCGGAAGCGAAGTTGCACGAGGAGCTGGCGGGCGTGCTCGGTGGGCGCACGCCGCGCAACGAAGATCTCGTCAACCTCCCCTACACCCGCATGGTGCTCGAGGAGGCGATGCGGCTCTACCCGCCGGCCCACACTCTGCCGCCGGCCCACACTCTGGGGCGCGAGCCGATCGCGGCTGATGAGGTGCTGGGGCATCGCATCCCGGCCCGTTCCACGGTCCTGGTCGTACCCTGGATGCTCCACCGCAAGCCGTCGCTGTGGGAGCGGCCGGACCGGTTCGAGCCCGAGCGGTTTTCAGCAGAGCAAACGGCGGCACGACCGCGCTTCGCCTACCTGCCGTTCGGCGCCGGCCCGCGTATCTGCATCGGCGCGGCGTTCGCCATGGCCGAAGGCATGCTGATCCTGGCGACGATCGCGCAGCGCTATCGCCTGCGTGTCAAGCCCGGCCATCCGGTCGAGCCGCAAGGCCTGATCACAATCCGGCCGCGCTATGGTTTGCCGATGATCCTGGAGCGGCGGCAACGCTGAGCATGCCACGGGTTGTCGTGCCGTCGCGGGCGCGGCCGGGTAGCCGCTCTTGAGCCGCACCACGCGCTTGCCATGCGTCGCGAGCCCGGCCATCAGGGTATCGATCTCTTTCCCGTCCCCGGTGGTGCCGAACCCGGCTTCGCCGACCAGGAATTTGCGCGCCTCGCGGCGTGCGAAATCGAGCACCTCGGGGGAGATGAGACCGTCGAACACAATCACGTCGGCCGTTTGCAGCGCGCGAACCGCACGCATCGTAAGCAAGTCCGGATCGGCTGGCGCGTCGACGATGATGACCGATCCATTCTCGACGCCGGCTCCCTCCTTTTGAACAGCGGCCATCAAGCGGCCGAGGTCGGCCCCCGTCGGCTCGCTCTCGGCGTGCGTCACGGATGCTTGGCGAACAGCCGCCAGAAGGCGCAGCGCGCGGGGAACGTCAGCTCTGCGGCCTTGACGGCCGAACGCCAATGCTGCGCGGCCGCGGCCCAGGCCGCAAAGCCCTTGGGCAGCAGCATCTCCAGCCTTGCGCGGATGGCTTGGGCGAACACAGGCGCGGCGCCGTCGGTGGAAATTCCAATGACCAGTGGCGAACGGTTGACGATCGCGCCGAAGGCGAAGTCGCAGAAGGCCGGTTTGTCGATGACGTTGACTGGTACGCCGGCCTCGCGCGCGGCCTGCGCGAAGCGAGCCGCGTCCGCTTCGTCGGCAAACGCGCCGACGGCAACGGCGGCGGTTCCAAGATCGCCCGCGATCCACGCGCGCCGGTGCAGCATGATCGAGCCGCGCGGCGGAGCGTCGGCGAGTGCGCGCAGCTCTGCGGAAATTTCCTCGGCATAGACGTCGACCTGCGCACCGGCCGCCGACAGCAGCTCCGCCTTCCAGGCCGCCGCGGAACTGCCGCCAGCCAGCATCGCGCGTTTGCCGGCGAGCGCGAGGAAGACCGGCAGGCGCGCGATCGGCGACATGCGGCCCGGACGTATTTCAGCGTTCGCGCTATGCACACTCACGAGCAAATGGTCTCCCAGAGGCGCGTGATCTTTTTGGAAAGCCGGCTTCCACGTTTTCGCATCACGTTCTAGTAGACGTCGACCTGATAGCGGCCCGCTGCTTTCAGTTCGCCGAGAAGCCTTACCGCCTCGGCCGGCGCGCGGCCGCTGTGATTGGCAATGATCTCGATCAGCGCGGCTTCCACGTCCTTGGCCATGCGCAGTGCGTCGCCACAGACGTAGATGTACGCGCCGTCGTTGAGCCACGACCACAGATCGCGGCCGACTTCGCGCATGCGATGCTGCACGTAGATTTTCTCGTCGCCGTCGCGCGACCAGGCGAGCGTCAGCCGCGTGAGCAACCCCGCCGCCCGCATCGCCACAAGCTCTTCTTCATAGAAGAAATCGTAGTCGCGGCGCTGATGGCCGAAGAACAGCCAGTTGCGGCCTGGTGCGTTGACGGCGTGACGTTCATGCAGGAAGGCACGGAATGGCGCGAGGCCGGTGCCAGGCCCGATCATGATGATCGGTTTCGACGGATCCTCCGGCAGCGCGAAATGCTGCGCCTTCTGCACGTAGACCCTGAGCCTGCCGCCGGGCGCGATGCGGCCGCCGAGGAAGGTCGAGCACACGCCAAGGCGCGTCCGCTTGTCGACCTCGTAGCGCACCGCGTCGACGGTGAGCGAGACGCGGCCCGGATTCGACTTGAGGGACGAGGAGATCGAATAGACCCGCGGCTGCAGCGGATCGAGCGCCTCGATGAAGGCTTCCAGG
>Ga0210408_10006079_pt1 | contig 10471 bp, 11 predicted proteins | sample IncBWH4MmetaG_FD_155471 | JGI IMG/M metagenome (GOLD analysis project Ga0210408, IMG submission 155471) | Forest soil microbial communities from Barre Woods Harvard Forest LTER site, Petersham, Massachusetts, United States - Inc-BW-H-4-M | ecosystem: Environmental > Terrestrial > Soil >...
TGGTAAGCACGGTCCACGAGGATTACGGCAGCGGCGACGACACGTGGTCGTACTTCTCGCATGAACGGCTGGGCTTGTGGAATGGGCGAGATCCGATCCTGATAGAGCGGTTGTTCGGCCTCACGAACTCCGAGGGCAACCACGCCGAAGACGTCAAGGAGTGCTACTTCTACCTCGACGCGGCGTCCGCCTCGTCGTGCCGCGGCGCCATCACGAGCGCGGCAGCGGGCCGGCGGACGGGGGCGGTGCGATGACTGGGTGGCCCGACCGGCCGGTGATCTACGAGATCAACACCGCGGTATGGCTGGGTGAGCTGTCCCGGGCCGCGGGGCGGACGGTGACCTTGGCCGGCGTGGCCGCCGCGGACTGGGATGCAGCCGTTCCGGGCGGGGTGGACGCGGTCTGGCTGATGGGGGTGTGGGAGCGAAGCCCGGCCGGGCTGGCGCTGGCGAACGCCAATGCCGAGCTGCACGCGGCGTTCGCCAACGCGCTGCCCGGCCTGCGGCACGCCGATGTCATCGGGTCGCCGTACTGCGTACGCCGCTACGTCGTCGATGCGGGCTTCGGCGGCCCCGATGCGCTGGCCGTGGCGCGAGCTGCCCTGGCGGCTCGCGGCGCGCGGCTGATCCTGGATTACGTGCCCAACCACGTCGCGCCGGATCATCCGTGGGTGACCAGCCGCCCTGAGCTGTTCGTCCGCGGGGACGCGGACGACATCAGGTCCGACCCGGCAGGCTGGATGGCCGCGGGCGGGCAGGTGCTGGCCCATGGCCGCGATCCATACTTTCCGCCTTGGCCCGATGTGGTGCAGCTGGATGCGTTCGCCCCGGCCCTGCGCGTCGCGACGGCGGATGTGCTGGTCGATATCGCCGGGCAGTGCGACGGGATCCGCTGCGACATGGCCATGCTGATGACCAACCAGGTCTTCGCCAGGACCTGGGGCGGCCGGACCGGGCCCGCGCCGGCCGCGGAGTTCTGGCCGACCGTGCTCGCCGCGCTGCGGGCCCGGCACCCGGAGACGGTCATGATCGCCGAGGCCTACTGGGATATGGAGTGGGCGCTGCAGCAGCAGGGCTTCAACTTCTGCTACGACAAAAGGCTCTATGACCGGATCTTGGGCCTGGATGCCTCCGCCGTCCGCGGCCACCTGCAAGCGGACCTGAGCTACCAGTCCCGGCTGGTGCGCTTCCTGGAGAACCATGACGAGCCCCGCATCGCCAGCTGCCTCCTGGCGGACCCCGAAAAGGCCGCCGCCGTGGCCATCGCCACGCTGCCCGGTGCGACCTTGTGGTACGAAGGACAATTCGAGGGCCGCCGGGTGCGGCCACCGGTGTTCCTCTCCCGCCGCCCAGATGAACCTCCGGACGTTGAACTCGCCGACTGGTACCGCCGCCTGCTGGCCGCGGTCGCCGGTCACCAGGTGCGGGCCGGTACGTGGCGCCTGCTCGAGGCTGGCGGCTGGCCCGACAACCAGTCCTGCCGTAACCTGGCCACCTGGTCCTGGGCCGGGGACGGCCACGGTGACTCGCACCTGGTAGTGGTCAACCTGTCCGGGCAGCCGGCTCAGGCGCGCATCCCGCTGGACTGGCCGGACCTGCCGGGCCGCAGCTGGCGGCTCACCGACATCCTCGGGCCGAGCGTGTTCAAGCGAGACGGCGCCGAGCTGGCCAATCCCGGGCTGTTCGTTGACCTGGGACCGTGGCAGTTCCACCTGCTCGCCCTGCAGTGACCGACCACGGCCGGGACGTGGCGCCCGTCTTCAGCTGGCTGCCCGGCCTGCAGGCAGTCAGGTCCTACCGGCGTGAGTGGCTGGCCAAGGACCTCGTCGCGGGAGTTGTGCTCACCACGCTGCTGGTCCCGCAGGGCATGGCCTATGCGGAACTAGCAGGCCTGCCGCCGATCACCGGCCTGTACACCTCGATCTTGTGCCTGCTCGGTTATGCGGTGGCCGGCCCGTCGCGGATCCTGGTGCTGGGCCCGGATTCCTCGCTCGGGCCGATGATCGCCGCGACGATCCTGCCTCTGGCCGGTGCCGACGGCGACCCTAAGCGGGCCATCGCGCTGGCCTCGATCCTCGCGCTCATGGTCGCGGCGATCATGATTCTGGGGGCCGTGGCCAAGCTCGGCTTCATCGCCGACCTGATCTCCAAGCCGACGATGATCGGCTACATGAACGGCCTGGCGCTGACCATCTTGGTCGGCCAGCTACCGAAGCTTTTCGGGTTCAAGGTCAGCGCCGAGGGCCTGATCCACGAGATCACGGGCTTCGTCAAAGGCGTGGCCCACGGCGACGCGGTCACCGCCGCGGCCGTGGTCGGGATCGCCGGCATCGTGCTGATCCTGGTGCTGCAGCGGTGGCTGCCGAAGGTCCCCGCCGTGCTGATCATGGTGGTGCTCGCGATCGCGGCGACGACGGTCTTCAGTCTGGCCGATCACGGGGTCAGCCTGGTCGGGGTGCTTCCCAAGGGGTTCCCGCCGCTCACCATCCCGTCTGTCCGGCTGGCCGACCTCGGGCCCTTGTTCGCCGGGGCCCTGGGTATCGCGTTGGTGTCTCTAGCCGACACGATCTCCACCGCGTCGGCGTTCGCGGCCCGCACCGGGCAGGAGGTCCGCGGTAACCAGGAGATGATCGGCATCGGCGCGGCGAACCTGGCCGCGGGTTTGTTCCAGGGGTTCCCGGTTAGCACCAGCGGGTCGCGGACCGCGGTGGCCGAACGCTCCGGCGCGAAGACCCAGCTCACCGGGGTCACCGGGGCGGCCCTGATCATCCTGATGATCGTGCTGGTCCCGGGCCTGTTCCGTAACCTGCCCCAGCCTGCACTGGCCGCCGTGGTGATCACAGCATCACTGTCCCTGGCTGATATCCCGGGAACGACACGGCTGTGGCGGCAGCGTAAGGCGGAGTTCATGTTGTCGATCGCGGCGTTCCTCGGCGTCGCCCTGCTCGGGGTCCTGCCCGGGATTGCGATCGCCGTGGGGCTGTCCATCCTCAACGTCTTTCGGCGAGCCTGGTGGCCCTACGACACCGAACTCGGGCGCGTGGAAGGGCTGGACGGCTACCACGACGTGCACTCCTATCCGGAGGCGCAGCACCTGCCCGGCCTGGTGATCTACCGATTCGACGCCCCGCTGTTCTTCGCCAACGCCAAGACATTCCGCGACGAGGTAAGAAGACTGGCCAACTCTGAGCCCAAGCCCAAATGGATCGTGATCGCGGCGGAGCCGGTGACCGACGTGGACACGACCGCTGCCGACGTGCTGGAGGACCTGGACGAGGCGTTGAACGCCCAGGGCATAAGCCTGGTATTTGCCGAACTCAAGGACCCCGTACGGGCCAAGATCGAACGCTACGGACTTACCCGCACGATCGATCCACGCCACTTCTTCCCGATCCTGGAATCCGCCATCGCCGCCTTCCGTCACGAGACCGGCGCCGCATGGACCGCCGCCGACCAGGCCACTGACGACCCGGCGGGACCAGGCCAAACCGCCGAAACCAGCCAGCCCTAGGACAACACGGCGACCCGGAGGGTCTGTTGTTGCTAGCTGATGTACTCATGCGGGCGATGGGCCCACTTGTACATGTAAGCCTTCCTGTGGAGGGTTCGGGGTCCCGCGAGGTCGCGGATCAGTAGTCGGGGTTCCGGAAGGCCGACTCGCGGTTGTCGTTGAAAGCGCCGAAACCTTCGATGCAGTCCGTGTGTATGGCCGAGCGCCCTCGTGGCGGTGATCGGGTCGCCGGTCATCAGCATCTTCAGGCTGACCGAAGGTCGCGTTCTCGGACGCGATGATGAAGTCGGTGCTTTGCGCAAGCTCGGAACCGCCACCGTTTCTGCTGCCAAGCCCGGCGGCGCGCAGCGCTGCTATAACCGCCATGTCGATGGGGTTGGGCTGGTAATCACCCCTTGGGTGGGTGACGACACTCGCGACGCCAGGCCGCGAGATGGCAGCAAGCATGCGGAACGGCCAGGGAATGACGCGTTCCACGCTGGGCATTTCACGCCGCCCCGGCCGCGAGGTAGACGATAGAAAGAAGTCATTCAGGCCCGGATCGAAGGCAGCCAGGTCCTGCCCGATCTCGGATGAGGTGTGGCCGGGCGCACTCTCCTGACGCAGTTGCCGCAGGACAGGTAATGCAGGCTTGCGACATACGAACCAGATACGGTCCTGGCCTTGCGTATCGGCTGAATTGCCGTCGCTGATAATTTCTATGCTGGTAAACCTCGCCCGCAGAGCTTCCCGTATGTCAGGAAGCGGAAATGATCTCAGGCTGATGGTCTGGGTAAGCAGCCTGTACTTGCCATCTTGCTGGAGTTCATATAGTTCGATGTCCCAGTCGAACACCATCCCGTCGGCCGTGCGCACCTGTATCAGCAGGTAATTACCGGCGAACTCCTCCACCACCTGGGGGATACTCGCCATCCTTTGCAAGTGGCTGAGCGTGGTGATGTCGAAGACGAACAGGCCACCACGGCTGAGGTGTTCGCAGGCGCGATCGAAGCTGCTCTTCCACGCGGCCAGGCTGAGCAGGTGATTGATGCCCTGGTAGGCGCAGACGATAACGTCGAATCTGGCGGCGAGCCGGAAGCTTGTCATATCGTCCAGATACAGCTCGGTCCCGCTGGGCACTTTTCCCCGGGCAACGGCCAGCATGCCAGGCGATATGTCCAGTCCGCTCACCTCGTATGCGCCGGCGAGCAGCCCGGTAATGCTGCCGGTCCCGCACGCTAGGTCGAGCAAGGTCGCAGCCTGGCTGTGCCGCCGCTCGACTATGTCGCGAATGAACGCCGCCTCCGCGGCAGAATCGCCGGTCACGGCGTCGTAATACGGAGCGAGCAGATCGTAGACGGCCATCATCAATGGCCACGACGATATTCGACCGGTTCCAGAGCGTTCAGGTCGACGTGGGCGGCGAGCTCGTCGATGCCCAGCGCGCCGACCACCACATCGACGACGCGCTCGGTGACCTCTTGGGCCAGAATCTCGGCCCGGTCGCGCGGATTCACATTAGCCAGTATTCCCGCAGAATCTGGATCCCGCTTCACTCGGCCAGGGTGATCTGGAACGCGAGCCCAGCCGTCGCGGTTTCGCTCCATAACCCCAGGCCCATGCCGGTTCCGAGGCCGCAGGCGGAGCCACCGACCCCGTGCTCCCGACATCGCCGTACCCCACGACCGCCTCCAGCGTCCCGTAGTCGCGGCCGTAAATCGATCGCCGCAGACGATTCAGCCCGGCCTGTCACGCAGGGACGGGCAGCGGGCACCACGGTCCGTTCGGCATAAAACTCCGATCCGGACATGGTGTCACGCTCCGGCGCCGGTCGCTACCTGCGGCGCCGGGAAACGCGGCGTGCGGTACGGCGGGCCACTCTGCGTGCTCCGAACATCTCATGCCTCCTGGTTCCACGGCGCGCTGGGGCGCCCGCCGTCTCGAGTTCGCGCAGCTCCTTGCTTCCTGCGTCGACAGGAGTCCGATTCCTACCGGGGCTCGACCTCAAACCCGCCCTCGCCGTCCTTTAGACGGCGAGCGAGCCGATGACGCGCACCCTGTCGTTCTCGCGGAGCCGCTCCAGCTCAGCGACGGCCTCACCGTGGAAGTGATGAACGTTGCGAGTCACCGCGCCGGACCAGATCACTCGCTCTGGATGAGCTCTTCGATATACGCGCGGTCGCATCCGATTGGCGGGTCAGTATTCGATCTCGAATAAGGGTGCGGACTGCATCATATTGATCTTTCCTTGACGAACACGAGGATCGTGGCACCGGTTTCTGCCGACATGCATGCGAGGGCCCCGGCCGGTTCATCTCTGTTCAGTTCACCCTCGTCGGGCGAGGCAGTTCGGTGCGGCACGAGCGGATCATGCTATTCGAGCACCGTGAGGAGACCGTCGTGACCTGCCACCCCCTCAATAGCGACCACGCCGCCCGGCCAGGTTCCGCGGCCGGTGCACGGATGCCGCGGTGAGCCAGCGCCGTTGGCAGTCGCGCGCCCTGCACCGAATCGAACGCAACCTGGTTACGTCCGATCCCTATCTGGAGGGACTCTTCCAGTCATTCACCGCGCGCACCGGGCGACGCTGGACGCCACGGGTAGAGCGGATAACTCCCTGGCCGCACCGGGTGGTCGCGCGGCTGCGGCACGGTGCGCACAAACCGACTCCGGATTCCAGCCCTCACCTTTAGGTCACCTTTTGAAGCAACGGCCAGATCGTCCTCGGCGCAGGGTATACGTGACCAGAGTTCGCCGCCGCGCTCTGATCGGGGCGGGGCTTGGCTTGGCCGCGCCTAGCCACCACGCTCGTTCCCATCCTCGACGGGTGACGCGATGCCTGCCGCGCAGCTGCCATGGTTGGTTTAGCGATGCGGCGCGACAACCCGTCCGCGCCGATTGACGAAAGGACCGCAATCATGACCGTTCCCGTCAAGGCAGATGTATCCGCCAACACCAGAGAGGTGCTGGCGGCCCTCTCGCTGGGCGACCCCGATGTCCTCGCGGCGGGCCTGGAGATACGAGCCGAATGGAAGGCCAGGAGCGGCCTTGATGCCCGCAGCTACGCGCTGGTCAAGCTGGCCGCCCTCATAGCACTCGACGCCCCTCCAGCCTCCTACTTGTGGCAGGTCAGCAACGCGCTGGAGGCTGGGGCCACACCGGAGGATCTCATTGGCGTACTGATCGCCATCGCACCACAGGTCGGCGGGCCGAAGCTGGTCGCGGCGGCGCCCGAGCTCATGGTCGCCCTCGGCCTCAGCCTGCCGGATGGCGTGTAGCAACCAGTTCGGCCCGATGACCAGCGGAGGTAGCCATGTCTAGACGACGTCCGTTGCTGCGCGCGGCCGTAGTAGGCGGGGGTGCGTACGTGGCGGGGAAAGGTGTGGCCCGGCGCTAGGGCGAGCGGACCCAGGCGGAGGAGGACCAGAACGCGCGCATCGGCGACCTGGAGCAGCAGGCGCCTGCCCAGCAGTCGCCCCGGCTGGGTGAGGGCAGGCCGCCGTCCGGCTGCGGGATGGTCGAGTGGCATGGTGTCTCACGGCCGGCGGAGCCCATCATGACTGATCAGATGACCATAATGCCGACGAGACCTACAGGCCCGTATCTGGTCGACCCGGTCGCTTCCAGCCGGATAACCGTCCAGCCCGGCGTGTGAGAACCCGGCCGGCCCGGATGCTGGGGTTGCGGCGACGTGATACTTGACCTGCTGCTGATCGGGCTCGGGATCACCTTGGTACCGTTTCCGCTGACCGCCTTCGTCCTGATGCTGGGCGCCCTGAAGGGCGCATGGAAGGGCCTGGCGTTCATCCTCGGCTGGATGGCGTGCCTGGTGGCGGTGATCGCCGCAGTCATCCTGGCAACCGGCAACAACCCTCCCAAGCCGCAGACGGTGCCGTCCAACGCCGCCCTGGCGGTCAAGCTGGCCGTCGGCGTCGTGCTGATCCTGCTGGCCGTGCGCAAGCGGCGCCAGATGGGGCGCGTCCGTAAGCCGCCGGCCTGGATGGACGGGCTGGACCGGATGTCTTTGTGGGCCGCAGCCGGACTGGCCGCGTTCCTGCAGCCCTGGACACTGGTCGCGGCCGGTGCCGCGACGCTCATCGAGGCCAAGCTCAGCACTCCGGGCAGCTACCTAGCGCTGGTCATCTTCTGCCTGCTGGCCACCTCCAGCTACTTGTACCTGGAGCTGCGCGCGGTCTTCAGGCCGGCCTGGGCAGGCGTCCGGCTCGAACGGCTACGGACCTGGCTGGAATCCCACCAGGACCAGGTCATCATCGTGATCTGCCTGCTGCTCGGCTTCTGGCTGGCCGGTAACAGCATCTACCTACTGGTCAGCTACTAACCGTCAACGTCCGGGAGGAGTCGGTCAATCTGCTGTCCGGTCATTCACGCTGGGTGATGTGAGTCGGTGCCGCGCCGCCGATGCTCGTTGGCAAGGAGGCACGCCATGCGGATCGTGATCGCGCTGGGCGGCAATGCACTGCTGCGGTGCTCGGACCCGATGACCACCGAGGTCCAGCGCCGGAACGTCAAGATCGCGACCGAGGCGATCGCGCCGCTGGCCGCCGACCACAGCATGGTCGTTGTGCACGGCAACGGGCCGCAGGTCGGCCTGCTGTCGCTGCATGCTGAGTCCTACCACGACGTCGAACCGTACCGGCTGGACGTGCTTGACGCCGGGACCCAGGGCATGATCGGCTACCTGATCCAGCAGGAGCTGAGAAGCCTGCTGCCGCCACAGATCCAGGTGGCCACCGTGCTCACCATGATCACGGTGGACCCTGATGACCGGGCGTTCCTCCACCCCACCAAGTTCGTCGGCCCCGTCTACCACCAGGACGCCGCTGACACGCTGGCCGCCAAGAAAGGCTGGGCCTTCCGGCAGGACGGCTATGCCTGGCGGCGCGTAGTGCCCTCCCCAGAGCCGCGGCAGATCCTGGAGATCCAGCCCATCACCTGGCTGCTTGAGCACGGAGCGGTCGTCATCTGTGCCGGCGGTGGCGGCATCCCCGCGACGCGCCGGTCCTCTGGATCTGGCGCGCTGACCGGCGTGGAAGCCGTCATCGGCAAGGACCTCGCCAGCGAGTTGCTGGCCGAGGACCTGACCGCGGACCTGTTCGTCATGGCGACCGACGTGGACGGCGTCTACGTCGGCTGGGGCACCCCGCGCCATCGGCGGGCGGTTTATGGCCGACGTCCCGGAGCAGGCCGCGGAGTCGGCGTGCGCGGCAGAACTAGCCGAGGTCCGTATGGCCGGTGAGACCTGGTGGTCCCTGGGATTCGAGGCGACCGGCCCTTCCGCATCGCTCAGCAACACGCTGCAAGGCACGGCCGCGCTGATGTTCACCGTGACCCCGCCCGGCGACGTGGAACTTGACATGAGCCACAGCCATTCCTACGCGAATTGGCTGTCCCAGCACCGAGCTTCGAGGGTGACGCAGATCAGAGGCCTCCGGCTTGACGCATCCGCTTAGCTGTGGGTCGTCTCGTGCGCAATTCGCCGCCGCCCTCCCTGCCGCCGCTTTTAAGGTGGCTTTGGGTCTGAGTCTCCCTCACCCGGGACTTCGTCGTCGGCCATGAGCGCTTTCAGGACTGCGACGCCGGCCTCGACTTCGGCGATGTGAACATCCAGTTCTGCCACGACCCGCCTGATCTCGTCATCACGCGCGCTCATGGGCTGTCCTCGCCAGCATTGTCACCGTTGAGCAGCGCCGACAGTTCCGCAAGCTTATCGGAGACCTCGTGCAGGTGGGCTATCGCCTCCGCGGCCAGGGCGCGGATCTCGGTAGGGGTCATGGCTTCGCTGGGCTTGGCCAGGGCAGCGCCCTCCAGCGCCTTGATCTCGGCGGGGCCGGGCAGGCGGGCGGCGCGGCTGCGGACCTCAGCGAGCCGCAGCATGACATCCGTGCCGACCGCCATTCCCCCCGACAGGTCGCCGAGCGCGCCAGTGAAGATCTTCAGGTACAGCAGCCTGTACCGCTCGCGAGGCGCGCGGTTGCCCCGTTCCCACTGCGGGATCATCCTCACCAGGCCGTGGTGTGCGGCCACATCCTCGCCGGAGTCCCTGGCGACCTTGCGGAGCTCGCGTGCCATACGCGGCACGTCCCATCCCTGGGATTCGCGCAACACGCGCAAGGTCTCGCCAGTCACATCGGTCAACGCAGGCATCCTCACGGAACTGGCAGGTCGCTTGCGCGCTCCCGTTCGCTCCCGTTCGCTCCTTGAGCTTCACTATGCCACGCGGCGAACGTGCACTGTACTGGAGCAGGGCACACAGGCGACCGGATCGGGCCTGTGTGCCCTGGTGTACACGGAATGCTTGGCGCGACCATCGTGCCCGCTTATCGGCAGGAGGTTACTGAATGACGCACCTAGCTGGACACATGGCGTGAGCACATCATCCAAGGCCGGGGCGCCCGCCGGTGACGGGGACCGGCTCAGCGACCACGACAAGAGCATCATCGGGCAGGCGCACCAACTCATCCGCGTGTCGGGACCTGCCGCCGTCCGGGCCTACTTCGGCACCAACGCCGTCTCGTCCGCTGACAGCGCGCACGCCTACGCCGAGGCGCTCGGCCAGGCCACGTGGGTCATAAGGGAAGCCAGAGTCAGGACGCGAGGCCGGGATGACCCACGCCAGTTCTGCGATCACTCCGAGAGGTGCAATGCTGGTCCGGCCACGCACATATGAGATCACGTTCACCGGCCGGGCCGGGACCACGCTAAGCGCGGCATTTGACGACTGCACGGTGACAATAGGTCCGGGCACTACGACCCTGCGCGCCCAGCTGCCGGACCAGGCAGCCCTGTGGGGACTCCTGCAGCGGATCATGGGCCTCGGGCTTGAAGTGGTGGACCTGCACCTCGTGGTTGCCGAGTAAGTGGTGAGCTTACGGAAGCCAGAGGCGATGCCGGTCTGGTCTCTGACCCTTAGGCCGGGCGCAATCTCGCGACCCGCTAAGGCACCCGCCATGCCTGCGGGTCC
>Ga0210408_10006081_pt1 | contig 10470 bp, 10 predicted proteins | sample IncBWH4MmetaG_FD_155471 | JGI IMG/M metagenome (GOLD analysis project Ga0210408, IMG submission 155471) | Forest soil microbial communities from Barre Woods Harvard Forest LTER site, Petersham, Massachusetts, United States - Inc-BW-H-4-M | ecosystem: Environmental > Terrestrial > Soil >...
TCGCGAGAAGGACTGCTGTCCGGACGATACCGGATTGCTGCGCCACTGAAGGATTTGTCTGGTAACACCCCACCCACCCCGGGAGGTGAGAACTCCGGTTTTCACCTCCTATTTTTTTGTGGATGTGAGATTGCAGACCTGCGCAAGCACGCGGGAGCGTCTTTGGCTACTATGCTTGCGTGACTCCACTCCTGGAACTGAATCATGTGACGGTGCTTCGCGGCGGCGCGGAGCAGCGGGCTGCGCTGCAAGACGTGTCGCTACGCATCGATGCCGGGGAACACCTGTGTGTATTGGGTCCGAACGGCTGCGGGAAGTCCACCCTGATCAAGACGATTACGCGGGAGTGCTATCCGGTGGCGCGGGCCGGGTCGTGGATGTCGATATTGGGGCGGGAGCGCTGGAATATTTTTGAGCTGCGGTCGCTGCTGGGAATCGTGACGCCGGATTTGCTGGCGGCATGCACCAGTGAGACGACAGGGCGCGATGTGGTGCTGTCGGGCTTCTTCAGCGCCACGCGGATTTTTCCGCATCATCATCCGGAACCGGAACATTTGGAGCGCGCCGAGGCGGCGCTGGAGCGGCTGGGAATTGCGCATCTGGGCGGCCGGGCGGTAGCGGAAATGTCCTCGGGAGAAGCGAAGCGGACGCTGATCGCGCGGGCGCTGGCGCACGATCCGCAAACGCTGCTGCTGGACGAGCCCAGCAACGCTCTGGACATCGGCGCGCAGGTGCAATTACGGGAAACCATGCGCCAGCTTGCGCAATCAGGTCTGGGTATTTTGCTAGTGACGCACCATGTAGCCGAAATCATTCCGGAAATTGAACGCGTCGTGCTCTTGCGCGAAGGCCACATCGTGGGTGATGGTCCGAAAGATGAACTCCTCACGGCCGCAAATCTCAGCGATCTTTTCGGCGTGCAGGTGCGGATCGAACGCCAGGACGGCTATTTTCATCTTTATTGATCAAGTAGACGCGGCTCTGCGGCGGGTCCAATGGATTGCCGCAGAAAAACCGTCCGGCCGGACGTCCTCAGCTCTCGATTCCGGCCGGTTCTTGGCCTGGGGGTCCTCGCTGCGCGGTTACGCCTTTTTGACTGCTGCTGCCTGTTTGGCGAGGAGGCGTATCGCCTGTTGATCGCCGTGACCAGCTTCCTTGGCAGTCTGCGACGCGGTCTCTTGCGACTCCTGCAAAGCCTTCTGGGCCGCAGTGCTGATCTTAGCGGTGTCGGTCGGCGTGCCAGGGTTGGGTGCTTGCCCCGCCGCGGATTTCGGACCTGAGGTTACGGGCTTTGCTGCGGCTGGTGTTGGAGCTGCCGCTGTGGGGGCGGTTTGGTTCGGAACGATAGCAATGGCCATTTTGGAGGTCCTTAATGCCTCAGCTACCCTATCGGCCAAAACAGCCGAAACCTTTAAGGACACCCGGACTCGGCCCTCTCTGTGCGGGTGCCTGGGGGGACCAATCACAGCCTTACTGAACGTACGTGCTGAAGATAGCCGACGGCCTTTCCGGCCAAGGAGACGAAAACTGCGCTAGAACTCACTACGAAGCCTACTTGTTGTCAGGGTTGCCGCTGCGCGCCTTGGAGGGACCACGGGCTTCGGGATGCCTCGGCGTCCAGTCCTCCGGCGGGAAGGCCACGCGCCAAAATGTTGGGTGCGGCGAGGAAAATTCCAGCCCGATTTCTGCTTTTCCCGAACGCACGGGGCCGAGAAACGCTACATGACACTCGTGTTCTTCCTGCGTCTTCTTGTGCTGAAGCTGAACTTTGCTGCCGCTGGTTAACCGCGACTGCAACAAAACCAGCGCTCCGTGTGCATTGATGGCCAACGTTTCGGTCTCTTCCTCGATGGCCGCGCCTTGGGCGTCGGTGCCGCGAATGCGGACGGCCACTTGCATCAGCACTCGCTGACTGCGGCGGCGCGCTCCTGTACTTACGCTCGTGTTGGTGCTTTGAGCCATTCCAACCTCACTGCCTCAACTATACCGCGCGTGGCAATAATGTCGAGCAGCGCGGTCCAACGCGTATCCAAAAGTGACAACGGCGAGAAAACCAGGATCGTTGCTTAGCTGCGTTGGTCGATGGGCACGTAGTGGCGCGTGTCGTGGCCCAGGTAGATTTGCCGCGGACGGGCAATTTTTTGCTCCGGATCCAGCAGCATTTCTTCCCACTGTGCGATCCAGCCCGACGTTCGTGGAATGGCGAACAGGACCGGGAACATGGTCGAGGGGAAGCCCATCGACTGGTAAATCAGCCCCGTATAGAAATCCACGTTGGGGTAGAGCTTGCGCTTCACAAAGTAGTCGTCTTCCAGGGCGATGCGCTCGCATTCCAGCGCGATCTCCAGCAGCGGATTCTTCCCCATCAGGTCGAAAACCTCGTACGCCACCTTCTTGATGATGCGCGCCCGAGGGTCGTAGTTCTTGTATACGCGGTGACCGAAGCCCATCAGCTTCGTTTCGCCTGCTTTTACGCGCTTGATGAACTCCGGAACCTTCTGCACCGAGCCGATTTCCATCAGCATGCGCACAACTTCTTCATTGGCGCCGCCATGCAGTGGACCGTACAGCGCCGCAATGGCCGCTGCCGTGGCTGAATACGGATCAACGTGCGAGCTGCCCACGCCGCGAATGGTGTTCGCGGAACAATTCTGCTCGTGGTCGGCGTGCAGGATGAACAAAACATCCAGAGCGTGCTCAAGAATGGGATTCGCGCGGTACCGCGTTTCCGTTGTCCGGAACAGCATATTCAGGAAATTGCCCGGGTAGCTGAGCTCGTTGTCCGGATAGACAAACGGCATCCCCAGCGAATGCCGGTAGGAGAACGCCGCAATCGTGGGCATCTTTCCAATAAGCCGAAAAGTCTGCTTCTTCCGCGACTCGACGTTAAAGATGTCTTTGGCATCGTGATAGTAGGTCGAGAGCGCCGCAATCGTCGAAATCATCATGCCCATCGGATGAGCGTCGTAATGAAATCCGTCGAGAAATTTCTTGATGCTTTCATGGATGAACGTGTGATGCGTGATGTTGTACGTCCAGGTCTTCAACTGCTCCGCGCTGGGAAGCTCACCGTGCAGCAGCAAGTAAGCGGTTTCGAGATACGTGCTCTTTTCGGCTAAGTCTTCGATCGGGTAGCCACGGTAGCGCAGGATGCCCGCGTCGCCATCAATGTAAGTCACCTTGCTGATGCACGACGCTGTGTTGTTGAAAGCGGGGTCGTAGCTCATCATGCCGAAATCGGCGGCATCCACTTTGATCTGGCGAAGATCCATGGCGCGGATCGTGCCGTGTTTAATCGGCACTTCGTAGCTCTTGCCGGTGCGATTGTCGGTGACCGTGAGCGTTTCACGGGACGTGGTGGTCGCCTCAGGCTTTTTCGTTTGCGTCGCAGTTGAAGAGGAGTCCATAAACCGATCCTTGGGGGCAGACGAGGCGAAGGCCTTGCTGCTTAGCTACTGTACACCAAAGGGGCAGTGCCGGGAATGGCCGGGCGAGCAGTCCCGAAATAAGTACCTGAATCTAAAGGAATAGAGCGCGAAACGCACGCGGAAACGCCTTTTCCAATACACCTCTTGACAATAGTCGTTATAACGAGTATTATCGACTTGTTTGATTCTAGCGACCTTGGAGGTGGCTGATGATTACCATTCGCAAGAGCGACGACCGCGGGCGCGCCAACCACGGCTGGCTCGATACGCACTTCACCTTTTCGTTTGCCGACTATTTCGACCCCGAACACGTGCAGTTTCGCACCCTGCGCGTGATGAACGATGACCGCGTGGCGGGCGGCGGCGGCTTCCCCATGCACCCGCACCGCGACATGGAAATCGTGACTTACGTGCTGGAAGGCGCCCTCGAACATCGCGACAGCATGGGCAACGGCTCCGTGATCAAGCCCGGCGACATTCAGTACATGAGCGCCGGCACCGGCGTGACCCACAGTGAGTTCAATGCGTCGAAGACCGCGCCTGTGCACCTGTATCAAATCTGGATGATGCCGGACCAGCGCGGGCATAAGCCAGCCTACGACCAGAAGAACTTCACCGAAGCGGAAAAGCGCGGCAAGCTCCGCCTGATCGCATCTCCGGACGGGCGCGAAGGCTCGGTAAAGATCCGCCAAGACAACGAGCTGTACGCCACGGTGCTAAGCGCAGGTGATTCCGTGAAGCACGCGCTGAAGCCGGATCGTCACGCTTACGTGCAGGTAGCGCGCGGCAGCGTCAAACTCAACGGCAAGCCACTGGAGACCGGCGACGGCGCCGCAATCTCCGCTGAAAAATCGGTCGAACTGACCGGCGTCAAGGATGCCGAAGTCCTGCTCTTCGACCTCGCCTGAACGCCACGGCTGACGCGCCGCCACAAGTGCGTACGGGCTTGTTCGCCTCTAGCGAGCAAGCTCGTTTTCTTTTGCTCTACCAGACCTTGTATCTGCTCGCATATGCTGTGCGTTCTTTGAACGCGCCGCCAGTTTCAGAGGGTCGCCTGGGGACGCGGCGCGCGCTTCCAAGCGGGCAGAGCAATGATCAAGCCAAAGCCCGCAGCACAGGAGATGGCGATCACACTGGGAACCAGGCCTTGCTTGCTGACCATCAACAGCAGAACGCCAAAGACCAGTGCGATTCGAATACGCACCGAAGCAACGAGCACCGGATCGTGCAGGCGCGTCTGCAGGGCCATGAGTGTGGAGTCGGAGGACACCGCAAGAAGTTTGCGTATCGTGCGAGCGCGGGGTGCGGTGACCGTGGCGCCGATCAAACCAATTAAAACCAAGGTGACAAACGATACGCGAATCCAGCCCTGTCCCCACGAACTCATTTGCGCGCCGAGATAGCCGCCGGAAAGGAGAATGACCCCAAGCGATGGCCCGTAGAGGCGCGGGGCGAGGGAGAAAAGCCGGCTCCAGGCCCGGAAAGGAGCGAGGTCAGGGTTGCGCCGCAAGAAGCTGATCAGAGCCCATTCCAGAACCAATCCGGCGAAAAGAAAAAGCACGCCGGTGATGTGAGCGAACAACAGGAGCGAGTAGAATGTCATGGCGGTAACCTCCGCGCTGCGAGCCTTAACCCGCGGCTGATATAGTGTACTATAATAAATATATCAGACTATATTTAATATGGCAAAGCGCGTAAAGCGAAAATACGACACCACCAGCCGCCGGCAGCAAGCCGATCAGACCCGGGACCGCATCCTGGAAGCGGCGCGTCGCGTGATTTCGCAAAACGGATTTGCCGATGCCACGTTCGAGGCCATCGCCGCCGAGGCCGGAGTAGCCGCGCCAACGGTGTACGCCGCGTACGGATCGAAAAGCGGCATTCTGCAAGCCCTAATGACCCGCGCGGCTTTCAACACCACGTATGAAAACGTCGTCCGCGAAGCACTCGAGTCCGACGATCCGGTCACCCGCCTGCGCTTCGCGGCGAGAATCGCTCGCGGCATCTTCGATTCATTGCGAAGCGAAGCCGAAGTGCTGCGCGGCGCGACCGCCATTGCGCCGGACTTTATTCGCGAGCGGGAGCGCATCCGCTATGAACGCCAGGAAGGAGTCGTGCAGGTGCTCGATCAGAAAGGCGCGCTGCGCACTGGACTGACCGTGTCCATGGCCCGCGATATCTTGTGGACTCTCACAAGTTACGACATTTATCGCCGACTGGTAGTCGAGCGAAGGTGGACCGCCGATCAATATGAGAGGTGGTTGGGCGACACGTTAATCGCAACGCTAATGGGCCCGGGGAAAAAGGACGCTTGCTAGTACAAATCGCGACGACTTCCGGCGTCTGCCCGCTGTCTCAACCGTTCATCCGTTGAAATTCACGCAGGAAGCTGACCAGCGCCTGCACCGCTTCGGGCGTGACGGCGTTGTACAGCGACACGCGCATGCCGCCGACGGATCGGTGCCCGGGCGTGCCCACAATCCCCGCTGCTTCGGCGTCGTTCCCGAATTTCTTTTCCTTGGCTTCATCGCCGCCAGCTACGCGGAACACCACATTCATGCGTGATCGCGACGCTTTCTCCACGGGGCAGGCGTAGTACCCGCCGCTAGTGTCGATGGCGTCGTAGAGCAACTTGGCTTTCGCTTCGTTGCGCTTCTCGATCCCAGCGATCCCGCCCTCAGCCTCAATCCACTCCATCACCAGCCCAATGATATAAATCGCGAACGTCGGTGGCGTGTGATAGAGCGACTTCTCCTTGATGTGCGTGCGATATTGCAGAATCGTGGGCAGGTTTTTGTCCGCGCGCTCCGCGAAATCCTTGCGGATGATGACCACCGTCGCGCCGCTAGGCCCAAGATTTTTCTGCGCACCGGCGAAGATCATTCCGAACTTTTTCACGTCGACGGGCCGCGAAGCAATGTCGGACGACATGTCCGCGACCAATGGCACTCCGCCAGTTTCCGGCAGCGCGTGCCACTGCGTGCCCTCAATCGTATTGTTCGTGCACATATGCACGTAAGAGGGTTCCGCAGAAAGCTTGATCTCGCTTTGCACCGGGATGCGCGCGAACTTCTGCGCCTCGGTGGACGCCGCGACGTTGTGCAGAATCCCTTTTTTCAATTCACCCAGCGCCTTCGCCGTCCACATACCGGTGTTGATCAGGTCCACGGGCTTGCCGGGCAGCGCGAGGTTCATCGGCGCCATGGCAAATTGCAAGCTCCCGCCACCCTGCAGAAACAAAACAGCGTACTCTTCGGGAATCGACAGGTGCTTGCGCAGTCCTTCTTCGGCCCGGGTGGCGATGCCTTCGAATTCGGGCGAGCGATGACTCATCTCCATCACCGACATCCCGGTACCGCCCCAATCGAGCAACTCCTCGCGAATGCGCTCCAGCACCGACAGCGGCAAAGCCGCAGGTCCCGCATTGAAATTGTAGGCACGCTTCACGCCGCGTTGTGTAACTGTGGACAGACTCACGATGGGTAGTCTCTCTCTCTGTTTAGATGTGCCGGCGAGCGGTGTATAGGTACCGCTCCCGCTATCTTGAGGTTTCAGAATACCAGAACTCGCGGATCAATCCGCGGCATGGCGCTTGGTCGCACCCCGATCGCGACAGATCAAATTGGACGCATCGCGACACTATGCTCCGCCCACGGCAAGCGCGAACTCCACGCGCCGACGCATAGGATCAATGCGCTCCGCGCGCACGCGAACGCGATCCCCGTGCTGCCACGTCAACACCTTCGGTTTTGCCCCACGCCCTCGTTGCTGCCCGCGCCCGCCATGCCGCCCGTCCCCGCCTGGCACAGCCACGATCGCATGATCCTTTTCGCGATAAATACACCGCGCTCCCACCGCTTCCTCCAGCGCGTTGATCGGCAACAATCCTTCCACAAAAACCTCGAATAGCTCTACGAAACATCCGTATTTCTGCACGGAAATAATCAGTCCGTCATACTCCTCGCCGAGATGCTGCTCCATGAATTGCGCGGTCTTCCAGTCCATCAACTCGCGTTCAGCGCCGGCCGCGCGCCGCTCCGCTTCCGATGATTCCGCCGCAATCTCTTCCAGCTCGCCGTGCGAATACACGACCACCTCCGCGCCCACCACGCGTTTCGGCGCAGCAGGCGCGGTTTCGTGCGGATGTTCCAGAGCCCACTTCAGTGTGCGGTGCACGATGAGGTCGGGGTACCGCCGTATCGGCGAAGTAAAATGCGTGTACTCGTCGAACCCTAGCGCAAAATGCCCCAGCGGATCGGCCGCGTAGCGAGCCTGCTTCAGTGATCGCAGCATCAGGTACGAAATGATGCGTTCTTCCGGTTTGCCCGCGATTTTCTTCACCAGTCGCTGGTAGTGCTGTGGCGTAATCCGCAGCTCCCCGCCAGGCAAGGCCACGCGCATGCCGCGCTCGCGGCCGTGCCCGTACGAGTCCGGACGCCCAGCCTTCGCCGGCGCAGGCACGCGTCCATGCCGCACCGCAACCTCCCGCTGATGCAAATTTTCAACGCCGAGCGAATAGCCGAACGCCCGCGCCAATTCCTCGAACTCCAGCACCTTCTTCGCATCCGGTTTTTCGTGCACGCGATGCAGCGACGGAATCCCGCGCTTCAGTAAATACCCGTCCACCGCGCGATTCGCCGCCAGCATGAACTCCTCGATGAGCCGGTGCGCGATGTTGCGTTCGCTGCGCCCGATGCTGATCATCTTCTGCTGCTCATCGAATTCGATCACGCGCTCCGGTAAATCAAAATCGATGGACCCGCGCTCGTTGCGCCGTGCGTTTAGCAACAGCGCGAGTTCTTTCATGTTCCGAAAGTGCGGCGCCAGCGGCGCGTAGCGCTCCGTGGCCTTCGCCTCGCCTTCCAGCACTTTATTCACGTTGGTATACGTCATGCGCTCGGCCGAGCGAATGACGCCGGACGTCATCCGCGAGCTTCGCATATTGCCCGCGGCATCGAAGTCCATCAGCGCGCTCATCACCAGCCGGTCTTCCTGCGGCCTCAGCGAGCACATTCCATTCGAAAGCGCTTCCGGCAGCATCGGCACCGCCCGGTCCGGAAAATAAACCGAGGTCCCCCGCAGTCGCGCCTCGCCGTCGAGCGGCATCGCCGGCCGCACGTAGTGCGCCACGTCCGCAATGTGCACCTGCAGATGCCAGCCGCCGTCCGCTCGCCTCTCGACATAAACCGCATCGTCGAAATCGCGCGCGGTCTCGCCGTCGATGGTAACGATCGGCAGATGACGAAAATCCTCGCGCCCTGCCACATCCGTTTCCGCCACGGGCAGAGCCCGCTGTTCCGCTTCAGCCAGAACATCCCCGGGAAAAACATGCGGCAGGTGATGCTTGCGAATAATGATCTCGATGTCCACGCCGAGATCGCCGGGCCGCCCCAGAATCTCGATCACCCGCCCGGTCGGCGCCGCCCCGCCACGCGGGTAGCGCAGCAACTCCACGTTGACCACCGCCCCGTCCAGCACTTCGATGTGCGGTGTGCGCTTGCCGCGCGTGCTACGAGCGTCGGTGATGTGGAAGCCCAGCTTCTTCGCCAACTCGGGCGTCAACTCATTCCCGGGGGGTATCTCGACTGCGTGCTGCATGCGAGCGTCGTAGGGAATCACGCTGTTGCCTCGCGGACCATAGCGAAACTGGCCCACTACGGTGGGGTGCGCGCGCCCCAGGACTCGAACGATCCGGCCCTCCGCGCGCTGCGGCCCCGGCCCCACACCGGTCCGCAATATTTTGGCCACCACGCGGTCGCCGTGCATCGCGTCTTCCACCGCATCGCGTGGGATGAAGATGTCGCCCGCAAATTGCGGCATCGGAGTGTCGGGTACCACAAAGCCGTACCCGTCGTGGTGCAAGACCAACCGCCCGGTGGTCTCGTCCCGCCGCGGACCGCCTTCTTGAGCCGCTGGCGTCTTGCCCGATGCCCCAGCCTGATTGCGCGCCTCCCGTTCGGGTTTCCATGCGGGCAGGTGATACCGGCCACCGGGAAGCTCGCCAATCGCCCCCCTTTTCCTCAGACTACTCAACATTTTGAACAGTGGCCGCCGGTCAGCCTTGCTCAGACGTAGACCCCTGGCGATGTCCTCGGAGGAAGCCGGATCTCTCCTAACCTGCAGAAAACGCAATATATTATCGGGACTCAGCTGAGAGGAACGAGGCATAGGGGAGCGGGTTGGACGTGCGGCCGGGCCGCACCCCGGATTCTACTCATTTTTTTTTCATCCAAGCGAAACTTTTTTCTGCTTCCGGGGGTTTCATACCCAGGCCAACACACGACCGGCTGGCCGCCCTCCGTCAGGCTAGCCGGACTTTCCCCGAAAGGGGAACCGGGAGGCGGGACGACCTGGCCCGCCTCTCACTTCTTTTTACATCTTGAAATATACTCGACTTCTAGACTCGCCTTTGGCCCGTGGCACCTCAGAGACTGGAAACGATTTGCAGCGCCAGGGTCTTCTCGATTGTCTGTTTTTTTTCCAGGGGTAACGGGCCGTATACCGCGACCTTGAACGCTGCGTTGCCCTTCTTGACGATCAGGCCAACATTGGGGCCCACGGCCAAGTAATAGGCATCATCTCCGATGCCGCTGACCGGCGTCACGACAATGGTCTTCACAGGCGCCAGCTTGCCCGCCTGGAACGCGTCGAGGCCCTGAAGCACAAGCGTGACGTATTTTGCGCCCTCCGCCGCATTGTTAGTCGTATACCAGGTGCACGTTTTCTTGTACGTTCCCTGGTATTGGCCAGCGCCCACCGAGACGCTTAAAGCTGCGCTTATCTGGGCCTGCGTGAGAAGTGAACAGGCATCGTCAGACGCAGCGTTCGCCGATGGTACCCTGGCGGCACCGGCGATGAAGATGAGGGCAAAAACTGCGCCAAGGCGGATCTTCGAGGGCAACGTCGTACGCCTCCTTCGCGGAAGGATGCGCTTATTCTACTTCCGGTTGTTTTACCAAATAAACTGACATTTCGATTGGCTCACCAACCCGGCCGAAACAGTTCGCCGCTTCTGTGCCGCTGGCATCAAACTCTACGCGTA
>Ga0210408_10006082_pt1 | contig 10469 bp, 6 predicted proteins | sample IncBWH4MmetaG_FD_155471 | JGI IMG/M metagenome (GOLD analysis project Ga0210408, IMG submission 155471) | Forest soil microbial communities from Barre Woods Harvard Forest LTER site, Petersham, Massachusetts, United States - Inc-BW-H-4-M | ecosystem: Environmental > Terrestrial > Soil >...
CCGAAAATCGCCGAGCCCACGCGCACGTGGGTCGCGCCGAACTGGATGGCGGTGACGAAGTCGGCGCTCATGCCCATCGAGAGATTTGTCAGCCCATTGCGCGCGGCGATCTTGGCGGTCAGCGCAAAGTGCGGCCCTGGCGCTTCGTTGACCGGCGGGATGCACATCAAGCCGGAAATCTCCAACCCATAGGTGTCGCGACAGGCCGCGAGGAAGGCGTCGGCATCCTGCGGCGCAATGCCTGCCTTCTGCGGCTCCTCGCCGGTATTGATCTGGACGAACAATTGCGGCCGCTTCTTCTGGGATTCGATTTCTTTGGCTAACGCCTGGCAAATGCTCGGCCGGTCGACCGAATGGATGGCGTCGAACAGCGCAACGGCCTCTTTTGCCTTGTTGGATTGCAGGGGGCCGATCAGATGCAGTTGAAGCCCATGGTAAGACGACATTAACGCTGGCCACTTCGCTTTGGCTTCCTGCACGCGATTTTCACCGAAAACGCGTTGTCCGCTTTCGATCGCCGGCGTAATCGCGCTCGCATCGAAAGTTTTGGAGACAGCGATCAGTGTCACCGACGTGCGCTCACGTTTGGCGTCCTTGCAGGCGCGCGCGATCTCTTCCTCCACGGCGGCGAGCGCGTTTGGTGAATGCGAGGTTACGGCGTTCTGGTTTTCGTTCATCGTGTCACGCGAGGGTCGTAATTCTACGTGGTAGGTTTAATTTTACCGAGTTCCTGAAACGCGTCTTCAACCATTACCTCTAGTCTGCGCCGCGGGTAGGGGAAGGAAGATGTCTCACTTCAGTTTCAATCGCAAAAAAGCGAAACTCAAGCAACTTTTGGGGATTCGCGCACGGCTCGCGTTGCTGGCCGTCATTTTGGTGGCACCTCTGATGCTCGAGCGCGCGCGCTCGCTGGAGGACACCCGCGCCAGGCAGGTCGCACAGGCTTCCGAGGAATTCCTGCGGCTGGCCAATTACAGCGCCGACGCGCAGCGCGAGGTGATCTCCTCGGTGGAGACCGTGCTGAAATCGGCGGCCTATATCCGCGCCTCCGCCGGCGGCGTCGGGAAGGCCTGCGACATCCTGCGCGCGAGTCTGCCGACCAACCTGCCCTGGATCCGCAACGTGCTGCTGGCCGGCGGCGATGGCCGGGTGCAATGCTCAACCAACAACACGTTCGTCGGCACCGAACTCGGCGACCGACCCTATCTCAGGAAAGCGCGCGCGACCAATGAGATCGTCTTCAGCGATTTCATTTTTGTGGACGTGATCGATATGCCGGTGATCCTCGCGGCCTTTCCGGTCGCAGCCATCAACCGGGATTCGGACGCGGTCGTCGTCGCCAGCATAAGCCTCGACTGGATGTCGAAGCTGATGAACAAGCTCGGTGGCCGGCCGGGCGTCTCCGCCGCACTGGTGGACAGCAACGGTATCGTCCTTGCCGCACCCATGGACGGCCCGAGCCTGATCGGCAAATCGCTCGACGCTGTGCCGCTGCTGTCGGCGATCGCGGACACCGCGCTCGGTTCGGACAAGGACCAGGGCTCGCTGTCATTCCGTGCGGCTGATGGATCGCGACGCGAGCTCAGCTTTGCGAAAATTGCCGGCACTGGCGCGCGGCTGATCGCGAGCATCGACGAGGACAAGGTGACCGCGGCCATCAATAACGACATCCGCACCGCCTATCTGCAACTGCTTTTTGTTTGTCTCTTTGTATTGCTCGGCGCCCTCATCGCCGCGGAAAAGCTGATTATCAAGCCGATCGACATGCTGGCGTCGATGGCAAAGCAATTTGGCGAGGGCGACCTGTCGGCCCGCGCGGTGCGCAGCCATTTGCCGGCCGAGTTCGTCCCCCTGGCGCGCGCCTTCAACGCGATGGCCGCCCAACTCAGCCAGCGCGAGCGCGAGCTGGTTGCCACCAACGACCGCCTCACGGTGATCGCCTCGATCGACATGTTGTCGGGCCTCGCCAACCGCCGCGGCTTCCAGAGCCGGCTCGATTTCGAGTGGATGAAGGCGCAGCAATATGACAGCGAGCTGTCGCTGATGATGATCGATGTCGATCACTTCAAGCTCTACAACGACACCTACGGCCATCCCGAGGGCGACGCCTGCCTCACCCGGCTCGGCGAGACCCTGTCCGGCATCGCCGCCGAAACCATGGGCTTTGCCGCCCGCTATGGCGGCGAGGAGTTCTGTCTGTTGCTGCCCAATGTCGGCGGGCCGCGCGCCTGCGAGATCGGCGAGATGGTGCGCACGGCCGTGCAAAACCTCGAACTGCCGCACCGGACTTCGAGCCATCAGTGTGTCACTGTCTCTGTCGGCATCGCGGCCACCAAGCCGAACGACACGCTGCTTCCCGGCGACCTGATCGAAGCAGCTGACGCCGCCCTCTACGCCGCCAAGCACAGCGGCCGCAACACCGTGGTCGAGCATGGGTTCGGGCGGAAGACGGACGCGGCGGGCGGGGTTGCGATGGCGGGCTGAACTCATTGAGCTCGGTGCGGTGGGACTAGTCCTTTTGAGCTTGGACATCGTTCCCATGAGCGCGCTGCGAAACGCTCCCGTACACTAGAGTTGAGCTGCCTCATGGCGGTCACGTTCTGCATCCGCCACGGGCCCCTTACTACTGACTGACTTGAGCCCGCCTCGAAAAGAGGCGGGCTTTTTACCCGATGGTCGGATCGCCACGACAGCGCTTGTCCAACTGATTTGCCCGACGGGCTGATTTTCCGAATTCGCGTCAAGCCCTCCCGTTAAAAACATTTCGCTTTATCCGAACCCCAAATCAGGGGCATGGTCCGCGCCGTCCCGCGCCCACAGGAGGGGCGCTTCGCGATCGTCACGGACGTTGGGCGCGGGATGCGATGGCCGCTTTGGATCGCCGGACGAGCGAGCGAGAGCGGACGGCAAAATCGCGTGGTCCTGGCCTCCCGACGCTGAGGTCAAGCTGGCGGGTGACGAGCCCGCCGGCGACGGGGGCTATCAAGCCCGGCACCCCGGGGAGAGCGCGTATAAGTCGTAACACCATCGTGCAGGGAAGGCCGGATCGCACCGGTCGAACCTGTGGTTTCTAACTCGTGTGCTTTTTTCACTGCACACGAGGCCGCGGGTGCGACCAGCGCCCGGCCTTCCCTGCGCCCTCTGTTTTCGGAGGGACAACGCATCTTACGAAAACTCGGGCAAAACGCGCTGCGAGATCGCGAACGCATGTCTGTATCAGTTGCAGGCGCGAGCCTACCCGACCGACGCCTACCCCGCCGCCCGCTCCGGCTCGATCTCGTTCTCCGTCACGACGAGGTTGCGGCCACGCTTTTTGGCTTGATAGAGCGCGCGGTCGCAGCGATCGATCATGTCCTCCAGGGACTCGCCGAACTGGAACTCGCCGACGCCGATCGACACGGTAATGCCGGGCAACTCCTCGCCGGTGGAACGGCGTGTGATCTTGCCCTTGGCGATCCCGTGGCGGATACGCTCGGCCACTGCCGTACAGGCGGCAAGATCCGCACCGGGAAGAATCGCGATCAGCTCCTCGCCACCATAGCGGGCGGCGAGATCGCTCTCGCGTACCCCCTCTTGCAAGGCTTTCGCCACCAGCCGGAGCACCTGGTCGCCGACGACATGGCCGAAATTGTCGTTGAACCGTTTGAAATGGTCGATGTCGACCAGGAACGCGCTGAGCGGCTGACCTTGCTCCATGGCCTCCGTCTGCGCGGCGCGAAAAAATTCCACCAGCGCGTGGCGGTTGGGCAATCCGGTCAGCGCGTCGGTCCGCGCCCGCGCTTCCGATTGAGACAGCGATTCGCGGATCACGTCGAGCTCGCGCGACTTTTCGACGAACTCCGCCTCGAGCTTGGCCGCACGCGTTGCGGCCTTGCCAAGCTCATTCATCAGGGTCTTGACCAGAACCCGCGGATCGACGCCGGCCTCGGAGCGGCCAGCGACCTCGTTGATGGCCTCGATCTGCGTCCGGTTGTCGGCAATCGCCGCGTTGAGGAATTGCTGGGCCGACTCCAGCACCGAATGCAATTGCTGGGAGACCTGATGGTTGACCGCGTCGTCCGTGCCCTTCGATCCGACATAGCTGAGATAGAGATCGCGGTTGGTCGAGGCGTCAAATTTGCGCTTGTTGGCGATCAGGATGTCGATGGTGCGCTTGAGCTCGACCGGCGTGCCGAGCGCGTATTTGAACCAGACATGGAAATTCTGCGGCGTCGGCGGCACGCGCTGCTCCGTGACCGCGCGCATGGCCTTTTCGGCCACCCCGCTCACGAACTCGAAATCCAAGTCGTCGAATACGTCGGCCAAAGCCGTATGCCTGCTTCCGTCCGGGGGGCCTATCTTTTCTTGCTTTTCTTGTTGCTTGGAAAGGAAGGTCGCATGAAATGATTAAGTGCCTCTCAATACTGTGGCTTTTGGTGCCATCCGGCGCAACGGAAGGTCTGCGGGATGGTTGCTAAACCGTTGACCCCGCAGCCGCTTTTGTGGCTATTGTCCTGAACCCGAACCGGGCCCAATCCCAAGATATCCCAAGCGATCCATGACCTCCGAACGCTACAACGCCCGCGAAGTTGAGCCGCGCTGGCAACGCCAGTGGGACGAACAGGCGATTTTTTCGTCGAAAAACGACGATCCGCGGCCGAAATATTATGTCCTCGAGATGTTCCCCTACCCGTCCGGGCGCATCCATATTGGCCATGTCCGCAATTACACGCTCGGCGACGTGCTGGCCCGCTTCATGCGGGCCAAGGGTTTTAACGTGCTGCACCCGATGGGCTGGGACGCCTTCGGCCTGCCGGCCGAGAACGCCGCGATCGAGCGCAAGGTCGCGCCCAAGGCCTGGACCTACGACAACATCGCCGCGATGAAGAAGCAGCTGCGCTCGATCGGCCTGTCGCTCGACTGGGCCCGCGAGTTCGCGACCTGCGATCCCTCCTATTACAAGCATCAGCAGAAGATGTTTGTCGATTTCCTCAAGGCTGGCCTGGCCGAGCGCGAAAAGCGCAAAGTGAACTGGGACCCGGTCGACATGACCGTGCTCGCCAATGAGCAGGTGATCGACGGCCGTGGTTGGCGCTCGGGCGCTCCCGTCGAACAGAAGGAAATGAACCAGTGGGTCTTCAAGATCACGAAGTACTCGCAGGAGCTCCTGGAGGCACTGGACGGCCTGGATCGCTGGCCGGACAAGGTGCGGCTGATGCAGCGCAACTGGATCGGCCGCTCCGAGGGCTTGCTGATTCGTTTCGCGCTGGATCCCAAAACTTTACCTAAAGATTCCACGCCCGCCGGCGAGAACGAGCTGAGGATATTCACGACGCGCCCCGACACGCTGTTCGGCGCGAAATTCATGGCGATCTCGGCCGACCATCCGCTGGCCCAGGCCGCGGCCGCGAAGGATCCAAAACTCGCCGCGTTCATCGCCGAGATCAAACGGATCGGCACCGCGCAGGAGATCATCGACACCGCGGAGAAGCAGGGTTTTGACACCGGCATCCGCGCCGTGCACCCGTTCGACCCGAGCTGGAAGCTGCCGGTCTATGTCGCGAACTTCGTGCTGATGGAATATGGCACCGGCGCCATCTTCGGCTGTCCGGCGCACGACCAGCGCGACCTCGACTTCGTCAACAAGTACCATCTCGGCAACGTGCCGGTGGTCTGCCCCGAGGGCCAGGACCCCAAGACGTTCGTCATCACCGACACCGCCTATGACGGCGACGGCCGCATGATCAATTCGCGCTTCCTCGATGGCATGACCATCGAGCAGGCCAAGGAAGAGGTCGCCAAGCGGCTGGAGGCGGAGCTGCGCGGCAACATGCCGGTCGGAGAGCGCCAGGTGAACTTCCGCCTGCGCGACTGGGGCATCTCACGCCAGCGCTATTGGGGCTGCCCGATTCCGGTCATCCATTGCCCGAAATGCGACGTCGTGCCGGTGCCGGACAAGGATTTGCCTGTGCTGCTGCCGGAGGACGCGACCTTCGACAAGCCCGGCAACGCGCTCGACCATCACCCGACCTGGAAGCATGTGAATTGCCCGCAATGCGGCGGCAAGGCGCTGCGCGAAACCGACACCATGGACACGTTCGTCGATTCGTCCTGGTACTTTGCGCGCTTCACCGATCCCTGGAACGAGGACGCGCCGACGACACTTCCCGTCGCCAACCGTTTCATGCCGGTCGACCAGTATATCGGCGGGGTCGAGCACGCGATCCTGCACCTGCTCTACAGCCGCTTCTTCACCCGCGCGATGAAGGCGACCGGCCATATCGACATGAAGGAGCCGTTCGCCGGCATGTTCACCCAGGGCATGGTGGTGCACGAGACCTATCAGAAGGGTGACGGCACTTACGTGACCCCGGCGGAGGTGAAGGTCGAGGGGATCGGCGCCGAGCGCCGCGCCACCATGATTTATGGCGGCGAGGAGATCACGATCGGCCCGATCGAGAAGATGTCAAAGTCGAAGAAGAACACGGTCGACCCCGACGACATCATCGCGACCTATGGCGCCGACGTCGCGCGCTGGTTCATGCTGTCGGACTCCCCGCCCGACCGCGACGTGATCTGGAGCGACGAGCGCGTGCAGGGCGCCTCGCGATTCGTGCAGCGGCTGTGGCGGCTGGTGAACGATTCGGCCGAAATCGCGAAAGACGCGCCCTCAGTGCGGCCGGCTGCCTTCGGTGACACGGCGCTCGGCTTGCGCAAAGCGGCCCATGGCGCGCTGGACAAGGTTTCCGGCGGGATCGAGCGGCTGCATTTCAATGTCTGCCTCGCCCATATCCGCGAGGCCGCCAATGCGCTGGCGGACGTGCTGCCGAAGGACGGTCAGCCGACGCCCGACACCACGCCGGATCTCGCCTGGGCGGTCCAGGAGGCCGCCCACATCCTTGTTCAACTTTTCGCGCCCATGATGCCCCATCTGGCCGAGGAGTGCTGGACGGTTCTGGGCCAGAAAGGGCTGATTTCGGAGGCCGCTTGGCCGCAAATCGAACGCGATTTGCTGGTTGAGGATACCGTGACCCTGGTGGTCCAGGTGAACGGCAAGAAACGGGGTGATGTTACCGTGCCACGGGACGCCCAAAATCCGCAGATCGAGGCTGCCGTTCTGTCGCTCGATGCGGTAAAGCTAGCCTTGGGCGGCAAACCCGTCCGCAAGGTGATCGTGGTTCCCATGAGGATCGTCAATGTTGTCGGCTAAAGTGCGCATCGCTGCCCGGCTCGCGGCTGTCGTCGCGCTCGCGGGGCTCACGGCCGGATGCTTCCAGCCGATGTATGCTGAACACCGCGATGGTAGCCCCGACCTGCGCGACAAGTTGTCGACCATCGACCTGCCGCCGGTCGACAAGCCGAACGCCTCTCGCGAGGCCCGGGTCGGCGTTCAGATCCGCAATGCGCTGGCGTTCAAGATGTACGGCACCGCCACCGGCACCGCGCCGCTTTATCATCTTGTGCTGCGCTTCTCGTCGAGCCGGTCTTCGCTGATCGTCAGCACCGCGACCGGCCTGCCGACCACCGAAACCTTCGGCATTGATGCGCAGTACAATCTGGTCGAGATCGCCACCAACAAATCGGTGCTGAGCGGCTCGACGTTCTCGCGCGTCTCGTATGACATGCCGGGCTCCTATCAGCGCTTCGCCCGCTCACGCGCCTACCGCGACGCAGAAGATCGCGCCTCCGAGGAAGTCGCGGAAAACATCAATTTGCGGCTGGCTGCCTTCTTCACCGCCGGTACTTGATCACGCCTACACTTGATCACCATGTCATTCCGGGGCGCGTATCGCGCGAAGCCGGAATGATCGTCTAAGACAAAATGGTCGCGCTTCGCGGAAAAGACATCGACAGCTTCCTCGCCCGTCCCGACCCGGGACGCCCGATCATCCTGCTTTATGGACCTGACGCGGGCCTCGTGCGCGAGCGCGCCGATGCGCTGCTCAAATCCGCCGTCGACAATATCGACGATCCCTTCTCGATGGTGCGGCTCGATGGCGACGAGCTCTCCGCCGAGCCGTCGCGGCTGGTCGATGAAGCCCTGACCGTGCCACTGTTCGGCGGCCGGCGCGCCATCCGCGTCCGCGCCGGCTCGCGCAGTTTTGCCAGCGGCATCGACACGCTGGCCGACACGCCGCTGAAAGATTGCCGCATCGTCATCGAGGCCGGCGATCTGCGGGCGGAGTCGCCGCTGCGAAAAGCCTGCGAGCGCGCCAAGACGGCGGTCGCGATCGGCTGCTATCCCGACGGCGAGCGCGACCTCGCCAAGCTGATGGACGAAGAATTGCGTGCGGCGAATTTGAAGATCGCGCCCGACGCCCGCGCCGCGCTGATGAGCCTGCTCGGCGGCGACCGCCAGGCCTCGCGCAACGAACTGAAGAAGCTGACGCTGTTCGCGCATGGCGAGGGCGAGGTGACGCTCGACCATGTCATGGCTGTGGTCGCCGACGCCTCCGAGCTGAAGCTCGACCCGATCGTCGACGGCGCCTTTGCCGGCAAGCCGGACTTGGTCGAGACCGAGTTTCAGAAGGCCATGGTCGCCGGCACCTATCCCGGCATGATCATCGCGTCCGCCCAGCGCCAGGCGGCGTGGCTGCACAAATCGTCGCTGGCGATCGCCGATGGCGCGCCGGCCTCGTCCGTGCTCGACGGCGGATTTCCGCGGCTGCATTTCTCGCGCAAGCCCATGGTCGAGGTGGCGCTGCGAAATTTCTCGCCGGCGCGGCTCGCTGCCATCATCGACCAACTCGGCACCGCCGCGCTCGACATGCGCAAGCAAACAGCGCTCGCCGCTGTCATCGCCCAGCGCACGCTGATGTCGATCGCGGTGAATGCGAGGCGCAAAGGCTAACCGTCATTGCGAGGAGCGAAGCGACGAAGCAATCCATCTCTCCCATGCCGAAGCATGGATTGCTTCGCTTCGCTCGCAATGACGAACTCAGCCGCTCCGCGCCAGCCGCCGCATCACCTCGTCGAGCTGATCGAGGCTGCGGTAGCTGATCTGCACGGTGCCGCCGGGATCGCGATGGTTGACGTTGACGTTGAGCCCGAGCGCATCGGAGACGCGCTTCTCCAGCGCGACGGTGTCGGCATCCTTGGTCTTGCCGCCGGCGGCCCGCGCCTTTTGCGGCTTGCGCTCCGGCACGCCCTCTTCATGCGCCAGCGCCTCGGTCTGGCGGACGTTGAGGCCCTGCTCGACGATCTGCTTGGCGGCGGCGAGCGGATCCGGCACGCCGATCAGCGCGCGCGCGTGACCCGCCGACAATTTGCCGGCGGCGATATAGGCCTGCACCTCGGCCGGCAGCTTGGTCAGCCGCATCATGTTGGCGACATGGCTGCGGCTCTTGCCTACGATCTTGGCAATGTCTTCCTGGCTGCGTTTGAACTCGTCGGCGAGCGCGTGATAGCCCTGCGCCTCTTCGAGCGGATTGAGATCCTCGCGCTGGACGTTCTCGATGATCGCAAGCTCGAGCGCGTCGCTGTCGCTGACGTCGAGCGGAACGATCGGAACCTCGTGCAGGCCGGCCGCCTGCGAGGCGCGCCAGCGCCGCTCGCCGGCGATGATCTCGAAGCGGTCGTGCGAGCCCTTCACCGGCCGCACCACGATCGGCTGGATCACGCCGTGCTCCTTGATCGAGGCGGCGAGCTCGCCGAGCTCGGCTTCGGAGAAGCTGCGGCGCGGGTTGCGCGGATTGGGCTTGAGGAATTCGATCGGCACCTTGCGCTGCGTGCGCGGCCGGTCGACATGGGCGGCCTCGCCACCAACATCGCCGATCAGGCTTGCAAGACCGCGGCCCAGTCGCGAACGCGCTTCGTCGGCCATCGTCGACAGCTCCCTTGGATTCACTCGTCGTACTCCAAAATCGTGTGTCGGGATCGTAGGATGGGTAGAGCGAAGCGATACCCATCACCTTTGTCGGCGAAGATGGGTATCGCTTCGCTCAACCCATCCTACGGATCATCATCAGCTCGCCTTGAACTCGCGCTCGCGCTGGATCACTTCCGTCGCGAGCTTCAGGTAGGCTTCGCTGCCGACGCATTTGAGGTCATAGACCAGCACCGGCTTGCCGTAGGACGGCGCCTCCGAGATGCGCACGTTGCGCGGGATCATGGTCTTGTAGACCTTGTTGCCCATGAACTGGCGGACGTCGGCGACGACCTGGTTCGACAGATTGTTGCGGGAGTCGAACATAGTCAGCACGATGCCGTGGATCGACAGGTTCGGGTTCAACGTCGAGCGCACCTGCTCCACGGTCTGCAACAGTTGCGACAGACCTTCGAGCGCGAAGAACTCGCATTGCAGCGGCACCAGGATCGCGTCCGACGCGGCCATCGCGTTCACCGTCAGCAGGTTCAGCGACGGCGGGCAGTCGATCAGCACATAGGTGTAGTCGGAGTCCGGCGAGACATTGTTGTTCAGCGCGGCGATCGCATCGCGCAGGCGGAAGGCGCGGCCGGGCGTGGTGCCAAGCTCGAGCTCGAGGCCAGAC
>Ga0210408_10006083_pt1 | contig 10469 bp, 15 predicted proteins | sample IncBWH4MmetaG_FD_155471 | JGI IMG/M metagenome (GOLD analysis project Ga0210408, IMG submission 155471) | Forest soil microbial communities from Barre Woods Harvard Forest LTER site, Petersham, Massachusetts, United States - Inc-BW-H-4-M | ecosystem: Environmental > Terrestrial > Soil >...
AGGTCGAAGACATCGTGCAGGATACTTTTGCCGAACTCGTATCTGCCTACCGATTGATGGAGCCCATCGAGCACGTTGCAGCCTGGCTGATGCGAGTGGCGCGCAACCGGATCATCGACCGCTTCCGGAAACAATCCTCTCGACGTCCTGCCGACCCAGGCTCCGAGCCCCCAAGCATGTTGGGCGAATGGTTCGCTCCCGACGCCGCCGGTCCTGAGGCTGACTATGTGCGCGAGGTTCTTGCGGACGAGCTCGCCGCGGCTCTCGATGAGTTGCCGGCGGAACAACGCGCGGTATTCATCGCGCACGAGCTGGAGGGACGCAGTTTCAAGAGTCTTGCGGCCGAGACAGGCGTGGGTGTGAACACATTGCTGTGGCGTAAGCATGCGGCGGTCCGCCATCTGAGGCGGCGATTGCAAGACATTCATTCGGAATTGGACAATTGAGGAGCATGCGATGAGACGATATTGGATTTTCAGAGGCGTGAGAATGATGGCGTTTGCGGCGCTCGTGGCGGCGCTGCTCGGATACCTTGTCATGACGCTGTGGAATGCAGTGCTCCCGGCGGCAACGGGCCTGCATGCGATTACCTTCGTCCAGGCCGTGGCGTTGCTCGTGTTGTCGCGGATTCTGTTCGGCGGCGTTCGCGGTTGGCGGCGCGGCGGCGGGCATTGGCGAGCGCGTATGCAGGCGCGCTGGCGACAAATGACTCCTGAGGAACGCGAGCGGTTTCGGGAGGTAATGCAATCACGAGGGTGTGGCCGGAATGACTCCTCCGCCCGGACGTCGCAGGCTCAATGAGTACCGGCCGCAAAATTGTCTTCCCCGGGTGTCGAATTCTCGGCTTCTGATTCGTTTTAGAGTGTAAGCATGCGAGCCGGGTGCCTCCGCCCAATCCCATGCACTTTTACAACCTTAGTTCTGGGAGCACTTTATGAAGAAGTTTCTGGCCATTTACATTGGTACGGCGTCCGCGCTCGAAAAATCTGGGTGGAACACCATGGACGAAGCAAAGCGTAAGAAGCAGGAAGCATCGGGCCTTGCAGCGTGGGGAGAATGGATGGCGGCCAATGCGGCGGCCGTCGTGGAAACGGGAGGGCCTCTCGGAAAAACGAAACGCACCGCTGCGCAGGGAGTTTCCGACATCAAGAACAACATGGTGGGGTACGTGCTCGTCCAGGCCGCGTCTCACGAAGCCGCTGCAAGGATGTTCGAGAAGCACCCGCATTTCACGATATTTCCCGGCGACTCGGTCGAAATCATGGAGTGCCTGCCGATTCCAGGGCAGCCACAACACTGACAGCCCGCTTTGCGTCCGGGACGGTTGGGCGGCGAACTGCGGCCGCCCTCGCCGAAGGCTACCGTGAGTCGGCACAACGTCGCGCGCAAGTAACGTCCCGGACCAAGTTGTTGATTTCGTTGAATTTCACGAGGCGTGCGGGCTGCGCCCACATCGGCGACAATGGCTGGCACAACTATAGATTCACCTCGGGGAGTTCCAGTGACTCACGCTGCAATCGTCGGCTGGGGCAAATGCCTGCCGCCGGCCATCCTGACGAATCGCGACCTGGCGACCTTCCTGCCCACGGACGACGAGTGGATCACGACGCGGACCGGCATGAAGGAGAGGCGAATCTCTCACGTGTCCGGCATTGAGCTGGCGATCGTCGCGGCATTCCGTGCCATCGCCTGCGCCGGCATGCGCGGCGAGGACATCGAACTCGTGATCTACGGCAGTTGCAGCAACGACGAGACGGTGCCCAACAGCGCTTCGGGCGTGCAGCAGCGCATCCGAGCGACGCAGGCGGCGGCCTTCGATGTCAACACCGCGTGCACCAGCTTCATGTACGGGCTGTCGATCGGGTCGTCGATGATCAAGAGCGGTATCGTCAAGAACGCGCTCATCATCGGCGTCGAACTGATCTCCCAGTACATGGACTGGGACAACCGCAATGTGGCCGTGCTATTCGGCGACGGTGCGGCGGCCATGGTGCTGCAGGCGTCGGAGCAAGAGACGGGCGTCATCGCCGAGAAGCTCCAGTGTTACGCGGACTCGCGACAAATCCTGCGAGTGCGCGGCATGGGGACCATGTACGCCAATCTCGGTGTGCAGTTCGGACAGACCCGCTGGGACTTCGACGGTCAGGAAATCTTTCGCAAGGCGGTTCAAGGCATGAGCGAGGCCAGCCTCGACGTGATGCGCCGCGCCGGCGTGACGATGGCTGACATCGCGCTGGTCGTACCGCACCAGGCAAACCTTCGCATCATCGACGCGGTCGCCAAGCGCGCGGGCGCGGGCCCGGACAAGTTGTACTTGACGGTGCAGAAGTACGGCAACATGAGCTCGGCCACGGCGCCGGTCGCGCTTGTGGAGGCCGTGGAGGAAGGGCGCGTGCCGCCCGGCGGCCTGGTGCTGATGCCCGCGTTTGGCGGCGGACTGACGCTGTCCTCTCATTTGATTCGTTGGGGTGAGCGCATGACGCCGCTTTGCCCAAGCGACGCCGATCTTCAGCCGTGTACGAAGACTGCGCTCGAGATAGTGAACGAGATCCGCGCGCAAAAGAAGCTCGGCGAGGCCGAAGCCCGCCGCTTCGAGACCTTGAGTTTCGCGGAAAATCGCGCCCACTGAAAGCGCGGGCATCTTGAGCGCACCGGACGCCATCGTAGTCGTTCATTTGCTGATCGTGCTGTTTGTGGTAGCAGGTGTGCCCTTGGTCTACTTGGGAGCCGCGCTGCGCTGGACGTGGGTGAGAAGCTGGCGCTGGCGCCTGCTGCACCTCGGTGCGATCTTGTTCATTGCGGCCGAGTCGGTTTTCGGCGTTGCGTGTCCTCTGACCGTTTGGGAGGACACCCTGCGCGGGCAGCGATCCGACAGCGGCTTCATTGAACGCTGGATCGACCGCCTATTGTTTTATGACGCTCCAACCTGGGTGTTCACCGTGGCCTACGTGGCATTTGCTGCGCTCGTTCTTGTAACCTGGCTGGCCGTGCCGCCGACTCGAGGCGCGCGCAAGCGCTGACCTCAGAACCCCTGCGAAAGCTGCGCCGCGGAGTATAGACTGTCACCGCGCGAACTCGGCGCTTGCGACGACCCATGAGCACTCACAAACATACTGCTAAGACACCCTCGCATGGCCATGCCGGCAACGCCCACCCCAGATCCGTCGGACGCCGGCTGCTCAAGCTGGGTGCACGCGAAGTCGTCACCGAAGGGTTCGCCAGGCCGATATTCCACGACCTGTTCCACCATTTCATGACCGTGAGCTGGCCCCGCCTATTCGCCACGTTGGCCGCTTTTTTTCTCGCCTTTGACCTTCTATTCGGCTTTCTATACGGCCTGGTCCCCGGATGTATCGCCAACCTCAGTCCGCCCGGCTTTGCCGGCGATTTTTTCTTCAGCGTGGAAACGTTCGCCACCGTGGGGTATGGGGATATGCATCCCCAGACATTGTATGGTCACGTCGTGGCGATGATCGAGATTTTCATCGGCCTCACGTCCTTGGCACTCATTACCGGCATCATGTTCGCGCGATTTTCCCGTCCGCAGGCACGCTTTCTATTCACCAGAAATGCCGTCGTGCGGCCGATCGACGGTAAACGGACACTGGTATTTCGCGCCGCGAATCAGCGCCAGAATGTTGTTCAAGATGCGTCGGCGCTGCTGCGCATGCTGCGTGACGAGGTCACCGAAGAGGGCTTTAGCATTCGCCGCGTCATCGATCTGCCCTTGCTGCGCTCCCAGCATCCCCTGTTCGTTCTCGGCTGGACCATCATGCATGTCATCGACGATGCCAGTCCGTTGATTTCCGAGACGGCGGAATCGCTCGAGAAGTCCGGGGCAGCGTTTGTCCTCAGCCTCAGCGGCACCGACGAAAACACCGGCCAGGTCTTGATGGCCCGGGCCGAATATTCGGCCGCCGACATCCGATGGAACGCAACCTTCCACGACATTCTCGAGGAAACGGCGGACGGCACGCTGCTTATTGATTACAGAAAGTTCCACGACATTGAACCGCTCGGAGAACCCGACACACCACCTCATCGCGGCGCTCACGAAAGCTCACGAGGCGACGGCCGCTAGCACCAGACCTGCTCACCTGGTCAGTAGACCGACGCGAATGTGCATCGTACATTGGCGCCGGTGTCGAGGAGGATCCATGTCGAAGTCCACATCCGCTATTTCACTCCAGCAACTGTCCGATTCGCTCGCCGATGTCGTGGACAGAGCGGCGCCGAGCATCGTCGCCGTTCACTCCGCCCGCTCTCGCTCCAGTGGATTCGTGTGGCGACCGGGTCTGATCGTCACGGCCGATGAAGCGCTCGATGATGAGGGCGACATTGCGGTAATGCTGCCCGGGGGCGACACGGCCGCGGCGACCATCGTCGGCCGCGATCCGAGCACTGATGTGGCTCTTCTGCGAGTCGACCGCCCCCACCCGCCGTCCGTCACGCTCAAGTCCGCAGCGTTGCAAGCCGGCGCTCTCGCATGGGCCGTCGGCTCGGTGCAAGGAGCGCCGCTCGCCGCATTCGGTACAGTCTCGCTCGTGGGTGGAGCATGGCGCAGCCTTCGCGGGGGTGAAATCGACGCGAGAATCGAACTCGACCTCTCCTTGCGTCGCGCCGTCGAAGGCGGCGTGGCGCTCGACGCTTCCGGCAGCGCGTTCGGTATGGTCGTCTCCGGAGCGCGGCGACAGGTGCTTGTCATCCCTGCGGCAACCGTCGAACGGGTTGCTGCCAGGTTGGAAACCCATGGAAGGGTTGCTCGCGGGTACCTTGGACTCGGCCTTCAGCCCATCAAGCTGGACGGGGACTCAGGTTACGGAGTCATGGTCGTGAGCGTGGATCCGAAAGGGCCGGGTGCAGCCGCCGGCGTCCGGCAAGGAGACGTGATCACCAAGTGGAACGATCAGCAGACTCAAGACGTGCGGATGATCCTGCGAGCTCTCGGCCCCGACAGCGTCGGGTCGACCGTCAAGCTGGCGCTGCGGCGAGGGGGCGAGCCGGCTGAGGTCCAAATTACATTGAGCGAAAGGCCCGAGCCTTGACCAGGGAAGGCGCGCCGGAACTCGTCGTCCTCGCCATCAAGGTAGACGATCCGACACTGGCGGAGCGGCTGGCAGCGTTGCTTTCCGAGGTCCCCGGACTGCGACTGGCGCGGGAGAACGAAAGAGCGGATGCCGCCGTCGTATCCTCGCGCACCTCCGAGAAGCCCGCCGAACCGGACGCCACGCTGACTCGGCGCGAAATACAGGTCCTCGGCTTGTTGGCCGAGGGCGCGTCGAATAAATCCATCGCACTGCGACTGGGAATTTCGGTGCACACCGTCAAGTTTCATGTTGCGTCGCTTCTCGAAAAGTTCGAGGCCATCGGCCGCACCGATGCAGTCACGCAAGCAGTGCGCCTCGGCGTGATCCAGCTCTGAGGCCTGCAAAATCGCCCGCGACGCGGATTCTCAATGCGCCGGAGCGGCGCTGGTCGATTTCTCGGCGCCGTCTTGCGCTTGCGCCGCCGCTGCTTCCCTTGCCTTGACCTTGGCGTGGTGATGGCCAACGACGCAGCCGACCGCCGCGCCGGCCACCGCATGATGACCCGCCACGTGTCCTACCACGCCCCCGACCGCGGCACCTTTGATGCAGCCGTGGGCACTTCCGGTGACTGGAAATGAGGCAGCCGACACTGCGATGGCGATGGTGAACAGAGTCTTGCGCATGTTGATTGCCTTTACGAACCGCGAGCGAGCGTTCTTGCCGGCTCACCGCTACTATCCGCGGACATCTTGGCTACGTATACCGCCGGCCTGGACCGAGACGTTGGGCAGCTGGCAGTTGATCGCCACACCGCAAAGCCCGCCATCAAAACTGCTGCGCCAAAGACGATCGAGTAAACCAGTATTGCGGTCAGCACTGGACTACGGCGCAACCCGCGCAGGGCGGCGTTGAAATAGTCTCCGGCGGTGGTTCTCATGGCGACGATCCCCTTCGCTGTAACCCCTACAACACGGCCGAACGGGAAAAGTTTCATCATCCTGCCAACTTTTCCCAAATATCCGCTGTGCGGACGCGGCGACGTTCCCATCTCGCCTGGGCGCCGACGCTCGCCTGAGCGCCGACTCTCGCCTGTGGTGCCGGCGCTCGTTTTTTTCGCACCGAATCAGTTCAAGTACAGGCCGATCAGTTCCTTGCTGCGCACAGACTCCGCATCCGTCAGCGGCTGCAGGCGGGCCCTTTCCTTTTGGAGATAGTCTACCGACTCCGGTGTGCCCAGGTCCGCAATGGCCTTCAGCGCCGCAGCGCGATCCTCCCAATCGCGGCTCGAGTCCTGTGCCGCCGTGGCCATGACGTCAAAATGGTGCGTATCGCGCAAGATGCCCAGCGAGGAGAATGCCGCCTGGTGTACCTCGTCATCCTTGTTCGCGGTGAGACTGAGTAGTTGGGGGATGGCACGTGGATTGTTGCTGAAACCCAGCTCGTACACATCGCGATAGTTAATGTTGGAGCCGCTGGTCTTGGCGATCAGTGCGTCCACTTGCGAATCACTCAGACCGGCGGCAAAGAGTATTCGCGCAAGCTTGGCGGCAAATTCCTTGGCCGTCAGGCCCAGAGGGTCGCTGTAAGTGGGGTCGATCACCTCGTTGAATGACCAAACGGGAACCTTGCCTCGCTTGATGAAAGTCGCAATGCGCGTCGTCCCGGCTGGTGTCACGACGTCGGCACTCGCGCTCGTGAATGTCTCGAAAGGTGAAAAGCCGCTGACCCGCCGATTCTCGATATGAATGCGCTGAATGATGACCGTATCGGGTCCCTTGGCATCACTGCCTAGTTGCACAGGCAGGCCCCGCGCGACCATCTCTTTGACAGTTTGCTCGGCCAGCCACGGAACCGCGTCGAATGACTTATCACCCGTCATCAACTGCATGGGAATGCGTCCCGTGAGCAGGGCACCCTTGTTATCGGCGCTGCGGTTGTCGGCGAAATACAGGGTTACCGGCGCAGACTGGCTGGGTTTGACGTATTGGGACGCGGAAGGCTCAGGGTCTCGGATGGGTACCTTCATATTGATGGCGCAACCGGAGGCAAACGCCAGATAAATCAGGACCCCAAAAAATGGGCTGCGGTTGAGAAAGCGTGGGCGTGTATTCATAAATCCAATGAGTTGTTGTTGGTATGGGATTACTTGACGCGCAGTCAGTCAGCCGCCGAGACTCTGTAACCAACGCGCGGTCTGCATCCAGGTCTGGGTACCGGCGACAAAGACAGCAACGAAATTGATAAGGAGCATCGCGAGGCCGCCATAGATGTAAGCCTTGTGTGGCCGAAGACCGCGCCTCCAGTCGTAGACTATGGCGATAACCACCAGAAGCGCTGCTACGCAGGCCGGCGGCAGCGCGACGAAAGGCGGTGGTGGGCCGCCTTCCAAGGCTCCGGGCGCCGCGAGAGTCGCCAAGAACACGCGCGCGATCACGATCGAACAGATCACGAGAGTGAACAGGGCGATTCCGACCGTCCCCCACGCCCGGTGGGTCGGCATCCGGCCGGACGCAACCCATCCCGTCTGCGCCAGGTAGAACAGCGTCCAGCTGAACAGAAAAATGCCATGGATGTGCATTATAGGCGGCGGATGGAAGTTGCCGGCGGCGACCCTCGCCCAGTACGAGGGTGTAAAGCCGCCAAAGGCGATCAGCACGAACAGAACGGCCGTCCACAGGTAAAAGCGCCGCGCGTCAGGTCGTACTACCGTGCCGACTGCAATGGTTGTTTCCACCGCATCCCTCTTAGTTGTGATACCCATCCTACACCCTGCGGCACCGGGCTCTGATAACTATCGTACGCGGGTCCGGGCGGAGCCTGTCGGGCCATTTCTGACCACCGATGAAGGCATGGCTATAGATCACTACATCCTGGAATCTAGTGCAGGCGTCTCGTCGTTGCAACGTGGCGCCTAACGATGAGGCTGAGCGACGCACGGTTGCGCCGACGCAAAACGAAGGCAATTTATCCCAATCATCCAGCCTCTCGTTGGTTCACCGAAGACGCGGCCCGCGATCGCTCGAACCGATTGTTAGGGGCCTCGGGTAAGGGCCAAAAGAAGCGGCTTACGGTACTCAGAGTCTTTTTCGTGAAACTCGAGGATGCGCCGCTTTGCATCCACATTAATGAATACCTCGGCATATCGGCTTTCAGGGCCGGAATCATAGAAGAAAAACTTCATTTTTGTCATACCGCTCAAGACGTTTGCTGGGTCGCCCTCGAGCCCGACCACAGATGCGTCAACCTTGGGCACCATCGTCAGCGGTGTGGTCGGCAATTTGTACTGTCGAGACAAAAGAGCCACGAAATTATTGCTGGGGGTTCCAATCGACCGAAACTGCGCCGTGCCGATAGGAAACGATAGCTTACCGCCCGTGCGCTTGGTCGCGCCTGAAGGAAATACGAGCTCAAATCCCACCGCGGCGCCGTCAAGCTCACCACGGGCAGTGATTCTGACAAGGCCGGAATCCTCCGCGACATCGGCAATCGGGAGATCAATATCCACGAACCCCTCAGCGTTGGATATTCGACCCAAACCCATATCGGACGCGAGAGTAACGCAATACGCCAAACCTAAAGCGCTGGCGGCAAGAATCTTTAGTGATACGGGCATAGCTATCGGGACCCTAACGATGAGGCTGAGCGACGCGGGTGTGCGCTGTCGCCCAACGAAGCTGATTTATCCCGATCATCGACTCCCTCCTTGGCGTACCAAAGACGACACCCGCGATCGCTCGAACCGATTGTTAGGCATTCGGGGCGCCCTCGCACTACCAACTCCAAGTACCGGTCGCGGTTTCGCGAACGGCCCATTCACCACGAGGAACGGCCGCAATCGTGCGCAGCGATGGATCCCTGACAAGCATACAGCCCAAACAAATCAATACCGGCTTCGGGTCGACATGAGTTTCACCGCACAGAAATTGCCAATCACCGTCGTCGTCGTGCTTCACGCTCAGGACAGGTCTTATTCGATCGAAAACGCAACGGCATACAAAGGACGCGGTGTTTTCCGCGTCTGCGAATGGCCAAGCCAGGCCGCAAAGATCGTGGTCGTGTCGATCCATGATGCCTAACGCCAAAGCTCAGGGGCGCCCCGGATGCGAAGCCGTAGGGGCGTCCCCTGGAGCGCCTTGTTGGGCGTTAGCTCACGCATGATTGTGCAGTCACTGTTGCTAGAAGCTCCCGCCCGTCCGCGAAGCGGTACCGCCCCTCGACGACGTAGCCACCCGTAAGTAAGTCTCGGCCATTTGAATTGCAGATCGAAGTGACGAACTGGTGGTGAATGGCCGCCTCGGCATCTGCTGCGGCATCATCGCCTTTCAGCGTTGCAGCAACTGAATAATGGAAGGTGATGGTATTCCCGACACCAGTCACGTCGTCCGCCGTTGTGATTGCATCGACCTTTTTCGGTAGGGAAGCTCTTGACGCAATACCGCGTGCAAGTTGCTCGGCGCTAGGATGAGCGGAGCGAACATGAGTTTGCCAGCCGTTGAACAGACCGAAGGCGATGACCACGGGGCCAAGCCACTTGAGATGCGGCCGAAGAAGCTTTGCCAACCGAGAAGCCGCACGGTCTTGCGAAGCTCGCTGCAAACCCACGGCCGTGGCAGCGAGGCCACCGATTACCGGGATGCCACCGTCAACGATCGCAGGCCAATCAATCACCACACTCTCCTAACGGCCAACGATGAGGTCGAGCGACGCGGGGTTGCGCCGGCGACAAACGAAGGCAGTTTATCCAGATCATGCACCTCCTCCCTGGCTCAACGAAGATGCGGCCCGCGATCGCTCCAACCGATTGTTAGGCGTGAAAGTCTCTAGAAATGTGCTCAGAAACATAGTTCTCAAATTCCACAGTATCGCGCGGAGGAAAGTAGCAGAAACCGCCCTTCCATGAAATGCGATAGTGCCCCTGCGAGGTCATAGAAGGGGTCATTTCTCGCGCAGGAAGCAACGGCCAAAGCCATCCTTTCACGATTAGTTCCAAGCGTGGAGTGCTTTCGACTGAAGTAATTGCGGTCCATGGCAAGTATTTCGGATAGCCAAAGAGACGTCGGAATCGAATGCCCTCACTTGTAAGGACGATACTCCAAACCGAGAACGCCAAAAACGCGAGATAGGTTAGCAGTGCCAAAATCAGCGCAGCTGGGGCTGAACGAAAGACCACATAAATCAGTAATGGTGGCAACAGAAATAGTGCGCAAATTTGAATAATTGCGGAAATGGCCACCACCGCTGCATCTACAAGACCCCGCGGTAGTAAGCGGGGCTTTAGTACGATTTTGCGGCCGTTGACGACGCCCATAGAACGCCTAACGAATGTAAGGGACTTCCCCGTCCCGAGGTGGCACCGATGTGCCAGGATTGGTTTGCGAGATCAATCTTTTCAAGAGGGGAAGTCCCATGAGCATAGTGTCTACGGTTGGAATCGACTTGGCA
>Ga0210408_10006084_pt1 | contig 10469 bp, 10 predicted proteins | sample IncBWH4MmetaG_FD_155471 | JGI IMG/M metagenome (GOLD analysis project Ga0210408, IMG submission 155471) | Forest soil microbial communities from Barre Woods Harvard Forest LTER site, Petersham, Massachusetts, United States - Inc-BW-H-4-M | ecosystem: Environmental > Terrestrial > Soil >...
TTCCGCGAGCGCGCGGCTCTCCGACGGAAAAAATAATCGCACTTCGCCGCCGCTCATCTCCCAGCGCGACGCGTGTCCCACGAGTTCGCCTAGAAATTTTTCCTGCGCGAGAATCGCGTTCTTGATGGAATCGACTTGAGCTTCCACGAGTCCGTCGCCCGCCGCTGAGGCCCGTGCGATCACGCCCGGCACTGCGCCGGGAACCACATCCATTCGCTTTGGTAGAGGATGGGCTTCTTCACGCAGGCCAGTAGTGGGAGCCGAATTTTCAGGACGTGGCGCTGGCGCGGATGGCGCTCTTGCGGGCGCAGCGGCCGTTGCGGCGATCTGCGATGTTGCCGCCGCAAACGAAGCTGGAGAAGTGGCGCGCGCAGTTGCCGGCGGTTGCGCAGAGGCGATTGAAGATCGCGCGGTCGAAGGACTTGCGGAATCTCCGCCCTCGAGGTCGGCAAGAAGTTCTTCGAGCGGCGCGAGGCGCGCGGCATTCACCATGCGCAGCAAGCCCATCTCCAGGTGCAGGCGCGCATCCGGCTTGCGGCGAAGGTCTTCGTCGGTGTGTAAGAGGATCTGGAAAAACCGAGTGAGGTCTTCCTCGCTGAAAAATTCGGACGCTTCCTTCAAACGCGGCCGCTCATCGGCGGGCGCGGCAATCAATTCGGAATCCACCCCGCACACGCGCGCGACGAGCAAATTGCGAAAGTGGCCGATGGCCTCGCGGCAGAAATGCTGGAGGTTTTGTCCCTCGGCCAGCAGCCGGTGCACGAGCGAGAGCACGCGTTCGGCCGAACGTTCCTCGATCGCGCCGGTTAGCTCGTCCAGAATTTCTCCGGGGACGACGCCCAGCAATTCGCGAACCTGCGCGTCCGTAATGTTGGAGCCGCAATAGGCGCGCGCCTGTTCGAGAAGCGAGAGCCCATCGCGCAGGCTGCCTTCGGCAGCGCGGGCCATCACGCCGATGGCGCCCGGCTCCGCGGTCAGGTTTTCTTTCGCGCAAATTTCCACCAGCGCGTCGGAAATTTCGGCGAACGACAGTGCGCGAAAATGAAAATGCTGCGAGCGCGAGCGGATCGTATCGGCCAGGTTTTCCGGTTCTGTCGTGGCCATGACGAAGATGACTTTGTCGGGAGGCTCCTCGAGAGTCTTCAGCAGCGCATTCGAGGCCTCGTCGGTGAGCATATGCGCTTCGTCGAGGATCACGACTTTATAGCGGCCGCCCGCGGGGGCATAGCGCACCATCTCGCGCAATTCGCGAATCTGGTCGATGCCGCGGTTGGACGCCGCGTCAATTTCGATCACATCGAGGGAATTTCCGAGGCCGATCTCACGGCACGAATCGCAATCATTGCAGGGTTCCGCGGCGGGGCCCTTCGCGCAGTTGAGCGCCTTAGCGAGAATGCGTGCGGTGGTTGTCTTGCCCACGCCGCGCGCGCCGGAAAATATGTAGGCATGCGCCACGCGGCCGGATTGAATGGCGTTAGAGAGCGTGCGCGTGACGTGCTGCTGCCCGACCACGTCGGCAAATGTTTGCGGCCGCCACTTTCGCGCGATGACCTGGTAGCTCATGCTCGTTGTAAATCCGGAAAGCTAAAACTTAACACAGAGAACTCGGAGAATCACAGAGGGTCACAGAGAAAACCGCTGCTGCGTTCCAAACGGCATCGCGCGCGATGGAATCTCGGCGCGTTTCGGATGAGAGGAACTTCGGGTACTCTGCGGCACACGAAGCGATCCCGGTACCGTTGCTCCCTTCCGGGCCTGGCGGGGTTCGCGGGACTTCGTCGCACAGAGCCCGAAGTTCCACGCATCGGCAGCCGATCCGAGCGACAGTCTCGTTCGGATCGGCTGCAAACGCAGTCTAACATAGCGACGCGCGCGAAAAAAGAAAACCACGCGAGTTCTCATACTGATTTTTCTGTGGAATTGCGGCCTGCCGCCGCCCTAGTTTTGCATGCGCTGCTTTCAAAGTCTGCGGTGCAACAAAAATTCTTTGTGGGTCACCGCTTCAGAGGTATACAGGCTGCGGAAAATTTTAAATTTTGTCATTCCGAGGCGCGCTGCGCGCCGAGGAATCTCTTTCTTCCTGCATTTAAGACAAAGAGAGATTCCTTGGTCGCCGCAGCGACCTCGGAATGACAGAATAGATTACATTATCCGTAGACTGTTTAACCGCGGGCTTGTGGAACGAACTCCGTCGCTCAGGGTCTTCAAAGCGCCGGATAGGCGATTTGAATGAAGGTGTCGCTATTGAATAAGCCCTTGCCCCAGATCGGATCGAGATCGTTGAGAGGCTTTGCGGCAACGGCTTCTTGCATGGACTTGCCGGAAGACTTCAGCTTCTGAAGCCGATCGCGCACGGTCGTCAGCATGTCGCGATATTTCATGACGTCGGCTTTGTTCCCGAGAGGTCCGTGCCCGGGAACGATTTTGGTATTGTTGTCGGCCGCGGCCAGAAGTTTCGTCGCGCCTGCGATCATGCCGCTGACGCTGCCGCCCGTTCCGTCGTCAATGTAAGGATAGATGCCGTTGAAGAAGACGTCGCCCGTCTGCAGAACGTTGCCCTTCTCGAAATGAAGGTAGATGTCGGAATCCGTGTGCGCCGGGGGTATGTGAACAAGTGACACGGTTTCGCCGTTCATCGTTATCTTGTGGGTCTGCGCGAACGTTTGCTGCGGCAAAGCCTCAGCCGGAGATGGCGGGAAAGTCAGGTTCAGCACGGCCAGGGTGTGAGTCTCCGACATCCGTTTTTTCGTGTTCGCGTGCGCGACCAAAGTCGCCCCCGCGGCGCGCAGCATGGCGTTATTGTCGGAGTGATCGAAATGCCAGTGCGTGTCGATCGCAGTTTTGATGGGAGCGTTCCCGATCTTGTCCAACGCGTCTTTGAGGTGCGGCCAAGCCGGCTGCACGAATGTGTCGCCCATCAACTTTCCGTCCGCGCCGTTCAGCACTACGACATTTCCTCCCGGACCCGATAGCATGGTGATGCTGTCCGTGAGCGGCTGCGCTTGAATCGGCGCACCGCCAAATTGCGCGCGCATGGCCGTAACTGGATCACCCGCCGGCGCCTGTTGTGGAAGGGCAGGAGTCGCTGCGTAGACTAGAGTCGATGGATAGAGTCGAGCCGCCAGCGCGCCGCCAGCCAGGACGCCTGAAGCTCGCAACACTTCCCGTCGCGTGAAGAACTTCATCGTGGGATTGGATTCCATTTCGGATCCTCCTCAGCAGGCACGAACGATCAGGTCTTCATATCAGGCGGCAATATACTCTTTCGAATCGGGATATACAATGACGCCGTCCAACCTTCCTGCTCCACCGGGTGCACGGCTCATCTTTCCATGTTCAGAATATATAAATGGTAATAATACTTGAATAATATTACATCGTGCAGCGGAGACGATAATGTGGAATGTAATTGGTTGGGCTACCCGAATTCGGCAGCGGTTCGTTCGGATCGCGAGTCCTTAGCGAGAGAGCGGGCGGTCGCGCCGCGCGCAGGATACTCGACCCGACAGCATCATCACGAGTTGCACCTTAAACGGTCGGGCGCGCCAGATCTTGGAGCTGCACCGACTGTTCGGGTTTCTCGATGTTGGGACGAGCTAGATATTAGGTTCGGCCTGAAACAGAACGTCGAAAACGGGTGGTGCGGCTGCGCCCAGAGTTCGCCCGTCACTTCGGATCGTGTTTTTGACCGCCGTTTTCTCCCTCAAACTTTATGGCGTCCAGCTTTTCGCCGCGGACCATCCGCGCGCCCACTGTGGTGCTGTGCTCTTTCCGCGCTACCCACATGATTTCATAAAGCCGCGCTTCCTCACCCGGCACGGCGCAACCATTCGGCCCAAGAAGTTTCATCGAAATCGTGTCCCCCTGCTGGATCGGCACCCGCGTGGAAAAGCGGCAACCGAAATCGCTTACGTCTTCAATGAAGGTTCGCTCTGTGATGGGATGCCCTTCCCCGTCCATTTCAGTGACCTCCACGGGAACATTTACCACGATGCGCCTTTCCGCCCTCCTGCGGTCGATCAAATCGATTTGGGGATTGCTCTTTTCTTCTGACACTATGGTTCCTCGGCCGTTCAGATTTCTTGACGCACGCGCCATGCCAAAAAAATGACTGTATCGACCCGAAAATAAGCAGGTTAGTTCCCAGCTTTCTATTCTAGCGTTCCATTGAGAGAAACCTGTTCCAAAGAGGGACGGAGGTAGTTTGTGTGGCACAGACTGGCCGTCTCCCAGTGAACATTTCTGAGCAACGAGAAGAGGGGTGCAGCGCGTTGGTCCCACCATCAGAACCAACGCGCAAGTCGAGGAGGGTATTTGGCAGGCTGTTTGGGTGGGGCCTACAGAGTTTTCGATCTAGTCATAGACTTAGGTCTCAGTTACGGTGTTCTTGAGAGTGCAGGTATCATGCCATCTCATAATGTTCTATATTCCGAATACGTCGCTACTTACCTCAATGACGGTCATCTAAGCATTGCCAAAAAGGAACGCATGATCGGGTCCGAGACGTGAATTACGAACCCTAGAGCGAACCAGAAACATGAGGCTCCTTTACAGGGCTGCTGGACCCGCGGATCTCTTTTCAGCCCGCTTTAGAAATCGATACAAACTTGTGCGCCCGATTCCGAGAATTTGAGCAGCCCGGACGCGATTGCCTTCACAAGTCTCGAGTACGCGGCGAATATGTTGCCGGCGAACCTCCTCTAGTGGCAGTGGCCGCCACTTTTCTCCGCTTTGGCCGGCTTGGGCGGCGGGTTTTCGAAGTGTTTCAGGCAAGTCGTCCACATCGATGAAATCGTTGACCGATGTGAGGCAAGCGCAAGAAACCACGTTTTCGAGCTCGCGAACGTTGCCAGGCCAGCCATGTTGATATAAAACGGTTTGCGCTCGCCTCGTAAGGCCCTTAATTTGTTTGCTATACGCTTCATTATATTTTTTCAAGAAATATTGAATGAGGAGGGGGATATCGTCCAAGCGTTCGGCTAGGCTTGGCACGCGGATCTGGATGGTGCTCAGACGATAGAACAAGTCCTCGCGAAACCGGCCGGCCAGAACCTCCGCGCGCAAATCGCGATTGGTGGCGGCGACAAGTCTCACATCCACGTGGCGCACTTCGGGGGAGCCGACACGCTGGATTTCCCGGTTTTGAATTACGCGGAGCAGCTTGGCTTGCATGGGCAGCGATGTTTCTCCGACCTCGTCCAGGAATACGGTGCCTCCATTAGCATATTCGAACAGGCCGGGTCGTGTATCGGTCGCGCCCGTAAAGGCACCGCGCATATGTCCGAAGAGTTGGCTTTCGAGCAGCGTGTCGACCATCGCGGAGCAGTTGCACACTGCGAACCGCTGCTGCGCGACGGGGCTCATCTGGTGAATGGATTTGGCAATGAGCTCCTTACCGGCGCCTGTCGGCCCAATCAGAAGAATGTTGGTGTAATGCCGTGCGACTTTGCGGACCATCTCGAACACTTCCACCATCGCCGGACTTCGGCCCACGATTCCGTGAAATTCCAGGTCGGACAAGAGTTGCTGTTCCAAACCACGGATTCGCTTGCGCCGGTTGAACGAGTCGGCAAGTTCGTCCAGGGACTTTTTAAGGCGCGACCGGTCCACGGGTTTCGGAACGTAGTCATAAGCGCCGCGCTTCACGGCCACGATGGCATTATCCATCGAGTAATAACCTGTCATCAGAAGGACGTAAACGCCCGGATCGCGGCGGATGGCTTCCTCAAGGAACTGCATCCCGTCCATCCCGGGCATCTTTACATCCGACATCACCACGCGCACGCGGCCCTGGTCGACCAGTTCGAGCGCATAATTCGGGTCGCTCGTGCCAACGGACCCGAAGCCCAGGCACCGCAGGGATTCCTGCAGCATTTCCACCATTCCGGGCTCATCGTCCAAGACGCATACGGTCATGGCATCATCGGAGCTGCCACGAACAAAGTGGCCGGTCTTGGGAGGTGCAGTCAATGTGTTCATGATGACTCACTGGCAAGGTCAATGCCAAAACCACACCCTAAATAGGCGGTGTTTACAATTCATCTTCAGGGCTATGCGATGGATTGGATATTCTTGTAAGTCTACGGTAGGCAGTCAAATACGATACAACTGATCGCATTCACGTTTTCGGGGAAGGTACGGGACTATTCAGATGGAGCGCGATTTTGGGAGTCAATCCAAATGCTGTGTCCCAATTCGGAGAGAATTCGCTTGGACCTGTGCCAAAGACGGACGGCCCGCGACTCGGGTTCCGTTCAGTTTGCGACGCCCTCGTCCATCTCGGTCAAGTAAGCGAAAAACTCAAATTCTTCGGCGGGATAGCGGATGATTCCCCCGAGATCCGAATCCATCTGGCAGTAATCACCGTGAACCTGGCAAAGCTCGAGCACGCGGTCCTGCGCGGAAGATGTCGCGCGGCGCACCTCATCAAAAGTGGCCAACCGGTCTTGAGTCGTCGATTTCATGGTATCTGGCTTCATTGGAGGATCTCCTCGCGTTGCAACTCTTCTTCCCATTCCCGCACGTTGCATACCTTTTGTGAATCCTCTAAACCGTTGGATGCATTTTCTCCGTTTGGAGATTCCTTCAAGCGGGGATGCAATTGCGCTAGCTTCATCTGACAACGGCCGTTGCGATCCATCGGGACGGCACCGCGGACCTGGTAAGCTACCGGAACAGACCCGGCGGTAGGTTCTGAGGACAGCAATCGAATGAAGACTATGGCCCCCTCCGGCAATGCGCGATGCAATTGCACCTGTTTTTCACCGTCTAGCGTCCAAACCAAATCAGTTCTTTCCGCGAAAAAGCTGTTATCCAGTCCCCAGCCGGAAATTTCGATCCGGTAATCGCCGGGAATATCGAATGAGTTGCCCATCGAATTCACTCTCCTGCACTTGTCCAATGCAGACGACGGGCCAGAGCGAAATTATTTTTGTTCGTTGAAAGAGAAGGGTTTATGCAGCCCCGTTTAAAGAAACGCGGAGTCAGGAAAGAAGTAGTTGATACAGATGTGCAGTTTTGAAACAAAAAGGTAATCGCATATGTTCATCTGACGCTGTGACTTTACACTGCCGTCGTCTACCCATTGTGAAATCCGGCATAGAGGGTGTGTAGCGCAAAGAAAAAGATTGGCTGGAAAACTCTATCAAATAGGGACCAGGCGACGATCAATCCGAGCAGTGCGAAGTTCTGAGAATGCCGCACCCAGTCGATGTAGCGTTGCGCAACGACTTCAGGCATCAAGACCATAATGCCCGCATGGCCATCCAGCGGTGGCACTGGCAACAAGTTGAATGTGCCCAGAAGCAGATTCAAAATAAACAAGATACTTAGCGCCGAGGTAAGAAATGTGGCTTCCCCTGCATTTGCCGGCGACACCAATCCGGCGTAACTGTGGATGGCCCCCGGGGGCTGAAAGTAGCCGGCGGCCACCCCGATCCGTATCGCCAACCCTGCCAAAAGCATCAGTGAAAAATTGGCCGCCGGCCCCGCCAGCGCCATCCATGCCGATCGGCGCGGATACTGCCGTTGCCAGGCGGGGTTGAACGGAGCGCTGGCCCACCCGATCATCCAGCCGCCCACTAGGAAAGACAGAATCGGCACAATGACCATGCCAAACGGCGAGCGGCGGATATGCGGAATCGGATTGAGGGTCACCTGCCCGCCTTCGGCTGCGGTCGTATCGCCGCCAAGCTTGGCAACAAGCGCGTGTGCGGCCTCGTGGCACGTCGTCGAAAATAGAAAAACGATATACCAGATCGCGCCAAGAGCCAGATCAGGTGTGTTCATAGTGACGGCAAAGACAAAAGGTGTGGCTCCGGGGCCTGGACTCGAACCAGGATAACCAGCTCCAAAGGCTGGCGTGCTACCAATTGCACTACCCCGGAATAATTCAAAACCAACACAGATTACCGTAAGTGGCGGGTTCCGTCCAATGGCGCGTTGCAAGGCAGGGAGCTAAAACCACTCGGGCGAGTCGCCCGTTGCAGAATTCCCCTGATGCCGAAGGATGTCGCAGTTGTCAGGGCTTTACGCCACCGTAGACCGCGAAATTGCAGTGCTTCCACACGACGTCCACGTCAGCAAATCCAATCTCCGTCAGCCAAGCCAATTGGTCCGCGAGTCTTGCTGGATGGTCTTCGGCTTGATATTTGGCGATCCACGTATCCTCGATTTCTTGTTCAGAAATGTTGTGACGCATGAATCCTCGCCACTGCTCCATATACTTCGCCTGCAAAACGTTACCGGAGGCCAAGACTACGTCACCGTTGTAGAAGGCACCTCCGGCGCTTAGTTTGCCGAAAATCACGCGGTAGAAATTCTGCTTGTCTTGGTCCGTTGCGAGATGATGCAAGGCCAGCGAGAAGATGACCACGTCGTATTCACCGTCAAAGGTGGTGAAATCGCCCACGACGAAGCGTACGCCTGAGTACCGTGCGAGTTTGGACTGGGCCATTGCAATCATATTTTCAGCCAAATCGAGGCAGGTCACTTGTGCATTCGGAAATGCATCCAGAACACCTTGTGCGACTGTCCCGGTACCACAACCAAGGTCAATTACTTTGATGGACAAGGCTCTTTCGAACGGCAATGCCTCGACCAGTGCCTTTACCATTCCAGGATAGTCGGGGATCAACGTCAGGATGATTCGGTCAAAATCACGCGCTTCTGCTTCAAAGTGCTGTTTGATTTTGTCCACAATTGCCAGCCCCTCGAATCGGAATCCTATCGTAACTTTGGGGCCGCGACATTTGGCCTGAGGCGAAACTGCGTCGGGGCGCGCTTGGGTTCAGGGCACAGGATTGTACGCGGCAATGGATCCGAAGTAGGCCAGTTAAGTGAAGCCGGCTGTCAGCCCGCAGCTGCCTTAGCGGCTAGCCGGGAGTGAGTTGTTGCCTTGGGTGGCATAAATTCGTGGGCTTGAATGTCGAGCACGAAAAATTCACTTTCCGAACGCTCTCTTAGCTCTTGTATTTTTCGTTGTGCTTCATACCGTCCGGATACGCAAGCTCGCCAAAGAGTGGAACCATCGGAGAATTTCTCGAATACGTCGTAGTCACGCCGCATCGGGGGACACCTCGTTCGGGGCTTATGTTGTGCGCTTCACCAACTTGGGAGAGAAACTCCACCATATTTTTACACGGATACACAGCATGCGCACAATACGGTAATTCATGTATCGGAACAATTCAGGGTACTGGGTCGTAAGCTGCCATCTTTCCGAAGTAAGCGACATAGACTCGGTGAGTAGCAGGGTCCACGACCAGCGAATGCCCACCAAAATACGTCGGGGCATTTTCGAGAACATGATATTGATCGGGGGAATCCTGTTGAATCACGGTCATCGTGCCGATGCCGTTTGCCGTGTACACGCGCCGCAGGACGGGATCGTACCCCGCGCCATCAACCCCTGCCCCGATGGGGAGGACGGAAACGATGGCTCCTGTTTCCGTGTTCATCACGATCAGCTTTCTGTTACCCGTGGAGCTGAAAAGGCGATGGTGCGCGGCGTCGAGAGCGAGGCCGGTGGGGCCTTCGCCGGGATCGAGTTTGTAGCGCTTGATTACTGCTTGTTTCTGCGGATCGATCACCACAAGTTCGCTCGTATCCTCGAGGTTTTGAAAGATCAGACCAGTTTCGGGGTCGGCCTGAGGATATTCGGGTTCTCCCGCTAGCGGAATCGTGGCCATCACTTTCAGCGTTGCGGGATCGATCAGCATGCCGGTTTTGCCGTTATGATTTCCCACATAAACCAAATGGGCTTGCTCATCGTAAATGATCGCATCCGGGTCATCACCCGCCGGAATCTTCTGCAGCAGTTTGTTGGTATTCAGATCGAACACGCCCACCACATTGTCTCCACTGGACGAGGCGAAACCGAGGTTGCGGTCGGCAACGATGGCGATCCCGTGGACTCTTGTGAGTCCGTTGACGGTGGCCAGAGGCTGGTTCGTGGCCGTGTCCACGACGCCGACGAGGCCCTCGCTTGCGTAGCCCGCATAAAGACGCGTGCCGTTAATCGTCATGTAGTCGATGAACGGTCGCCCTATCCGAAAGGGAGTGGGGATGGAGGAGATGCCCGCCGCCTTCATCGTTTTGGAGGGCGAGCGAGTGGAAAGATAGACATTGAACGCGACGATTGCCAAAAGGATCAGCACGACCAGCCCGCCGAGGGCTTTTAGAAGAAACGAGGCCAGTTTTTTCACGCGATGCTCCCGATCTGGGGCGCTTCAAAGCCCCGCCCATAAAGCAAATTTGAGCGACACCTGGATGGCATGCTTGGGATTACGCTTGTGGAGGTTCCTTTGTTTCACTAAAGGATGAAGACGACGAGAAGTAATGCGATTACACCCACGGGGCAGGATGCCGGAGAGTATGCTATCTCCCAAGCCAAAGAAGAACTTTAACCAACGAATAACCGATACGACCCCCAATAGGGACGCAAGACTCGCCGCATTTCGCTAAGACCG
>Ga0210408_10006085_pt1 | contig 10468 bp, 6 predicted proteins | sample IncBWH4MmetaG_FD_155471 | JGI IMG/M metagenome (GOLD analysis project Ga0210408, IMG submission 155471) | Forest soil microbial communities from Barre Woods Harvard Forest LTER site, Petersham, Massachusetts, United States - Inc-BW-H-4-M | ecosystem: Environmental > Terrestrial > Soil >...
CCGCTGCGGCGATCGGCCCGACGGGAAACCCGACGACGCCAAAGAGGTGGTTTATGCCCTGCTGCTTGAGGCTCCTCGCGATCAAGGTGGCGCCGTCGACTTCGCTCATGCTTTTCCTCCTGCTGGATCGGGCGGACGCTGACCGATGCCGTCAAGTCCGGGGGCCGAAGAGCTCCGCCCGCAGATTACGCATTTATGGCGGGGCCGGGAAAGGGGTTATCCCCAGCGGAATACCTGTCATCCCGCGATAGCCGGCGCTGCGTCGTCGATCGTCAGCTGCACCGCATCGCCGCCGCGCCAAGCGTCGCGCCTGATGTGGCCGGCGATGTGGATCGCGGCACCGCGGGTCTCGCAGAGGAATTGGCCGAGCGGCGTTCCGGCAACGCGGAAAGCGATCCCGCGCAGCTGGGCATCGTCGAGCGGATCGGCCAAGGTACAGCGCAGATGGCTGGTTCCGACAGCCTCGGCATGGACGACGCGGACACTCGGGAAAACAAACCGCGGTTCCGGGTTGGCTGCGCCGAACGGCGCCAGCCTTGCGATATGGTCGATCAGCTCGCCCTGTGCTGCTGCGATCGACAGCATGCCGTCGACGCGCAATTCGGGGACCAGCCGCTCGCTATCCATCCCGTCCCCCAGCCGCTCGACCAGAAAGGCCTGCAGTGCGCCGAGTTTCTCCGCCGCGACCGTGAAACCAGCCGCCATGGCATGGCCGCCGCCATTTATCAGAAGCCCCGCCTGGCGAGCTGCGATCACCGCCGGGCCGAGCGGCAGTCCGGCGACCGAGCGGCCAGACCCCCTGCCGATGCCGTCAGCGAGCGCGACGACGCATGCCGGGCGCTCGTAACGCTCCTTGAGGCGTGCCGCGACGATCCCGATCACACCGGGATGCCAATTCTCGGCTGCCGCAAAGACGAGGACGGGTGACTGCACCGATCCTTCCACTGTCGCGATCGCCGTCTCCAAAGTCCGCGCCTCGATGTCGCGGCGCTCGCGGTTGTAGGCATCGAGGCGCGCGGCCAGCTCGGCGGCGATGACCGGATCATCGGTCGCGAGCAGGCGGGCGCCTAGATCGGCGGCGCCGACCCGCCCCCCGGCATTGACCCGCGGGCCGAGCACAAAGCCGAGATGATAGGCGTCGATCGGCTCGCCGATGCCGGCTACGGCGGCGAGCGCGGCGAGGCCGGGATTGTCGCGGCGCCGGGCGACCTTGATCCCCTGGGCGACGAGGGCCCGGTTCAAACCGGCGAGCGGAACCACATCGCAGACCGTGCCGAGTGCCACCAGGTCGAGCCACTGCAGCAGGTCCGGCTCGGTGCGGGCGGCACCGTACCAGCCGACCCGGCGCAGCTCGCGATTGACCGCAACGACCAGCAGGAAGGCGACCCCGACTGCCGCCAGAGCGCCATCTGGGCTGCTCTCGTCGAGGCGGTTCGGATTGACGATCGCAACGGCCCGCGGCAACGACGGTTCGGCGACGTGATGATCGACGACAATCACGTCGAGCCCAGCCTCGGCGGCCTCCGCGAGCGGCAGGTGAGCCGTCGTGCCGCAATCGACAGCCACGACGACCCGAATGCCTTCATTGCGCAAGCTCAACAGAGCGGCGGTGTTCGGGCCGTAGCCTTCTCGCAACCGGTCCGGGACGTAGACCCGAGTCCGAGTCCCAGTGACCGCGAAGAATCGCGTCAGCAATGCGGCCGAGGTCGCGCCGTCGACATCGTAATCGCCGAAGACGCCGATCGTCTCACCGCAGCGCACGGCGCGGACGAGCCGCGCCACGGCCGCTTCCATGTCGCGCAGATGCGAAGGATCGGGCAGCTGATCGCGCAGGCGCGGTTCGAGGAAGCCCGGCGCGTGGTCGAGATCGATATCGCGCTGCGCCAGCAGACGCCCGACGATTTCGGGAACGGCGAGCCGCTCGGCGATCGCCTCTCCCACCCGTGCATTCGTGTTGCGCCACCGCCAGCGGCGGCCGCACACCGACCGCTCGACCCCCAGCAGCAACCCGGCAAAGGCGTCGGCGCCCCCCGCGCCGTCCTGCATATGTGCCTAACCCAAACCTTCCATGCTCTTATCGTCACCCCCGCGAAAGCGGGGGTCCAGGACCTCGCGCATGTGCTTGTTGCCCCTGGATTCCCGCTTTCGCGGGAATGACGCGGTTGGGCGTTCGACGAGAATCACCGAGTCAGTCAGTGGGGAGTGAGTCAGCGGGCAAAGGGTGCGAAGCTCTGTTTGCGTGTGAAGTCGTGCCGCGCCTCGACATAGCGCACGGTGCCGGATTTCGAGCGCATGACGACCGAATGCGTCGAGGCGCCGCCGGCAAAGCGGCGCACCCCGCGCAGCATCGTGCCGTTGGTGACCCCGGTCGCGGCGAACATTACGTCGCCCGAGGCGAGATCGAGCAATTTGTATTTGCGATCGAGGTCGGCGATGCCGATGCGACGTGCGCGGCCGCGCTCGTCATCGTTGCGGAACAACAACCGGCCTTGCATCTGCCCGCCAATGCAGCGCAGCGCAGCCGCCGCCAACACCCCTTCAGGTGCGCCGCCCGAGCCGACATACATGTCGATGCCGGTCTCCGGTTCGGAGGTGGCGATGACCCCGCTGACGTCACCGTCCGAGATCAAGGCGATGCGCGCGCCTGCTTCACGCACCTTGGCGATCAGCTCGGCGTGGCGCGGCCGATCGAGGATGCAGACGACGAGGTCTGAAACTTCGGCCTTCTTCGCCTTTGCCAGGTTCTTCAAATTGACCGACGGCGACTCGTCGAGGTCGACCAGATCGTCCGGCAATCCGCCGCCGACCGCGATCTTGTCCATGTAGACGTCGGGGGCGTTCAAGAACCCGCCGGCATCGGCCATCGCGATCACGGCCAGCGCGTTGGCCCCGCCTTTGGCGGTGATCGTCGTGCCCTCGAGCGGATCGAGCGCGATGTCGATCGGCGGGCCATTCCCGCTGCCGACCTTCTCGCCGATATAGAGCATCGGCGCCTCGTCACGCTCGCCTTCGCCGATAACGACGGTGCCGGCGATCGCCAGGCTGTTCAGCGCCTCCCGCATCGCATCGACGGCGGCCTGATCGGCGGCCTTCTCATCGCCGCGCCCCATCAGCCGCGAGGCGGACAGCGCGGCGGCCTCGGTCACCCGAACGGCTTCCAATGCGAGATTGCGATCCATTTTCGAGATCTCGGGCATGGCGTTCCTCCTATTCGTGATTGCGCAGCAGTCGGTGGTCAGAAATCCTCGATGCGAATCATGTGCGGCGGTTCGAGCACCGTGTCGAGCGCTTCGATCTTCTCGAGCGCCCGGCGCATCGCCGCCTCGACGGTGATATGGGTCGTCAATACCACCGGCACCGCCTCGCCCGGCGCGCGGCCCCGCTGGATCATCGACTCCATCGACACCTGCTCGTCGCGCAGAGCGGCGGCAACATCGGCGATCACCCCCGGCTGATCCACCACCATCAGCCTGATGTAGTAGGCGCCGTGATGCCGCTCGATCGGCACTCCGGGGATCGCGCGCAAGTTATCGGTGGAGAGCCCGAAGGTCGGGACGTGACGGCCGGCGGCGATGTCGACGAGATCGGCGGCGACGGCCGAAGCCGTCGGAAACGCGCCGGCGCCCCGCCCTTGCAATACGACGCGCCCGACGAAGTCGCCTTCGGCGACGACGGCATTGTAGACGCCCTCGACGGCGGCGATCGGCGTTGCCCGGGGCACCATGCAGGGATGAACGCGCTGCTCCAAGCCTTCCTCGGTCAGACGTGCGATGCCAAGCAGCTTGATGCGGTAGCCGAGCTCTTCGGCGAAGTCGATGTCGAGCCGCGAGACGTGCCGAATCCCCTCGGCATATACCCCGTTGAGGTCGACCGGGCGGCCGAAGCCGACGCTCGCCAGGATTGCCAATTTGTGCGCGGCATCGATACCGTCGATGTCGAAACTCGGATCGGCTTCGGCATAGCCGAGCTTTTGCGCTTCCGCCAGCACTTCGGCGAACTCGTGCGCACTCTCGCGCATCGTCGTCAGGATATAGTTCGAGGTGCCGTTCAGGATGCCGTAGACGCGTTCCAGCCGGTTGCCGGCAAGACCCTCGCGTAGTCCCTTGATGACCGGAATGCCGCCGGCGACGGCAGCCTCGAACGCCAGAATTAGCCCCTTCTTCTCGGCTCGCACCGCGAGCCGCGTCCCCTCATGCGCCATCAACGCTTTATTCGCCGTGACGATGTGCTTGCCGTGATCCAGCGCGGTTTCGAGCACCCGGCGGGCGATGCCTTCGGCGCCGCCGATCAGCTCGACGACCACGTCGATCTCGGGATCGGCAGCCATTGCCGCGGCGTCCTCGTACCAGCGCACCGCCGACAGGTCTGTTCCGCGATCACGACGCCGATCGCGTGCCGACACCGCGGCGACAATTATGCGGCGACCGGCTCTTTGGGTCAGCAAATCGGCTTGCCGGTCCAGCAATTGCAGGACACCGCACCCAACGGTGCCGAGACCGGCGATGGCGATCCTGAATGGTGGTTTCACGACGGCAGCCCGGATGCGGTGGCGACTCGAGTGCAGCCGCGGGCGGCGGCACGCGGCGCGGCTTGTTGTACCGCTCAGGCGTCAATTTTTCGATAGCATTCCCGGCGCGGCGTCGAGAACCCCCACACAGCGAGAGAGTTTCGTGGAACTCCACCGCCGCGGCGGCGGCCGAATCGGTCCGGCCTGCTTCAGCGTTCGAGCAGTACCTCGGCGCGGCTTTCGCCGGAATTCTCGCCCTGCGGCGCCGCTTCGACCTGGATCTTGTCAGAGGGGATCCCCGCCTTGGTCAGAGCGCCGGCGACGGCTTGAGCCCGGTCGAGAGCCGTGCGATAGCTGTTCATCTGCTCGACGGCGCCGCTTCCGGCCCCGGCATAGCCGACGATGCGAACCTTCCCCGGGTTCTGCTGATAGACCGGCAGGACCGTTTCGAGGGTTTGCCGATCCTTGTCGGTCAGGGTGGTCGAATCGGTGCCGAATTTGATTTCGGCGACAGGAGTCCCGATCCGAGCAGGCGATTTTGTGCCGCCCTTTCCGGCGGCCGCCGCCGCTGTCTGGGTCGGTGGCGGGGGCGGCACCTCCGGTGCAGCAGGGGGCGGTTCGTACCCGGCGGAGTTCTTCGCCTGCGGCAAGGGCGTCGGCGCGAGAGCTCCTCCCGCGGTGAGCCCGCCCGTCAAGGGTGTCGGGGTCGTAACTCGCGGCGTAGGCGGCAATTGCGGGGGCGGCGGGGAGGGTTGGATCTGTTCGGGCTCCGGAGTCGCTCGCGCCTGCGGCACTGCCAAACTTGACTCCATCGGCCCGGGCTCAGGGGGCTCTCCCTGCTTCCGCAAGCCTTGCCCGGTTTCGGCGGGCGTCTTGCCGCCGGCGCCGGGGGCAGCCCCAGGCGGCGGCTTGGCAGGCTTTCCACCAGCAGCGCCCACGACACTCGTGGTGCTCGCAAGCCTCGGTTCCCCGGAGGGGCCCGGCGGGGTCTTGGCCGGTTTTTCGCCGGCCGCTCCGCTGCGCGTCGGCGCAGCGGAGGGCATCGCCGCCAGAGCCGACGGACCAGCGGCGGCCGCCGCGACGGGCGCGGACGCTGGTGATGGAGCGGCCGCAACTTGCTCCGGCTGACTGCCGGGCGCTCCCGGCGGAGGCGGCGGTGCGGCCGCCAGCGACGGAAAGCCCGCCCGCAATTGCTCGTCAGTGTGTCGCGCATTTGCCCGGTCGGCGACCAGGCTTTGGGTCAGCTTCTCCCGCTCGGCGGTGGTCAAAGCCCGCACCGGCGGCGGCGGTACGGTTGCGAGATTGGGATAGTCGGACGTCTCCCCGGCGGCCAGGTTTTTTGTGTTTGGCGTCGTATCAGGATCGGGGTCGTTCCGGCTCACACCGGCCAGGTCACGCCAGGTATCCACAGGATTGCACGCCGCAAGCCCAAGCAGCACCGCAAGTATGGCCACGCGACGCGCCGACCGTTTCGTCCTACTCTTGTTGGCGGATCCGGCACATGATTCGCTCATAAGCATGGCAGCATTCCCGACGAATTGACCCCCGGTGCCGCCGCAACGCGTTCGGGATCCGCTGACGAGCGGCACAAACCGAGAGCGCTGATGTATTAGATCCGGGCTGACGCGTCACTACATTTGAGCATGACAACGACCGAGCGCCGCAAGCCGTGAATTTTGGAACATCGGCTTTGCAACGGCGCCAGCCCTGAGGAAACGGCAATGAATGACGCGATCGACGGTAAACCCGGGGCTGAAACTCGGCCTTCCCCAGAGGAACAGCCGGTGCGGACGCCGCTCGGCAGGCGCGGCCGGAAAAAGACGCCGGCTGAGAGAGGTCCGAAGAAAGATGCCGCGCGCGGCAAACCCGGCACTGCGTCTGCGCCGCCCTCCCACCCGGCCTCGCCTCTGCCGGCCGGGGAGGCGAGGGGAGGGGAGGGTGAGGCGCTTCCCGATCCCGCCGAGTTGTCGCGACAGATGGCCGACATCGCCGGAAAGAGCCAACAGCTCGTCTCCGAGTTCCTGAAGCGGCAGAACCGGGAGGAGGGGGTCGGAATGGCCGACTCGCTCGGGATCGGTACGGCCTTTATGGAAATGACGGCACACATGATGGCCGACCCTTCTCGGCTCGTGCAGGCGCAGCTGTCCTTGTGGAACGACTATCTGACGTTGTGGCAGCGCACGACCCAACGGTTTCTCGGCGGCGATACCGAGCCGATGATCGAACCCTCCGCCGGCGACCGGCGGTTCCGCGACACGGCGTGGACCGACAACACGCTCTTCGATTTCATCAAGCAGAGCTACCTTCTGACGGCGCGCTGGCTGCAAGCGACGGTTCGCGAGGTCGAGGGAATCGACGAGCGCACCGCCCGCAAGGTCGATTTCTATACGCGCCAGTTCGTCGATGCGATCGCACCGTCGAATTTTCTGATGACCAATCCTGAAGCCCTGCGGGCGACGATCGAGAGCAAGGGCGAGAATCTGCTCAACGGGCTGAAGAACCTGCTCGACGACCTCGAGCGCGGCAAGGGGCGCCTCGCGATCAAGATGACCGATATGGAGGCGTTCCGTATCGGCGAGAACATCGCGGTCACACCAGGAAAGGTCGTTTTTCAGAACGACCTTCTGCAGCTCCTCCAATACGCGCCGACGACGGAAAAGGTGAAGCGCCGGCCTCTGCTGATCATCCCGCCCTGGATCAACAAATTCTATATCCTCGACCTGCGGCCCAGTAACTCGTTTATCCGCTGGGCGGTAGCGCAGGGCCACACCGTGTTCGTGATCTCCTGGGTTAACCCCGAAGAGCATCTCGCGGGCAAGACGTTCAGTGATTACATGCTGGAAGGACCCCTTGCCGCTCTGGACGCGATCGAACAGGCAACCGGCGAGCGCGACGCTAACGTTATCGGCTACTGCCTCGGCGGAACCCTGCTCGCCAGCACGCTCGCTTATATGGTGGTCAAGCGCGACAACCGGATCAAGAGCGCCACCTATCTGGTGACAATGGTAGACTTTGCCGAAGCCGGTGAGCTTTCGGTGTTCATCGACGAAGAGCAGCTCTCTTCGCTCGAAGAACGCATGAACGAGAAGGGCTATCTCGAAGGGCGCGATATGGCGACGACCTTCAACATGCTGCGCGCCAACGATTTGATCTGGTCGTTCGTCGTCAACAACTACCTGCTCGGCAAATCGCCTTTCCCGTTCGACCTGCTTTACTGGAATGCCGATTCGACACGCATGCCGGCGGCGATGCACAGCTTCTACCTGCGCAACATGTATCAGGAGAACCTGCTGGTCAAACCGGGCGGCATCAGCCTCGACGGCGTGCCGATAGATCTGCGGAAGGTCAAGACGCCGTCGTTTCTCCTGTCGACGCGCGAGGACCACATTGCGCCGTGGCGGTCGACTTACGCAGCGACCGAGCTCTACAAGGGTCCGGTAAATTTCGTGCTGTCCGCCTCCGGCCACATTGCCGGCGTCGTCAATCCTCCCGGCGGCAAATACGGCCACTGGGAGAATGACAAAAACCCGCCGACCCCGGAAGAATGGCTCGCCAACGCCACTGCCCAGCCCGATTCCTGGTGGCCGCTGTGGGAGCGCTGGATTTCACAATACGCCGGCGGCGAAGTGCCAGCGCGGCACCCCGGCGACGGCAAGCTTACTCCGATCGAGGACGCGCCCGGCTCCTATGTCAAGGTGCGTGCCGCGGATTGACCGTCTTCCCTTTCGGGGTGACACTGGCGCATAGCAAGCCTCAACAAAATTCGTTTGCCACCCTCGGATTTAGCACGCGACGATCACTGCAATAGGGTTGTAAAGGGAGGGCGCTATGCTCGCGTGGTTTGGCGAACTGAACGCCAAGGAACGCCGCACGATGGGCGCCTGCTTTGGCGGCTGGGCGCTCGATGCGTTCGACGTGCAGATGTACAGCTTTGTGATCCCCACCGTGATTGCACTGTGGGGGCTGTCGCGCGGTGAAGCCGGGCTCATTGGCACAGTGACATTGCTGATTTCGTCGTTGGGCGGATGGTTCTCCGGCACATTGGCCGACCGTTTTGGTCGGGTGCGCATGCTGCAGATCACGATCCTGTGGTATTCGGTATTCACGTTTCTCTGCGCCTTCGCCCAGAATTTCGAGCAGCTTTTCGTATTGCGGGCACTGCATGGGCTCGGCTTTGGCGGCGAATGGGCTGCCGGGGCAGTGCTGATGGGCGAGGTGATCCGCGACAAGTATCGCGGCCGCGGCGTCGGCATCGTGCAGACCGGCTGGGCCATTGGCTGGGGCGCCTCGGCCCTTGCCTACACCGCGCTCTATGCCTTTCTGCCGGAGGCGATCGCCTGGCGTGTACTGTTCGCGATCGGCTTGTTGCCGGCAGGTTTGGTGTTCTGGATCCGCCGGCACATCGACGAGCCCGAGATCTTCCGCGACGGACGGCGTGATCGCGCGGCGGTCGGTGTCGGCCACCTGTTCGCGGCCTTCCGCGGACCACATCTATGGACCACGGTCAAGGTTACCTTGATGGTCGCCGGCGCCCAGGGCGGCGGATACGCCCTCGGCCTGTGGATGCCGACCTACCTGCGTACCGTGCGCGGGTTGTCTGCTACCACTACCGGGGGCTTTCTTCTCGTCCAGATCCTGGGCGCGCTGCTGGGTTTCCTGTTGGGCTCCTATCTGAGCGACGCCATCGGCCGTAAATGGACCTTTATGTGGTCGGCCGTCGGCTCCTTCATAATGATCCTCATCTACATGTTCGTGCCGATGGACAACACGGCGCTGCTGTTCGTCGGTGTCCCGCTCTTCACGATCTTTTTGATGAAATTCCCGCCGATGGGTCCGTTCATGACCGAACTCTATCCGACTGCAGTGCGGGGCACGGCCCAGGGCTTCTGCTATAACGGAGGCCGGGCGCTGGGCTCGTTTCTTCCCGCTTTGGTTGGGTTTGCCAGTCAGAGCCTCCCGCTCGGCGCCACGATCGCCCTCTTCAGCGCCTTTGCCTCCGCCATCATGATCGTGACGCTGCTGCTGTTGCCCGAAACTCGCGGCCGCAGCCTCGCGAGCCTGGAACCGGCACCAGCACCAGCACTGACATCCGACCGTGCCGCACTTGCGGGAGGAGAGCCGGCTGAGGATTGACCGTAGCGTGATGGCGGAAAAGCGTGGCGCCTTCCGCCATCACGTGCCTTTGAGCGGGGGCGGGGGAAGGCGGCGGAATGGCTTTTGCTTTTCCGCGCTACACCGCTGAATCGTCGGAGCCGCTATCGTCAGCGTTCGCCGATCAGTTGTGCCCGGCGTCAAGATCCAGCATCAGCCTCAAATTCTGCACCGCCGCGCCCGACGCTCCTTTGCCGAGATTGTCGAGATGGGCGACGAGCACGGCGTGGCGGAGCGACTCGTTGGCGCAGACGTAGAGATCGAGCCGGTTGGTCCCATTAAGCGCCTCCGGTTCGAGCTTGTCCGTCTTGCTGCCGACCCCAACGGTTACGTATTCCGAACCCTCGTAAAAGGCGCGCAGAGCCTCTCGTAAATCGGCGCCATTGGGCCTCCGGGGCAGGTCGTCGAGGTAGAGCGGTACGGAAACGAGCATGCCTTGCCGGAAATGCCCGACCGAGGGCATGAAGATCGGCCGCCGCGACAGGCCGGCGAAGAACTCGATCTCCGGCACATGCTTGTGCTCGAGACCGAGCGCATAAAGCTCGAAGGCCGGCCCACCTGCGCGATCATGCGCCTCGATCATCGATCGGCCGCCGCCGGAATAGCCGCTGACCGCGCTTATCGTGATCGGGTAGTCAGGCGGGACGAGCCCCGCTTGGACGAGCGGGCGCAATAGACCGATAGCGCCGGTCGGGTAGCAGCCGGGATTGGTGACTTTGCGCGACATCGCGATCTTGTCGGGCTGATCGGGCGCCATTTCTGGAAAGCCATAAGTCCATTCGGCATCGACCCGGTGCGCGGTGCTGGCGT
>Ga0210408_10006087_pt1 | contig 10467 bp, 12 predicted proteins | sample IncBWH4MmetaG_FD_155471 | JGI IMG/M metagenome (GOLD analysis project Ga0210408, IMG submission 155471) | Forest soil microbial communities from Barre Woods Harvard Forest LTER site, Petersham, Massachusetts, United States - Inc-BW-H-4-M | ecosystem: Environmental > Terrestrial > Soil >...
GGCGCTGGCACGACGAAGATCTCGAACAGATCAAGCGGGTACCAGGATCGGCGTTCGAGGCGGTCCAGAGCGGAGCGATCAAACGCGCCGGCTGATGCCGGTGCGCTGATGCGGTGGCCGTGGCGTCCGCCTATGCGTGACCCGTGGGCTCGACCGGCGACTGCGCCGGTGGAGCCTGAGGCGCGGCGGGCGGAGCCTGCGCCGCGGCAGGCGGAGCAGGCGTCGCCTCCGGCTGCTGAACGGCCTGGGTCAGCGTGGGCTGCTTGGACTCGCCGGTGATCGAGTCCTTGAACTCGCGCATGCCGCTTCCAAGCGAGCGGCCGATCTCGGGCAGTCGCCTGGCGCCGAACACGAGCAACAGAATCACGACCAGGAAGGCTATGTGCAGTGGATTGTCAAGTCCCATCGAACTCCCAGTCTACGCCATCCGCGCCTGGGCCCTCACGCCTTCTCGCGGCGGTGCGAATTGGCAGCAGCCGACGCGGGGGCGGCGCCGTCGCCGGAGGCCAGCGCCCTGCGCACGAACTGCCCGGCGATAATCAACAACAGGCCGGCGAACGCATCGCGCAGCACGGTGCCAGAGAGCGCGTTCGCCAAGACGACCCCGCCGGCGGCCCCCGCAAGCGAGAGCAGCCCGAGCAGCAGCGCGTCGCCGCGCCGGACGTTGCCGTATCGATCCTGCACATACGTACCCACGATCGCCACCGGGATGATCGCCAGCAGCGAGGTCGCCTCGGCCTGGTGCTGGTCGAGGCCGAGGAAGATCACCAATCCCGGCACGAACAGCACGCCGCCGCCGACCCCCAACAGGCCGGCGATGATGCCGCCGGCGAGCCCGATCGCGACCGCGCCGGTCATCGCAGGATCAGCTCTACGGCGCTCAGGACCAGCACGCCGGCGAACAGCAGCGAAACGGTCCGCGCCGGAATCCGCTGCGCCAGCCACGTGCCGATCAGCACGCCCCCGACGGCGGGCACGCCGATCAGCAGCGCGTCGAGCACGTGGACGTTGCCGTAGAGACCCTGCGTGAGCGCGGCGAAGCCGGCGATGAAGATGATCGCTGCAAGCGAGGTTGCGGTCGCCGCATGCTCCCCGTAGCCGAGCCAGAGGACCAGCAGGGGCACGATTACACTCCCGCCTCCGACCCCGAACAGCCCGCTGAAGAGACCCGCGAGGGTGCCGATCGCCGCCAGTCGCAACGAGCGGTGAAGCGATGCTTCAGGCACCACCTGCACGAGGGGACGGGTTGGTCACGATGCGCGCCATACTAGACATCGTGTCCCCCGCTGCAACGCTCGTGGAGGCGCTCGAGCCGATCCGCTCAGACCCCGCGCACGCCGCTGTGCTGCTCGATATCGACGGCACGCTCGCTCCGATCGTCCGCCACGCCGCCGACGCCCACGTGCCCGAGGCGACGCGCTCACTGTTGATTGAGATATCGAAGCGATATCGCATCGTCGGCTGCGTCAGCGGCCGTCGCGCGACGACGGCCCGCCAGATCGTTGCCATCGGCACGATCGCGTATGTCGGTAACCATGGCGGCGAACTCCTGCGCCCACGGGCGACCACTCCCGAGGTGGACCCGGAGCTGGCTGCGTGGACCGCGCGCGTGCGGGAGTTCGCAGACCGGGCCTACAGCAGCCAACTCCAGAAGATTCGCGTGCGCAGCGAGGACAAGGATTCGATCGCTGCCTTCCACTGGCGCGGAGCTCCCGACGAGGAGGCGGCGGCTGCGGCCGTGCGGGACGTGGCCGAGCTCGCTCAGCGGGAAGGCTTCGTCGTCCATTGGGGCAGGAAGGTCCTCGAGGTGCGTCCTCCGGTCGCGCTCGACAAGGGCCTGGGCGTCGCGGCGCTGCTTCGTGGTGCTCCCGTGACGGCGGCGATGTATGCAGGCGACGACACGACCGACCTCGACGCATTCCGCGGCCTGCGCGAGCTCGTGCAGTCAGGCGAGCTCGAGAGCGCTGTCTGCGTGGCGGTCAGCTCCGATGAAGCGCCTCCGGAGCTGGCGCGGGAGGCCGACCTGACCGTCGATGGCACAGGAGCCGTGCGGGGGCTGCTCGAGGCGTTGCTGTAGGCGCTGCGCATCGTGCGTTTCGTCGACTTTCTCAGGACCACCGTTCTACTGACCGCCGCCGCGGCGACAGCGCTCGCGACGGTCACGGTGCTCGCGGCCGGAACGCGGGGGAGCGATGCGCTCGTCCCGATTGCCGTGGGCTGGTGGATCATCGCGACGCTGATCGGCCTGCGTCTCGGCAAACAAGCCCAGACGAACCCTCCGATCGCCCGCCTGCTCGCACGCGCAAAGGCGAGCACGACCCTGCCGGAGCACCATCCGAGCGCGATCCTGCTGAACAGGCTCTGGGCGCTGCTCCTGTTCACGCTGCTCTCCGGGGGACTCGCGTTCCTAGCTCCCCAGATACCCGGGATCGCGGCCGGCTTCGCGATTATCTTTGCGCTCGCCTGGCGCCGCCAGGACGCCGCCGTCGCGGCGATCGAGGAGCGAGACGGAGCCTCCTTCTGGGTGCGTCGCACCTCGCCCGTGCGACCGATCGCGCTCGTGCGCACCCCCGGCTTCAAGGCGCTGCGGCCGGAGCGCGTCAATGGCGCCGTCACCTGAGATGGCAAGGGCGCTTGCCGTCGACGTGATGATCGTCTCGCTCGGCTCCACCGCGGGACTGCGACGGGCCGACGAGGAGCTGAAGGAGTCACTCGTGAGAGGGGGCGCCAGCGTTGCGGTCGCAGAGGCGCCGCCGCCGCGCCAGCTCCGCACGATGATGCTCACCGATCTCGCATGGTCGCGAGCGGCACGCACCGCAGCCCGGCAAATGCTCACTCGGCTCGATGAGCATCCCCCGAGGGCGGTCGTGTACTCGAGCACGACGGCGGCGCTGCTCTGGCCGCGGCCGGGCGCGATCCGCTTCGACTCGCCTTCGACGGCCAACCGTCCCGGGCGCAATGGGCTCTGGCAGCGCCCGCTCGAGCGCCGCCGGCTGCGCGAGGCGCCGTTGCTGCTTCCCTGGAGCGAGGGCGCCCTGGGCGAGCTGCCGGCGGACGGGTGGGCGCACGGGCGTGCGCTCGTGCTGCCCGTCCCCGTCGCGCCCTCGGGTCCGTCGGAGTCGGTAAAGGACCTCGCTGCGATCACCTACGCGGCCAACCCCGCCAAGAAGGGTCTCGACCGGGTGCTGTCGGCGTGGAGGCGGGTCCGTGCCGAACGTCCGCCGGACACGGCCGGGGAGCTGGTCGTGGCGGGAGCCTCCTCGCAAGAGCTCGCCGATGCGGGACACGACATCGCCGCGGAGGAAGGTGTGCGGGTTCTCGGAGCGCTGTCCCCGCATGAGTACCGGGCAATGCTGCGCCGCGCGCGCCTATTCGTGTGCGCGCCGCGCCGCGAGGACTACGGGCTAGCGCAGCTCGAGGCTCTCGCGGATGGCTGCCTGCTCGTCACCACGCCCGCTCCGGGGCCCTACGCCGCGCTGCCGATCGCCCGCGCGCTGGACCCCCGCCTCGTCGATCAGGACCTGGCGGCCGCGTTGCGCACGGCGCTCGACGATCCCCCAGCGGGATATGCGGTGCGTGCACGCGAAGCGCTCGCTCCGTTCGGCCGCGGAGCCGTCGATCGGCTGGTTGCCGAGCGGCTACTTCCGCTGCTGCTTGCGTAGCTTCGTGAACTCGCTCCATGGCCGCGTGTTGGCGACCTGCTCCTTCGTCAGCCAGGCGCGCCGCGCCGTGGCGACGCCCCAGCGCATGTTCGCGAGCGTCGCAATCCGGTGCGCGTCGGAGTCGATCAGGATCGTCGCCCCTGCCGTGGCCGCCGCTCGCGCCTGCACATCGGACAGGTCTCTGCGATCCGGGTTCGCATTGATCTCGAGCATCGTCCCCGTTCGCGCCGCCGCCGCATATACGGCGTAGAGGTCGATCGCGTACGGCTCGCGGCGCTGGATCAGCCGGCCCGTCGGGTGACCGATCGCGTCCACGAGCGGGTGCTCGATCGCGGTGATCATGCGCTCGGTCATCGCCTGCTCGCTCATGCGAAAGGACGTGTGCATGCTGGCGATGATCCAATCGAGCTGCCTCAGCAGCTCGTCGTCGTAGTCCAGCGAGCCGTCGGGAAGGATGTTCACCTCGCTGCCCGCCAGCAACTCGATCCCCTCGATCGACTCGTTGGCCTGGTGCACGAGCTCGATCTGACGCCCGAGCTCGCCGGGCGATACGTCGTTGCCGAAGCCGTGCGAAGCGGAGTGGTCGGTGATCGCGAGGTACTCGTAGCCGCGGTCGCGCGCGGCGCGGGCCATCTCGCCGATCGTGTTATGGCCGTCCGATGCAATGGTGTGGCTATGAAGGTCGCCGCGGATGTCCTCGAGCGTGATCAGCTCGGGGAGCGTCCCCGTTGCGGCGGCGTCGAGCTCGCCGCGGTTCTCGCGCAGCTCGGGCTCGATGTAGGCGAGCCCCACCAGCTCATAGGCCTCCTCCTCGGTCGCACAGGTGCGGGTCTTTCCCGTGGCGTCGTCGAGGATCCCGTACTCGGAGACGTGCAGACCACGCCGCACGGCCGCCTCGCGCAACGCGGCGTTGTGCTCGCCGGAGCCGGTGAAGTGCTGCAGCAGGTTTCCGAGCTGCGCCGGCTTGGCGATCCTCAGGTCGACCGGCACTCCCGAGTGGGTACGCCCCCTTGCCCCTGCCGTTCCGGCCGAGCCGACGCTCTCGATCTCCTCGAGCTCGGCAAGGCTCTTCGCCAGAGCCGCGGGGCGTGTCGTCACGGCGACCAGGTCGAGGTCCTTGACGCTATCCGCCCGTCTGCGGACCGAACCCGCGAGCTGGACGCGGGTCCCCTTCGGTCCGCGGCGTTCCAAGCCCTCGACGAGCGCTTCGCCCAGCTCGAGCGCCCGCGGCAGCAGCATGCGCGGCGCGGGTCGTGCCGGTCCCTCGGGCGTCTCATCGAGCGCCGCCAGCACCCGCTCCTCGAGCTTCGGGCCGAGTCCCCGCACGGTGCGTAGTCGCTCCTGCTCGGCGGCCTCGCGCAGCGCCCGTGGCGAGTCGACGCCAAGCTCGGTGTAGAGCAAACGCGCGCGCTTGGGCCCGAGCCCGGGGAGCCTCGTGATGGCGATCAGTCCGGCGGGGAACTTTGCGCGCAGCTTCTCCGCCGCGGGAATGCTGCCGTCCTCGACCAGCGCGCGGATCTTCTCCTGCAGCGTCGCACCGATGCCGGGCAGCTCGGCGGCGCGGCCCTCGCGCGCCAGCTCCGCTACTGAGACGGGGGCGTCGCGGACGCTCTTTGCCGCGCCACGGTAGGCGAGAACGCGATGGACGATCGCCCCGTCGAGCTCGTAGAGATCGCCGAGTTCCTCTAGCGCATCGGCGATCGTCGTGTTCGACAGCTCGGTTCGGGGCACCGCACCAGGGTAGGGCCAGAAGCGCATTCGCCGCCCGGATCTCCGGCCGGCGGAGATCGCCGGCACGCTCTAGGGTACGCCGACCCATGTCCGGCGAGCCGTGGCTGATACTGCCGACCTACAACGAGGCTGAGAACATCAACGCGATCGTCTTCGCGTCGGCCGAGGTGCTCGCCGGGGCCGCGCCCGAGGGCTTTCGCGTGCTGGTCGTCGACGACGGCTCGCCGGACGGCACGGGATCGATCGCCGATGGGATGGCCGTCGAGCACGACTGGCTCGCGGTGCTGCATCGCACGGAGAAGAACGGCATCGGACCGGCATACCTCGCCGGCTTCCGCTACGCCCTCGACCGCGGCGCGGGCTATCTGATGGAGATGGACTCCGACTTCTCGCACGATCCCGCCGACCTCGCACGCCTGTTGACGGCGGCGAGGGACGGGGCCGACCTGGCGCTTGGCTCGCGCTACGTGCCTGGCGGGGGTGTCAGCGACTGGGGCCTCTTGCGGCGCTTTGTCAGCGAGGGGGGCTCCACGTACGCGCGGTGGGTACTTGGCCTGCAGGTGCGAGACCTGACGGGTGGCTTCAAGTGCTTTCGGCGCGAGGTGCTCGAGGCGATCCACTTCGACAGCGTCCGCTCGCGGGGCTACGCCTTCCAGGTCGAGCTCACCTATCGCGCCGTGCGCGCGGGCTTCCGCGTCGTTGAGGTTCCGATTGTCTTCCGCGACCGCCAGCACGGCCAGAGCAAGATGTCCTGGCGGATCGCCGCCGAGGCCATGTGGCTCGTACCCCGCCTGCGCTTCAGGCAGAGCGACTAGTTACGCAGGGCGATGCGGCGAGGCGTGGCGCAGGGCTCTGCGCGCGGTGGCACGTGAACTTACCGCCCGAGCGCGCTAGTGTTTGCGATGACATAAGGGGTATCTCCTTGTGTCCACGCCCCCCGGACGCGCGCCGCGTCGCGGGGGGCAATTGATTTGTTACTCACACCTTTAGCACCAATACAGGCCCACAGGGATTACGGTGAAAAGTCTTTGCGCTCCCGCCGGCTAGGTCAGAAACTGGCGGGCTGTTCGCCTTTTCACCTTTTCGAGTCGAGCCCAACGGACGGTTGACGTCCTCGTCCGGGCTAGCCCGAGGAGCTGTTCTTCGGCAAGGTGTGCACCGATCACTCCGGTCCATTATGGTCACTACGGTTCTCCCGTGGCTCCGGTCACTTCGGTCAGTACGGTTTCTCCAGTGGCTCCGGCCAATCCTGTCACTCCGCTCACCACGGTTTGTCCGGTGGCTCCGACCATTCCGGTCTCTTCGGTCAGTACGGTTTCTCCGGTGGCTCCGGCCAATCCTGTCACTCCGGTCACTACGATTTGTCCCGTGGCTCCGGTCACTAGATCGGATCTGTTGGCTTCGCCGGATTGATTGTCGGATTCTGTCGAGATGATGAGGGCCACGACGAACGCCGCGGTGAGAATCAGCGCAACGATTATCATCGCTGCCGTCCGAATGCCGGAATTGGAGTTGTTCGCCATCCGTAGCTGGAGCCTAGCCGGGAAGCAGGTCCCTGCGCAAGTGAGACAAGTCGTCGCATGGACGGTAGTAGCGAAACGCCAGAAGCTCCTATGCTGCCTTGCTGTTACTACAACGCGCTCGACCTTGCCGGACACGATGGTGAGCCCGGGCACACCGACGGCGGTGAGCTCGTGATGACCCTCCAGGGATATCCCGCCGAGGCTGGTGCTCGGGCCCGTGTGCTGGCAGCGTGGGATGCCGTTCCGATCGGTTTGGGAGCAATTCTGGAGCAGGTCGCCTGACGGGCCTGGTGAATGTTGACGTTGCACCCTTATTGCGTCTGCACTTCAGCTAGGCGAGGCGCGGGCCGATGCTCGTCACGTGGACGTCTCCGCCTATGCCTTCGCCCACGGAGTGCGCCATACCCGCGCGACGCTGCGTGCCTGGCAGCAGAGCCCGGGAGCCGTCATGGGCCGTTGGCTCGCGGGTTCGGCGGTCGCCGCCGCCGGCCTGCTCGTGGCGGTCCTGGTCATCGCCTCACTCGAGGGTGGCTACGAGCAGGTCATCACGCTGCGGCCCCCGTTTGCGGTCGGCGACCTCGGCAACGTGCTCTCGGTGCTGCGCAACAACATGCTCGTGCTCGCCCTCCACGCGATGGCCTGCGTGGCCGGGTTCATCGCGGGCAGCTCGCTTCCCCTGCAGGCCGCCCACCGGCAGGGAGTCTCGCGCTGGGTGCACGAGCACGGAGGCCGCATCGCCATCGCGTTCGTGGTCGGGGCGACGACCTTCTCCCTGAGCGCGCAGGCATACCTGCTCGGGCACACCCTCGCGGGCGTGGCGCACTTCCTGCGCGTCTCGCCCGGCCTGCTGCTGGTGGCGGTGCTTCCGCACGCGATCCCGGAGCTGGTCGCCCTGTTCCTTCCCTTGGCAGCGTGGATCATCGCGAGCAGAAGGGGAGAGTGGGAGCAGCTCCTTGCGGCGACCTTCGTGACCGTTGCGCTGGCCGTGCCCGTGCTCGTCACGGCAGCCTTCATCGAGGTCTACGTGTCCCCGCATGTGTTCGTCGCGCTGACCCACATCCACCCGCCGATCATTCGCAGCTCCGAAGGCTGGATCGTCAGCGTGCACTGATCGGCGCCGCCGCCAGGAGATCGTCGGTCTACCCTGCTCGGGTGGACCTCGGCGAGCATCGCCAGGGCCATCTACCCACCGCCCGGCCGCAAACCAGACTGACGCCGGGGGACCGCCCTTCATTTTGTATAGTGAACGAAAAGCGACCAAGGAGAAGCAATGGCAGGCACACCGACCCAAGTCACCGACATCAACTTCGACGCCGAGGTCATCGAAGCTGAGGGCGCCGTGCTCGTCGACTTCTGGGCGCCCTGGTGCGGACCATGCCGTGTCGTGGCCCCGGTCCTCGAGGAGATCGCCGCCGAGCGCGACGACCTGCGCATCGTCAAGCTCGATATTGACGAGAACCCGCAAACCGCAGCTCGCTTCCAGGTTCTGTCGATCCCGACGATGATCCTGTTCAAGGGCGGCGAGCCGGTCAAGACCGTGATCGGCGCCTACCCCAAGAGGAAGCTCGAGCAGGAGTTGGAGCCCTCGCTTGGGGTCGCGCCTGACGCGGTCGCGCCTGAGGCCGTCGCGCCTGAGGTAGTCGCGCCTGAGGCGGTCGCGCCTGAGGCAGATGCCCCTGAGGCAGCGCACGAGCCAGCTGCCTGAGGACGCACTATTTAGAGTTGGGCTCGCCTTAGCGTGATGTTCAACGGCAGGTCGTCGAGTTCGGTCTGCTCTGTGTATTCGTTCGCGGCGGCCCGTACGGCGTGGGCGCCCAGCCCAAACACAACGGCGAGAGTCTCGCCGGCGATGTAGTCCCGGTGTTCGGCGGCGGCGTCGAGGAGCGAGGCATCGCCGTCGAGTGCGAGCTCGATGCGGTCCTCCACCTGCAGCCCCGCGGTCTTGCGGGCGTTCTGGATCGCGTGGACCATCTCGCGGGCACGACCCTCGCGACGGAGGTCGTCGTCGATCGCGAGATCGAGCGCCACGGCGTGTGCGCCCTCCCGCTCGACGCTGTAGCCGTCAGGGGGGCGCATCGTGAGGATCACGTCCTCGGCTGTGAGCGTGTGCTCGCGACCGGCTACGGCAATGCCGAGCGCGCCCCCGTTCCGCACTGTCGCGACGACGCGCTCGGGGTCGAGTGCGGAGACCGCCTGCGCCGCCAGCGGCATCTCCTTTCCGAACACGGGTCCCAGCGTGCGGTAGTTGGGCTTCACCTCGTAGCCGCCGAGCTCCTCCGCCGCTGCGACGAAGCGCACGTCCCTCACGTTCAGCTCCTCGCGCCCGATGTCGGCAAGCCGTTCGATTCCCTCCCGCTCGCGCCCGTCCGCGACCACGACCGCCTCACCGAGGGGCTGGCGCACCTTGATCTTGGCGTGACCGCGCGCGCCGAGTCCTAGGCGGACCGTCTCACGCGCGAGCTCCATCGCCCGCTCGAGCTCCTCGTCCCGCGGCGCCAGCTCCGCGCCATGCGGGAACTCACACAGGTGCACGCTCGCGAGCGTCCCGTCGAGGTTGTCATAGATCTCGTCGGCGATAAACGGGCAGAAGGGCGCCAGCAGCTTCACCACCGTCAGAAGGCAGTTGCGCAGCGTTTCGAAGGCAGACGGATCGCCGTCCCAGAAGCGGCGTCGCGAGCGGCGCACGTACCAGTTCGAGAGCTCGTCCATCAACTCCGCGATCGCCCGCCCGGCGCTCGTCGCGTCGTAGGCGTCGAGACGCTCGGCGACGAGTTCCGCCGTGGCGGCGGTCCGTGACAGCGCCCAGCGGTCGAGATCGGTCGCATCCGATGCCGGCGACGGACCGCCGGCTGCCCGGCCCAGCTGCTGTGCCGAGGCGTTCGCGTAGAGGACGTAGAAGTAGTAGGTCGACCACAGCTGCTTGAGGAATAGCCGCACGCCCTCCCCGATCGCCTCTGCCGAGAAGCGATAGCCGTCCCACGGCTGTTTGGAGGTGAAGAAGTACCAGCGCAGGGCATCCGCTCCGTACGCGTCGAGGACCGGCCACGGCTCGACTGTGTTGCCCTTGGACTTCGACATCTTCTGGCCTTCCTCGTCGAGGATCAGCCCCAGGCAGACGACGTTCCTGTAGGGCGCCTGCCAGGACAGAAGCGTCGCGATTGCCAGCAGCGAGTAGAACCAGCCGCGTGTCTGGTCCTGTGCCTCGCAGATGAAGTCCGCCGGGTAGCGCTGCTCGAAGGTGTCGCGGTTCTCGAACGGGAAGTGGTGCTGGGCGAAAGGCATCGCGCCGGAGTCGAACCAAACGTCGATCACCTCGGGAACGCGCCTGGCCGTGGCACCGCACGGCTCCGCGCCCTCCGAGTCGGAGTGCGGACACGGGAACGTCAGGCCGTCGACGAACGGACGGTGGTGGTCCTCCAAGCTCTGCCCAGAGCGCCCCGCGAGCTCCTCGAAGGAGCCGACCACGTGCACGTGTCCATGCTCGCAGCGCCAGACCGGCAACGGCGTGCCCCAATAGCGCTCGCGGGAGAGTGCCCAATCGACGTTGTTCT
>Ga0210408_10006096_pt1 | contig 10459 bp, 8 predicted proteins | sample IncBWH4MmetaG_FD_155471 | JGI IMG/M metagenome (GOLD analysis project Ga0210408, IMG submission 155471) | Forest soil microbial communities from Barre Woods Harvard Forest LTER site, Petersham, Massachusetts, United States - Inc-BW-H-4-M | ecosystem: Environmental > Terrestrial > Soil >...
AGTCGCAACGTCAACAGCCGCAATCGGGCGAGACCCCCTGAAGAATCTACAGTGACGTGAAGCGATTGGCGTACCTGCAGCGGCGCGTGAAGAGGGGTTTTCCGAACAGGGGGCGGTCCTTCGCCGGCATCTCGCTCCTCACCTCGATAACGCTAGTACCTCGGTTCCATTGGCAGGCGCTGAAACGAAGCGAAGAATGAGGGCATGGCAAGAGGCGGGTCCGAGTCCCACGCGGATACGCTAGCCGTCGAAAGACCAGCGGCAGAGGCCTCTTCCACGCCGCCAGATCTAAGCGACACCGAACCGAAACACCGCCGTGGCGTTCCCATCAAGAGGAACCAGAGATTACGTCTCGAGCTGCCCGTGTTTGTTTATAGCCGCTCGACAGATCAGGAACCCTTGTACGAGATGGCACGCTCTGTGGTTGTCTACGCCCGTGGAGGTGTCCTGGTTCTAGGCGCGACTGTGAAGTTGGGACAGGAGTTGCTCTTAGTTAATCCCCGGAGTGAGGTGCAGGCAGCGTGTCGCATCGCCGGGTTTGAGCCATGTCCGCCTATGGTGAGACTGGAGTTCACTCAACCCGTCCCTGGGTTTTGGGGTGTTGCGTTTCCTCCTGACGACGGGCATCCCGCCGAACGCAAGCTGCCTCGGGTGCCCCGCCGTTTTCGTCGAGTTGAATGTTCCCTGCCCATACAGGTACGCCAAGCTGCGGAGTCCGCGAGTGAGGTTAGGGATGTATGCATCACGCAGAATATTTCGCGTGACGGCCTTTATTTCAAGAGTAGCCTCCTCAGCTACCGCGAGGACATGCGTCTGACGATCACCTTCCTACGCGATTCAGATTTTTTTGCTACCAGTGCCAGCTACGTGGGGCAGATCGTACGTGTGGATAAGATCGAAGATGGCCGCGTAGGGGTCGCAGTCAGATTGGTAAGCAAAGCACTCTAGCGAAACGCCGCCGCAAGGGCATTTCCGCCAGCCGAAACCCTGCGCGCGCAGGTTGGCAATCTTAGAAGCATCCAGGATGACTCGGACGTCCCAGCTTCTTACCCTTCGCCTTGGCGTTCCGCAGGCCCGCCTGAAATCAACGGGGAAATCAAAGCACGTGGTTGGTCTAAGCCCTTAGACTGCCAGATTCGGATATCTGAAGATGTAGGAGCACGCGATGGTCACGCAACCATCGTTCCTGACATCAAATACATGGCGGCGAACGATCCTGAATCTATATGCGTGCTCGTCTCATCTTTTTCCTATGTGCGCTTGTGCTCTCGTTGATTCTATTCGCGTGGCATTTTCAAGGCGTAAAGTCAGCCACGAGGTCCCCGGCTTCTGCCAGCTCCCCGGATTCGCCCGGCATAGCGGCTGTGCCAATGGGCACCTCTCCGAACTCTGATCTGACCAACGTTTACGCGCACAATCTTATGCTTCGAAAGGGCGAGGCGGGGTTTCGTATCTATGTTCGCTGGCTGCGCGGAGAGATCATTCGTGTCAATCGCAGCATCAATCCCTCATTCGACGAACCGGACTCGTTCGTCCTCGACGTAAAAACTGGCGTTATTCACACCAACGTCGGAGATCTGACCAACTTTCTGAATCAAGGGCTTACGAACTCTCCGCTAAAGAACGTTACTCTCTCCGGCGACGGCGATCAGATTAAACTCCACGGAACTCTCCACAAAATTGTTCCGCTTCCTATCGAGTTGGTCGGGACGATTGCGGTTGCTCCCGCCAACCGTATCCAGTTGCACGTCACTCAACTCAGCGTCCTGAAAATGCCGGTCAAGGCTCTGCTCGGTGAGTTTCATCTCAGCCTCTCGAGCCTCTTCAGTCCCGGGAACATTTCCGGGATCGAGGTCTCCGGCAACGACATCTTCTTCGACCCAGTGAAATTGCTGCCTCCACCTCACATCCGTGGAGAGCTTACGGGCGTGCGCATCGTCAACCCGGACGTTGAGGAAATATACGGAAATGCGCAGGAGGACGTGACGCGTGTCGCGCAATGGCGCAATTTCCTGCAGCTTCGGGGCGGTACGATTGATTTCGGAAAGCTGACCATGCACCACGTCGATCTGATCATGGTCGATCTGTCGAATGACGCCTGGTTTGATCTTGATTTGACTCACTATCAAGAACAGTTGGTGAACGGCTATACGCGCATGACTCCCGAAGCCGGGCTGCAGATTTTTATGCCTGACCTGGACACGATCCCGAAAACCAAGCAGAACCAGAACATCAGCATGGAGTGGCTCAAGAATCGCAATGTTGCTCCTCCGGCTGATATCACCTCAAGATGAGCGGTAGGACTAGTCCGAAATAGCGTTTCCACATCCTCGTTTTACTACGAGCACTTTGTGTCTATCGCCACGGCGCAAGCGTATGCAGGTTGTGCCGTGGCGAATCGGGTGTCGTTTGATCTATTTCGTTGTGATCGATACCCTCCCCAGGTTTGTCGTCCCATTGCTGGCTTGAGCCTGCACCATAAACGTTGCGGTAGCTGGAGTACTTCCGCCGCCGCTTCCACTTCCACCGCCGCTTCCAGTTCCGCCGCCAGTTCCGGAGCCGCCGCCGCTTCCTGTGCCGCTGCTAGTGCCTGTCGCCCCGTTTGACGGAGCCCCGGCGCCGCCGCCACATGAGATCAATCCGGTTGCCAGCACCAGAGTTAGAGCCATCACCGCAAATCCGCGCAGCAGAATAGGGGCGTTAAGTCCTTCGCGGCGTCCGCCGAAGACCAACGCCATTGCCAAAAGACATAGAGCTGTCCCCGTGGCGCTCCACAAGACAAGGCTTTTTTGTCCGGGCAAGCCGCGCACAGACGGCGGATGGCTCAGCAGGGAGCCGGTCGGTGCAGAAACGACTGTTACGGTCAAAACGGACGAAGTACTCGAGGGACTAACTGAAGGAGGATTGAAGCCGCATTGAATCCATGCGGGCTGTCCACCGCACGTGAGGTTCACGCTTCCTGAGAACGCCTGGGAAGTGATATTGACAGTAAAGGTTTGGGAAGCGCCCACGGCCACCGTCGCCGAACTCGGCGTAACTGAGCCTGCCGGACCTTGGTTATCAAAAAGCACCATCACCCGGTGCGTGGTTCCTCCATAGGTCCCATTGATCGCGAACGGATATGGGTTACTCGAAGTTGATGTTAAATCCGATGGTAAATCCGGCGGTATCAACATGTTGACTGTTGCCGCCGTCCCGCCCGGAATGAGCGATCCGGAAGCCGTACACGAAAAATCCGATCGAATTACCGTTCTCCCCTGCGTCCCCATGACTTCCGGAAAATCATTACAACCCAGGGTGATTGCGCTATTAAAGCCGCCGGTGGCTGCCGCCGTCACGTTGTAAGTGATTGTCTGACCGGAAAAGGTGTTCGGCGTTGGTGAAGTGACGCTGATACTGAAATCGGGACTGGGCGGAGGAGGCGCAAAGCTCGCGATGGAAAAGTCAATTTTCGCGTTTGTGCCTGGAGCGGTTGGATCATTCTCTACCCAGGCGATGCCACCATTGGAACTTGCATCGAGGCCCATTTGCACGGTTCCGCAGGTGGTGGTGTTTGGCGTATTAGGAGGAGCAAAGCCGGACGGGGTCTTCGGAATGCACAGCACAGAAGGAGTCGTCGATACTTCTCTTATCGTTGGAAACGTTGCGCCTCGATCGGTCGAGCGGGCAAAGAACAAACGAAACGTGTTGCTGCTGCCCGCGGTAATCTGCTGGTCGGCCTGCTCCCACACGACATTAACGTTGCCGCTGGGATCGACGGCAATCTGCGGGTAGGCCGGCGATATCGCCCCGGGGGCGCTGATGACCGTGGCTTCGGGGAAAAAATTAAGGCCGTTATCGTCGGAGCGGCTGAAGTATATGCCCTCCGTGCTGGAGGCGGCTTTTACCCCTGAGGCCCAAGTAACGTAAATCCTTGCGTTATTATCCACGGTGACGCTTGGAGAACTGACTCCCTCGTCGCCCACGAGGCCCATTGGAAACGGAAACTTTGGCGGCCCATTTGTTTGAGGGGCCGTGCTCGTAAGAAGATCCTCTAGCGGCGCGTCATCCGCCCAAAGCAGGTGCAGATTATTGTTCGAATCGAAAAAGAGTTGAAGGCTGTCGTAAGAGCAGCCGAAATAACCATTAGGGTAGCTTGTGTCTGTCCACTCGTTTGAAAGATTTCGAGTAGCGGCATTGGAAGGTATTGCACCGCTGAGAGTCTCATTAATGTAGTAATGCCCGCCGGACGTGTTGGTATAGACCGTGGTTCCACTAGAGTCCGTGGTCGGTGTGGGATTGGTGCAGTAGTTTCCCGCTTGGTTTTGATTTGGATCCTGCGCCAGACGGTCCGTCCAGGCCACGAAGATATTCCCGTTTTTATCTACGGCGATCCTCGGACCGCCGGAGTCTTGCGCCGCTTTCGCAAGAGGTATCGGTGTACCAAAGCTTATACCGTTCGTTGATGTGCTGATCCAGGTGCCATCGTTGCCCCACACCACATCAACCCCAGTGCCGACGAAAGCCAGCCGCGGCGCACTCACCAGCTTTACGGAAGTGGAGACTGGCGTCAGAATTTGGGGAAGAAAGGTCGCTCCCCCATCTGTCGAGCGGCTCACGAACACATCGTAGATCGGATTGGTCGGAGTGGACCCCGTACTCGGCTTGGCCCAGGCGATCTCGATAATGTTTCCCGTTGAGTCAACAACCATCTGAGGCTGAAAGGTCGCACCGAGGCTCCCCGGTACTATGCCACCCGTCAGGAACGTTTGACCATCAGTAGAGCTGGCAACGGTAATGCCGACAGCACTGTCTATCCAGGCGATGTGGATATGGCCCAGCGCGTCGACAACCATCGCGGGGTATGCCGAATTACTCACGGCACTGGAGATGCTTTTGGGAGGCGAGTTGCTGGGCGGCGTAAAAGTCTGTGCGTGCGCAGAAGCCACGTACAGGCCCAGCACAAGGCTGCAAAGTAACGCAACCCGGTAAAATCGCCACAACCAACTGAAAATATTAGACATAATACCTTCCCGGCAGGCTGGTTTGCCCCACACTTACGTCTTCAGTAGGATCGTGCACAGACTTCGCAGACAGTACCAGAACTGAAGTATGGGAGGAATCAGGGCACCTCCTGAGGGAAGCCCCCTTTTTTACCGGAGGCCCTCTAAACTGTTTCCCCTACCAAACCCTGAAATCGGGGGTGATTCCCTGCGACAGGCTGCGGCACTCACCCATTTAGGATCAACAAACAGCGGAAAGACTGTGCACGCCACTTCGTCGTATGAAGCCCGCAAGCGCCCTACAGAATCCCTCATAGCCCGATACGGACGACGTGGGATAGACCGCGGAGGCGGCATCGGGTTTCATTTACACGACAGTCGGAGCGGCCCGGAACTCCTGCAGCCGGGTCGAGACTGGTGAGCGGCTCCTGCAGCCGGCACGTCAACGAAAGTAAGTTGGATTCGAACCGTGGTGTGAGCTAGAGAGCAGTCTTAACCCGATCAAGTGCAAGCCTTTGCATCAGGCAGCTCACCGAGAATAGATCGGCACTTGGTGAGATCTCAAACAAGAATTGCGCCAAGGGAGGATAGGCGATGTCCGTAACCATGAATCCAAAATCAAGCGCCCCGGTCCCGCTTAACGGCGAGGCTCGTGCCTTTGAAGAGCGGTTTCCGTTCATGCGACCGACTTTGCCCGACCTCAAGGACGTCTTGGAGGAATATCAGTCCACGTATCAAAATGGGATCCTCACCAACTCTGGACTAGTAGCCCGTCTCGAAGCGGCCGTCGCCGAGCGCCTTGGCGCGAAACATTGCGTCGCGGTTTCGAGCTGTACCAGTGGCCTGATGATGGTGCTCCGCGCGCTGGGGCTTTCCGGCGAGGTCATTGTCCCCAGTTTCACATTTTTCGCCACCGGCCACGCCATACTGTGGAACGGCCTGACCCCGGTATTCGCAAATTCGGAGTTGGACACCTGGAACGTGAGCCCGAGCGATATCGAGCGCAAAATTACCGAAAAGACTTCAGCCATCGTGGCCGTACATCTCTACGGCAATCCGTGCGACATTTCCGCTCTCGAGGGCCTTGCGCAACGCCATCGGCTCAAACTGATTTTCGATGCTGCCCACGCATTCGGCAGCGCCTATCGTGAGAAGCCCATCGGTTCTTTCGGGGATGCAGAGGTATTCTCGCTCTCGCCGACCAAGCTCCTGGTTGCGGGCGAAGGCGGATTGGTCACTACGGGCGACGCCAAACTTGCCGCAGCCGTCCGCGCCATGCGCAATTACGGCGATATCGGCGCGTACAATCCGGATTGGCTCGGCCTTAATGCCCGCATGACGGAGTTCAATGCCGCGCTCGCCTTGCGCGGTCTTTCGCTCATTGATGCGAAGGTCCGGCGTCGAAACTCTATTGCTCACGCCTATACGGAAATCCTTTCGTCCTTGCCGGGAGTTCGCTTTCAAAAGACTCATCCCCAGGACACCAACACCTACAAGGACTACTCCATCCACATCACTCCTGAGGTTTTGGGTATGACTCGGGACGAGTTGGCCAACGCTCTGCTGAACCAGAACATCGAAACGAAGAAATATTTCTACCCTCCGCTTCATCAACAGTCGCTCTATGCAAAATTCCACGATCCGGCCCGAAACGATTTGAGCCAAACCGAATTTCTGGCCGACGGCATTCTCAGCCTTCCCATTTACGAGTCGCTTCCCGACGAGACGGTCATCGCAGTGGCAGAAACCCTGAAACGCATCGTTGATTCGAAGCGGGGCGGTCAGGCTCCCGCCGTGAAACCGACTTCGCGTCGCGTTGCCACAAAGTCTGCCCGCCGGGCCGCCGCGGGAGGGTGACTTCCGAAACTGCGCCACATAACTCGCCCGCGGGGAAGCACCGACTACTGCTTAATTCGCGACGTGCCCTTCAGTGACTTCACGTATATTTGGCTTGTTCGAAACGACGAGTTGCCCCCGCGCGCTCGCCGCCCATCACATTCAGTGCTGGACAATCTCAAGGTAAGAGAGCTTGGGCATAAGGCTGCCGTGGGAGCATGTTTACCTGCGCTCCCTTGTTAAAGCCGCATGTGATATGCATATGTCGGCCGCGAATCACCAGCTTCGGTCCAGAATACAAGCCGCATTAATGATTTCGTGGTGCGGTGCAGATTTGGGAGGATTTTTCTGATGCGCTATCTGGTCACTGGGGGCGCCGGTTTTATTGGCTCGAATACGGTGGACGAATTGGTACGTCGGGGCCATTCGGTCACCGTGCTCGACGACCTCTCCGCCGGTAAAGAAGCGAATCTCGCAAAGATCCGGGAAAAGATAACTTTCATTCGCGGCACCATCACCGACCGCGAGACGATTGAAAAAGCCTGTCGCGGCGCCGATTACGTCATCCATCTCGCGGCGCGCACTTCCGTACCGCGCTCGGTAAAGCAGCCTCAAGAGACCAATCAGATCAACGTGGACGGCACACTCAACGTTCTCGTTGCTGCGCGAGATGCCGGAGTTCGCCGCGTCGTCTTCGCCAGCTCTTCCTCGATTTATGGCGACACGCCTACTTTGCCAAAGCATGAAGGCATGGCGCCCGCGCCTATTTCTCCCTACGGCGTTTCCAAACTCGTCGGCGAACTCTACGGCCGCGTATTTCACCGCACCTACGGACTCGATTTCGTCGCTCTGCGCTATTTCAATGTCTTTGGGCCGCGCCAGGATCCCGGTTCGCCGTATTCAGGCGTTCTGTCGCTGTTTATAACCGCTATGCGCGATGGCGGCCAGCCTGCCGTTTTTGGAGACGGGGAGCAATCCCGCGATTTCACGTTTGTCGACAATGTGGTGGCCGCGAACCTGCAAGCCTGCGAGACGCCAGGCATCGCCGGCCGCGCCTTTAATCTTGGAACGGGCGGGCGTTACACGCTCAACTATACGTTGAAGTTGCTCGAGGGATTCTCGGGGCGTCAGGCCAAGCCAAAATACTGTTCTCCACGCGAGGGCGATATTCGCGATTCGCAGGCCGATATTTCCTTGGCCTCGCAGGCGTTTGGATACAAAACGACGATCAATTTCGAAGAAGGCTTGCGCAAAACTTGGGATTGGTATTCGTCGCAGCCCTAATCGCCGCCACGCGTGCGCCAGCCGTAAGTCCGCGCCAGGCGTAGCGGCCGAAGGAGCGCATGAACCGGCTGTAGATAGCGCGCGTGCGCGCCTCTCTCGAATTCGGTGGGCATGAGCGCCAGTCGAATGGCATACGGCAAACCGTGTGCCAGCGGACCTCGCATCCGCACTCGAAATGCAAACCGGCTGAACACTCCTAGCTGCACTGGCTCGGCGGCAAAAACTCGCCGGCAAGTGCGGGCAATCAGCCGGCGTGCAGTCGCATCGCTTCTCAGGCAATCCGTCACTTCGTTTGGCAAAGGCGCCTGGAAAAGCTGCTCCGCGAGGCCCGCGCCGAGCAAGACCATGCGCCGAATTCCCCACTTCCGCGCGCGCTTCATCGCAATCGCCCAATCAACTGGCCGCGAGGCTCTGGTTAGCGCGGCTATATCCGCAATCCAGCCCAGGCGCTCCCAGAAATGTTTCGAGCCGTGCACGCAGAGCAGCAGAAGCGTGTCGTCCGATGAAAACGTCAGCACCGGCCGCCCTGCAACTTGCACAAACTCGCGGCGTCCGCAAAGCTCCGCCAGATCCAAGCGCCGCGGAAAATAGCGCAGCGTGAGCTCCGTATGAAGCTCCACCATCGTTTCTGTGTTGTTCCGATAAGCGTACTGACCGGGAACTTGTCGCCCAGCCGCTTGAGGTTCGACGCCGCAGACCACCGGCCGAAAGCCGAGCGCGAGCAGTGCATCATGCGCTGCGACGATCTGCCGTTGCGGGACGATGATGTCCAGGTCCGAAAATTGCCGCATCGCCGCGTCGCCGTATGCTTCTGCCGCAAGAATCGGCCCCTTGTAAGGCGTTGCGCAAACGCCATGCCTCTCCAGGGCCTCCAGGACACGGAACAACTCTGCCGTCAGCGCCAAATTGCGGCAGGAATTCCGAAGGAATTCTCCGCTAAAACGGCGGCGCCATGAAAAAGGCAACGCCTCTCCGCCATACGCTTCGATATTCCTGCAGAAAATCGGCACCAGGCTGTGTTCGCACGCCGCCTTCAAAATCGCGTCCCAGTCGGGCTCGTTGGCGGCGAGCGCCAGAATTTGTTTCGAAGTATCGCTATCGACGTACGTTTGCGCGCACAGCAGCACGGATTCTAAATTTCCGGCATCGCTTGTGCGCACAGATTGCATCATGAGCGATTATCGCTGGAGAGCTGCAGGATTTTCACGTATTTCGTTGCGGCGGCGATCCAAACCGGGCGCGGATTACTTCGCCAAGGCCGTTCGCGTCCATTGGCAGATCGTCTCAATGTCGCCCTGTGAGAGTCTCGCTGCGCGGTGGACCAGAAGATACGCAAATAACGGCATATTGCGGGTCTCCACCTGCTTGCACATCGCCTCGAAGCGTTCGCGCGTAAATTCCGCGGGACTCTTGGTATTGGGCCGCAGCCAGTCGGAGAAGTTCACCTGCCGGCGTCCGCTGTCGACGTCATCGATGACGAACCAGGAAATCGGCGCCACGTTGCTGTACCACGGCCAGCGCGTCAGGTTCGAATGGCAGTCGTAGCAGGCGCGCTGCAATATGCTCTCGACCTGCGGCGGTACGGGCACCACCGCTTCGAGCGTGTGCGACGGAGCTACGGGAGGGTTGGTACGCGCAGGTCGAATCAACTGAATGCCGACGACCAAACCGAAAAATCCAAGCAGTGCCCCGCGCCAGAATCCCTGCAACTAGAATTCGCTCCCAAAAGCTCTTGTTGGCTGACTTCGCCTCTAGCCTAAGCGCTCATCTCGCTTGGCCGCAAAGCCAATGCGAGAACTGCACCCACCACGCATAGCAGCGACATTTGTATTACCCCGGCGAATAGCCACCCGCCGTGGGCCGCCAATGCGCGGATCAGATAGCCCCCAAAAGCCGCGCCGCCATACAGACTGGTCACGAACATCCCCGACCCTTTGCTGGCCAGGCTGCTTCGCAACGACCTCACGTGATACGCGGCAAGGCCTACATAAAGAATTGCGCTGCCCACCACGCCATAGGCGAAGGTCAGGATCTCTCGTGTAAGGGGCGATGGCGTCACCTGAAAGAAAAGATACCCGAGCACGGCGATGCAAACGTAGGCGCCGCTCAGAACGATTCGCGGAGAAAACCGGTCGCCCAGCCAGCCTCCGGCAATCGAAGTAAGCGCTCCTATGGCAAAGAAGCCAACCACAAAACCCGCGCGCGTCGGCGTGTAATGCAATGTCTCCTGCAGAAAAGACGCATAGCCCCCGAGAAATCCATACATGCTGAGCCCATGAATCACGCTCAGAATCGTCAGGAGCACGGTATTTCGGTTCAGCAAGCCTGCGGCGCCACCGCTGGCCGCCGCACGAGCT
>Ga0210408_10006097_pt1 | contig 10458 bp, 11 predicted proteins | sample IncBWH4MmetaG_FD_155471 | JGI IMG/M metagenome (GOLD analysis project Ga0210408, IMG submission 155471) | Forest soil microbial communities from Barre Woods Harvard Forest LTER site, Petersham, Massachusetts, United States - Inc-BW-H-4-M | ecosystem: Environmental > Terrestrial > Soil >...
CGCCACATCCAGCGGGGTGAGGCCCTTGGCCAAGAGCTTTGCCGGGTCGAGATCGACCATGATCTGGCGATATTTGCCGCCCGCCGGCGTCGGAAAGGTGACGCCGTGGATCGGCGCCAGCCGCTGCCGCAGATTGTAGAGGCCGTAATCATAAAGCTGCTGTTCGTTGAGGGTATCGGAGCTGAGGCTGATCTGCAGCACCGGGACACTGGAGGCGCTGTATTGGACGACCAGCGGCGATTGGACCCCGGGCGGCATATACACGCGAATGTAATTGGTGGCCGAGATGATTTGCGCGATCGCGAGATCGAGATTGACGTCCGGCTGGAAATAGATCCTTTGGACCGAGATGCCGTCCAAGGTTTGCGCCTCGATATCCTTGATCCCACTGACTGCGGTGCTCATCGCGTATTCGCTGTAGGTCGTGACGCGCTGCTCCATCTCGGGCGTGCTGAGCCCGGTGTACTGCCAGATGACGGTGACGACCGGGATATCGATCTCCGGAAAAATGTCCGTCGGCATCGACCGGAACGCGGTGACGCCCAAAAATAGAATCAACAGCGCCAGCACGTAAAAGGTGTAAGGCCAGCGCAGCGCAAAGCGCACGATCCCCATAGAGGGCTCCGTTGTTCAAATCAGCCGGTGCCAGTCGAGCACCCGGAGGGCCGGCGAAATTTCTACCGCGGCTACTCGGATAGGGGTAATTGCTCTTATCTTGCGCTAAGAGATGGAGTCCGTCCGATGAGTGTCAAGCGGCATGTTGCGGGTCGTTGGTAATTCGCTTCAGCGGGCGAGCTGGTGGGCGATGCCGAGTTTGTCCAGCAGCGCCTGGGGCTCGAAATAGGCGACCCAGATCGACGTGACCTTCCCGCCTCGGACGGTCCAAACGTCGACGATTTTGATAATTGCGTCGGTGCCGGTAACTCCCATGTGGATCACCGCGGAGACGCGTCCGCCCTCCGCGATAACGCTGTCGTAGCTGAAGCGCGCGAAGTCGAACACATTGGGGAGGTAGGGCAGTATTTCATCTCGAAAGAACGCTGCGCCCGAATGTGTGCCGCCCCAGGGAAGATAATTGGGCGCGGTTACTTTGAAGTCGGGATCCAGATACTGCGCGAAGCTTGTAAGGTGGCCTTCGATGCCTGCCTGATAGAAGGCGTCGACCACGGCTTTGTCTCGTTCAGCCTCGGATTGGCCGGTCATACTGATCTCCTCGTCTCGCGTGACCCGATCGGCCGGTGTTGACGGTTACGCCGACTTCCCGCCATCGACCGAAAGCACATGGCCGCTGACAAAGGACGCCTGGTCGGAGCAAAGAAATAGGATAGCGTTGGCGATCTCGTCGGGCTCGCCGACGCGGCCGAGCGGCACGGTCGAGACCAGGCCGGCCTTTCTTTCGGCATTGCCGGTAAAGCGATTGAGCATCCCGGTCTCGGTCGGCCCCGGTGCTACCGCATTGACGCGAACGCCCGAGCCCGCGACCTCGAGCGCCGCGGATGTGGTGAGCCCCTCGACCGCGTGCTTGCTGGCGGCATAGACAGAGGCGTTGGGAGTACCGGCGTGACCGTAGGTCGACGAAACATTGACGATGCTGCCGCTGCGCTGAGCCAGCATCACCCGCAGCTCGTGCTTCATGCTGAGGAGCGTGCCGAGCACATTAGTCTCGAACGTCGCGGCGTAGCTCTCGGCCGTCTGCTCCGTCACCGGGCCGGGCTTGCCTTCGGTGCCGGCGCTGTTGACGGCCGCATCCAGACGACCGAAGCGCGCCACGGTCTGATCGACGAGGCTGCGCACATCGTCTTCGCGGCGCACATCGGCGCCGATGAACTCCGCTTTGCCGCCGAACTCGCGCAGCTCAGCGGCCAACGCCTGGCCGACGTCTTCATGGCGCCCGGAAACGACGACGCGGCTGCCTTCCCGCGCAAAGGCGAGGGCCGCTGCACGCCCAATCCCAGTTAGCGCACCGGTGATCAAGACAACGGGGGTGCTCATGTTGCTAGTTCCCTATACGGAGCTGATATGCCGGGCGTCCCCGCAAGGGCGGAGACTGTATATCACCGGCCCGGCGCCGGCATTCCAAGGATTGACGCCGATGTCGGAGATTTGGGTTTTCCTGGTGGCTTTGGGAAATACTTTGTAAGGTCAAGGTCATACCTGGGAGGCATGGCACGAGACATGGAGCTGCGGCATCTGCGTTATTTCGTGGCCGTCGCCGAGGAGGGAAGTCTGACACTCGCGGCCGATCGGCGGCTGCATACCGCACAGCCCTCATTGAGCCGACAGATGCGCGACCTGGAAGCCGAAGTCGGCGTCCAACTGCTGATCCGCAGCCCGCGTGGGATCGAGCTGACAGCGGCCGGTCGGGCGTTTCTCGATCATGCGCGGCGGGCGCTCTCTCAGGTCGAGGCGGCCGGCGAAGCCGCGCGCCGGGCCGCTTATCCGGCTAAGTTGACGTTGGCTCTAGGGTTTCTGACAGGAACAGAAGTGAATTGGCTCGCCGAAACGATACGCATCCTTCGCGAAGAACTGCCCAATATAGAGTTCACGGTCTCGGGCCAGTATTCCCCGGACCTCGCCGACGGCTTGATGAAGGGCAGGCTCGACGTCGCGTTCCTGCGGCCGGAAGAGCACTCCGGCGATTTGGTTTACAGGCGTGTGGCTACGGAGCCATTTATCGTCGCGTTGCCGAGCGACCACAGCCTTGCCTCGTATGACGCCGTCGATCCGCGAGAGATGGTAAGCGAAACATTCATCAAACCGTCGCCCAATACATCCCCCGCCCTGCGCGCTGTGATCGATGACTACCTGAAGCGATCCGGCCTTGATACCAATCCGGCTCACGAAGTGGACAATCTTGCCATGGCGGTGCTCTCGATCGCGTCGCGGCACACCGTGGCGCTGCTGCCCGCATACGCAAAGAATTTTCTTCCTTGGTCTGTGACCAGCCGCCCGATCCGAGGAGATGCCCCAACTATCGACCTAGTACTCGGCTATCACAAGGCAAACACCTCTCCGCTTCTCAAGCTCTTTCTCTCGCGGGTGGACGATTTGATCGTCCGTGTGTCGACAAAACTCGGGTGAGCTCGGAGGCCGGGCCAGCACAAAAAGATGTAGGGCCAGCGCAGCGCAAAGCGATCCCCATAACGAGCTCGTTAGCTATGGGCAGACTGGCGTGCCGTGCCAGCCGCAGCAGTAGCATCAACATGGGTATTTACCCACATGTTCTGAGCTGAGAGTTGGGCACGTCGGTCCAGTGTCAAGCGCCGATGTTTTGCGCGGTTAAAAGCTGCGTACGGAGTTGACGTTAAGGGTAATTGCCCTTATCATCACACTGATCGAAAGTTGCTAACCCTTATGATCCCGGCAACGCGGAGGCGAACCAATGTCCGATGTCGAGCCCGAAATCTGCAATTGCGCGGCACTTCGTCAGGCGGCGCGGCGTATCACAAAGCTCTATGACGATGCGCTCGTGCCGGTCGGATTGGGGGTGAATCAATATTCGATTCTGGCGCGGCTGAACCGTGTGGGTTCAAGTGCGATTCAGGATCTCGCGCGGCTTCTGGTCATGGATCGCTCGACATTGGGGCATCTGTTGCGCCCGCTCGAGAATCGCGGCCTCGTCAGTCTCGACGTGTCGGACCAGGATCGGCGCAGCCGTACCGTAGCGCTGACGCGAGCCGGGAAGGCCCTTGTCGCCGAGGCCCGTCCACTCTGGGCCGGAGCGCAGCGCCGCTTCGAGCGCACGTTCGGTACGGCGGCTGCGCTCGATCTTCGCACCGTCCTCAAACAGCTGGCGACGACAAACTTCGGCTAGGCCGATGCCCGCGTCGCGCCGCTGTCGGTGGTTAACCCGCAAGCCGGCTTTCGGGCATCGCGGCCTGCGGCCGCCGCGCCCCATTGACAATATCGCAATAATGTGGTACGCTGCGCGAATGTTTTAACCAAATGGCGGCGTGATATGTTTGCGCACGAGATTTGCCGGATGGCTACGGTGGGCGGTTTGGGCGAGGTTGCAGAGCGGGGCGAAGACCGCAGGTTGGGTCAGAGCCTGAATCCGGCCTGAATTATCAGGTCGGGAGAGAACGGCTCTAGCGGAATGCGCGAAACAACCAATCCCCTCGGCCAGGTTTGTTGGCGACGAAATTGCGGAGTCCTACGATGCTGATCGGTGTCCCGAAAGAGGTGAAGACCCACGAATACCGCGTCGGGCTCATCCCGGGGGCCGTACGGGAGCTCGTGCATCGCGGACACAAGGTTGTCGTCGAGGCCAGTGCGGGCGCCGCGATCGGGTTCGACGACGCTGCTTACCAAGCAGTCGGGGCGGAGATCCTCGCGCACCCTGCCGAGGTGTTCGCCATCGCGGATCTGATCGTCAAGGTCAAGGAGCCACAGCCGCAGGAGGTGGCTCTGCTGCGCGAGGGTCAGATAGTGTTCACTTATCTTCATCTCGCCGCAGACAGGGTGCTGGCGCAGGAGCTGATCCGGTCGGGCATCGTCGCGATAGCGTACGAAACCGTCACCGACGGGCGCGGCGGGTTGCCGCTTCTCGCCCCGATGAGCGAGGTCGCGGGACGGATGGCCGTGCAGGTCGGAGCGCACTGTCTCGAAAAGGAGCAGGGCGGCATCGGGGTGCTGCTCGGCGGCGTGCCGGGTGTTCCGGCAGCCAAGGTGGTGATCCTCGGCGGTGGCGTCGCCGGCACCAATGCCGCGCGCATGGCGATGGGTGTGGAGGCCTACGTCACCGTCATCGACAAGTCGCTGCCGCGGCTTTACGAACTCGACCTGCAGTTCGGGGCGCAGCTGCACACATTGTTCTCGACGATGGAGAACATCGAGCGCGAAGTCGTCGCCGCCGATCTGGTCATCGGCACGGTGCTGATCCCGGGTGCTACGGCGCCAAAGCTCGTGAGCCGCGATCTCGTTCGGGCGATGAAGCCCGGTGCGGTCGTCGTCGACGTCTCGATCGATCAGGGCGGCTGCTTTGAGACCAGCCGCCCGACGACGCATGCGGAGCCGACCTTTGTCGAGGACGGGGTTGTCCACTATTGCGTGACCAACATGCCGGCAGCGGTTGCCCGCACTTCGACGGTGGCGCTCAATAACGCCACCCTGCCATTTGCTCTGGCGATCGCCGACCGCGGGTGGCGGCGGTCGCTGAAGGACGACCCGCACCTGCTACACGGACTCAATATCTGGCGCGGACGGGTGACGCATCCGGCGGTCGCCCGCGCTCTCGATCTGCCACTTACGGCATCCGATCTGGCGGTGGCGGACTAACCGCGGCGCCGGCGTCTCGCGGCGGGGAGGCCGAGAAACGTGCATCCCCGAAAAAAGCACGAGCCATCGGCTATGGATTGCCGACCGGGCAGTCCCTATCTCAAACAAGATTGGCTCGAGAGGGGATATGCCGCTCCTTCCCAAGGCTGCGGATTCGTATTTGGAAGAGTGGTTCGACGCTTCGGCCGGCTCCGAGGCGGGGCCGGGGCGGCATTTCGACGCCGCCGCGATCGCCGCGGTCACCAACCTCTATCGCGAGATCTTGCCGCCCGGCGGCATCATCCTCGATCTGCTATCGGGCTGGGTCAGTCACCTGCCGCCCGAAATTTCCTATGCGCGCGTCGTCGGCGTCGGCACCAACGCGTGCGAACTCGCCGAGAACCCGTTTCTCGACGAATGGCGCGTGCAGGATTTGAACCGTAATCCGGGTCTTCCGTTGCCTACCGCCGAGTTCGACGGCGCCACCCTCTGTGTAGCCATCCAGCACTTGACGAGGCCGTGCGAGGTCATCCGGGACGTGGGGCGTGTCCTCAAACCGGGGGCGCCACTTATCGTGACATTCTCGAATTGCTGCCTGCCGACCCGACCCATCGCCTGTTGGCATCTTCTCGACGATGCCGGGCATCTGTGCCTCATCGCCCATTATTTCGCCGAGGCCGGCAACTGGACCGACCTGCGCTGTCTTGATCGCACTCCGCCGGGCGGCGGGGATCCGCTCTATGCGGTAATCGGCCGCAGCCTCGGACCGGCACCTCCGGTCGGCGACGATTAGGCGTCGTAAGCAACCATTGAGGTGAACGGAACGTCGATCCGGTCGCGTCCCCGCAGGAAATTGAGCTCGATGATGCAGCTGGCGGCGACCACTTCGCCGCCGCGTCGGCGGACGAGTTCGATCGCGGCCTGCATCGTCCCCCCGGTGGCGACGAGATCGTCGAGCACCGCAACACGCTGTCCTGGGGCTACAGCATCCTCCTGGATCTCGATGGTGTCGCTCCCGTATTCGAGATCATAGGTGAAGCGCACGGTCCGGCCGGGCAATTTGCCCCGCTTGCGGACCATCGCAAAACCGCGGCCGAGTTGAAAGGCGAGGGGAGCGGCAACAAGAAACCCACGAGACTCGATGCCGATCAGAAGATCGGGCCGGTGCGGCCGCAGCGCTTCGGCGAGGCGCTCGACCGTCGTGCGCCACGCGTGCGGATGCGCAAGCAGGGTGGAGATGTCGTAGAACAGAATACCGGGCTTCGGGAAATCCGGGATCGAGCGGATGTGCTGCTTGAGGTCCATCGCCGCTATTCCTTGACGCCCATCCTCGGCAATCGAATTTGTCCTCGTTGCGGCATAGCGGCTTTTCGCTTAGTTGGAAAGGCCTCGCGGCCGACATCGAATCGGTTTTGGATTGCATGGCGACCGTCGCCGCCACCCTCGTAGAAGCGCAGGAGCCCGGATCGGTGATTCTGGCGGCAGCCGGGGAATGGCTGGTGGAGACCGCAGCCGATCTCGATCGTAGATTGCGCGCCCTCGACGTGCCGAAAGGCAAGCGGGTGACGCTCGATCTGGCGGGGATCGACAGGCTCGACACCGCCGGCGCCTGGCTCCTCCTGCGAACCGAGCACGATTTGACGGCGCGCGGCATTGACGTCGAACTGCGGAACCTGCGGGCAACTTTCGAGCCGCTGATCGATCAGGTGCGGTCGGCCGGGATCGTCGCTCCCGCAGCGCATCCGCGACCGGCACATCACACGATCGCAGGGTTCATCGCCCGTATCGGGGAGATCTCGCTCGAGCTCATCGCTCGCGCCTACAGCATCCTCGGCTTCTTCGGCCTCGTGTGCGCGACCGGGTGGCGGGTTGCACGCCATCCACGACGGCTGAAGACGACCGCAATCGTCGCCCAGATGGAGCAGACCGGGGTCAATGCGCTGCCAATCGTCGGTCTGCTCACTTTCCTGATCGGGGTCGTCGTCGCCTATCAGGGTGCCGATTATTTGCGCTTCTACGGGCTCGAGAGCTATACGGTCCAACTGACCGGAGCCAGCATCCTGCGCGAGCTGGGGGTTCTGCTGACCGCGATCATCATTGCCGGCCGCTCGGGAAGTGCTTTTACCGCCCAGATCGGGACAATGCGCGTCAACGAAGAAATCGACGCGATGCGTACTATTGGCCTCGACCCGGTCGAGGTTCTGGTTATCCCGCGTATTATCGGGCTGCTCCTGACCTTGCCGATGCTTACTCTGTGCGCCAATTTTATGGGGATTTTTGGCGGCGGCTTGATGGCGTGGAGTCAGCTGGGCATCGGTATTCCCGAATTTCTCACCCATCTTTCTACGATCGCGCCGTGGTCTTTCTGGATCGGCATGCTCAAGTCGCCATGTTTCGCCGTCATCATTTCCCTGATCGGCTGCTATGAAGGCTTGCAGGTGGAGGGCAGCGCCGAGAGCGTCGGCCGCCAGACCACCCTGTCGGTGGTTGAGGCGGTTTTTCTCGTGATCGTGACCGACGCAGGGTTCTCGATCTTCTTCTCCGCGTTGCAGATTTGAGCATGCCTGAGCCGCCGGGCGAGCCGATCATCCGCGTGCGCGACCTTGTCAATCGGTTCGGCGCCGAAACAGTCCACGACGGTCTGGATCTCGACGTGTACCGCGGTGAAGTTCTGGCCGTCGTCGGCGGGTCAGGGTCGGGGAAATCGGTCCTGTTGCGAACCATTATCGGGCTTAACCGCCCGGCGGCAGGCAATATCGAAGTCTTTGGACGTAATATTCTGAGGATGAGTGATACCGATAAACGAGAGATCGAAAAACACTGGGGAGTGTTATTTCAGGACGGTGCACTGTTCAGTTCGCTGACGGTTGCTCAGAACATCGAGGTGCCGCTGAAGGAATATTACGATATGCCGCTGCGCCTGATGGATGAGATTGCGGCGTTCAAGATCGGCATCGTCGGACTTCCCGAGGGGACTGGCGAGAAGTACCCGTCCCAGCTGTCCGGGGGGATGCGCAAGCGCTCCGGCCTGGCACGCGCGCTCGCGCTCGATCCGGAAATCGTCTTTCTCGACGAGCCAACCGCCGGGCTCGATCCGATCGCTGCCGCCGACTTCGACATCTTGATCAAGGACCTACGGGGCAGCCTGGGTCTTACGGTGTTCTTGGTCACCCATGACCTCGACACTTTGTTTTCGATCTGCGACCGCGTTGCCGTGTTAGTCGACAGGAAGATCCGCGTCGGCACCTTGGAGCAGATGCTGCAAGACGACCATCCCTGGATCCGATCCTACTTCCACGGTCCGCGCGGACGAGCGGCTCTGCTCTCCGAAACCGAACATTTAACGGAAGACGGAACGCGGGTCGCCACCTCTGTTTGAGCGAGCCCCTCTGCCGGGAGAGAGAATAGATGGAGACACGGGCCCATTACGTGGCGGTCGGAACCTTTGTCCTGGCGGTCATCTTTCTTGCCTTCGTTGCAGTGCTTTGGCTAGGACGCAGCGAATTTGGTACGCAAGCCAAGCGTTACTACATCTTCTTCAGGGGGTCGGTGGCGGGGCTCAACAAGGGCTCTCAGGTGCAATATAATGGCATTCCCGTTGGTCGCGTCATCGATATCCGCGTCGATCCTGGCAATCTCGAGCAGATAGAGGTGACGGTCGAGATCGACACAAGAATCGTCGACATCAAGTCCGACGCGCGTGCTTTCCTCGAGGCCAATATCCTAAACGGCATCGCCACGATCCAGATCCGCGGCGGAACGCGGGAGGCCAGCGATCTCGTACCCGAGCCCGGGCATCGGTACCCGATAATCAAGGCTGGCCGATCGGAGCTGGAAGAAGTCAAGGCCAGCCTTCCCGAGTTGCTGAACGACCTCAAGGAAGCCGCGCACAGTGTGAACCTCCTGCTCAACGAACAAAACCGACAGGCCGTTTCTGACACCCTGCAGAATATCCGAACGATAACAGAGTCCTTCGTCGCACCCAGTAAGGAAGTGGGGGAGATAGCCGACAATGCGAACGCGGCCATTCAGGAGCTGAGATCGTTTTTCCGGGATCTCGATCAGAGCTATGTTGGCAAAGGCGGTTTGAAAGACCAGCTTTTTCAGACCCTCGATGACGCCGACCGACTGGCCAAGAATCTGAGCGACTCCAACCGGCAGCTTCAGTCGGTCATCCAGGAGGCCCGCCCGGGCCTGCGGGACTTCACCCAACGCACCTTGGCCAGAGTTGGCGATCTCGTGATCGACGCCCAGCGCTTCATCGCGGGTTTGTCGCGGTTATCCTCCGAAATCGAGCGGGATCCTGCGCGATGGCTGTTCGGGGATCGGCGCGAGGGATATCGGCCGCAATGATCGAGCCGGCGGCGCGGTTTTCGCGCCGATTGCTCGCGGGCGCGACGGCCATCGCGCTCGCGAGCTGCGCCAAGCTCCTCGGCGTCAGCGTGCCGGGGAACCTTTATCGGGTTACCCCCAAGAGCACCTACCCGCCGGGTTTGCCTCGCCTGCCCCAGCAACTGCTCGTCGATGTGCCGCTAGCCCCGGCCGGGCTCGATACCGCGCGGATCGCGTTGACCCGATCAGTGGTCTCGATCGACTATTTTGCCGATTCGGAGTGGACCGAGAGCGTCCCACGACTGGTGCAGACCGCGCTGCTCGAATCGTTCGAGAACAGCAAGACCATCACCGCAATCGACCGCGAATCGATCGGGCTGCGCTCGGATTTCATTCTCAGGACCGAAATACGTCACTTCGAAGCGGTCTACGATGCGCCCAACCGCGCCCCCGATGTTTGGGTGGCGATCAACGTCAGGCTCGTCGATTCGGCGGAGCGCAGGATCGTGGCGCAGGCCGCGTTCGAGGGGCGCACGGCAGCTGCGGCGAATGACGTGGCGAGCATCGTTCTCGCCTTTGACGAGGCCCTTGGAAGCGTGATGAAGGACATCGTCGTCTGGACCGTCACCAATCCCGCTTTGTCGACGAAGCGACGTTAGCTATCATGGTCACCTTTCGTTCGCAAATGGGTGAGGCGTGGCGTACGAGAGCGCTCAACAAAGTCTGCGTGTAAGTCGGTCCGAAATCGAACGGATGACCGCGGCGGCCGCACTCATCGACGAGGCCCGGCGCGAGCTTGCCGGCCGCAACGCCAACATCGTCAGCGAAGTGATGGCCGGAGAAGCGGCGATCTCCGATTGGCGTCACTAC
>Ga0210408_10006098_pt1 | contig 10454 bp, 6 predicted proteins | sample IncBWH4MmetaG_FD_155471 | JGI IMG/M metagenome (GOLD analysis project Ga0210408, IMG submission 155471) | Forest soil microbial communities from Barre Woods Harvard Forest LTER site, Petersham, Massachusetts, United States - Inc-BW-H-4-M | ecosystem: Environmental > Terrestrial > Soil >...
AGCGAGATGATTTCCGAAAAACCGATGATCGCGTTGAGTGGCGTACGCAACTCGTGCGCCATAGTGGCAAGGAATTTGGTTTTCGCGAGATCTGCGGCTTTTGCTTCCAGCATCGCCTCCCTCGCGTGCTTTGCGGCGGCCTCGGCGTCTTGCTTCGCAGCCAGCAGCGCAAGCCCGGTATACCGGGCTTCAAGCAAGGTCCCGAGTCGAGAACAATAGTTCTCGATAAGCGCTTCGGGTCTTTCACGTCGACCGACAATCATGCGTGCATCCCAGTGACGACTTGGCATAATTCGCGAAAATGCCGAAGAATCGGTTAACGCAGGCCGCCGAGGCGCGCACAGACTTCTGTCTCAACGTCGCATCGGTCAGTTTGCTCTTGCTCTCCCGTCGCTCCGCGCCGATCCTGTGTCCCATGGCCATGCTCAGCTCTGTTCCGCGACTCGTCGCGGTCCTCGGGCCGACCAATACCGGCAAGACCCACCTCGCCATCGAGCGCATGCTCGGCCATCGCAGCGGCGTGATCGGGTTCCCTTTGCGGCTGCTCGCCAGAGAGATTTACGACCGGATTGTCAAGCTCCAAGGCGCGCGTTCGGTCGCATTGATCACGGGCGAAGAGAAGATCCTGCCGCCCAGGCCGTCCTATTTCGTGTGCACCGTTGAATCGATGCCGCTCGATCGGCCAGTCGACTTCCTGGCAGTGGACGAGATTCAGCTGTGCGCCGATCCTGAACGGGGCCACGTCTTCACCGCGCGCCTTTTACATGCCCGTGGTCTTCAGGAGACGATGTTCCTCGGTGCAGACACCATCAAGCCGCTGATGCGGCGGCTCGTCCGCGATGTCGAATATGTAAGCCGGCCGCGCTTTTCGACGCTTTCTTACACCGGTCACAAGAAGGTGACACGCCTGCCTCCGCGCAGCGCCATCGTAGCATTCACTGTGGCGGATGTGTTTTCGCTCGCCGAGGTCATCCGGCGTCAGCGCGGTGGTACCGCCGTCGTTCTCGGGGCGTTGAGCCCCCGCGCGCGCAACGCTCAGGTCGGCATGTTTCAGGCCGGCGAGGTCGATTATCTCGTCGCCACGGACGCAATCGGAATGGGCCTCAACATGGATCTAGACCATGTTGCCTTCGCCAGGATTGGCAAATTCGACGGTCGTGGTCCGCGCCGGCTCAATGCCGCCGAGATCGCGCAGATTGCGGGGCGCGCGGGCCGGCATATGAGCGACGGCACTTTCGGCACCACCGCCGAGCAAGGGCCGCTTGATCCGGAGATCGTTGAGGCGGTCGAGACCCACCGTTTCGATCCGTTGACGCGGTTAAATTGGCGCAACACGCGCCTGCGCTTCGAGTCGGTTGAGGCTTTGCTGAAGAGCCTCGATGAACGGCCATCGGTTCCCGGTCTTGTCCCTGCGCGCGAGGCGGACGATCACCGCGCCCTGCAGGCGCTTGCTCGCAAGCCGGAAATCGCTGCGCTGGCTGTTCATCCCGGCGCGGTTCACCTGCTGTGGGAAGTATGTCAGATTCCCGATTTTCGCAAGGTATTGAGTGAGAACCACGCACGGCTCCTCGGTCAATGCTTCATCCACCTCGCCGGTCCCGAGCAGCAACTCCCGACGGGATGGATCGCCGGCCAAATGGCAAATCTCGACTGCATCAGCGGCGACATCGATACTCTGATGGCTCGCATCGCCCACATTCGCACATGGACATACATCACCCATCGCGGTGACTGGGTCGAGGACGCGGGAGAGTGGCAGGAGCGCGCCCGCGGCATCGAGGATCGACTCTCGGATGCGTTGCACGATCGCATCACACAGCGCTTCGTCGATCGACGATCGGCCTTTCTTGTGCGTCAGCTCGCGTCCGATGCCGAGTTGCCGGCCGAGGTATCGGAGATGGGCGATACCTTTGTTGCAGGGACCTATGTCGGCCATCTCGACGGGTTGCGTTTCGTTCCGGATGCGTCCGAAAGCGCCGAGGCGCGGATGCTAATCGCGGCGGCAGGCCGGGTATTGCGTCACGAAGTGGCTGCCCGGGCCCATCGCCTGTTCACAGATACCGACGATGCCTTTGCCATTGATCCCGGCGGATGCCTGCGCTGGCGCGGCGGTTCGGTCGGCCGTCTGGCACCTGGGGAGCGGATACTCGCGCCACGTGCAGAGCCGTTTGCCGGGGACTTTGTTGAAGGCGAGCTGCGTGAAAAGCTGCGTCAGCGCCTGCAGACTTTTCTGCGCGCCGAGATCGAGCGCCGTCTGGCGCCGCTCTTCGCTGCGCAAGCCCTGCCCCTCGGCGGCGTCGCGCGCGGGCTCGTCTTTCAGCTGGCCGGCACGCTAGGTTCCCTGCCGACCGCTGAAATCGGTCGACAGGTCGAGGCGCTCGACACGCTGGACCGAACCGCGCTGAGCCGGCTCGGCCTGCGGTTCGGAAGCGAGAGCGTCTTTTTCGAGCCGCTGGTGCGCACCGATGTTATGCGCTTTCGTGCCCTGCTCTGGGCGGTGCGGCAGAACCGACTTACGCCACGGCTCCCGCCCGCGCGCCATCTCGCCAAAGTAATCGAAATTGATCCGGCACTGCCGGCATCGTTCTACATCACGGCCGGGTTGTGCGTACTCGGCAAACTCGCGTTGCGTCCAGATCGGCTGGAGAACATTGCCGCTGCAGCGCGGCGTCTCGCCCGTCGTGGCCCTTTTGCGGCGGGTGAACTTGCGGGCATCTCCGGTATTAAGCGCCAAGAACTGCGGCGGCTGCTCGTTGCCCTCGGATATCGTGCGGTCGTCGAGGCGGGCGAAGAGTACTTTATTGCACGGCGCCGCAGTCGGCGCGAAGGGGTCAACGGCCGTCCGAGATTGCCGCCCGAGGAGGGTCATCCCTTCGCCAAGCTGCGTGAGCTGAACCTCGCTTGACGAGCTTCCCCGCCCCACCCCGGCTTGGCTCGATGAGCCTGCGCCTCGATCAATGGCTCTGGTTCGCCCGATTCGCCAAAAGCCGCTCGCGCGCCTCCCGCCTATGCACGGCGGGAGCAGTTACGGTAAACGGGCTACTCGTCAGGAGGGCGAGCCATGCGATCCGCGTCGGAGACACCGTCGCTGTCGTGCAGGGCGTTCTCGTGCGCACCATCCGAGTGAAGGCGCTTGGCGAGCGCCGCGGCCCAACCGCTGAAGCACGGACATTGTATGACGAAGCCACGATGCCATTGCACGTGTCTAAGCTTGCTCCGGCCTGGGCGCCACTGCTTGCGGATGACCCCACAGCCGCCCCGATATCCCGGAATGGTCCTTGTAGCCGCAGCGTTGTCTGCGCAGTTCCAGGGGATCGCTTCGCCGCCCTTCGACGCGGAAAGAACCAGAGTTAGTTCTACGGTGCGGACTGATTGCACGGATCACGAGACATCTTTCTTGCAACTTTTGTACGAGAGAAATGGTGAATACTGGTTCCGATCCGCGCCTACAAGCGTTTTCTGGTGCGCGGGTGGTTATTACCGGCGGTATAGGCTTTATCGGTTCCGCATTGGCACGGCGCCTCGTCGAGTTGGGCGCAGACGTTGTTCTAATCGACAGTATGATCCCCGAATATGGCGGCAATTCGGCCAACATAATCGATATCTGCGATCGGGTGCAGGTCAATATTGCCGACATCCGCGGTGGTCATGTCTTGGGACACTTGCTCTCGGGTCGGGATTTTCTGTTCAACCTCGCAGCTCAGACGAGCCATTTAGACTCGATGTTGGCCCCATCGGACGATCTTGCGATCAACTGTACGGCACAGCTTCAATTATTGGAAGCCTGCCGAGCTGTTAATCCCGGGATTACCATCGTTCATGCTGGAACCCGCCAGATCTACGGCCGCCCACACTATCTACCGGTCGACGAACGCCATCCGCTGAGGCCGGTCGACGTAAACGGCGTTAATAAGATGGCTGGCGAGGCCTACCATCTACTGTTTCGCGACGTCTACGGGATCAAAACCCGCTCACTGAGGCTGACCAACGTGTACGGTCCGGGCATGCGCATCAAGGACGCCCGGCAGACGTTCCTCGGGATCTGGCTGCGGCGCGTGATCGAGGGGGAGTCTTTCGAGGTCTGGGGAGGCGAGCAGCGTCGCGATCTCCTCTATGTCGACGATGCGGCCGAGGCGTTCCTCTGTGCCGCCGTCACTGAGGAGGCCGAGGGCCTAGCGCTCAATGTGGGCGGTGACGACCCTTGTAGTCTATCCGCGCTGGCCGAGGCGATCATTGCGGCTAATGGTGGCGGGAAATACGAGATCCGAGCATTTCCGCCGGAACGTAAACGCATTGATATCGGCGACTTTCTAACCGACGACCGTCGATTTCGTGCACTCTCCGGTTGGCGTCCCCGCATTTCGCTTGCTGACGGACTCCGACGGTCGCTCAGCTATTATCGACGCAATCTGAGGAGCTATCTGTGAGCGCCGCTTGAACTTGAATGTGTCTCCTGTCCATATCCCCCAGACCGATCCCCGCGCGGGCTATCTCGCGCAGCGAACCGGGATCGACGCCGCCATACGCCGCGTCTTGGAAAGCGGTAGCTACATCCTCGGCCGGGAGGTCGAGATCTTTGAGGCGGCCTTTGCCGATTTCATCGGTGTGCCTCACGCCGTTGCCTGTGCAAGCGGTACGGATGCGATCGAGCTTGCATTGCGCGCTTGCGGCATCGGTATGGGCGATATCGTGTTTACCGTATCGCATACTGCGGTCGCGACCGTGGCGGCGATCGAGCGCGTGGGCGCGATCGCAGTACTGATAGACGTTTCGCCTGGGACGTACACTATGGCCCCGCGTGAGCTATCGCGGGCTTTGCAGAGCCTGCCCCAGGGTCGGCCTGCCGCGGTGCTGCCTGTGCACTTGTACGGCCAGCCAGCCGAGCTGCGCGCGCTCGGTGAGCTCGCCCGAGCACATGGCTTGCGTCTGATCGAGGATTGCGCGCAGAGCCACGGTGCGTGCTGTCACGGGCGAGCAACGGGCTCGCTTGGCGACGCGGGGTGTTTCAGCTTTTATCCGACCAAGAATCTCGGTGCGATTGGCGATGGCGGCATGGTCGTCACCAACGATCCCACTGTTGCCGCGGCCTTGCATGAAATTCGCGAGTATGGTTGGCGGGAACGTTATGTTAGCGCTCGGACTGGCATCAATTCGCGGCTTGATCCGATCCAGGCCGCGATCCTCGGTGTCAAGCTCCGGAATCTCGCGGGGGATAATGCGCGGCGGCAAGCCATTGCCTCCCGTTACGATACGGGACTGGCCGGATTGCCGTTAGCCGTTCCGATTCGCCGTCCGGAAGCAAACCATGTCTTTCACCAATATGTGGTTCGCCTTGCCGACCGAGATGCACTGCAGGAGCGACTCCGCGCCGCTGGAATTGGAACTGGAATTCACTACCCCGTTCCCGTCCATTTGCAACCGGCCTATCGCGACCGCTGTGCGGCTGGTCCATCAGGTCTCAGCGTAACCGAGCGCGCCGCCCGGCAGATCTTAAGCCTGCCGATGTACCCGCAGCTCTCCGACGGGATGGTCGACCGCGTCGTCAGCGAAATCCGCCGGTTTTTCAGCGATCAGCGGCAACGCCTGCCTGCTCAGTATTGATGAATGAGATTAGCCCACTGCGCCGATCAGCGCGAGGTCGGCGATTGTGGCATGCCGAGAGGTTCGTTCCACAGGAGATGCGCAAGGGCGGCAACCAGCGTATAGCTCGCCGAGACTGAGGGAAAGGCGATAGAGACAGGGATCTTCTTCAGGGCGTGAAATAGCAAACTGCGGCAAGGATATAGACAGCGAATCCGATGATGGTTAGCCGGTTGATGATCTGTGCGATCATGGTGACGGAATCATCAGCCGCTGCCTTCAGTGCGAGCCTGCCCGCCGATACCGAGCAGGATTGAGACGGCGAGGCACATGTAGGAGACGATGCTCGTGTTCACGCGCGCCGGCAGTGCCACGGGGGCGATCCTCTCTCAGCAGCTCGGTTGGGCTGGCTGCGCCGTACTTCCTTCACCACGCATTGGGGTTTCCGGTTGACGGTTAGATAGAGTCGGCCGAGATATTCCCCAACGATCCCGAGGATCAAGAGCTGTACGCCGGAAAGCAGCAGAACTGCGGCCATCAGCGAGGCCCAGCCAGGGGGTGGCGACCAGAACAGCGCCTCTCCGACCACGATCGTACCCCCAAGGGCCCCGAATATGCTCAGGATAAAGCCCGTAAATGTGCTAATCCGCAAGGGCATCACCGAAAAATTAACGAACATATTCATCCACAACCGTAGAAGCCGACGTATCGTATAATTACTCCTACCTGAATACCGCGGGAGATGGCTCACAAGGATCCGATCAATATCTTGTGTTACCTGAAGGATCAATCCATCCACATAGGGAAAGGGTCCCTCATACTGAGTGATTTCTCGTACCAGGAACGCGCTCATGCAACGGAAGCTGGAAAGATACAGGCCGCGAGGCTTGTCGAGGACGAAATCCGCAACTCGGTTCGCAAAACGGCTGCCGAAGTTGCGCCACAGTGAATGCCGCTTATCCTCGTAATAGGTGTAGACCACTTCCTTGCCGCTGTGCTGGGCAAAGGAGAGAAGCCGTTGTACCTCCTCTGGCGGATTTTGCAAGTCGTCGTCCATCGTGATCACGTGCGCTCCTCCCGCATGGCGCAATCCCGCTATTACCGCGTTATGCTCGCCGTAGTTGCGCGCGAGGTCGATGAGGGTCATTGGCACACGCGCTTTGGCGCAAAGGGCGCGAAGGACTTCAAGACTATCATCGACGCTGCCGTCATTGACGAGCACGATTTCGTGCCCACCGGGGATCGGAAGCTCCTCAAGCGCGCCGATTAGCTCTGCAACGCTGCGCGCGCCATTGAAAACCGGGATCACGATCGACAGCGCGAGACGAGGAGCAGTCTTACAGTGAGTCCGGGCGGTTTCAAACACTGCCAGCGCCTTGTTTGGCAGCGACCGCAAGAACCGATCCGCCGAACGGGAACCTTAATCCCATTCGTAAGAGGGCGATTTCGAACGCAGTTGCTGTGCGGCAGAGCGCGTCGATAGGGCGAGGGTACAGGGTGACTCCAGCAACCATACCCGCACGCCCCGGAAAAACTTTGCGCGAGATCACCATAAATGGAAATAGGAGGGCGTTCCAATAAGTCGAATAGACGAGACGAAATCCTGCCTCTTCCAGCAGCCGCGCCAATCTTCCCGAAGTATAACGCCGTGTATTGTGTACAGCGACGTCATGTTTCGATAACATCCAGCGATAGGCCGGTAAATTCATTATAAGCCAACCGTTTTCAGCGAGGCAACGACGGAATTGACCCAGGGCGCGGTGCTCATCGGCATTGCGATGGCACAAAACATCGGCACTGAAGATCACAGCGAAGGTGCCGTCGGGGAAGGGAAGGGCGTTGACCGATCCGGTGCAGACTGGCCGGTCGCTCTTGGCGGCTGCCCGTCCGCAGGCCTGCTGGTCAGCGTCAAGCCCGAACACGGGGCGATCGGGGTATCGCGCTGCCAGCTGGGTGAGGAACCCGCCTGTCCCGCAACCCGCATCCAGGATCGGCCGGTTCCCCGTTTCGAGCGATAGTCGGCGACGCGAGAGCATCAGCAAGTTTCGGTGATTGGCGGCAAACCACCACATATGATCCTCGACGCAGTCGAGCTTGTCATACTCCGAACGTTCCATGTGAGATGAGGTGGGAGCTCTTATCCTCCCGCGGCGCGCAAACGCAGAACGCCTACTCGGCCGGCCTTATTCCGGTGTGGAACACACGCTTTGGCCAAAGGCGCACGAGTCACGGCATGTCCGGTCCTGATCTGGGCTTTGACGGCACGCTGGCCACCGGTCGTTTGGCGCTCCCCTTCTCAGCGACGACGTCACGGCGGTCGAGCACGACCGACAGCAAGGCGCCCATCCTCTCGACCCGGTAGACGGCGCGCCCCGGCAGGGAGCGATCGCAATTATCCTTGGTAAAGGCGATGAAAAAATCTGCCCGCGTGAGCTGGCGCGTGAACCGGAAATTTGCTGGAAAATAGTAGTCCGCCGAGATCGGGGGGCCGCATACGGCCACGGAGAACTCGCGCTCCTCGAAATCAGGACCGTAAGCTGCACGTAGGTAGTCTTCAAGTCCTTGGACCGCCTCGGCGTAGGAATTAGCCCAATAGTCGAGCTTGAATTTTTGCTCAGCGCCGGCGACACCGCCGACAAAGGAGTTGTAGTAAACATATTGGTCCGGATGCAGCATCGTCATGACCGAGACATGGGCGAGGGCGTATAGAGCAAGGACGGCATAGATCGGTTTCCGAAATCGGTAGCGTGCCAGCCGCGTCCATACCTGGTCGGCGACGAGCGCCGCGGCAACCGAGGCCAGTGGGAGGACGAAAATGAAATGTCGCATGCCGTCAAACAGCACCGCGTTGATCGCGATTGCGAACGTCACTGGAAAAATAATCCCGAGGCCGAGGAGGAGGTGCGCAAGCGCTCCTTCACGGGAGATCCGTGTCCGGCCTCGCACGAGGGCAGCCCCGGCAAGGAACGGAGCGCACAACAGAAGAGCGAGGATAAGCTCGGGTAACGCCAGGGCAACGTAGGTAGGGAGATAAGTCCACGGCAAGTTGGATGCAGGAACGAAACGCCCGGCGAAGAGGGTGCTGAATGGAAAGTTCTGGTGAGAGAAGAAAGCGAGCGCGCGGAGTGGGTTCTCAATCGGGTCGGTCTGCCCCCACGGCCAAAACAGCAACATGACCGGATAGGCGACAAGCACAACCGGCACCAGGACTCGCGAGGATGCCGTCCAAGTGGCTTCGATTAGCAAGGAAGGTCGGCTCGCAGCGGCAGCCCGCCACCCTCCATCGAGCGCAAGCAGCAGGCCTAGATACCCCAGGAGCAGTAGGCCTCCGACCCGCACCCCCATCGTCATGCCGATTGCCACGCCGAGCTTTACCAGCAGCCGCAGCGGCGGCCGGGGTAGGACCGGTACCATCCGAACCATGTAGTACATCGCCCAGACAACACCGACAGCGAAGGGGATGTCCTTCGGGTTGTTAAACATCTGCCCATAGTAGTTCGGTGTCATAAGTAGAAAGAGCGCAGCCAAAAGCCCGACCCGGGCGCCGCCTACCGCATGGCCGAGCTTGCAGCAGCCGGCCAACCCGAGAACCCCGACCAGGGCATTCAGAAGATGCCGTGTTTCGTAAGTCCCGATTGGGGAGACACGATTTAGTACCGCCGCGGTTGTATCGAAGATCGCACCGTAATTGTAGAGGTCACGCCAGTGGAGAGCATTTCGGTCGGTAAAAAACGACGCGTAATAGTCGAGAACAAAATTTCCATACCAATTATGGACATCCTCGTCCCAGGTGACCCCGTAGTCGCGGAACGTCAGCAACGCGAGCACGGCGCTCAACGTTATGAGTCCAAAGGACAGTCGATCCCAGAACGCACCCCCGTCCAACTGCCGGTTTGGCGACGCGTCGCCGGTCATGCGACCCATGAGGGGCTTGGTGGCGAACCAGGTTGTGAAGACGTCCATTGCTGGTCCGAGAGGCTGGCGGCTCCCTTACGGTCGCAAGATCTGAACCCTAGTCCGCCGCACCTGTCAAACCGCACCTCGATTGGTTCACAGTCCCGCTGCCTCGAACAACGCACCGATAACGCGATCGGCGGCGAAATATTCGCTTGCGAGCGCTCGCGCCGCGCGACTGTGAGTGGGATAGTCGGAGGCGATCGCATCGATCCCGGCGATCGCCTCTTCGTAACTGGCGTATTCGAAAAGCCCACGCCCGACCGGGTAAAAATTGCTGAACCCCGTTCGCATTGTTACCACCGGCCGACCGGCGGCGAGGTAGCAAGCACTGCGATCACTGAACCAGCCGCTATTCGATCGAACATAGATATCTTTTGCCACCGTGAACTCACCACGCGAACCGGCGACAAAGCCCGCGTAGCGTGCCATATCGGCTGAGATCGGGCGCGGATCGATCAGGCTCCAGCCGCTCCGTGCGATCTCCGAGCGCACCTGCTCGTCGGGCGGCAATATCGCCACGCGAAAGCGGGTATTCGGGCAGCGTCGAGGCAGATCAAGAAATCGCACGAAGTTCACGTGCTTTGACCAGACATAGTTCGATCCCTCGAATTCGATGTTTTTTCCCTTATTCTCCCAGGTGCCGACGCTCGTGAAGAAGGCCGGCACATCACCCGGTTCGGGCCAGAGGCGGGGAACAATCGGCGGCCGCGTCGGACGCCAAGAAATGCCGCACAGCGGCACTGCGCAATCTGGCGTGCCGAGGTTCTCGCCATAGGTAAAAAAATGCGTGTGAGCATCAAGGTAGGCGCGGGCCGCTCGATCAGCCTGTGCGTATTTGATCTGCTCATAAACCGGGTCTGTGTCAATCATGATCCGGACGGGGCAGGACAGGTGTTCCTCGCGCAACTTTGTTGCGC
>Ga0210408_10006099_pt1 | contig 10454 bp, 9 predicted proteins | sample IncBWH4MmetaG_FD_155471 | JGI IMG/M metagenome (GOLD analysis project Ga0210408, IMG submission 155471) | Forest soil microbial communities from Barre Woods Harvard Forest LTER site, Petersham, Massachusetts, United States - Inc-BW-H-4-M | ecosystem: Environmental > Terrestrial > Soil >...
ACTGGCGGTCACCCTGCTCGGCATCTTCTGGATCGGCCTCGCCCTAGCTCACGCGGTGATGCTGCGCAACCTCCCCCACGGGGAGGCCATCGTGTTGGACGTGTTGATCGGCACCTTCCTAGGGGACACCGGGGCCTATTTCGGCGGGCGCCTCTTTGGCCGTCGCCCGCTCGCGCCGATGGTCTCGCCCAACAAGACCGTCGAGGGTCTCCTGATTGGGATGGCCGTCGCGGTGGCCGCCGTTTGGATCGCGGGGCGCTACCAGGAATGGCTGCCCGGCACCCACGCGCTGGTACTTGGCCTCGGCGTGGCCATCGCCGGGCCCGTCGGGGATCTCTTCGAGTCCTTCATCAAGCGCGAGGCCGGCGCCAAGGATGCGGGTCGGCTGTTCGGAGCGCACGGTGGCGCCCTGGACCGCCTGGACGCGGTGCTGTTCACTGCCGTGGTTGGCTACTACATCTGGTTGGCCTATGTGTGAGCCTCCGATCCTCGCCTCCCCAAAAGTCGGCTGATGGCCGAACGCCACTCGATCTCCGGTGGGGCCAGGTGCGCATATGCCTAAGCGCCTGCTGATCCTCGGCTCCACCGGCTCGATCGGCACCCAGGCCCTCGACATCGTGGGCCGCAGCGCGGAGTTCGAGCTGGTCGGCCTCTCCGCCGAGCGCTCCTGGGAGGCCTTGATCGAGCAGGCCCGTGCGCATGGCGTGGGGCGCATCGCGCTCGTGGAGCCCGACGCCGCCGCGCGTGCCGCGGAGGGGTGGACTGGGGGGGAGGTGCTCCACGGGGCCGAGGGCCTGGTGCGGCTCGTCGTGGAGTCCGGCGCCGAGCTCGTGCTCAACGCGCTCGTCGGCTCCGCAGGCCTCGGGCCGACCGTGGCGACCCTTGGGGAGGGCATCGACCTGGCGCTCGCCAACAAGGAGTCCCTGGTGGTCGGCGGCGAGCTCGTCACCGCGCTCGCGCAGGCCACCGGTGCGCAGATCGTGCCCGTGGACTCCGAGCACACCGCCCTGCACCAGCTGCTCGCGGGCCAGCCCCCCGGGGCGGTCGAGCGTCTCACGATCACCGCCAGCGGAGGGCCGTTCCGGGGGCGCACCCGCGCGCAGCTGCAGGAGGTGACCGTCGCCCAGGCGCTCGCCCACCCCACGTGGGAGATGGGGAGCATGAACACGATCGGCTCCGCCACCCTGATGAACAAGGGCCTCGAGCTGATGGAGGCCCACCACCTGTTCGGGACCCCATACGAGCGCATCGATGTGGTCGTGCACCCCCAGTCGCTCGTCCATGGGCTGATCCAGCTCGCCGACGGCGCGATGCTCGCCCACATCGGGCCCCGCGACATGCGCGTGGCGATCTCCTACGCGCTGCACGGCGGGGAGAGCGTGGAGCTGCCGATCGCGCCCCTGGACCTCGTGAGCGTCGGCGAGCTGACCTTCGAGGCGGTGGACCGCGACGCGTTCCCCTGCCTGGAGCTGGCGCGGGCCGCGGCGCGTGCCGGTGGCACCGCGCCCTGCGTGCTGAACGCCGCCAACGAGATCGCCGTGCACGCCTTCGTCGCGGGTGACATCCCCTTCAACGGGATCCCCGCCGTGATCGAAGCCACCCTGGAGCGGCTCCCCGGCACCCCCGTGCGCGCCTTCGAGTCCCTCTACGAGGCCGACCGCGAAGCCCGCGCCCTCGCCCGCGAGGCGGTCGCCGCGCTGGGGTGAGCGCTGTCCCACTCGCGGGGGTATGTCGTGTAGAGAGATATGGCCCTTCATCGATCGCTCAATCAGGAGACCAGACCACCGATGCCCAGCTCCATTCTGTCGCAGCCCCTCGGCCCCGTGTCAGCCGTCCCGAGAATCTGGTATGATCACGGTATGACCAAGTTGACGGGGACCAAGGTGGCGAAGATCACCGTCTCCCTTCCCCAGGAACAGGTGGAGTCGGTGCGGGATGCCGTCGCCCGCGGCGAGGCCGCGAGCGTGTCGGGCTACGTCTGCGCTGCGTTGGCCGACGCCCTTGCGCGACAGGGCGGCGAGCACGAGCAGGGGGGAGAGGACAGCCTCGCCGAACTGGTGGCGGAACTGATCGCCGAGCATGGCGAGCCCAGCGCGGAGGCATACGCCTGGGCGGACCGAGTCCTCGCCCTGTCTGATCCGGATTGAGGGGCTTCACGCTCGATACGAGCGCGTTGATTGCGCTGGAGCGCGCGGAGGAGCGGGTGGTCGCATTGCTGAGCCGAGCGCGAGCGACACCTGACGCTGTAATCCATATCCCTGCCGGGGTTCTGGCGCAGGCGTTCCGGGACGGGGCCCGCCAGGTCCAGCTGGCACGCCTGATGAAGCATTCTGGTACGAGCGTCGTGCCGCTCGACGCCAACGCGGCGCAGATCATCGGCCTGCTGCTCAGTGCTCGCGGCACAGAGGACGTCGTCGACGCCAGCGTGGTTGTCTGCGCCCGCCGCTATGGCCAACCCGTGGTCACCGGCGACGCGCGGGATCTCCACCGGCTCGATCCCAAGCTCGCGCTGGAGGTGATCTGAGCGGCGCGTTGTGTCCGCGGCGCAAAGCCCAACTCGCGGATCGGCTCACGGGGGGCCTACCGCACGCCCCATCCCAAGCTGCGGGTCGCGCGGCGCGGGCTGCCAAACTGAGGGGATGAGCTGGGCACTCACATTCCTGGGCTTCGTGGCGCTGATCGTGCTGCACGAGTTCGGCCACTTCATCGCCGCCAAGGCCGTCGGGATGCGCGTGGAGCGCTTTTCGCTGTTCTTCCCGCCCAAGCTCTTCGGGGTGCGCCGGGGGGAGACCGAGTACATGATCGGGGCGATCCCCGCGGGGGGCTACGTGAAGATCACCGGCATGAGTCCCAACGAGGAGATCCCCCCTGAGGTCGTCGAGCGGGCCTACTACCGCCAGCCCGTGTGGAAGCGCCTCGTGGTGATCGGCGCGGGGCCGGCGATGAACCTGCTCGTCGCATTCCTGATCCTGTGGGGGCTCTACGCGCTCAGCGCCCAGCAGCCACGCACGGATCGCGTCAGCATCGCCACCGTGCAGGCCGGTCGGCCCGCGGCGGCGGCGCTGCGCAAGGGCGACGTGCTGATCGCCGTCGACGGGCGGCCCGTGCGCGTGAGCTCGAACGGCCAGGTGAACTCGATCGCGTTGATCTCCGCCCATCGCTGCTCCGGACGCCAGGTGGAAGGCTGCGCCGCCGCGACCCCGGTACGCCTCACGGTGCTGCGCGCTGGACGGCGCCTCGGCCTCGCCGTCACGCCTCGCTACGACGCCAAGCTCAAACGTCCCCTGATCGGCATCGAGATGGGGCCGGTCGATACCACCGAATCGCCCGGGCGGGCGCTTGGATCGAGCGTCAGCCAGATGTGGCACGTGACCAGCCTCACCGTGTCGCGCATCTCGCAGGTGTTCGTCAGCGAAAGCGCCCGCAAAGAAGTCCACTCGATCGTCGGCATCTCCGACGTGGCCAGCGAAGAGTTCAGCTACAGCGCCTCCGCCGCGCTCTACCTGCTGGCGATCATCTCGCTTTCGCTTGCGATCATCAACTTGTTTCCGTTCCTGCCGCTCGACGGAGGCCACATCTTCTGGGCGCTCGCCGAGAAGGTGCGCGGGCGTCCGATACCGTTTGCGGTGATGGAACGCGCAAGCGTCGTAGGCTTTGCGTTGGTCATATTCCTCTTCCTGATCGGTTTTACCAATGACCTCCACACACTCTCAAACGGCGGCTTCCACATCCACTGAGCCTGCTGGGCGCGAGCCCGCCTCCGTCGACGCGCGGCGCTCGGCCGCGGCACAGGCGGGGACGATCGTGCAGGCGTTCGAGATCACCGCCGCTGCGCTTGGCGAGCGCGTGGCGATCCGCACCAAGGGCGATGAGCAGACGCTCACCTGGACGCAGTGGCGCGGGCGCGTGCGCGACCTCGCCGGTGGGCTGCACCGGCTCGGGCTGCGGCGCGGGGAGACCGTGGCGATCATGCTCTCCAACCGCCCCGAGTTCCACGTCGTGGACCTGGCCGTCGTCACGCTCGGCGCGACGCCCTTCTCGATCTACCAGACCTACGCCGCCAACCAGATCGAGTACGTCGTCGCGGATGCCGGGGCGCGGATCGCCGTGGTCGAGTACCAGTACCTCGAGCGGCTGCTGGAGGCCCGCCGCAGCCTGCCGCGGCTGGAGCGCGTGATCGTCGTCGATCACCCCGAGGAAGAGTCCCTCTCCGACGGCGTGCTGATGCTCGCCGAGGTCGAGGCCTTCGGACGCGACCCGCAGACCCAGGCCGCCGTCGCGGACGCCGCCGCGCAGGTGGGGCCCGAGGACGTGCTCACGCTGATCTACACCTCCGGCACCACCGGGCCTCCGAAGGGCGTGCAGCTCTGCCACCGCAACCTGCTGAGTGCCGTCGTCGGCGTCGAGCAGCTGATCACGTTTCCCGACGAATCCCGCGTGATCTCCTGGCTGCCCGCCGCGCACGTCGCCGAGCGCAACGCCCACCACTACCTGCCGATCGTCTTCGGATTGCAGATCACCTGTTGCGCGGACCCCCGCCAGGTGCTCTCCTACCTGCCCGAGGTCCGCCCCCAGTGGTTCTTCGCCGTGCCCCGCATCTGGGAGAAGCTGAAGGCGGGCCTTGAGACGATGATCGCGGGCCAGCCCGAGGAGCAGCGCCAGGGCACCGAGCGTGCGCTTGCGGCCGCCGTCGAGAAGGTCCGCCTGGAGCAGCGCGGCGAGACCGTCCCACAGGAGCTCGCCGCCGAGGTCGCCGCGGCCGACGCGCAGGTGTTCGCCGGGCTGCGCCAGATGCTCGGCTTCGATCAGGTGCAGGCCGTCAACGTCGGCGCCGCCCCCACCCCCCTGGAGGTGCTCGAGTTCTTCCACGCCATCGGCATCCCCCTCGCTGAGCTGTGGGGGATGTCTGAGACCTGTGGCGCCGGCTGCGTGAATCCCCCCGACCGGATCAAGCTCGGCACCGTCGGGCCGCCCGCCCCGGGCGTCGAGATCTCGCTCGCGCAGGACGGCGAGGTGCTCGTCCGCGGCGGGGTCGTGATGCTCGGCTACCGCGGGGCGCCCGCGCAGACCGCCGAGACGATCGACCCGGATGGCTGGCTGCACACCGGGGACATCGGCGAGCTCGACGAGGACGGCTACCTGCGGATCGTGGATCGCAAGAAGGAGCTGATCATCAACGCCGCCGGCAAGAACATGTCCCCCGCGAACATCGAGGCCGCCATCAAGAGCGCTTCCCCGCTCATCGGCCAGGCCTGCGCGATCGGCGACCGCCGTCCCTACAACACCGCGCTGATCGTCCTCGACGCCGACTTCGCCCCCATGTGGGCTGGGCAGCACGGTATCGAGGGCCGCTCCCTGGAGGAGCTCGCAGGCGAGGCCGCCGTGCGCGACGCGGTGCAGGAGGCGATCGACGCCGCCAACTCCCGCCTCGCCCGCGTCGAGCAGATCAAGAAGTTCACGATCGTTCCCGGCGACTGGCTCCCCGGCGAGGACGAGCTCACGCCGACGATGAAGCTCAAGCGCAAGCCCATTGCCGAGAAGTACGCCGCGGAGATCGAGGCGATGTATGCCTAGCCATCACAGGGCTTGATGCACACCCAACTCTTGACGAGCGGCCCGGCACGCTCCGCCTGAGCTGGGCCGAACAACGCTTCCAGCTCGCCGCGCCGCAGTAGCTCGATCTCCTCCCATTTGCCGGTTGCTCCTAGGCTCCAATATGGACGCCGTAGGCGTAGTGGCAGCCAATGGGCCAAAGGCAACAGCGCGTGTGGCTCAAGTGGAAAGGACCAGGCCGGTGTCTGAACGAACCATCCCTTTCCCACCCGTCGCAGTTCTCTGGCGAACGCCTCGCGTCGCACGGGGGGAACGTGCTCGATCACGCTGTTGCAGTACACGAGGTCGAACGCGTCGTCGGCGAACGGCAACCCCTTGTTAGGGTCGGTCTGCACGAACGGGCCGGGGTAGCCCGGGTTGGGCGCGATGTCCGTGCCGGTGATGTCGAGTCGCGGCTCCAGTGCTCGCAGGCCGATCCGTCCACAGCCGACATCGAGCACTCGACCCCCTGGCGGGAGGCCCGTCTGGCTAAAGAAGCGCTCGTGCCTGCGGCGGCGCGCGCGGGCCGCATAGGGGGAGGCCAGGCGCGGCAATGGGCCGCGCGCGGTCGGGTACACCTCGGAGGGGGCGCGCGTCATCGTAGAATCACGGTACACATATGGCTTCGGAGCGACAGATAACTGTAGGCGGCGTACCCATCGGCGGCGGCGCGCCGGTCGCGGTGCAGACGATGACCAAGACCGAGACCGCCAACCTGGCGGCGACGATGGAGCAGATCCTGAAGGTCGCCGAGGCCGGCGCGGACATCGTGCGCGTCGCCGTGCCCCGCGAGCAGGACGTCGAGGCGCTCAAGATCATTGTCGCCCAGTCGCCCATCCCCATCATCGCCGACATCCACTTCAACCACACCCTCGCGCTGAAGTCGATCGAGGCTGGCGCCCACTGTGTGCGCATCAACCCCGGCAACATCGGCGGGCCCGACAAGGTCGCCGAGGTGGTCGCCCTCGCCCGCGAGCGCGACACGCCGCTGCGCGTCGGCGTCAACTCCGGCTCGCTGCCCAAGCACCTGCGCCAGCTCGAGTACGACGACCCCGTGCAGGCGCTCGTCACCGCGGCCCTGGAGACGGTCGCGCTGATGGAGAGCCTCGACTTCTTCGACTTCAAGGTCTCGATGAAGTCCACCTCCGTGCCCAACACGATCGCCTCCAACCGCCTGCTCGCGGAGCGGATTCCCTATCCCCTGCACCTGGGGATCACGGAGGCGGGCACCAAGTGGTCGGGGTCGCTGAAGTCCGCGGTCGGCCTCGGCACCCTGCTCGCCGACGGGGTCGGGGACACGATCCGCATCTCGCTCTCCACCTTCCACGCCGAGGAGGAGGTCAAGGTCGCGTGGGAGATCCTCAAGGCGCTGAAGCTGCGCGAGCGCGGCCCCGACCTGATCGCCTGCCCCACCTGCGGGCGGTTGCAGTTCGACATGGACACGGTCGTCGCGGAGGTCGAGCGGCGCCTGGAAGCCTACGAGGACCCGATCGAGGTCTCCGTGCTCGGCTGTGCCGTCAACGGCATCGGCGAGGCTCGGCACGCCGACTTCGGCATCACCGGGGCCAAGGACATGGGGATGATCTACTCCAAGGGCGAGCCGCTGAAGAAGGTCGCCACCGACCAGCTCGTCGACGAGCTCTTCAAGGAGATCGACCGCTACTACGCCGCCGGCAAGACCGTCCAGCGCGACGAGGCCGCCGCCGCGGAGGCGCGGGAGTGGCTCGCCGCCAACGAGGACGACACCCAGATGACCCCCGAGCGCATGGCCGCCCTGGAGGCCGCCGCCGCCCAGAACGATGACGAGGCCGACGCTGTGCTCGAGTCGATGCTGGAGCCCGCGGGGGTCGCACCGCTGGACGAGGCAGTCTCCCCGGTCGCCGGCCGGCGCTTCATCCGCAGCTGAGCGCGCCGGCCGCGGCACCAGACACCACCCGCAATGCTCGCCGTACAACCAGCACGTCTGCGCTTGCGTGCGGCGTCTGGTACTCGACTGGGCTTGCGTGCGGCGTCTGGTACTCGCGGTTAATGTTTAGCCCACCGCTGCGAACCGCTCCGCCACGGTATCCCAGTTGACCGTGCTCCACCACGCGTCGAGGTAGTCGGGGCGGCGGTTCTGGTACTTCAGGTAGTAGGCGTGCTCCCACACGTCGACCCCGAGCAGGGGGGTCTTGCCGGCGGAGATCGGGTTGTCCTGGTTAGGGGTGCCGAGCACCGCGAGGCCCGAGCCGTCGTGCACCAGCCACGACCATCCCGAGCCGAACTGGTTGACGCCGGCTTCCTTGAGCTTGCTCTGGAAGTCCGCGAATGAGCCGAACGCCGAGGCGATCGCATCCCCCAGCGCGCCGCCGGGCTCGCCGCCCGCGCCCGGTGCCATGCTCTCCCAGAAGAGGCTGTGGTTGCAGTGGCCCCCACCGTTGTTGCGGACGGCGCCCCGCTTCTCCTCCGGCACCTGCGCGAGGTCGCGCAGCACATCCTCGATCGCAGCGTTCTCGAGCGGTGTGCCCGCGAGCGCCGCGTTGACCTTGTCGACGTACGCCTGGTGGTGCTTGTCGTGGTGGATTTCCATCGTCAGCTTGTCGATGTGCGGCTCCAGCGCGTCGTACGCGTAGGGGAGCGGCGGAACGGTGTAGGCCATCGGAGGCTCCTTCTGTCTTTCGATTGACGCTCGGCAGTTCGTCGCTGTTCTATCAGAGGCCGGCTGCCTTCTGAGACCGCCGTCTCGGCCGCGGGGTCCGAAGCTCGTATCCAGAACGGGTATCCAGGATGGGGTATCCGAAAATGGATAGTCCGTAGGATGTGCCCGCCATGACCCGCCTCTCCGAGTACCTGCTGCCAACCGAGAAGGAGGCGCCCGCGGACGCGGAGGCGATCTCCCACAAGCTGATGGTGCGCGCGGGCCTGGTGCGCCAGATGGGGGCGGGCATGTGGACGTGGCTGCCGGCCGGCTGGCGGGTGCATCAGCGGGTGGTGGCGATCATCCGCGAGGAGATGGACGCGATCGGCGCACAGGAGATGCTGATGCCGGTGCTGCAGCCGGCGGAGCCGTGGCGCAAGACGGGGCGCTTGGAGATCGAGGAGCTGTTCAAGCTCTCAGATCGCAAGGGCTCGGAACTCGTGCTCGCAATGACCCATGAGGAGGCCGTGACCTTCCACGTGGCCCAGCTGGTGCGCTCCTACCGCGACCTGCCCTTGACGCTCTACCACTTCCAGGTCAAGGAGCGCGACGAGCCCCGCCCCCGCGCGGGGGTGCTGCGTACACGGGAGTTCGTGATGAAGGACGCCTACACCTTCGACCGCGACGCCGCGGGCTTGGCGGTCAACTACGACCGGCAGGTGGGGGCGTACGATCGCATCATGGAGCGCACCGGCCTGCGCTTCTACCGCGTGGAGGGCGACGTCGGGATGATGGGCGGCCTTGGCGCCCATGAGTACATGGCCCCCTGCCCCGCCGGCGAGGACAGCGTGGCGCTGGGCGAGGGCTACGCCGCCAACCTCGAGGTCGCCTTGCGCCACCCGGACATTCAGGAGATAGCGGATGCCCACTCCACGGGTGGCGGGGCAGAGGAGGGTGGCGAGCAGGGCAAGCGTGGGGCGCCGGGAAAGCACGGTGTCGGGCAGGGCAAGCGCTACGCCCTCGGCGGGCGCGAGCTCACGATCGAGCCGGCGATCGAGATCGCCAACATCTTCAAGCTCGGCACCCGCTACTCCGAGCCGCTCGGCGCCCACTACCTGGACGAGCACGGCCACGAGCAGCCGATCTGGATGGGCTCCTACGGGATCGGGCCCGCGCGCATCGTGGCGGCCGCGGTCGAGCAGTACGCCGACGAGCACGGCATCTCCTGGCCCCGCGCGCTCGCGCCGTTCGCGGTGCACCTCGTGGCGCTCGGCAAGCCCGGCACCCCCGAGCGGGACGCGGCCGACAGGCTCTACGAGACCCTGCGCAGCGGGGATGTTGAGGTTCTCTACGACGACCGCGACCTCGGCACCGGGGAGAAGTTCGCCGACGCCGAGCTGCTCGGCTGCCCGCTGCGGCTCACGGTCGGTCGGCGCTCGCTGGAGTCGGGGGAGATCGAGGTCCAGATTCGCCGCGGCCGCCAACGGGCCCCCGGCCTCTCGCTCGCGGGGGGGCCCTCCGAGTTGATCCAGGCGCTGGACGAGCTGTGCCAGAGCCTCCCCTGAACGCCGGATCCCCTGGCGAGGATCGATCACGCGGGGGCGCTTCGACCGGCGGCCTACCGGAGAGCCCAGAGGGAGTGCCGTCCAGCCGGAAGGCGATCGCGCACTCTGGGGCGGAGGGGAGCAGAGGTGGGCGCCTGAGCGTCCGTCGTCTGGTCGGCCTCGATCGCTCGGGTCCACCGCCTCCGCAGACCGCGGCCGGCCAGCCGCTGCGGCCGTGGACGATCCCCAACGCGATCGGCTTCGTGCGCCTGGCTCTGATCCCGGTATTTCTCGTGCTGGCGTTCTCCACGGCCGACGGCACGGGGGCGCTGCCCGCCGCGCTGTTCGCGGTGATCGGCTGGGGCGACTACGCGGACGGGATTGCCGCGCGGGTCACCCGCCAGTACAGCCGCCTGGGGGCGCTGATGGATCCCCTCACCGACCGCCTGCTGGCGATCTCGGGGGTGGTGGTCTGCTGGCACTTCCAACTGCTCCCCCGGTGGGCGCTCGCGGTGTTGGTGGCACGCGAGCTCGCAATGCTCGTGCTGGGCCGCTACGGCCTCGCGCACGGCGTCGAGCTGCGCATCAACTGGCCGGGGCGCATCTCGGTGGCGCCGCTGATGGGGGCCTTCTTCTTCGCGATGGTGGGGCTGGAAGGGCTGGGGGCGGTGCTGCTCTACGTCGGCCTCGCCCTTGCGCTG
>Ga0210408_10006100_pt1 | contig 10453 bp, 15 predicted proteins | sample IncBWH4MmetaG_FD_155471 | JGI IMG/M metagenome (GOLD analysis project Ga0210408, IMG submission 155471) | Forest soil microbial communities from Barre Woods Harvard Forest LTER site, Petersham, Massachusetts, United States - Inc-BW-H-4-M | ecosystem: Environmental > Terrestrial > Soil >...
GCTGAGCTCCGTCGCCAACACTGTCTAGGGGAGCTTTCGCATCGCATCGGCTCGGCTGGAAACGGCAACGTCTGGCGAATGGCGCAGAGTACTTCAAGAAGTCCTGGAGCGGGCTTCGGTGACGCGATTCGTGGGTATCCTGAGGCTGAGCTCCGTCGCCAACACGATCAGCTTCAGTTACGCGCCGGCAGCCGGTAGCGGAACACTGACGGTCTCGAGCGGCGGCCAGGTAGTGGCGAGCATCGACATGATCGGGTCCTACACGTCGGCGAACTTCAGCATCATCGCCGGCGTCGGCGGCACCGTCGCGATCGTCGATCCGAGTGTGGTCAACGGACGGCAGTGTCGAGACCCTTCCCGCGGCACGGCCTCGACCTGCCGGACACACTTCGGCGCTCAAACGACGCTCCGCATTCCGAGCTTCGTAATGCGGGACAGCTTAGGGCGACCGACGGGCGCCACGCGGACCATTGCGTTCCTTGGCAGCTTCATGGCCGGGAGCTTTGCTACGACAGCGGGCGCGATGGCAGCGCCTTGGTTTCAGGCACGCCCCTAATCGAGTAGCAGCCCTGTTGACCCGTTTGCCTTACGGGTGACGGGTCAGGTCCCGCGCGTAAGGAGCCCCTCCGAGGACCGCCGGGGCCTCTGCGCCTGCCAACCCGCCTAGCGGCACCACCGCGGCCGGTCGGGCCTTACGGGTACCTCGGACCGTTCAGGCCTTGGCAACGGTTTGCGTGCACTATCCTCTCGACGGAGGGAGACCCTCATGACGACCTCAACCGAGCGAACGAGAGCCCTGCGGGGAACGGGAGGCCCGGACTTCACAGATTGACGATTGGCGTGAGCGAGGACGATCTCCGCGTGAAGCGCCCGAAGTCGCGCTCGGTCGCGAGGTTGATGGAGCCGGTTGCGACTAAACAAAATCCCGCCAGGATACTTACACGATGTCAAAACTGAGGCGCCCTTTCGATCCGACGGCCGCCAAAGTCACAATCGGCATTCCGGATAACGCGGAAGATCGGCCGTTGACGAAGCGCCAGGCCGCGGAGCTCGGAGGTAAAAAAAGAGCCGAGTCACTTTCCAAGCAACGCCGCTCCGAAATTGCATCGAGAGCCGCGAAAGCGCGCTGGAAGCACTATTCACGCTGAACAAAACCCCGACTTGGCAGTAGAGCCGTCCTGCGAAACCGACCACTCACGCAGGGCGGTCCGTTATGCGCTGAATAGACAGCGCGCGGCCATCTGACGACTTTTTGTGGACTTGGTCTCCCACTTTTTCGCCCGCGAAAACCGCCAATCCAGGGCCCCGGTGTTGCACCGTTACATACCGCCCATCGAAGACCCGATGATCGTCTTGCGCCCGGTGTAGAGCTTCCATGAATGATCCAGGACCGCACTGGCTCGAGATCCGGCACCGCAACCTCTTCGCGGCTTCCCTTTCCCCGATGCGGGCCGTTGATGCCTCAACTCGTCTTGTTGTGTCGTGCTGCTGAGCGAACCGCTCTCTTAGTTGCGGCGATTGGCTGCGAGGATGCTTAGCCGAGATGAGCGAAGGGTATTCGAGGGTGCCTAGCTTACTGATTCGTCCGAGACTTAAAATGGCATGGGCACGACTCCCCCAGATGCGTTGTAACGTGACCCTCGCACGCCAATTGGGAGAACATTTTGGGTAAACGTAAAAATCTCGACGAATATCTCTTTAAAAAGGGTAACCTCGTTGAATTCACGAAGATGGACGTCGCTGAGGCGCAGTTGAGCGCCGCCATTGCGGGGAACAATCTTACCTTCAAAGCAGGCTACGGCGAAGCTCGAAAGGAAAACGGATGAGCGGTTTTGGTGACACAGAGCCAACCGAACAACAAAAGGCGCTGGTGGACGAAGCCCTCTACCTCCGGGGGCGCATCATCGCGTCTTACGCTCAGGTCGAATTTCTACTCGCGGACCTCGTCGTGAAGCTGGACCTTCGTTTTCCTCACCTCATTGAGTCCCGAATCAAGGCCGTCAAGAAAATCGGTGAGTGGGCGGTGGCCAAATTTGGATCCAACGCCAGTGCCCGATCAAGTTCGGCGACGCCTTGAGCAGCCTGGTTGACTTGGGTTTTGACTAAGCCCATCCAGTAGTGCAGGAGCGCACTGTTTGGCTCCAGCAACAGCAGCTTGGCGAAGTGAGTTTCGGCCTGCGCGAGGTACTCGGATCGGTTGTTGGTCATATAGTACGCGGCCAGCAAAGTATCGACCGCTGCAATGCCGAATTCCGCATCGACGTTTCCGCCATCGAGCACCAGGGCGCGTTCAAAATGACCGCGTGCTTGCATCAGATTCTCGCGGGCCGCACCTTTGAAGAAGAAACCCATGCCCTGGAAGTAGAGGTCCATAGAATCAGGGCTGGCTGTGCGGAACGCGCGATTCGCCTCAAATGCAATAAGCTGTGTGCCGAGCGTGTTCGCCAAACGCGCGACGATTTCGTCCTGCATATCGAACAGGTCGGCGAGAGGCTTGTCGAACCGTTCGGCCCACAGATGATTGCCGTTCTCGGCGTCGATCAGCTGCACATTGACCCGCAGGCGGCGGTCCGGGTCGCGCTGAACAGAACTTTCTAGCACATATCGGACGCCCAGCTCCCTCCCGATTTCCCTAGCATCAACGCTCCTGCCCTTGAAAGTGAAGGCAGTGGATCGCGCAATCACGAAGGAGCCGCGGAGGCGCGACAGGTCGGTGGTCAGGTTCTCGGTGATGCCGTCAGCGAAATAGTCCTCACCCGCATCTTTTGAGAGATTGATGAAAGGCAGCACCACGATAGAAAGGCGGCGGGCGGTCGGATCGCGCGCCTTGGCAGGCTTTGTAAGCTCCGCTGTTGCCGACAAAGGGGCAGTCGCTTGTGGCACGCTCGGCGAAGGCGATTTCGACACGCTTGCGAAATACCACGTTGCTCCAAAGGCGACCACCACGATCAGCGCCAGACAGGCAACGAGACCTGGGACAAGCAGCTTGTGTTTTTGCTTGATTAACTTAGCCGGCGTGCCAATTTCTAGCGAATAGACCCGGACCGGCTCAGCGATGTTCTTGAGTTGCGTCGCGCCTAGATCGGTCACGGCAAGATCGAGCCGCGACTTCACTTGCCGATAAGCGTCTTCCGACAGGCAAATGGCACCGGCCTGGGCGATACCTTCCAATCGCGAAGCGATGTTGACGCCGTCGCCCATCAGGTCGCCGTCGCTTTCCTCAACCACATCGCCCAAATGGACACCGATGCGAAAGTCGATACGGCGCTCGGGGGTAAGTCCAGCATTGCGCTCGACCATGCCGTTCTGCACTTCGATGGCGCAGCGAACCGCATCGACGACGCTCCTGAACTCAACGAGGACGCCGTCTCCTGTCCTCTTAACGACACGGCCGTGATGCAGAGCGATGGTCGGGTCGAACAGGTCACTCCGAAGAGCCCGCAACCGGGCAAGGGCGGCAAGCTTGCCGTATCCGGCCACGTCCGCCGCAAGGATGGCCGCGAGCTTCCGTCTCTCCGTCATGGCAGCCTCTTCACCGTATCCAGATTAGCACGACCACTCATCGGCCTGGACAGGGTCTTTCGACTAGCCGATGATTGCTCGCCAGCATGCAAATCAGGGCGCCACCATGGACATCGGGGGTTGGCTGCGGAGCCTTGGCCTCGAACAGTACGAGGCCGCCTTTCGCGAAAATTTTGTCGATGAAAAGGTCCTTCCGAGCTTAACGGCGGAGGATTTGAAGGACCTTGGCGTCGGATTTGTTGGGCACCGGCGGAAATTGCTAGATGCCATTGCCTTGCTGCGGAACGATACGACCGCGAAAGGACCGCCTCCTGAAGCACCCTCGACAGTCCCTAAGTCCACTCAAGACACCGCCGAACGCCGCCAAGTCACGGTAATGTTTGCTGACCTGGTCGGTTCGACCGCGCTGTCGGCACGGATGGACCCCGAGGACCTACGTGAAGTCATTTCGGCGTATCAGAAGTGTGTGGCCGCGACGATCCAACGCTTCGGCGGTTTCGTGGCGAAATACATGGGCGACGGAGCGCTGGTTTACTTCGGTTACCCCCAGGCCCACGAGGATGATGCCGAGCGGGCGGTGCGGGCGGGGCTAGAATTGATCAAAGCAGTGGGAGCCTTAAAGCAGAGTGCGCCACTGCAAACGCGAGTGGGCATTGCGACCGGGTTAGTCGTAGTCGGCGATCTGATCGGATCGGGCGCTGCTCAGGAGCAAGCAATCGTTGGCGAGACGCCGAACCTAGCCGCGCGCCTGCAGGGCATTGCCGAACCGAACATGGTCGTGATCGGTGAGAGCACGCGAAAACTCCTCGGGAATTTGTTCGAGCTGCAGGACCTTGGGGAGAAAGACCTTAAGGGCATCGACGGTCCGGTGCGCGCCTTCGCGGCGTTGCGGGCCAGTTCGGTGGAAAGCCGCTTCGAGGCTGCGACGACGCCGCTGGTCGGCCGCGACGAGGAGATGGCGCTGCTGGACGGCGTCGGCTGCGAGATCACCCTCGACACCTGACGGCTAAAACTTGAATATTTGATTTTACATCAATCGCGCATAAATCATACCGCAACAAAAACATTCGATTCCCGAGGGTAAATCCCGATCGGGCAGCCGCAGCAACCAGCCGCGCTGCCTTTCTCGAACGTTTCGCGGGCGGCCCTCGCGACCTAATCCGCGAAGTTCTCGTTCTCATTCATTGGTTCTACTCCGGATGTCGGTCCACTCGAACGGGCGGCCCGCCCATGTCGCGGACGGACTGTGCCAAGGAAATGATGCTTTGTACCTGTGCGAGCTTGGCGCTGGTCGGCTGGTTCGAGGCCGCACTAGCGGATTCAGCAGGCCTTTGCTGACGGAACGCACGATGAGAATGAACGTTCCCAAGAGAGGCGCGGACATGCGCGCTTCAACGCCTGAAGGAGAACCAAGACAATGGCTACGACGACTGTAGACAATCGGCGAGAGACTGTGTCTCTGATCGGCAGCGACAAGGTCGAAGGGACGCCGGTATATGGCAGGGATGACAATAAGATCGGAACAGTTCAGCGGGTAATGCTCGACAAGATCAGCGGCAAGGTCGCTTACGCCGTCGTATCGTTTGGCGGCTTCCTCGGGATCGGCGAAGACTACTTCCCCATGCCCTGGGCGAGCCTCAAGTACGACACCGCGCTAGGCGGTTATCGGGTCGGAATTACTGAGGATCAGCTCAATAATGCGCCGAGGTTCAACCGCAGTACCGACTGGGATTGGTCCGACCGAGCGAGGGATCGTACCGTATACGACTACTACAAGACCCCGCTTTGGTACTAACGAGCCTACCCAGCATCCCGCTCCTCATGGCAACGGGATGCTGGGCCTAAGTTAGATCAGAAAATGGATCGGCGACGTTCGCGGACGGAAAACGCAGAGTGCCCCCAGTCGAAACTTGCTTCGCTCAAATCGTCGAAACGCGGTGCCGGGCAAAATCCGGGACTTCGTCGGGAAGCGATAACTCCGACAAAGGGTAGCCATGGGTGTTCCTACCACGTCGCACAGCCGCCCCGTAGTCGGGCCCCCTTGCGTTCACCGGGGGAACTTTCGGCTTGAGACACTCGGGAACTACCCATACGTGGTCAATCAATAAAATCCACCGGGTCCCTTTGTGGACGAGTTCGGCAAGGGCGTGCGCATCCCAGTTAGTCAGCCGAATGCCGCCAGCGGGGCAGCCAATCGCGCTACAAGCCGCTCTTCCAAGTTTGTCGTTTGCCGGCCGCCAGTCCCAGGGGTGACAACAACGGCCCTGGCAACGCACTCGGTCTGGGCCGCTCCAGAGGCACCTGGCTGGGTTGAACGAAAGCGGCCAATTTCGGCGAACTCGCAGCTGTTCATAGCTACGCCGTTGTCGGCCGCTTTGGGCCGCTTCGTCCGGCCGAGGTTCGTTGTGCTGGAAACCCACAGCATGGCTGCTCGCCGCAGTTACCCTTGCGCTTACAATAGCAGTATGGGAATCGACTGACCGCCGTCGCAGCTGGTGTGAGGAAGCTGGATGATCCAGGAACCTATGTGCGGTACATGGATTGGAATGGCATGGAAGGAGTTTCTTGATGAGAGCGATTCTAGGCAGCACTGCATTTGCGCTCATCATCGCCATAACGGCGATTCCTGCTGAGGCAAAGGGTTGCATAAAAGGTGCGATCGTTGGCGGTACCGTCGGGCACTTCGCGGGCCACCACGGTCTGATGGGAGCGGCCGCTGGATGCGCAGTTGGCCATCACGAGGCCAAGAAAAACGAGAAGGCGACGCAATCGCATTGACCATTGCGTCGCGGTAGTCCCCGCTGCACCGACCGAGCTAGCACCTCGCATACAGCACGTCTGCCGGTCCGAATGAATCGTTAGAATCTTGCCCCTGCCAAATATTAGCCACTCCACAGCCTTTCCGCGACGTGTGGGGCCCAGTCACCATATCAACAAATCTAGGCAGCCCATTGCTGTTCGCTGTGCATTTTCCTGTGTACCCGATTACCTTTCAGCCTACGCTGCGATCTCCATTAGTCGTCCTCAATTTTGGTTAGGTCCCGGAACGAACAATCGAGCTCTCGAATTGATCCTTGCTTAGTGGCGGGACTGATCCCCGCTGCAAAGATAACAGGGAAGCGGCCCCAACATCAGCTAGATCGGACCCGTAAGGCGCTTCCTTGAAAACACAAGAAAACACAGTTGAGAAATGACATGTTGAGTAAGACACTTCTCGGCGCCGCAATGGGCGCGGGCGTCTTTGCCTTCTTGGTCGTAAGCGCGTCAGCAGCGGTTGTCTGCAATGGCAACGTTTGTTGGCATGCCAAAGAAAAATACACCTACCCGCCGGACGCCCATGTGACGATACATGAGGACACTTGGAAATCCGGCCCAAGCATCACGTTCCGTGAGCACGAAGGCCGCGGGTACTGGGCCGGGGAGACCTGGAAGGAATGGTAACTGGACGGAGCGAGTAGTGAGGTCGACGATCTCTGCGATTGTGATCTCCTTTGGACGGGGACCCGCCCCCGCGCCGAGGCAGCGGCCTTGCTTTCCGCAAGGCCGTCGGCCTCTGCTGGCTATTGGGAGGATCCATCAGCCGCTTTAAGTTAGGCCAATTGCTTGTCGCGGGGTCCTGCGCGGGCACCCAGGTGGCCCACCACTGTTGGGCGACGCGCGGAGTGGGAACAACAGCCTAATTTGCTCGTTTCTTTGATTGACGCACCGTCAGTGTGCGCTAGCACGAGCTATTCCGTGTCCCTGTTGTCGCAAATCTCGACTCTGCTCAAAAACGCCTTCAATTGGTTCATCGAAGATGAGGCATTGACCCGCGGTGCAGCGATTGCGTTTTATACCGCGACTTCCTTGGCCCCCGTCCTCTTGATCGTCATCGCCATTGCCGGGCTTGTGTACGGCGAGGAGGCGGCTCAGGGCGCGATCACCTCCGAGCTCGGCGACCTGATGGGCCGGCAGACGGCAGAGCTTCTGCAGACGGCGATTGCCAGTTCGAAAAGCCAGTCATCAGGTTTTTGGGCCGCAGCAGTTGGCCTGGTAACGCTTATCGCTACTGCGTCCGGCGTCTTCGGCGAGATGCAAGCCGCGCTTAACAAGGTGTGGAAGGCAGAACCTAGGGGTACGACCGTTGGACGCTTGGTCCGGGCGAGAGCCAAGAGTCTCGGGCTCGTCGCTGCATTGGGATTCCTTTTGATGGTTTCGCTGGCCGCAAGCGCGGCCTCGACCGCCTTTGAAAAGCAGATCAATGCCGCGCTGCCATTCGGAGGAATTGTGCTTTCGGTCGTGAACTTCTTAGTCTCGCTCGCGCTGATCTCTTTCCTCTTTGCGGCTGTATTCAAGGTACTGCCGGACTGTGACCTCGAGTGGCGAGATGTTGCAGTCGGCGCAATCATTACGGCGCTTCTCTTCATTGCCGGGAAGTCTCTTATTGGCTGGTACATTGGCAGCAGCACCGTTGCCTCGACTTATGGCGCTGCTGGAGGGCTCATCGTGCTGCTGCTGTGGGTCTACTATACGAGCCAGATCTTCCTCTTCGGAGCCGAATTGGCTAGATCGTATGCCAGCCTACATGGCAGCAAACGCGCATCGGTAAAACCGAGAACGGAGCTTCAGCCTGCAGCGGGCACCGTAGATCGCTCCTCGTTAGTTGCTTGAAGAGTGACGGTCTCTCCGCATCGGGGTCGCACGCCGCCAATTTCTTGAGGCGCCCTCGTGCTCGCCTTCCCTCACTTTCCCCGTTGGCGTCCAATGCGTGCCCCGCAAACGAGGGGCGTCATGAGGGGCGTCATGCATCCTTACGCGATCTGCTCGGTTCGCGACCAACGGTCGCTTAACGGCTCACGCAACCCCGCGCGTTCTTAACCTCCGCAGCCAACGTCCTGGTAGGCTCGAAGTGCAAAAGACGTTCGGGTGACAAAGTTATCGAAGTGGCGTTTTTCCGATGCAGGATATTCAAACTCAATGTGGCGCCACTTCGTGCCATTGCAGGCTAACATTGCCCTCCTGTAAAATATTCTGTCGCCTCTATATCCGGAGCTGACAACCCAATCGCTGCCCCGACGCTCGTAGGTGACTCGCTCCGCTGGGGGAGGGGGGAACTGGTCCGCGTTGGCGTTAACGGCGGCTTCGCGATTAGCAGGAACAGCAAAGAACCAGAGCCAAGCATCGCCAGTGGGTGAAACAAAGCGACGGCCGTACGATTGAGGCTCTGACGGAAGCAACGTCCAGCTATTAGGAACAATCGAGCGGAACGGTATATCAGCTTCCCGCGCGTTTGCTGCAGGGCTGGTATAAGTCGTAGCGGCCGCAAGGGAAAGGACCGCTACCACGGTTCCGATAGCTCTAATTGGGTCCACGTTATTCTCCGTATCGGGTCAGCACCTCCATCCCCCAGGTTTGGCGCCGGAAGGCGCAACGCAACGGTTCAATCCTTTTTGCCCGATGGATTGTGCGTTGAGGTATTCGTTCCCATATCGCTCCCGGTCGCGGTTCGATTCTCCATGCCAGTCGTGGTGGATGATGAACCACTCGGATTGTGGGTAGAATTCGTGCTGCCAATTCCCTCCGCTTTAGGCGAACCAGCAACTCCCTTTTCCCCTGCCGAAGGCGAGCCGCCAGTCTGAGCAAAACACATCAAACTGAAACCGCTTAGAAGAAGCAAAGCCGCCATGGTTGTTCCGATTTTGCGACGCATCACACACTCCATGTTGATTTCGCGAATGCGAACACCTGTTTGCTGAGACAACGCGCAAGCAACGGCGCGGTTCGCCGCTGGCTGAATAAACGTCGCAAAGGTGCGGCTAATCGTCGGATGTTCCGGGGATGCTCGTGCGAGAACGGCTGAGGATCGACCCGATGTGACCAAAGTCTGGATTCATGCGCACACCGAAGTATGTCCGAGCAGCGGTTGTAGGATTAGGTTGTTTCGGGGTCATCGAGCTGGACGCACTTGCCGGACTATACTTCACCTGCCGACGCGGCGGTCACCGCGGTCGCGGCCTCGCGGTGCGACGGTCTTTGCCTTGCGGCGGCGGTCCTGGGCCAGTGAGCGGCCGACGTCGTCGCTCTCCTTGAATTGTCCTGTCTTCTTACGACGGAGCCTACGCGCGCGCCGACGAGAGCCTGGGCACCCTTACCGAGCCGCTCGCCGAGGTCACCCACGAAGAGCGTTTGCGCGAAATCCCGGCGTCGGCGAGTCCATCGCGGACATCATCACCCGGCTGCATGACACAGGGACGCACCCGGGCCGGAGGTAATGCGCAAGGAGATTCCGGCCGGTGTTCTGGAAATGCTCGCCGTCCCCGGCCTGCGCCCCGAGAAGGTGATCAAGCTATACAAGGAGCTCGGCATCACCTCGCTGGCGGCTCTCGAAGAGGCGGCGAGGGCCTGACCGCCGCAAAGGCGTCAACGGCTTAGGGCCCGTCCTGCAAGTGAAGATTCTGCTAGGCCTCGCCATTGGCCGGGAGGGCGAAGGACGGCGCCATATGCATCGCGTCGCGGCTCTGCTGGAAAGCGCCGAGCAGCGGCTGCGCCAATCCCATCCTGATCTCAAGCGGATTACCCCGGCGGGCGAACTCCGGCGCGGCTGTGGCGAAGAATGAAATCGCGTCCTCACGGGGCGCACGCCTTTTATTCCCACAATAAAGCCGGTTACGATGATCAATAAGTTCCGGAACAGATCCGCGACGCCAAGGCGACGCAACCGCGCACAGAGGCAGCGTCGGGACTTGGAACATTTTTGACGAATGCTGAGTTGTAAAATGCCGCTTCTTTATTTCGGAGGTCGACCAATGAACGGGCTGATCTATTTGATTGGATTAATTGTAGTCATTATGTTCATTCTTTCGTTTCTCGGACTTCATTGATTCGAACGGCGAGACCCATGACAGACTCAACCTCTGATTTGGAGCCTCCGGCGCGCCCGATTTCGGCGGCG
>Ga0210408_10006101_pt1 | contig 10453 bp, 8 predicted proteins | sample IncBWH4MmetaG_FD_155471 | JGI IMG/M metagenome (GOLD analysis project Ga0210408, IMG submission 155471) | Forest soil microbial communities from Barre Woods Harvard Forest LTER site, Petersham, Massachusetts, United States - Inc-BW-H-4-M | ecosystem: Environmental > Terrestrial > Soil >...
CGGAAGGTTGGACAGAGCTGGCCGACGGCCTGGCCGAACCGTCCGACCTGAGAATCACAAAACGCCAATGGGGCGCATTCCATGGCACCGAATTGGACCTGCAGCTCCGCCGCCGGGGGGTGACCTCGGTGGTGATCGGCGGGATAGCAACCAATATCGGCGTGGAGTCGACCGCCCGGGCGGCTCATGAACACGGCTACGCCGTTGTGTTGCCAGAGGACGCCGCCGCAAGTCGGTCGGCCGAGATGCATACCTTTGCGTTTGAGCAGATTTTCCCGATGCTGGGACGTGTGGCGAAAACCGACGCAATCGAGCTCCAGAGGTGAGTGAACCGTCGGCAGAATGGGGCCGCTCGCTGCGAAGCTTATCCACGGCGGGGCGCTGGGTCGTGCTCCTTGCAGTGTCCGCCGCAACGGCGGCAGTCCTTCAGTGTGCCAGGCTGCCGGCCGCTTTGATGCTCGGGCCGCTCGCGGCTGCCGTCCTGGTGCAGGTCGCGGGTGGCGCGGTCAAGGTTCCTCGCGTCCTCCTCATGGCCGCGCAGGCGATCATAGGTTGTCTCGTCGCCCGCTCGATCACCTCTTCGATCGTCGGAGGCTTTATCATTCATTGGCCTCTGTTCCTTGGCGTTGTGGCGCTGTCGATCATCGCGAGCGCGGCAGTTGGCTGGGCCATGAGTCGCTTTCGCATCATTCCTGGCACGACTGCGGTATGGGGCATCCTTCCAGGCGCAGCCACGGTGATGATGTTGATGGCCGAGGCTTACGGCGTCGATTCTCGGCTCGTCGCCTTCATGCAGTACCTGCGCGTCGTGATGGTAGCGGCTGTAGCGTCGGTGGTTTCCCTGATGTTCGTCCCCAGTGGGGGTGGCCGCTTTTCCAGCGGCTTTTTCCCGCCGATCAGCCTGCCGGACCTCGCGGCGACGGCAATTCTGGCTGTGATCGGCGGTAGCGTCGGTCTCGCCCTGAGGATACCGGCCGGCGTGCTTCTCGGCCCGCTGGTGCTGGGAGCGGTACTCAATGTGTTTGGCTGGGTGCGCATCGAGCTGCCGCCCGTCGTTCTGGTCGCCAGCTTCGCGCTCATAGGCTGGAATATCGGATTGCGCTTCACCCACGACGTTCTAGCCGCTGCCGCACGGGCTCTTCCCCAGTGTCTGGTTGCCATCGTACTGCTGATGGCCTTTTGCGGCATACTCGCCGGGGCGCTGACGTCACTCTTCCACATTGACCCACTTACCGCCTACCTCGCCACCAGCCCCGGTGGTGTCGACGCTGCCGCGATCATCGCGGCCTCTACCAAAGTAGACATGCCCTTCGTCATGGCCCTGCAGACTGTCAGGATGATCGTGCTGCTGCTCGTTGGCCCTTATATAGCGCGATGGATGGCGAGCACACTTGAGCCGCCAGCGCCGAACTCCGAGCCAGCCGCGCCGCTGCACCAAGGCGACTGATGGCCGGGACGAAATCAGCGAATGCGCGGTGACAGAATCATACCGGGCGCGAGGCCGGGATTAATCTGCTCCGGTGAAATAGCCCGCGGCGCGGTCTCCGCAGGAAGCGTCTCCGTCGGAGCACGCTGCGGAGTGAAGACTGGCAGGCAATTTGCACGCGCCACTGGTTCCCTGAAAAGCTCAGAGAGCTGGTCCAGCACGTCCCTGCGCATGCGATCGAGCCAGCCTCGATGATCGCTTTCTGCCGCCGGACGCACGGTTACCGTTGCAGTCATTCCGGAAACAAGCGGCACACCCGCCGGTACCGTGTCGATGAAAACGCGAACCGGCACGCGCTGGGCGAGCCGAACCCAGGTGAAGATTGGATCGACGTTGGGCAACCCTTGGCTACCTGGCGCCGCGTTAGACGTGCTGATGCCTCGGGTGACCGTTCCAACGTGTCCGATGATCGGCTGAGAGTAGCCCATCAACTTCGCCTCCGCGCGATCACCAACACAGATTCCTGCCATCTTTGTCTCTTCGAAATAACCGTCGATCCAGAAGCTGTCAGCATCGATGATGGAAATATTGCTCGATCCGGCGCGCGCAAAATCTCCAACCCGCATCAGCAGGTTGGTAACATAGCCGTTAACAGGACTGAGAACCTTGGTCCTTCTGAGGTTTATCTCCGCCTGAGCGAGTTGCTGTTGAGCGGCGTCTAGCGCGGCTTTCGCTTGGACCGCATTGCCGGCAAAGGTTTGCTGCTCCTCCGGGGTCGTCGCCAAGTTCGACAGGTGCTGCCGCCGATCGGATTGGACTTCCTTAACCTGGAGGTCGGCCGCTCGTTGTTGAACGGTCGCGAGGCCGGTACGCTGGGCAACCTCGAAATCAAACGCTTCAATTGTGTAAAGCACATCGCCTCTGTGTACAAACTGGTTATCGACGACCCGCACATGGTTGATCTGGCCTGATATCTGAGGTGCGACGTTCGCAACCTGCACACGTACGGTGCCATCGCGCGTCCAGGGAGCCATCACGTACTGTTGCCATGTGACGAGCGCGACCAGGATCGCGACCAGCGCAATAGCAAGCGTGGAGAGACGTTTGCCAAGCGCGAGAAGGATGCGCCCGACGGTATCGCGTGTCGCCAAAGCGGGCGTATCGGGTTTTGAGGAAGCCTGAGGCACGTCATCAGGGCCCTCAGGCGCTGTACGTGCCGCGGGCCTTTGCGGTGGCGGCCCGTCACCCCTATCGTCAATATAAGCCTGCGCTTTGGCAGGCTTTTCATCTTGCAACGCCGCTCGGTTCTCAGAACTCAGAGTTTCCACGACCCTCTCCCTTAAAACAACACCATCAAAAGTCCGAAGATCGCGACGTAGAGACTAAGCTCCGCGACCGGCGGATTGCTGAACAATCTCGAAAATCCAATGAAATGCAGAATCGGCCGTAGCATCGCGATGACAATGATGACGTCTAGCAAGTAGGAGAGAACGGGTGCGGCCAGGACGCCGCCGATGATCAGCTCTCGAAACGTGTGCGTCATGGCGCTTGCTCCGCACGAGCCTCGGTGCATGGTTCCGCTGATGAGAACACGACGCTCGCAAGGACGAGCGTTGCGCTGGCGGCGCTTGCTGCAGGATCGCGGGGAGAGGTAGCCTCGCGCAACACACGAGCTGAGGCGAGCATCGATCCCGCCTTCCGCTGGATGAGCGCCGCGTATGCCGTGCTTGCCTGAGCCTGCAAAGGAGACTTGACTAATCCGTCCAGCCCCGCTGCGCATAGGCGAAGGATCGCCGCTTGGTCAAACTGCGTCATGGCTTCCTTGATGGCCGCGCTGTGCTGGGAGGTGTTACCTCCGACGGCCAGCAACTGCGCAATCCTGCCGGCATCGCGAAACATGGCCTCCTCGGGAGCGAGGTCCTGATTCCGGTGGGACGGCAAATAATCGAGGTCCCGGCGGGCCGACGCCAGCAACCATTGTCGGCGACGATCACCCGATACGGGAGTTATCAGAAGCTGCATCACGAGCAGAAGCCCAGTCGCGAGGCAGAGGAAGAGAACGGAGAACAGAAACGTCTGTGGATTGTAGGTCTGCGGGTTGCTGGGTGCGAGAAGGGCCAAGATGAAGATCAGATTGAACCGGCCAAGTCCCGACAGGATCCGGTTCGGCAGGGTCATCAAGAGTGCCGCACCGATCATGAAGGGCGACAAGCCGATAGCCAACAAAGGGAACGCAGTGACGCCATCAAGAACGACGAATTCCAGAATGCCGGCCATGAGAGATGCGATTGGCGCAGCCACGACCGCCAGCACCGTGAAACCACGTAGATCAGGCGTGCTAGCGCCGAGCCCTATGACAATGCCGACAAACGAGAGGGATGCCTCGGTCGCTGGCCATCCGCTGATTGCGAAGAAGGCCGCTGTCAGCACAAAGTAAGCCGCGGCCCGGATGCCAGTCTCAGCCGCAATCCGATGAGAGCGGTACAGGGGCGCGCGCCATTGCCGTGGCGAACGCCTGCCCGCGCCCAACGCGCCGAGGCTCCCTTGCAACTCCCGATCTATTCGAAGCAGGTCTCCAACAAGCCAGGACAGACATGCCGCCATCAGGTCGGGCGAGTCCTTGGCTTGCTCCATTGGAAGCGACGCATATGATGATGGTGGAACGCCGACGGAACTCCCATCCAGTTCGGAGACAATTTGCTCGCGCAATTGCGGCGGAGCGGCCATAGGCAACGTTTGCAAGGCGCGTGCTGCGAACAGCTCGGCAACGAGCCCCACCATCGCGCTCCGAGCGGCGGCGCTCCTGACGGGACCGCTGCTCGATTCGGCGGCAAGGCTCGCAATCTCGGGCCGTAAGGCCACGATTTCGCTCAACAGCCCTGCCGCCGTCATTGCAGGAACAGCTTCTCCGAAGAGAGCGCAACGCGCGAGACCGACGACCCGGCGACGAAGAGCGCTGAGTTGAGCAGCCAAGTGCGAATGGTGATCTGGTGCGGCCAGCAGATCGTTCACGATCGTGACGGCGAGAACTCCGACGATGATGGCGGTACCGCGCGCGATCCCAGATTCGAAAACGTGCAGTGGGTTATCAATCTGCTGAACGGCTATGATGGCTACCGTGTAGCCGCTCAGTGCCGCCGCGTAAGCGCGATTACCGTCCAATAGTCCCACCGCATAGACGCAAAATCCGATCCATACTGCAAATGCTGCGAGAAGAACCTCGTCGTATTGGGTGAACAAACCGACGATCGCGATCGACGCCATCACGCCCACCAGGGTAGCGATCAGGCGAAAGACGGCTTTCTCGATGACCTGGCCGCGAGTTGGAAGGGCAAGAATCGCGACCGTGACTCCCGCCGAGGACGGCGCCTCCAGCTCGAGCCAGAAGCTTGCATAGAGCGCCACGACGATGGCCAACCAGATTCTGATCGCGAACGCCCAAGAACCTGCAGGAAACCCCGCCAAGACCAATGGATGTTTGTCGACTTCAGTGCTCACGACACACATCGACGTTGAGGTGGCCGAAGGTGACTCTGCTCCGCGTTCTCCTTGATTGTCAGTAGCATTGCGCTCACAGGGTAACCGTCCTGGCTGCAGTCTTGCTCATTGACGTTCTTCCTTCGCCACATTGATGTCTCTCGCTCGCTGAGGGTCTCTGCGGGACGGGGGTCCGCAGAGACCCTCTCGGCGGAGCGAGGGACTGCACGCTTCGCCGGAAAGCGATGTCTGCCCGTGCGAACACCTTTGTGCGCGGCACTGCCAGCGGCTTTTGGGCTCAGTTCTGGTGTTCCAATATCTCGGCTGAGGCGATGAAGCAGTAGCCGCGCCCACGGATGTTGATGATGAACCGATTCCCCTTTTGGCCGTCGCGCAGCGCGCGACGCAGCGCGGTAAATTGGACGCTAAGATTGGCAGGCTCGACAAAGACATCCGGCCAAACGCGAGCCATTAATTCCTGCTTACTGACCAGCTCACCTCTGCGTTCAAGCAAAACAATCAGGACTGCCAGAGCACGACTGCCGAGGGGCACGGGCTTGTCGCCTTCCAGCAGAAGAAACTGCGCTGGAAGCAGGCGAAACGGTCCGAATGAAACTTCGATTGGCGCGGCGCCGGCCGGTTCGGTTCGTTGCTCGAAGAGTGGTTTGTCCGTATTCGGATTTTGGACGACGCCTCTCGCGTCAAGTCTCGGTTCGGGATGAAATTCCGCCACCGCTGGCGCTTCGGCCCAGGGCAAGCGTCCGAGAGCCGTATTCGATCCTGATGCGCGCATCCTAACCTCGCGTGCTTTTGCAGGGATATTCCCGCCGAAGATCCTCGTGAGACGTAATTTAATAGTTTGGAGTACCGCGAAATATTGGACGCGAGCGGCGCGCATTGGCCGCTAATGCTGTGGTAGCTAGGCCGGCTTGATGTGTGGACGAGGCCGCGCTGGCAATGCTTGCCCAGAGCCGCGGCAACGGCAATGGCAAGGCGCAAGAAGCGTCACATCTCCAGGGGTGTGCCGGGCCGCTGATCGAGCGGCTCGCCGCCCGCATCCTCGAGCACCAGTGTGGTCCGACCAGTGCCGCGCGCGAGGCCAGCCGTCCATTGATTTTGCCTGATCCGACGCACGCGGATTTGCCTTTTCGTTAGCGGCAATTTTGGCGCGATTTGCGGAGTTTTAGTCGCGACGGCAGCACATGCGGGTCAAATAGAGGCGAACGTAGCAAGATGAAAGAATGGAGATCCAAATGGCCATCGCCACGTCCCTCAAACCTTCAGTGCCGAAGCGACTTCCGCCGCCGATTGCGAAAGCAACAACAATGAAGTGGACCACTCCGCGGGTCGTCGAGTTCGCCGTCGGCCTCGAAATCAACTCTTACGCCTGCGCCGAGCTGAACTAAGGCCCGCGTACAAGGAGCTCAATCTTCAGCTCTCGCAACCGTGCCACACCTGGTCACGTGAGTTGTTCAGCGTCGCTTTGAAACACTGGAAATCCGGAAAGGAGAGTGAAATGACTTCAACAGTTCATGCGGGGCCGACGCCGGCGGGACACCGGGCGTCAGAAAGATACCTCGCGTGGTCACCCGCGCTGCTGGGCGTGCTCGTCGCATTACTCGGTCTCGTCCTCGCAGGCGGTGGTGCTTATCTCGCAGCGCTAGGCGGAAGCCTTTATTACGGTCTCGTCGGCGCGATGCTTCTCGTCGCGGGCTGTCTTATGATCAAACGAAGGATCGCGGGATTCTACGCCTATGTCGGCGCCTTCGCCTTCACCTCCGTTTGGGCGTTTTGGGAGGTCGGCCTGTCGGGCTGGGAATTGATTCCGCGTCTTGTCGGACCCTTCATCCTCCTCGTCCTGGCGATTCTGGTCGCTCCCGCACTCAACCAGACCGCTGGACGCCGTGCGCGCAAGTTGGGCTTGGTAGGCGTCGGAATCTTCGTTGCCGCGCTCGCCATTCTCATCCCGATCTTCAATCAGCAGCCGGCCCCGCATCAACTACCAGAAGCGCGAGCAGACGCTTTCTTCGAAAATCCCGCGTATGCGCCCAAGAAGGGTGAGTGGAGCGCCTATGGCGGCGGCCAGAGCGCGCAGCGATATTCGGAGCTCACCCAAATCACGCCCGCAAACGTCAAGGACCTCAAGCGCGTCTGGACCTTCCACACGGGCGACTTGCCGAAGAAGTACGGATCGGAGCTCACTCCGCTCAAAGTCGGCGATACCATCTACGGCTGCACGCCGATGAACAAGTTGTTCGCACTCAACGCGGCGACTGGCGAGAAGCTGTGGATGTACGACCCCCAGGTCCCGGTCGCTTGGGTGCCATACACCGCAGCATGTCGCGGTATTGCGTACTATGAGAACCCCAACGCCACTGCCGGCCAAGCCTGCGCGGAACGCCTCATCGAGGGAACGCTCGACATGCGCCTGATCGCAGTGGACGCAAAATCAGGCGAGCCGTGCCAGGATTTCGGCAAGAACGGCGCCGCCGACCTCAAGGTCGGGCTGGCACAGAAGGACAGCGCGACGGGCACGGACACGCCAGTCGTGCCGGGCACAGCGGCCATCACGTCAGCCCCGGTCATCGTGCAGGGCGTCGTCGTCACCGGGCATCAGGTGCTCGATGGTCAACGTCGCTGGGCGGCATCGGGCGTGATCCGCGGTTACGATGCTGTCACCGGCGAGCTGCGCTTTGCCTGGGATATCAATCAGCCCGAGGTCACAAAGCTGCCGCCGGACGGCAAGCCCTACTCGTTGGGCACGCCGAACATGTGGACCACCGGTGTCGGTGACGAAAAGCTCGGTCTCGTCTATTTGCCGATGGGCAACTCGGCCGGCGACTACTACACCTCGCTGCGCTCGGACGAGGAGAAGAAGTACAGCTCCGCACTCGTCGCACTCGATGTGAACACGGGTAAGCCGCGCTGGGTTTACCAGACCGTGCATAACGATGTGTGGGACTACGATCTCGGCTCGCAACCGACCCTGATCGAATTCCCAACCGCGAGCGGCAAAGTGCCGGCGGTCTTGCTGCCAACCAAGGACGGCGACATGTTCGTGCTCGACCGCGCCACCGGAAAGCCGCTGCACCAGGTCGACGAGGTGGCCGTCCCGCAGGGTGGAACCGAGCCCGAGCAACGCTCGCCGACGCAGCCCTTCTCGCGTTACCATACGCTGCGCAAGCCTGATCTGGTCGAGCGCGATATGTGGGGCATCTCGCCCATCGATCAGATGATCTGCCGGATCAACTTCAAGCGTGCTCGCTATGAGGGTCCGTACACCCCGCCGGAGCTTGGCCGCCGGAATCTCGAATATCCCGGCTACAACGGCGGATCGGATTGGGGCAGCGTGGCGGTCGATCCTCACCGCGGGGTGATCATCGCGAACTACAACGACATGCCGAACTACGACGTACTCGTGACCCGCAACGCGGCGGACGCGATGGGCTTGTTCCCCGCCGGCGATCCGCGTGCGGCTGGAAGCGCCTCGAGTGCCGAAGGCGCGGGGGCGCAGACGGGAACGCCTTACGGCATCCTCGTCAACGCGGGATGGCAGATGCCGACCGGCGTGCTTTGTACGCGCCCTCCCTACGGTGGCATCCGCGCGATCGATCTGGCCACCGGCAAGACGCTGTGGGATCGTCCGTTCGGTTCGGCCCGGCGGAATGGTCCGCTCGGCATGCCCACCTTCATTCCGCTCGAGATTGGTACCCCGAACAATGGAGGATCGGTCGTGACCGCGGGCGGCCTGATCTTCATCGCGGCGGCGACCGACGATCTGATCAAGGCGATCGACATCAAGACCGGCGAGATCCTGTGGAGTGACGTGCTCCCCGCCGGCGGCCAAGCCACACCGATCGTCTATGAGCAGCGTGGTAGGGAGTATCTGGTCATCATGGCCGGCGGCCATCACTTCATGATGACGCCACCGGGCGACGCTCTGATCGCGTACGCTTTGCCGGACACGAAGTGAACGTACGCTATCTCCACAACGTGCGGCACCCGGCGGCTGCCGCACGTTGTGCGACCTGTAGATCGTACTGAGAGCGGCCCCATGGTGGTCCATGCTTTCATTCCGGCGAGAAACTATCTCCGGTGACTTTTTTCATAGTGACTCGCAACGGCCTCAAGCACCATTGAGGGAACGTGATCTTCGGTGCCACCGGTGTGGACATGCAACGCGCGCCGTTCCCCACCCGAGCGAGTGCGAGAAGCGCTCCCATTTGGCGCATATCGTCGGTTCTGAAATCTCCGTTTTCGCTGTTGGATGTAAGGGGACATCGATCAAAGCTGACCGATTTATGTCTTCGCACATTTGACGCAATCTGCCGCGCTTTAGTCGCGCCGGCAGCGCATGCCCGTCAAATAGAGGCCAACGCAGGCAGGTGAAAGAATGGAGATCCAAATGGCCACCGCCGTGCTCAGAGCATCGACAATTCTCGCCGCGGCGTTGGCCGCGGCAGTTGCGCTTGGTGCATTGCTTGGTCCACTCACGGCGCGCGCCGGTGAGTATTGCTGCCTAGACGACGATCACATGACGGACTGCGGCTTCAGCTCGATGGAGCAATGCAAGGCGACACGGTCTGGTATTGGCGGCGAGTGCTTCCGCGATCCATTCCTCAAGGACAACAGCACCGCGATCATCAACCGCAACGCCTACGCCTATTCGCCTCGTCAGATCCATCGCGGGCATGCCAGAAGAGGCTCGCCCGCCAACACCAACAAACCATCCTGGGGCTCCCCACAATAAACGAGCGAAGCGACGACGCAATCCAGGCGGCACGCGCGTGCTGTCCTGGATAGCTTGGCTGCGCGGACCCTCGTCGCAATGACGATGCGCGGGGTAAGCGGCGCGGATGCACCAAGGTAGGGTCGGCGAAACCGACGCGTCAAGTCATAGGCACGCGTAGGCACGCGCTGCGCGCGTTTGGCCACGTGCGCGCGATCGTCGTACGCACATTGCTTGTTGTTCGATCCGTTCGTTTTGAGAAATTTTGTCGGGGTTTGGCAGCATTTAGTCACGTCTCTAGCCTCAGCAGTGTAATTCTCGAAAAGCTGCAAGACTGATTGCGAATGCGAGAATGTGGATTCAAAGGCAAATCTCTGGGTTGAGGAATCGACCATGAAGACCACTGCAATTCCCCTTTTGCACCTCCGGCTGGCTTCGCGATCTGGTTTGGCAACGCGGCTACCCCATTTCCTCACACTCATGAAGCCGCGCGTGATGATGCTGGCGGTCTTCACTGCCCTTGTTGGTTTGGCCAGCGCGCCTCGTGGCCTCGACACACTCCATGCCTTCGTCGCCGTTCTCGCGATTACCGCGGGCGCTGGCGCCGCCGGCGTCCTAAATATGTGGTACGACGCCGATATAGACGCCCTCATGACCCGCACGGCGATGCGGCCCATCCCCCGCGGCAAGGTTTCGCAGGTCGAGGCATTCGTCTTCGGGCTTTTACTCGCCGTCAGCGCAGTCTTGCTCCTTGCTTTAGCGACCAACCTCACAGCGGCGGCGCTGCTCTCTGGCGCAATCTTGTTCTACATCGTCGTGTA
>Ga0210408_10006103_pt1 | contig 10452 bp, 8 predicted proteins | sample IncBWH4MmetaG_FD_155471 | JGI IMG/M metagenome (GOLD analysis project Ga0210408, IMG submission 155471) | Forest soil microbial communities from Barre Woods Harvard Forest LTER site, Petersham, Massachusetts, United States - Inc-BW-H-4-M | ecosystem: Environmental > Terrestrial > Soil >...
GATACATTTTCATGTTATCCATTTCTAATTTATTATCTGCATTGCCAATTTGATTGCTTAAACGTTTTTTATCATCTGCGCTTGCATCTGTGATATCCATTTTTATCATTACGATCTTGGTCATTTTCTTTTCATCTTTGCCATCTTTTCCGGGAGTTGTGTCTTCATCAACAATGATCATTTTCTTTACTCCTTTTGTATTTGGATCAATGCCCGCTTCTTTTAAAGCTTTTTCGATTTCAGCATCCATTTCTTTCCCTTCACCTTTGTGAATGATCTGTATGTTGGCATTGTCACTACCAGTGACTTTATCATTTACTATAACAACTTTTTCCATTTTGTCACCATCTTTTCCGCCAATTATGTCAATGGTTTGGATGTTTTTGCCATCTCCTAATTTGATCATAGAAGGATCGTTGGTTGTAAATGTTGTGTCGGTTACAGTTTCAACACCATTAATGTTTTCTACTTTTTTAATGCGGACAGTAGCTTCCTTTTTTGTTGTTGTTTGTGCTGCCAAAAGCGATACGCTGAATATGGCGGCTGTAATAAGAGTTGTTTTCATTTGTTTTATTTTTTAATTTAAATTAAATCCCTGAGACAAAATTACCTTGACAGAGAGGGCGCCACGGTTAAAGCGCGGTTAAACAGTGTTAAAGAAAGGTTAAAGTTTAAGGTTATGTGTTAAAGCTTCTCTAAATTTGATTCAGATGAAAAAATCAATACGTTATATACCGATTCTTATAACACTTGCTTTGTTAAGCTTAATTGGTTTGCAAATAGTGTGGCTTATTGATGTTTATAAATACAAAAATCAGGAATTAAAAGACAAAACAACAGAAGCTGTTTTAGAAACCACTAAACGTTTACAAAGAGAAGAAGATTCAAAACTCATTTTAAATAATATTGATTCTTTGTTATTGACTGATAATATTATTGGTGGGGATGCAAAGTCAGACATTAGAATAATTGTTTCAAGCATTAAAGACAATTTAAAAATTGATACATTCCGTGTTGAAAAAGGAAAACATATTGAACATAAATTAAAAGTCATCAATGATTCAAACGAAACAACTACAATAGTTAAAGTTGGAAATAATAAAATCGAAAACATTACTGTTACTTCTGGGTCGCATCTTAAAGAAGATTTCCAGAAGTACATTAAGGAATTTCACAAGTTGGGGCAAGAATATCAAAAACATTTTAAAGAATATCAGAGGCTTGCCAACGAATGGAAAAAACAAGGGTCTGAGTCAAAAGAAAAAGCAAAAGAATTGCAAGAGCAGGCTAAGGCTGAAGAAAAAATTGCCAAGGAATTACAAGAGCAGGCAATGGAACAAGAGATACTTGCAAAAGAAACGGAAGAAAAAATTAAATCTTCTCAAGCAGAAACTATTTCTTCAGAATCAAAAATTGTTAGTTTAGAAAAGAAAAACATTAAAAAGAAAGCAAAAGAACTTGAGACCATATTTTTGAAAATGGCTTTTAACGCGCAGGATGCCAAAAAAAACATCTCTTCAAGGGTCGATCCTAATAAATTAAAAACTATTTTACATGAAGAACTTTTAAAAAGAGGTGTTGATTTGATTCCTGAATTCGGAATTTCATACTTTCCAAGAAACAACAAACCCGGTTCTATTGATTATTATCTTTTATTTAATTCTCCAAATTACATAAAGATACTGCCCGCAATGGTAACAATGCCTCTTTTTCCGGATGATGTGTTTGAAGGTAACATCATTATTAAAGTTGATTATCTTTCAACAACGAATTTCGTCATCAAACAAATGGCTGGGCTCATGGCCTTATCTCTTTTCATTACTATCCTGATAGGTTTTGTGATGATCTATATTTTCAGGAGAATGTTGAGTCAGGAAAAACTGCATCAGTTAAAAAATGATTTCATTAATAACATGACGCACGAATTAAAAACACCTATTGCCACAATATCATTAGCTCTGGAAGGAATAAATAATCCAACAATAAAAAACGATAATGAAAAATTTGATAATTATACAACTATTTTAAAAGAAGAAAACAAAAAACTAAACAATCATGTAGAGCGCGTTTTGCAAATGGCTTTATTGGATAAAGGTGAATTGGTATTAGACAAAAAACAAATTAATTTAAAACCAATTTTAGAAAGCTGCATGAACGCTCACCAATTGCAAATTCAAAATAAAAAAGCTAAATTAAGTTTTGAAAGCAATGTTGAAAGACTTTTTGTAACAGGTGACGAATTTCATTTATTAAGCGCTTTTAATAATTTATTAGATAATGCTTTAAAATATTCAGATGAAAATTGTGAAATAACCATCTCCTTAAATAAAGTTGACGATCATGCTGAGGTCAGTTTTAAAGATAACGGAATTGGCATTGATAAAAATTTACAAGAAAAAGTCTTTGAAAAATTTTACCGCGCACAAGGTGGAAATTTACACGATGTAAAAGGTTTCGGTTTGGGATTAAGTTACGTGAAGTCAATTATTGAAGCGCATGGCGGAACTATTGAATTGAAAAGCGAAAAAAATAAAGGCAGTGAATTCATAATTAAACTAAAAACGCATGCAGCCTAAAATACTTTTAGTAGAAGACGAAAAGAATTTCGGCATGGTCATGCGCGATTACCTTAGCATGAATGGATATGAGGTAACATTATGCGAAAACGGAGAATTAGGCTTGGATGCTTTCAAAAAAGAAACTTTTGATCTTTGCATTGTGGATGTGATGATGCCGAAGAAAGATGGTTTTACTTTAGCCGCTGAAATAAAAACGATCAATAAAAATGTTCCTTTCGTTTTTTTAACTGCACGCGGTATGCGGGAAGATCTGATCAAAGGTTATAAATTAGGTGCTGATGATTATTTAACGAAACCTTTCGATTCTGAAGTTCTTTTATTAAAACTAAAAGCGATTTTAAACCGCAATTCTTTTGATAATCCAAATGAATTTTTACACGAAATAGGAAAATTTAGTTTCAATGCTAAACTTCGCACTTTAAGATCAGAAAAAAATAAAGAAGAAAAATTATCACCGAAAGAAGCTGCTTTACTTAATTTATTATGCCACCACAAAAATGATGTTCTCCCCCGAGAAAAAGCATTGAAACAAATTTGGAACGACGATAGTTACTTTACAGGAAGAAGCATGGATGTTTATATTGTGAAACTCCGTAAATATTTAGCTCCTGATCCTAATGTGGAAATAAATAATTTACACGGAAATGGTTATAGTTTAATAATTAAAACCTAATTAAATTCGGATCCCAATAAGAAGTATATCATCAACTTGCTCAAGATTATTTTTCCATTCATCTAATGCTTTTTCAATTTTTATTTTTTGCGCAGCCATTTCCAAATTATTTACAGCTAACAAAAGTTCTTTAAAGTTTTTATACTTAAACTTCTTTCCGTTTGGTCCGCCAAATTGGTCGGCGTAACCATCGGTAAATAAATAAACGCTATCTCCTTTTTTTAATTCTACAGTGTGTACACTAAAGGTTGTTTCCTTATCATACTTTCCAATGGGCTGTTTATCGGGACCGACTTCCATTAATTTGTTATTCTGAATGTACCATAAAGGATTGTTTGCACCGCTCCACTTAATTATTGAATTTCCTTCCTGCAATTTAGAAATTGAACATACCGAAATATCCATCCCATCCTTTACTTCACTCTCGCTTTTTTCAAAAGTTTCAATCACCAATTCTCTTGTTTTATCCAAAATTTTTCCAGGTTCTGTTATTCCAAACTCTTTTACAGTTCTGTTCAACGCATTACTACATACTATACTAACCATTGCTCCCGGTACACCATGACCTGTACAATCGGCGGCAGCTATCAGTATATGATCTTCATTTATAATATGCATCCAATAAAAATCTCCAGCAACAATGTCTTTTGGTTTGTATAAAATAAATGAATCGGGCAGATAGTGTTTAACCAAATTCTCAGAAGGTAAAATTGCATTTTGCAGACGTTTGGCATATTTAATACTATCAAGGATCTCCCCTTGCTTTTCTTCAATTAATTCCTTTTGTTCCAGAACTTTTTCTTTCTCTTTCTTTAATTCCCGTGTACGTTCATTCACTTTTCCTTCCAAAACAATTTTTTCTTTCTTGAGATGACGTTCACGCCATTTCACGTATAACACAATGCTTCCCAAAAGAACAGCAATGCAAATCGCGTAAAACCATTTTGTTTTCCAGAATGGAGGAGTTATCACAATAGTAATGCTTGCTCCGTTTTCGTTCCAGTAACCATCATTGTTTGCGGCCTTCACTCTAAAAACATAAGTTCCCGGATCAATGTTCGTATAACTTACAAAGTTCCGTAACCCGCAGTATTGCCATTCACTTTCTTGCCCTTCCAATTTATACGCGAACCGATTACTTTCAGGGAAAATATAATTTAACGCCGCGAATCCAAATGAAAGGCAATTTTGATCGTATAGCAATTCCAAATATTTTTTATAATAAACGGAAGTATCGAGCCGGAGCGCTTTATTAAATAATTTTATTTCGGTAATATAAACAGGCGGAAGTTTTTTATTTTCCCAAATACTATCAGGATTAAAAGAACAGAAGCCTTCATTGCCAACATATAAACGCTTATTATTTTTATTATAAATAACTGCATAAGGAGAAGCGCCGTTAAATGGCAAACCATTCGAACGGTTGTAAATTTTAAGCTTTCCTTTAGGAAAAATTTGTTCGTCAATTGTTCCACCCAGCTTTTTTGTTGGCATGTAATAACAAACAGAAGCTTCAGTAGAGAGCCAAATATTTCCTTTTCCATCCGGCTCAATTGCCACCACTTTATTATCGGGCAAACCATCCAACTCGGTGAAATGAAAAAAATGTGATTTTCTTCTGTCTTTTGGAAGTCTGTTTAAATCTAAAGCATTTAAACCTCCTTCAGTTGCAATCCATAAAATATTTGTAAGCGGATCTATTTTTAAAGTGAAAGTCCAATTATGACTAATTGAAGCTGAATTATTTTTTTGAACGGTGCACCAAGCTGTTTTATGCGTTTTTAGATCAAAAGCATTTATTCCTCCGTTGTAAGTTGCTAACCAGATAATATTATTTGTTTTATCCAAAGCCATATCAAAAACTCTATTATCGCTTAATGTGGTTGAATCTTTTTCATCTCTCATAAAACGAGTAAACTCTCCTGTTTGCGGATTTAGATATAAGAGGCCTCCCTGAATAATACTTACCCACAAATTATTTTTTTCGTCTTCAAAAGCTTTTACAGTGCGGTGTATTCGTTTATACTTTTCTCCCTTGCTCTCCTCCGAATCCCTGAAAAAAAGTTTTTCTACTTTTCCTGTATTAGTGTTTAATTTATTTAAACCATTTTCGGTAGAAAGCCACATATAATTTTTTTTATCTCTGAAGAAGCTATACACCAAACCGCTGCTCATAGTGGTTTTATCTTTATCAACTGAATAATAATTTTTGAATTCGCCTGTTAACGTATTAAAACAACTGGCACCTTGGCCATACGTCCCGATCCATAATTTATTATCAGGTTCGAGATACATCGAAAAAACAGCGTCACTGACTACTGAATTTTTATTTTTCGGATCCATCTTCCATGTTGTTGCTTTTACTGCTTTTGGATAAACAACATTTAAGCCTCCCTTTGCAGTTCCGATCCACAAAATCTTTTCATCGTCTTCATAAAAAATGATTATTCCCTTTGATTTTCCCAATGAGTTCGGGTCTTCAGAATTGTATTTGTAATGGTTGAAAAAATTTCCATCCGGATCATAAACATCTATTCCTTTTTTTACTCCGAGATAAATCCTGTTTTTACTATCAATAAAAATACTTTCAACATCATTTACCGCGATTGAAGAAGAATCCTTTTCATTATTTATAAATTTGGTGAACTTATTATCCTTTAAGGATAGTTTATACATGCCATCGTTAGTTACAAAAAAAACACTCTCGTTTTTATAAAGGCAAACCTGATTTGCAATGTGTTCACCTTCTTGGCCACGGTAAAAATTATAGTGTGTAAATTTTTCTGACAATGGATCAAACAGATCAAGTCCGCCTTTCCTTAAAGTAAGCCATGTTTTATTATTTTCACCGGGAGTCATGGAAGTCACCGCATTCCCATTAATGGAACAGGTATCTTTCTCATCATTTAAGAAATTTTTGAATTGTTTAGTTTTTTTATTTAAAATACTAAGTCCACCGCCATACGAAGCAGTATAAATAGTTTCAAAAGGACCTTCCATTACCCACTTTACACGATTAGTTACGATGGGCTTTATAGGATTTTTATAGAGCGTTAATTTCTCGCTTACCGGATCAAGTGAATATAAACCCGCGCCATCCGCGGCAATCCAAAGCATCCCGCTTTTATCTTTGATAATGTGAGTAAGATTATTTGTTTGCAGACTTGATGTATCATCAGGATTATGCCGGAATATTTTGTAACCAACGCCGTCGTATTTAAATAAGCCGTTTTCAGTGGCAAACCACATAAAACCAAGATCATCTTTTACAATACCGCGGATAACTTGTTTTTCGAGAGCATTGTGAATTCCGATATGATTAAATATAAGACGGTCGGAATTATTTTGAGAAACACTTTTAAGGTTTATTAAAAAATAAAATAGTATTACAAAACGGATCAGGATTCTCATTAATCAAATATAAATAAATTTAGACGAGAATCTTAAAAATCAGAAAATAATCGGGATGCTATTTTAGCCTTGTTTCTTTTTCAGGCGTTCGTATTCTTTTTCTACCTGATCAACTTTATTCCCCATTACATAAACGCCAACAAAATGCCAGAATAAACCAAAGCCCCAGCCTAAGCTTGAAAACAATGGCCACGGCACGTTAGAATACTCCCGTTCGCTTTCATCATGATGTTTAAAATCTGTGAAATACCACATCGCCCATAAAAATAAATTTACAGCTATGTAAGTAAATAAATGATTTTTAAAGCCAACACGTTTCTTGGCTATTTTCCATAACATCTGATCTTTGTCGTTTTGTATTTCCATAATTTTTATTTTTTAATGTTTATTATTTGCGGTAAAGTGATTTAACCGAATTCATTATTATTCTAAGTCTACTTTACCAAATATTGTTTTATGTTTTTTACGTATTCTTCAAATGCTTTTATACCTGCAGATGTGATCTTGCAAATTGTATGCGGGTAATTGTCTCTGAATTTTTTTTCGATCTCAATATAACCGGCTTCTTTCAACTTTTGAATTTGGACACTTAAGTTACCGGCTGTTGAATTGGTTTCTTCTTTCAGGTAAGTGAATTCCGCTTCCTTTACAGAAATCAATAAGGATATAACACCTAACCTGAGCTGAGAATGCAATATGGGATCCAGTTCCTTAAACATTTTTAGCTTGTTGTTTGAATTTAGATTGTAGTAAATGTCCCGGAATTACGTAACTGCATAATAAAGCAGCCGAAATACACAAGAACTGATCAACGTTTCCCAAAAAAACAGAAATACCTGCGAGTGCAAAAGAAAATAAACTACCGATAATTAAAGGTTTAAAGTTTAACATTCCTCCGGTAATGAATGTAGCTACACCGTACAAGATCATAAGGAAAAAATAAGTTGCCTTAATGCCATGTGCGAAACCAAACGCAAGTGTAATTATAGTTGCAATAATAAATCCTCCCCACAAAAAACCAAGATAAGTATCCATGTAAGTTTTTACATTACTTTTTTTACCTTGCTTGTAACCATATATAGTGGAAACAATTACTCCTAAAGGCGGTAAAATGATCCACACCATATAGCCCATTTCAAAATTTAATTTTAAACTTATGTAATGTGTCATCGCACATACAATAACTAACCATCCCCAAAAAATAAATTGAAATCCATCATCAGCTAATTTGTTTTTTGCTGAATTAATAATTCCGTTTATTAATCTCAGACTTTCTTCAGGTTGCAAATTATTATCTTCCATGTTTTTGTTTTTTTTAAATTCTTTTGTTATAGTGAAGTGTCGCCCAGCGTCTGCTTCACTATTCGTCACATTTTTTTAATAGATCCTTGCACATTTTTTCGCCCCAATTTGGATGTAACTCTGATTGTGGCTTGTACGTTTTATATCTTTCAAGTGCTTTTTCGATATATGGCCGCGCTTTTGCAGGACCGCCGCCAAATGATTCTGGCGTGTAAAATATTCCTTGTCCTTTATTAGCGTACGGCCTCGGATTATTCGGATCGATGGTCATTGCTTTTTGCGAATAATCATAAGCTTCTTTTCCGAACATGAATCCGCGCGACATTGGATCAACCATGATGCGTGAAGTTGAGCACATTGCTTTTAATACAAGTATCTCAGCGTTATCTTTACTTAATGAATCTGCGCGATCAATAAATACTTCTGCTTTATCGGCCCATTTATCAATTTCTTCTCCTTCTTTTTCAAAAGCAACTCTTACATAAGCCATCGCCACGTAATAATTCGGGAGCCAATCTTTTTTTTCGGTGCCGGCTATTTTTTCAAAATTCATTGCAGAAGCTAAAAATTGTACATCATTTTTTGCTGAATCTAAAAACGAAATATTTTTCTTCATTAGAGCCACGTATTTTTTATTTTGTCCAAAACCAATTAGAGTTATTAAACAAAATAGTATATATAAAATTTCCTTTTTCATTATTTCTTTTTTTAAGATGAAGTGATACGAAGTATCTACTTCTTCTTTAATTTATTTTGACATTCTTCTAATTCTTTTTTTGCCAGGGCTTCGCCCCAATTAGGTTCCAGATCATCTAATGGTTCAAATGTTTTATATTTTTCAACTGCTTTTTGATAATGCTTTAAAGCGAATTTTGGACCGCCGCCTAATTTTGGCGGCGTGATCATAACTGTTCTTGCTTTTGTTAAATAGGCGCGTGGATTATTCTGATTAATTAAAATAGCTCTGTCGCTATATTTATTTGCGATCGATCCGAATTTTAGCGCACGCTTTGCTTTATCTACAGTGATTTTTGCTGTGGCACACATGGCAAATAATACATACACTTCTGAATTGTTCGGACTAATTGAATCGAGTTTATGCAAATATTTATCCGCTCTTGCGCAATAATCATCTGTACGCATGGTATCAAGAAAAGCTAAATACAAATTATTTAACGACACATAATAATAAGCATGATGCAATTTTTTCCCCTCGTTAACCAGAACTAAAAAATTTTGCTCGGAGCTTAATAATTCATCCATTGTTTTCGCGGATTCTAATTGCGAAATGCATTTGCGTAATTGAAGTCCGCCTTGTCCATAAATGTTTATGCTAAACACGCTTAGTATTATTAAGGCTTTTAGTTTAGTATAGGTTTGTCTTTTCATAAATATATCTCAAATATAAAGTAGTTTATAATATAAACAAAATAATATTTTATATACTATTGATTTTCAATTGAATATAATTTAAAAACATTTGCTTTAAAGATTAGAATTGAAGAATTCCCAAACCAATTTGGCTTTTGAATTACCGACAATTCCACTCAATTCCTCGAGAGTAGCTTCCTTAATATTCTTTACTGATTTTAATTCGGTCAGCAATTTTTGCGCGGTGATATCGCTTACGCCTTTTATTTCGCTGAGTTCGCTTTTAAAAGTTTCGCGGCTGCGTTTGTTGCGGTGATGCGTGATTCCGAAACGATGCGCTTCATCGCGGATCTGCTGAATTACTTTTAATGTCTCACTTCGTTTGTCCAAATACATTGGAATGGAATCACCGGGGAAATAAATTTCTTCCAAACGTTTTGCAATTCCAATTATAGTAACCTTTCCATACAAACCTAATTTCTGCAAACTGTTTACTGCCGCTGACAACTGCCCCTTGCCTCCATCAATTACAATTAATTGCGGCATCGGTAATTTTTCTTCTATCACCCGCGAGTAACGGCGGAAAATAATTTCTTCCATGCTCGCAAAATCATCAGGACCAGTTACCGTTTTAATATTAAAATGTCTGTATTCTTTTTTTGCAGGTTTCCCATCAATGAAGACTGGCATCGCTGCAACAGCGTATTCTCCTTGTATGTTTGAGTTATCAAAACCCTCTATTCTACGCGGTTCTTCTTTCATGCGCAGATCTTTCATCATTTGCTGCATGATACGATTGGTATGACGATCAGGATCGGTTAACGCTATTTGTTTTTCGCGTTCAAACTTATATGCTTTTGCATTTCGCAAACATAAATCTAATAGATGCTTTTTATCGCCGATCTTTGGGATATAATATTTTGTATCCGGAAATTTAAACTCCGGTGCTTCCGCAACAATTATTTCTTTGCTTTGCGAATTAAAGCGCTGACGGATCTCATTCATCGCAAACACAAACATCTCTTCTTCCGTTTCATCGAGCTGTTTTTTTAATTCTAAAACCAAAGCTTGAACAATTGCTCCGTGATAAATTTTAAAATAGCTAACGTAAGAAAT
>Ga0210408_10006105_pt1 | contig 10451 bp, 8 predicted proteins | sample IncBWH4MmetaG_FD_155471 | JGI IMG/M metagenome (GOLD analysis project Ga0210408, IMG submission 155471) | Forest soil microbial communities from Barre Woods Harvard Forest LTER site, Petersham, Massachusetts, United States - Inc-BW-H-4-M | ecosystem: Environmental > Terrestrial > Soil >...
GTAGTCCATCGACCAGCCAATACCAATTGAACGTCGATTCCACGGCCATCGATTGGAGCTGCGGCTTGAGCGGTTGGAGAAACTCCGTCACCTGCTTCAAGTCACAATCCACCGTGCGGTGCACGATGCGCTTGCCGTCTTGGTTGATCACGCCGATCACAAGGTTGTTGCTGTGTAAGTCGATTCCTGCGATTAATTTATCTATAGGTCTTCTCATGGTTTTTGCGTTGTTTGTTGACTGTTAACTCACGAACAACGTTTTACCGTGGGGAGACCTTCGTCTCAACCGCCCTTAATGTTTATCAAAACTATTGACACAAATCGCCCTTGTCGCGCATAGTGGCCCCTGTGCCGCGCAAATTGCGAGTTCAATACCCCGGGCGCTATCTACCACGTAATGAATCGCGGCGACCGGCGCGAACCCATTTTCAAAGATGACCACGACCGCCGTCGCTTTCTGCAAACCCTGGCTCAAACCTGCGAAAAGACCGGCTGGCAGGTTCACGCCTACTGCCTCATCAAAAAGGGGTCAGTCAAAACTATTGACACAAACGCCCTTTTCAAGCAAAGTGCCGGGCCGTGCCGCGCAAATTGCGAGTCCAATACCCGGGCGCTATTTACCACGTCATGAATCGCGGCGACCGGCGCGAACCCATCTTCAAAGATGACCTCGACCGCCACCGCTTTCTGCAAACCCTGGCTCAGACTTGCGAAAAGACCGGCTGGCAGGTTCACGCCTACTGCCTCATGTCCAATCACTTTCATTTAGTCGTCGAAACTCCTACAAATCACTCATTGTCGATGAATTCTAAATAGTTAGGCCCCCTCTTCCTGGCGGACCTCCTGCGGCCCGCTCCCAGCCCGCACTCTCTGGACTGTGGACCGGGGACTGCGGACTCGGGACTTTTGGTCCCAATAGTTGAGCGTCCGACCCAGGATCGGTTCTAAGTATCTGTCGCAGCTAAACGTCCACGTTTTCGCGGCTTTTTTGGTTGAATTCCCGCCAGACACGTGCCACAAGAGCATTGATTTCTCATGCTTTTTAATTCCAACGATTTCCTCGCTTTTTTCGCGCTGTTTTGCGCCGGGTACTTCGTCGCCGGGAGCAGTCTCTTCGCGAGAAATCTGATTATGGTTGCCGGCAGCTATGTCTTTTATAGCTGGTGGGATCCCCGTTTCACGGTCTTGCTCCTGTTTACCAGCGTGCTGGACTTTAGCGTCGGGTGGCTCATGGGGACAGCCGCCAGCCAGGGCCGACGGCGGGCCCTGCTGGTGACCAGCATCGTCTTGAACCTGGGCGTGCTGGCGACGTTCAAATATTTCAACTTTTTCCGTGAGAGCTTTGATAACCTTTTCACGGCGTTGGGCTGGAGCCTCCATTGGAAGGCCTGGGACATCGTGCTGCCGGTTGGAATTTCGTTCTATACGTTCCAGTCCATGAGCTACGTGGTGGACGTGTACCGTCGGACCATCCCCGCCAATCGCGACTTCCTTGGGTTCCTTGGTTACGTCTCATTCTTTCCTCATTTGGTGGCTGGCCCCATCCAGCGAGGTACCACGTTGCTTCCTCAGTTCGGCCGCACATTGGTCATCACCGGGGAGGACATCGAGCTGGGCATTTGGCTGTCAGTTTGGGGTTTGTTCAAGAAGGTGGTCATCGCCGATAACCTCGCCCCGCTCGTCGAACTGGTTTATAACCACCCGGTCTCCAGCGGGCCCATGGTACTGCTCGGAACCGTGGCCTTTGCCATGCAAATCTACTGTGATTTCTCAGGGTACTCCGATATCGCCACTGGCGTGTCCAGGCTGCTCGGATTCCGGCTTACGCTGAATTTCAACCTGCCATACTTCGCTACTAGCTTGCGCGACTTCTGGCGCTGCTGGCATATCAGCCTCTCGACCTGGCTCCGCGATTATTTGTATCTCTCCCTGGGGGGAAACCGGGGCAGCGAAGCACGAACTTATCTGAACCTGGGAATCACGATGCTACTGGGGGGGCTTTGGCATGGCGCTTCGCTAACGTTTGTGCTTTGGGGTCTCTGGCACGGGTTGGGCCTGATAGCGAATCGGTGGTGGGAGCAGCATCGGCCGGGAGGAGCCGTCCTGCCGGCCTGGCTGAGTTGGCTGGCCACCCAGGCGTTCGTCCTGTACGGTTGGATGCTCTTCCGCGCCGGGTCGCTCGATCAAGTGCTCGAATTAACGCGGGCCTTGGTCGGCCTTTCCCTGCCACATTGGTGGCCAACGTATCTAAGCAATCTCCTGGTGCTCTCCGCCCCGCTGGTGGCCGTGCAGATTTGGCAGCGGCGCACCGGAGACCTGAACGCCCCGCTGCGCCTGCCTGTGTGGCCACGAGCAGCATTGCAAGGCGCCCTCTTGCTTTTGATCATCGCGTTTTGGAAGCCGGAGGCATCACCCTTTATTTATTTTCAATTCTAACGTTCGATGAAAAGCCACGAATATAACTTCAGCCTCCGCCAATTGGCCCGGGCGATTCTGCCGACGCTGGTCGTCCTTGCCGGTTTGGCCGGAGTCCTGCGCGCGGCGCGGTCCCTGGGTCTCATGCCAACCCGCCCGGTCACCTCAGACCCGCACTACGCAGTGCTCGCCCACCAGTCCCGCGCCGCCCGCTCGCACCACCCGGCGCAGATCGTCCTCGTCGGCGATTCGACGTGCATGGCGGACGTGGACGCGCGCGCATTGTCGCAGCGGTTGCCGGGCCAGCCGCGCGTGCTGAACCTGGGACTTTTGATTTGGTTCGACTTGAACACCTACGCGGAAGTGCTTTCTGATTTTGCGTCTGCCAACCCCGGTCAGGTGCGCGTCGTGCTTCTGCTGGTGACGCCCGAAAAACTGGCCTTGCCTCGCGCTACGGCTCAGGGACTCTGGGGCGAGATTCGCTTGAATGAACACGAGCCTGACAGCCCTGCTGCCCTCGCTGGGGCTCCGCGCGATTGGTTGGGGCTCAAATGCCTCCGCGAAAACCTTCTGCCTCGCCTCCTGGCCACACCCATGCGCGGGAATGGCGAGGCCGCCGCCAGGTTCGCGTTCTCTTCTGAAATTGACGCCTATCAGACGGCCCACGACGGCAGCACTCTCGATCTCGCGCGCTTCATCCGGCCTCAGCAGCCGCCCAAACCGGGCTATACCTTGGCCGAAGACCTCGAAGCCGAGAGCCGCGCTTTTCGTGCCAAAGTTCCTTCTGGCGCGAGACTGTTCGTCGGCCTCACGCCACGCGCGCTCAGTTACAGCCCGCCCGGGGACCGAGCCCAGCGCCTCGAGATGCTCACCCACTGGAACCGTTGGGTTCAGGCCGACACCCTGCTCACCAACCTGCCTGCCGCGTGGCCCGATCCCTTCTTTGCGAGCAAGGAACACCTTAACGAGCTCGGACAGAAAAGATTCACCGCCCTCCTCGCGCGCGAGCTCGCCCCCCTGCTGCAGGAACGGCCATGACCCGTTCGCTACGCACGATCCACCCCGACCCAACTATTCTCCTGGCCAACAGCCCAGCTCATCCAATGGATTTGTCCAACTGAAATCTTCAACAATTTTCACAAAAAGTGCCTAATCGCGACGATCTCGATGCCTTATTATATAGAGGGCACGATGTTTTTATCCGTCAACTACACCATCAATCCCGTGGGCGGGGTCGGACCGGTCTGACCCGTACCCGTGACCCGTACCACGTCGAGGCTTCGGTGGCGATCTGCACGTTGGCTGGAGAGAAGCTCGGAGACAAGGCGGATGGATGTACTGTGTGCCTGCTTGGTGATGGGTGCACGATTATTGAAGACGTGGCGAATCAGATGACCCAACACTTGATGATGCTACCCGACGAGTAATCAGGCTGCACTATCCCTGCGTAATCGGCTCGTCGGGAAAAATGTCCTGGCTCGTCTCAGGGCAAAAAAGGCGCAAACGTCTATGCACTGTTTTTTGCTTGCGTGTGGGCAACCTTGGCCTACGTTAACTTGTTCTTCAATCTTTTCTGGCTCTTGGCCCAGGGTCAGCACTCCTTGAGGTTCCATTCGCAATCTGGACTGAACCGAGCAGCTAAGTGAAATATGAAAAGATTTCGACCTGCGGGCTTGGCGGTGACCACTGCTATGACATGGTGGGCGCTAACATCAAGCTTCAGCACCAGCTTCGGCCAGATCGGCAGCGTTAATTATGCCTTGTCAGGAGTGGCCACCCAATCCAGCACGTCCTACAACGGTCCGGCTCAGAACGCCATCGATGGGAACACCGATGGCAACTTTGCCGACGGCTCGGTCGCCCAAACTGCGGGAAACGATTCTCCGGCTTGGTGGCAGGTGGACTTGGGTTCCATGCGGGCCATCGGGAGTGTTAGTGTCTGGTTCAGGACGGATTGCTGCCCGGACCAGGCCGACAATTTCACGCTGCTGATCAACGACGGTTCGAGCAACGTGAAATTGTCGGCGCTGTACGCCGGTCAACCTTCCGCTAATGTGACTTACACTCTTTCGGCTCCGATCCAAGGCCGGGTGGTGCGCGTTGAGTCCAGCGGGAATCCGGGCGGCCTCCTCAGCCTGGCGGAGGTGCAGGTCTTCGCCGCCGTCAGCAACGCCCTCATCACCCTGACCAATAACCTCCCATCGTTTGTGAACGTCGAGGCAAATCACTCCACAACCCTTGGACCCATCGGCGCTCAAGTGCAAAATGCCGACCCCGCTCAACTGGCTTACCAATGGATGTCCAACGGCGTGGACATTGCCGGAACGATAGACCCCTATTACATCACACCCATCCTGAAGTCCTCTGGCAGCACAGCGCCCACGGCGTATAGTTGCAGGGTCCTCCTGCCGGGGTTGAGCATCACCAGTTCGGTGGAAACCGTGACCGTGGTTGCCGATCAAACCGCGCCCTTCCTCACGGCCGTCACCTTCGCCTCCCTCGCGCGCACTGACTCCTCCTCGACACCCACCCTGGCCGTTGGGGTTCAATTCGACGAGTCCATGGATCTTTCCAGTCTCGCCAACCCGGCCAATTATTCATTTGCCGGTGCCACCATTGCCAGCGCAATTCCAAATCCCGACGGCCAATCCGTCACCTTGCAGATTCGGGGCATCGCCCCGCCGCAGACTGATTATTCCATGGTTATCAGCAACGTTAGGGACCTTGCCGGCAATCCCATGCTGACCACCACCAATTATGGAACGATTCCTTTTTACGCGCTGGACTACGCGCTGACCGGCGCCGCAACCCAGTCCAGCAGCGCCCCGGGGGGCGGCCCCCAACTGGCCATTGACGGCAACACCGACGGCAACTTCTCCGAAGGCTCCGTCACCCTGAACGCCGCGCCCGAAAACCCCGGCTGGTGGGAAGTGGATCTCGGCGCCACCAGCCCCATCGGCCAGGTCCAACTCTGGTTCCGCACCGACTGCTGCAACGGTCAGCCCGGAGTTGCCGGGGCGGCGCGCGATGACAATTTCACCTTGAAGGTGCTGGACTCGAGCCGAAGCGTCCTCTGGACCACTACCTACCCGGGAACGCCGCCAACGAACGTGTTCTATAACTTCGACACGGCCTTGCAGGGCCGCTATGTCCGGTTCGAAAGCCAGACTCCGCTGAACACCAGCGACGGCTACTTCTCCCTCGCCGAGGTGCAGGTAATCGCGCCCTATACCAACGTCTGGGCTTATGAGAAGCTGGCGAACGCCGGAGTGCCGCCGGGCGCAATTCCGACCGTGATCGGGCAGGTAAACCACCAGGTACTCATTGGACCCGGGTCGCCCACTGTTGCCAATGCCCCATCGAGCCAGTTGACTTTCCAATGGCAGAGGAACGGCGTGGACATCCCGGGCGCCACGGCCGCTTCCTATGCCACTCCGCCGCTGGTGGCAGCCGACAATGGCGCCGTCTATCAGTGCCGGCTCATTTTGCCCGGGAACAGTTTCTTCGCCGTGCCGTGGACGCTCTCCGTTATTGCGGACCAAACTCCGCCGCAGTTGCTGTCGGTCGCGTTCGATGAACACGGAGCCACCGGCCCGCTCAAGGTCACGGTGAGTTTTGACGAGACACTGGGCTCGTCCGGTTTGCTGGACCCGGCCAATTACCGGTTTTCAGGAGGCACAGTCGTCGGCGCCATCGCTTTGAATGCCGACGGCAGGTCGGTATCATTTTATGTCACCCCCAATGCCGCATCCAACGGGGCCTACTCGCTCGCCATTGGCAGCATCTCTGACATCAACGGCAATCAGAGTACCGCGATTCCCGTGGTGCATGGGTTCCTTCCCTTTGCCATGACCAACCTGGCGCTTGCCGGAGCCGCCAGCCAGTCCAGCATAGGCTTTGGTGCAGGCCCGCAACTCGCCATTGACGGCAATACCGATGGATATTTCTATGATAATTCGGTCACTCACAACTCGCCGCCCGAAAAAGGCGGCTGGTGGGAAGTCAACCTGGGGGCTCAGAAATACATCGGTCGAATCCATGTCTGGTTCCGCACGGACTGTTGCACGAACCGGCAGGACAATTTCGTCCTCAAAGTTCTGGACGCCAGCCGCGCAGTGGTTTGGCAGGAGAGGTATCCCGGCCATCCGCCAACCGATGTCGGCTTCAACCTTGCCCCGGCCGTGGCCGGTCAGTACGTCCGGTTCGAAGCCCCCGTGCCCGAGATAGACCAGGGCGCCTTTTCCCTGGCCGAAGTGCAGGTGTTCCCGCCTTACAAGACGAATTTGTTTAGCCCGCCGCTTCTGCCCAAGCTTTACGCCAGCCTGCAGCCGGGCTCTTTGCTCCTCTCCTGGCGTGGTATCGGGACACTGCAAACGGCCCAATCAGTCCAGGGGTCCTGGAGCCCGATCACCGGTGCCGGCAGCCCGTTCCAGGTTGCTCTTTCACCCTTGAATCAAGCGTTTTACCGCGTCGTTTCAACGAACATCCCAAACCCCAACGGCACCAACGCTGTCCTCGCGCCAGGCATCCAGTTTCTCACCCTCGACAGTTTTAATCCCCCGGAGGCCTGGCGCGACAAAACCGTCACGGCGCATTTTACGCTCTATGTCAACCTCGGCGCCCCGGAAATTGCGAAAGCCCACAACGGATTCGTATCGGGTTATGTCACGCGCAATGACAAGAGCGACTGCGTCCTCTATTCGGACTTCTACGGCGTCGCAGTTCAAAACCTGGGTGGTGCCGGCCGCAATTCGTTCGCCGGGACCCTGACCCTGAAGAACTGGATAACTCTGTATCTTGCCCCCTTTCTCCAACCGACTGACTATCTCCTGCCGTTCCCCATTTTTAATGTTAACAACTCTCCGAATGCCATACTCCAGCTAAATCCGTTCCAGCAGCCAGCCGGCCCCTTCAATCTCGTCCTGGAATACTGGGAGCAAAGCACAAACGGGGAAGCCACCTACGATGGAGTAAATTATACGCTGGCAGCCCAGGATTCCCTCCCGATTGGGCTCTACCCGCCTTGCGATGCGTCCCAATTCAGCGATTTTATCAGGATACTTGACTTCAGCGCACTCGGCAAGCTCTTCCTGGAAAACTCAGGCCTGCGTACAGCGCCATGGAACCAATTTATCGACTACGTTTGGACAGTCTTGCATGGCGGCTATCCGCCTTTCGGCTCGCATCCCGGCAGTATCTCATCATTAACGCTTAGCAACTTTTACCTCAATTACAACGGGGGACACACCATCTCTTACGCCACCCTACCCGGGCCGGTCCAACGTGGCGTCCAAACCATACATTATAATCCCTCCGAGCCGGCTGATCACCTGGACTCCTGGCTTACCGTGTCGGGTAACTGCGGCACTGTTTCGGCTTCGGTTACGCCCCCAACGGTTATATTGGCGCCTCCTCCACCACCTCCTCCTCCCGCTCCTCCCCTTTCGATCACCTTCTACGCGACTCCGACGGATCCCCCGGGCCAAGATCCTGCCAAGGACCAGGACGCTTACATTAACGTGGGGCAACCTGCGGTGCTGCATTGGAAAGTCGTGAACTGCCAGACCTGCAAGATCGGGTTGGTCGGAATAGACGATGACACAAGAGGAACAGTATTAAATCTTAAGCCCAACCTCTCGTCCTCCGGGACTCTTTCTGTCTCTCCTGTTCATTGGACCCATTACACTCTGAATGTAAGCGGAAGCAACGGATCAGGGTCTCCCAAATGTCAGGTTGCGGTCTATCACCCGCAAGGCCTCTCCGGCGCCTTCTTCTGGTTCAAAGTCAGCGGGCCAAACTTCTGTGGCGCCATCCTTGAATACGCTGCCAATGGACAACAGAGCGACGCCCAGAGCTTCCTTGAGAATGAATACGGCCCTGATTACACAGTTTCCGCGAAAACCGAAGCCGAGGCAATGTCTCCAAACCTTTGCAACTGAATGCTGCAAGCGGCGCCAACGAGGCTGTGGCGAAGCATTTTTTTTCACTCGGGGGCGATTTGGCGTCTGACATAGACGCTCATCGCAAATGCTCGCGGCTGCTCGGAATGCTGGCGGTCATGATCACTCGGTAAATACGGCTCTCCCACCGCATGGGGCGTGTCTGGGACGACAAAACTCTCGGTAAACAGGCCCTTGGGACGACTTGGGACTCTTTTGGGACGGTAATTTTATGCAAAAACATCGGTAAATAGCGGCTTGGGACGGTGGGACAGTATTTTTGCACTATGTGTGCGCGCTCTCTCTCCCGCTTCTTCCCCATCATCCATCAATCCATTAATCCATCATCCTCCCTCCGGGGTGGTACGCCTGGAACCTCGGTAAATACGGCTCGGGCACGACTCCGGCACGGCTCTGGCACGACTAGAAATTCAAAAAACCTCGGTAAATAGCGGCCTGGCACGACTGGCACGGGTAATTTACAACTATGTGCGCGCGCGCGCAACGTCTCCGGTCCGGCGCCAGCCCCACAATCGAAAATCAAAAATCGAAAATCAAAAATTCCCCCGGCAACCCTCAGGGATCCCTGTGCCCCACCCCTGTGCGCGCGCGCAACCTCTCCCGTCCGGCCCCCCCATCATCCATCATCCTCCCGCAGCGTGTACCGGCCATTTCCTTCGCCTTTTTTCACATCGAAGCATTTCAACCTATTTCAAAGGTTTTCAAAGCAATTCAAAGGATTTCAAAGCAAAAAATTCAATCCACCCTTTCGATCCGCGCCTATCTGCGCATTCAGGGAGCCAGAGAACCGCATCTGAGTAAATCTGACTACGTGTGACCAAATCTGAGTAATTTTTTACTCCTTCATGAACAACACCCAAAGTGGGGGGAAGGTTGCGGAAGGTTGTGGAAGGTTGAGGCCAAGCCGTTGTCAGTGGCAAATCGAAAATCGAAAATCGAAAATCGAAAATTCTCCGAGTAACCCTGCCCCCAGTGCCGGCTTCCCGCGGTAGCCGCCCAACAGTTCTCGGTAGCCGTACGGTAGGTGGTGGTAGGTCGTGGTAGGTCCTGGTAGGTGCTTAAAGGTGATGCCGCTTCCCTGAACCCCACCTCGTTTTATCCTCCCCTTGCGTAACGGCGGGTAACAGCGGGTATTCGCGGATAAGTTCGAAAGAAATTCCGTCACCCGTCACCTCCCCTTGTCACCCGTCACTTGCCCATTGGGACGACATTTTTGCACGATGTGTGCGCGCGCTCCCCCGTAGCGCAGATTTTTAATCTGCTGTATCGCAGAATTGTATTCTGCAGTTGGTCGGACACTCGAACTTCGACCTTGGACCTTGGCCGCGTTTCACGTTTTCAGATTTCCAGCTTGTCCCCCGCGGTGGTCCTGTGGTCTGTGGCGTTTCTTCCTCCTCCCCATCATCCATCAACCCACCATCCATCATCCCGCCACGGCCGGCACGGCTCTGGCACCCCCCTCCGCTACCTTCTGTTCAACCCGTCCCAATCCCGAGATGCAACGGTCGGCCTGCTTTTTCAACCCCACGGCGCCAGAACTGCCGACGATTTCCTCTCTCTTACTGGGCCGGATTCATGGCATCGCCAAAACCACTACGCCTTGTGGTCGCTCCTCGCCCAAACCACAATTTTTATCCGTAAAGAAGATTCTTTATTAACATTTCCAGAAACCGGGCTTTTTTGAATCCCAGCCTGGCAGCATGACCGAGAGCGATTCTCCCTCTCCCCGCGGGAGATGGCCGGGGTCGGGCCAAAAAGAGGTTCTGAAAAAACCGCCTTATTCCCCTTTCCCGCCGATTCCGGCAGGACCTCCCTCCGGCGGCAGAGAGGACCAGCAGCAGCGTCCTGCGGCTAACGACGGCTAACAGCGGGTATTCGCGGATAAGTTCGAAAGAAATTCTTTCACCCGTCACCTCCCCTTGTCACCCGTCACTTGCCCATTGGGACGCCTAAAACCTCGGTAAATACGAGCTTGGCACGGCTGCGGTACGCCTGTGGTACGGCTAAAAACTCAAAAAATATCGGTAAACGTGGGCTTGGCACGACTGGTACGCCTCTTTTACCTCTCCCCGAGAA
>Ga0210408_10006107_pt1 | contig 10448 bp, 10 predicted proteins | sample IncBWH4MmetaG_FD_155471 | JGI IMG/M metagenome (GOLD analysis project Ga0210408, IMG submission 155471) | Forest soil microbial communities from Barre Woods Harvard Forest LTER site, Petersham, Massachusetts, United States - Inc-BW-H-4-M | ecosystem: Environmental > Terrestrial > Soil >...
AAGAAACGCGGCATGCTGACGTTTAAGTGGTACGCCAAGCAACAGGACATCTCGATAAAGATTCCCGCCTTCGAGCAGGAATATCGCTACATCAAGACCGTCGCGGTATCGGTCTTCAACACCCGCGCAAAGACCTCCTGGCATTTCGGTCCGCTGCGCCTGACATTCCGCGTTCTCTACAATCTTGATCCGGTCGACAGCGATCAGGTTTTCATCAATGTCGACGACAAGACTCACTTCTGGAACAAGCAGCCGCTGTTCATATTCGACGACACGCTGTTCCATCGCTCAGTCAACGATTTCGATCAGGCGCGCTATTGCCTGTTCATGGACATCGTCCGCCCCAACCATCTGCAGCCGGTATTCGATGCGGCCGTCGCCGTCGCGGCGTTAGTCGCATCCTCGTTCAAGACGGTTTTCTACAAGAACTGGTCGTTCATCCGCTAAAGCATCCTACCTGGGCGACGAGAATGCCCACGCGGCGCATTGGTTCTCCCGGCTCCGCGTGGACGGCAAATGGCGACAGGGCAGCCACCGAGACCCCCGCTACAAACTCCCGACGCCTCATAGCGCCTCCTGCCGCGGGATCTGAACGATGTTAGCGTCTCGGTTCGGGGGTCGAAAGGGACTCAAAAGCACCAGGTCCGCTTGGGGTCATTTGCGTCGGTTTGACGATGTCCGGGTCACGTCCGCTTTCGCCCTGATAGCGACCCGGAAGCCGACATTGCGGCGTGTCTCAAACGGGCCAGAATCGGACTCGTACCGTTCTGGCCCAACATGGAGGCACGCGGCGTCGCGAGCCGGATTATTATTGGTCGGCTACTTAGCAAGCAGGTGCTGTGTAAACCATTCGGTCGCTGGTCCGGCGGAGGCTTCGAAATCCTTCACGTAGGCGTCAAAATGACTACCGGGCAGCGTCACGAGACGCTTAGGCTCAATCGCCCGCTCATAGGCTCCCAGGGCCAAGTCAGCGACCGTGAGGACATCACCAAGCGCAACCACCATCATCAGCGGCGTCGGGCTAATAAAGGCGGCATAACTTCCGGGCTCGTACTCGGTGAACATCTCGACAGAGCGGAGGGTAACCTCATTCTTCCAGGAGGGCGCACGGCTGCGACCAGTCTCGGTGAACCATTTCCAGCTATCCGGTGTAGGGAGGGCGGATGGCGCCGCCGGATCTTCGGCCACCACTGGAATCATAGCCGGCGGCTTCCCGGCCATGCGAGCACGACGATCGTCGGCAAACATCTGTTGCACCCCGGCAAGGTAGTCGGCTCGAATTAGGCGACGTGCATTGTCGTGACCGCTGGCGAGCGGGACTTGCGCCACTACACATTTTACCCGTCGATCGATTGCCCCGACCACCATCACATGACCACCGCTGTAGCTTGAGCCCCAAATACCGATGCGCGCGAGGTCCGTCTCCGGCAGCGTTTCGGCAAACGTGATGGCGTCTCGATAGTCGCTAACCTGCTGCCAGGGGTCGATTTCCTGTCGGGGCTCGCCGTCGCTGGCGCCGAAATTGCGGTTGTCGAACACCAAGGCGCCGAGCCCAGCCGCCGCAAAGGCGTCCGCAAAGCGATCAAGATACATTTCCTTCACGGCGGAGAAGCCGTGAGCCATGACAATAATAGGCACCTTGCCGGCCCGTTTCTCCGGCAGATAGTGCCAGCCGCGCAACTTAATGCCGTCCTCGGTCTTGAATTCGATGTCCTTGCGCTTGGGCACATTTTCCTCCCACATAGGGTTGCGGTGCGACCGTGGCGTCCATGTCGAGGCGCCGCGAGCCGCAATCGATGGCAGCGTTGCCAACGACCGCAATGAAATCGCGCCGCCTCACAGGTCTTCCCTTAGGTCGAGGAGGCACTCTAACACATCATCGAATGGGAGTGTCTTGTGCGTCACAGTAAAGTTGCCCGGCCGGTCCATACAGTTGGGTCATTCGCGACCAAACCAGCCGGCTTCTGCCTGCCGTTGATGTCCGCTTCTCTCCAAAAGCGACCTGACTGCTGCGCCCACGCGAAATGACGCGAAGGGCCAGGAACGGACTCATGCGTTGCAACAAATTCGGTGCAAAAACTCGTTGTCAGTCGTGCAGCTCGGCGAGCAGTGCCTTGGCTTCCTTTAGATCGAGCGTATCGAAGCCCTCGGTGAACCAGCCATAGACCGGAGGGAAGCGCAGCGCGCCAAGCGCGGCCTCGCCGGATGTACGCGGGCGGTCTTGCGATCAAGATCACAACATCATCACATTGATCTGATGCGCGGTTCGATGAGCGTATCTGGTTGCCAGTGAAGCCGCTTTTGCGGCTTTCAGCAGTGGTGCCGGGAGGCGCGGGGCGAACGGAATCATCCCGAGTGGGGTAACGCACCCGTGTATGGCGATTGACAGCACGCTGTCTACATCGCGTCCATCTGAAACACTGATGGAACGTCGCCAATGATTGCCCTGATCCCCCTCGTAATCCTTACCCTGGCCGGTGCCTCGTTCGTCGGAATAGCAATCGTCCTTGCCACCTATGAACTTTTCGGCGGGTAGCGATGCGCGATTGGGTCGTTATCATCTACCTCAGTATCATGGTCGTGCTCTGCACAGTCGCCATTGGTGCAATCGCCAGGATACTAACCAAGTATGTTCGGCCGGCCCTCCGCGCTGGATGTCGGTCAGCGCCGCAAGATCGCCGAGCGCTACGCCGCCGGCGAGACGATGGCAGAGCTGGCTCGTGAGTACGAATGCGGCGAGGCAACCATCTGGCGGGCGCTGCAGGGCCAAGGCCCTTTCGAGGTAGCCGCCTGAAGCGCAAGGTGATCAGGGCCATAGACGTAGCGACCTGTTCGGCTTAAACTGCCGCCCTACCGCAATAAGACTAGCCCCGCCTCTCGCACGGGGCTTTTTCTTTGCAACTGAGGCGGCTTTATCTGTTGGCGCGGCTGGCGGAACAGCATTGAGAAGCTGAGAAATGGCAGTAACAAGTTGGGCGATCGCGAAAGGCTTCGCCAACATGATGCTGTTAGGGACGCTTGCTGCGCAGGAGCGCGGCGAAGTCAAATCAAACGGCGGCGCTAGAAACTTCACTGTTACAAACAGGAACAGTGAACCATCTGCTGCAGACATCGGCCTTGATCGCAGACTAATTCACGAAGCTCGAAAGATACGTGATCGGCCTAGCAGGCTGATTGAATCAAATGCGCTCAGCAAGTATAGCTCCAAAATATTCAAGGTATTTTCTTCAGCATTTACTTATCTCTGCGTCAATCCGCCACACTAGACCTTTGATTTTCTTTAAACTATACCTAAATAATAAGTATTAATCTCGATCCCGTGGATTCGAAACCCACGGGCTCAACCGTCCTCAGTTCGGGATAGAGGGCAGCCGATAATCGAGGCTTTGTATCGACGACGATCGCACGTATTCAAATCGTGGGCCTCGTGCGGCTACTGCTTGTGAGCAAGCTCACACGTTCCTGACAGGCTTCCGCGAAGCCACGTCCGTTCTGACAGGCCGCGTAAAGGGCTGTCCGCGTAACCTGCGATAAGCGGCTGCCTGTGGTGGGCTTTGCCCATCAAAAACATATTCGATACTGGCAATCGAAAAACGAACCCCCTTGAAACTACCGTTTTGGCGCGTGCTGACGGAACGCGGATACCTGCGCTCTTGACTGCCCGAGCCAAGCAACCCGATCGGTGAGACCATGGCGCATGAGCGCGCTCGTAACGACACACTGTTGCAGTTGGCTGTCCCGCAACGCCTGATCACCGCTGTTGATCAGGTGGCGCATCAGCAATTCGAGTCCAGAAGCGCTTACGTCCGCGCCGCAGTTCTAGCCCGATTGCGCGCTGATGGCATCGATGTGAACAGACTCGCGGGGGCTTCCTGAAACCGAATGCGAGTGCATCGGCGGGGCAATGACGATGATTGCGCGAATGGCTTTGAACGGAACGAGGAACTAAAGCGATGCTGATGCAAAAACAAGCTTATGAAGAGATGGTTGCCAAAGTCCGCAAGCACTATGGGGGCAGCGTTGAAATTGGCGGGTTTATTTCAGCTGATATCATCCGGCTGCAAAAGCTTTCTGCCCAGGCTGACTTAGATCAGGCAAACGAGCGCGAAAGGCAGCCCATCATCGAAGCTGGCACTCGCCTGCGCAATACCCGAGAGCGAGCCCTAAAGGCTTGGCGGATAATTGCGGACGGGCAAGCCACACTGGCCCAAAGCCGCCGCCTGCACGTCATTAACGGCATTGACCCGGAATTGCTGGAACCAGTCACTATGCCGAAATGGGATACCGGCAAGGTGCTCAGCACCGTAGCTGACTATGATGCGGCAAACACGGAAGCCGCACAATTAGCAACCGAGCTGGAAACCCAGGCCAGCAAAATGCGCCATTACCTCAGCGCGTGGGAGCGATCGACCCCAGAACAGCAGAACCGTTCACTGATCCTGGCGCTCGCTGATCGTCTCGACCGTCTAACGTAATCCTATAGGAGAATTTATATGAAGCTTTCACCTCAAGAGGCCGCTGCATTGGTCCGCGAACATATTGGTCCGCACCTAGACATCGTCGAACTGCATCGGATCCACTACCTCAACGAGGTTTGCAGCCATCTTCGGCTTGAGCCTACGCACATGAACCATGCTCGCGTTCGCCATGCTCTGGAGCATTGTGAAGTCGATACGGATTATCTGCAGGAATACCCGAAGTGGGTTGATGTCGCAGATGCTCAAGCCCCAGGCGGCAAGAGATCGGTTATTGTTGGCTCAAAGCCAGAGCACGACGCGCTGGATGCGAAGTGATTCGCAAATGCCAGTTCTCAGTAATCCAAGGCAAGAACTATTTGCCCAAGCTCTGGCAGACGGCAAAACAGCCGAAGAGGCCCATAGGCTTGCCGGTTATAAAGCCAGCAGGTCAGGGGCATCGCAACTTAAACAAAAACTAAACGTTTCTAGTCGCGTCTCCGAATTATTGAAGGAGCGCGAGAAGATACACGCCCAGTCAACCGCAAGGGCCATTGAGCGCGTTTCCCTGACCAAGGAATGGATACTAGCCAAGCTGATAGACAACGCCGAGCGGGCCTTACAGGCTGTCCCGGTGACGGACAGGGAAGGTAACGAACTAGGCGAGTTTCAGTATCAGGGCAACGTCGCCAACCGGGCGCTTGAGTTGCTCGGCAAGCATCTTGGCCTATTCATCGATGTGCATGAGGTGAGTGGCCCTAACAAGGGACCAATCCAAACTCAGGCAGTAAGCGCGCGTGAGAAGCTTCTGGCCGAGCTTGATCGGCTGAGCCAACGACAAATCACGGCAACTCCTGTTGAGCCGCCAGCGAGCGATATAGCCAAGTTCGAAATCAGTAAGGAAGTCGGCGTCGAGGCCAAAGCCCGGAAGGCGGCCTTAGCCGGAACGAACGGAGATTTTTGGTGAGAAGAATTATACAGTTGCTGGCTACGTCACGGTAGCTTGCCGCGACCGTGCCGGCCTCGGCAATTGCCCGCGTCGCGGATGTACCGACGCGGGCAAGCGCTGCGAGCTGCCGGTTTGTGGGCATCGGTTTGATTCTTCTGTGATGGCCATTTTGTTGTCTTGGTCCCGCACCGGCACGATCGGCGAAGGCCAGAGCCGCCACCGCGCCCCGAAAGACTGTCGAACCAGTAGAACTACCACCCAATCAATATGAATAGCCATGCCGTCAATGCCAGATGTAAATGTGCCTCGCGTTCAAATTGGGAAGCTCCGGTGTACCAGTTCCTGAATAATCCGCTTGCCTGGACTTTGATCGCGCTGTTCGTTTCCAGCATTGGTTTATATTGCGATCTGCGCTGGCCGTGACCAGGCGCAGCGAGACTGTTCGTAAAATACGTGTTCTTCGAACAGTCGCAGATTCGGGGGCCTTGCAAATGCGGGTCTTTTCGCCCCTCGGTCTGGTGCCTCCGGGCATCGTTTTTCGAACAGTTGCCGGCGCCAGGGCGTTGAGCCCGGCGCGGTTCAAGGATTTTTGGCGGGACTAACCAGCGCCCTGCGATGGACGCGTGGCGTCTGCGTAGAAGGCCGCCTAGCGCAGTCAAGGGGCAATCAAAGCGTAACCGAACCCGACCACCAGCAGGGCGAGCATCATCCAAAGGAATCTGCGGTAAGTCTGAAAGAACGTGCGCCGGTAGATGTGACCGCAATGCGGACAATAGTACGAGTACGCGGCATTCGTGCTGATCTGAGCCTCGCACGATTTGCACGTCACGAGTTTCGGCATTGTGCAGTTGTCCCCCCCGGGGTTACGGAACAGGTTTCATCTTAGCTATCTGTTCTGCGGTACAACAGACGCTGCGACCACGTCTTGTGATTTGGGGCCGATTTCTTGTGAATCCGGGCCAGTGAAGCATCATGACACACCGATGTGCTGGCGTGGCTGGTGACAGTGGCGGGCGCATCCGAACCATCTGGGGCAAATAGATAGGCCCCTGAACATGTGCTAGGTTTCTCGCCATGACGACGATCCTACATATCCTTTCGGTCCCTTTCTTCGCTGCAGCGATCATCCTCCTATATTCACGACGCCCCAGCCTGTCATTTGCGCTGCTGATGGCATCAGTGATTTTCGCTACCTACTAGGACTGGGGAGCAAGGAATTCTGCCGACCAAATGTGTGTGGACGCTGTGGGCCACAGCAAATATGATCGGCTTGCGGTGCTCGCACCGCATCCCCAAACCTAGCCCCGCCCTCTTCGCGGGGCTTTTTCTCGCACAGGTCCCGGCCGCTGCGGAGCTAGAGGCAGCGGGCCATGTCACCGCCGATGGTAAGCGCTACGCTGCGACGGCTGTGGCGCGCATGATCGCCGTCTAGTGCGGCTTGGGGGTTGTCCGGAATCCGGCGTCCGGCCGGTGCGGGTTGCCGGTGGGGGCGGCTGAGAAAGCCGCGAGCCTCGCCGAAAATATCTTCATGAGCTAATCGATCTGCGAATTCGCCGCCACCGCTTCCGGAGTTTCGTGGACCGCATACCATTCGGCGCGCATCCGTTCCCACGCCTCTTCGCTTTCTCTGCCCTGGTTGAGCATGCGGTCAGCGACGTCAGGCGGCACTGGCTTGAGTTGAGCATTTGTAGGCATCGTCATCGTTCTCCAGTTTTACCTGCGTCCGGCCGGGTGCGGGTTGAATGTGGGCGTAGTCGCTTGCGAGGGGGGTTAGGGTGGATTTGGGGGGTCTAAAATCGCTACCGCTGCCGGCGAAGTGAGTTTTCCGAAGGGGAAACCCCGAAAAACTGCTTCTCGCCCGCGTAGAGCCAATTTTTGACCCCCCGTAATCCCCTAACAACCCCCCGCCATCATGCCGCTTCGCCAAGATTGGAAATGAAGTAGGTCGTTGCCTTTTTGCTGTTTTCGGACTTCGGTTTTCTTTTGAGTACTAGGACCCCGCCGGCATACGGGACCACCTCGCCAACGTGCGCGGCCAATTTCTGGCCAATAGATTTCGGCTCGACTGCGACGTTAACCCCGACAGGAAGGAAGAAGCTACGCAGGGTCACCACGTCCGGCGGGTTGGCTTGGTTGTTGAGGAAATCAACCACATCACTGGCCCCGAAGCCCCTCTGCAACGAGCCCCATTCCTTCTGCATGATGCTAAGCGCATGACCGAGTGATGCCTGCTCCTCATCATCTTCTTCAAGATTGAGGAACATGGTTCCGAAGTCGATCGGTTTCGGCTTGCAGGCGTCTTCGGCATCATAAGCTGCCGGGTCGGTCGCCTCCGAGTGCAGCTTGGCTGCATGCTCGACGGCGGACCCAATCAACCTCCACCACATCTTGAAACGAGTTTTCATCTGCGAGTCGGCCGGCAGCCTGAGCGTGGGATTGCCCATCAAGATGACGTACATCGCCCGCAACAGTTCGGCGCGGTTATCTCGCGTCCATTGGATTACGTCGGGATGTTTGAACTCGCGGTTCTCGGGATCGATGCGGTCAACATCCAGCCGCACTTGCAGGGATCGCGAAGCCAGGTCGCCTTTTGGGCCGATGTTATTGCCGGTGAAACAGTGAATTGTACTAGCCGCAGTCGCGACCATTTCGCTGACACCTAGCTTGCGGTCGGCATAATAGGCAGCGGTGCAGCTCTTCTCGATATGGGGACATGAGATTTGCGTGCCGCGAGTAATGTTGTCCCACAAGATATAGACGCAGCCAGCCATGAAGAAGCTCAACAGCGCTTTGCGCCGTTCTTCTACGTTGTCCGACCAGGCGGCTGCCGCTGGCGCAATGCCGGTCACGGCCTCTATCAAGATCGTAATGGCGGTAGTCTTTCCGCTGCCGCGGCGGCCCGCGGATATAAACCATGTGGGGCGCTGATCGAGGAGCGAGCGCTCGATCATGGTCAAGGCCATGGCGATCAGGGCGCACTTGCCGGCGTAGTCGGTGGCCACGTCCGCCATCCACTCCTCCGTCAGGAAGCACATTGCCGCTCGCACGGCGTTATTGTCACAGTCGGCGCGTTTGGGCAGAAGCTTCATCAGCTCGGGTTCGATTTCGAAGATGATTCCGCGCAGGCGATCGAGACCATCAGGCGCCAGCAGATTGCCATCGGCGAGGACGATCGGCAGGGTGCTGATTGCGACCGCGGTCGGGAGGGCACCGTCGTCGCGCGTCATGAAATGTCTGACGCTCTCCGAAGGACATCGCACCGAATTGCGCGCATCATCGACAAAATCGATGTAACGTTCCAGCATCTCGGCGACTTCATATTCGCTCATTACTTTGAGCGACCATTGCGCGGGGGGCGGCAGGCTAGTCATAGGACTTCTCCTTCGGCGGTGAAGGCATGTGTTCCGGCGATCTCGACCCTTTGCTTTCTGGTCATTTCGCCGGCGATGTTTCGGATGGGCGGCACTCTGTCTCTGGCTTGGCCCATCACGTCGCTGTACACCGACATCTGCGGCAGCCATGGCTCGGTCGGTTTGGGAGCCAGGATCTGGGGTCTCGGATCTTTGCGTTCGGCCGCCTTGCGATCTTGCTCGGCCTGACTTTCTGCGCATCCTTCAGCATCTGCTTGATGGCGCGCTTCCCGCATCCTGTTCGCTTGTTTGCGTGCGTGATTAGCTTCTCCATCTCTGCCGGATCGAGGCTGGCCCGAAGCGCAAACCGCAGTAACGTCGAAAGCACCTCTTCCTCGTCGACCGCGTCCATCGCCGCTCGCACGGCATCCCCGTCGAGTTTCAACTCATAGACGGTGCGTCCATGGGCAAAGCTGTTGATCCAAGGCGTGCCGTCTGGCCTGAGCATGATTTTGGCTTTGCACTTGCCATAGGCGACGCCCTCCAGAGGATCGGCCAGGGTTTCGCCCTCGAAGCGCGTCGGGTTCTCTAGAACGTCCGCCACGGTGTTGCCGGCCAGTTCTGGGTCATCGAAGGGCAATTCGATCGTCGGGAGCAAAATGCCATTGCATTGTTTTGCGACAATTTCCTTGGCGGACGCTCGCGACATGCCAGTACGCTTGGCGATCTTCTCGGCCTGCTCATCGATGAACGCCGTCCGTGACTTGGCGGATTCTCCGGCGAGCGCGTGGCGGGCCTTCGCTCGCACGTCCGCAAGTCGCGACTGATCCAGAAGGCTCAGCGGCGGGCAGACGGCCACGGTGTCGAGCATTTCGCCCTCAACGGCAACCGGCTGGCGAGAGTCCTGATCCTGACCGAGCGGCGGCACCAGAACCGGCTTTCCTTCGAACACAAGCCGCTCCGGCGCACCAACCATCCGGTCAACGATGCTGCGCTCTAGTAGTTGTCCGGCCTTTCCGACCATCATCCAGCCGTAGCCGGCAAGCCAGCATCGCTCATGCAGCGTGTTGAGGAATCGCCCAATATCGCCGCTGTCCTTGACGGCAATATAGATGTGCAGCCCCTTCGAGCCCGGCAGCTTTTCGCCCGTGTCCGTCCGCAACAGCCCCGCGCTGGTTGAGCGACGTTTGACATATGCCGCGCCTTTCAGCTCTGGCAGCACCTGACACAACGCGGACCAGTATGCGCCATTCGACTTGAGCTTGGCCTCGATCTCGGGAGGGATGCCCTTACTGTCGTAATCGCAGAGCGCGAAGCCCGGCTGCTCCGCGCGATAGTTGATGCTGTCGTCGGTTCTGGCGATAACGTTCGGCGCGGCATGCCCGTTGAGTTGTTTGAGCCTCTCTTTGGTGACTACGCCCACCTGTTCAGGCAGGTCCCAACGCAGCGCACCGAGTGCGATTGCCTGGTCGGAGCGCAACTGGAAAATCACTGCGGCCAACTCGGCGATACCGGCGAGCGGGATTCGCTCCGCGACGCCGCGCGGCATGATGCACGCGCTGCCGTCGCTCCTGGTCGATCCGTCGTCGTTGAGTGAGATTTTTTTAGTGAGCGGGCCGCCCTCTTTGGTGAGGCGGACGATTTCATAAATGGCTGGCGCCTTGGCGGCTCCCTCAGCCGGTTCCTCTTGAGAGG
>Ga0210408_10006108_pt1 | contig 10448 bp, 6 predicted proteins | sample IncBWH4MmetaG_FD_155471 | JGI IMG/M metagenome (GOLD analysis project Ga0210408, IMG submission 155471) | Forest soil microbial communities from Barre Woods Harvard Forest LTER site, Petersham, Massachusetts, United States - Inc-BW-H-4-M | ecosystem: Environmental > Terrestrial > Soil >...
CACCTGGCCGAGCAGGCTCCAGTTGGTCCAGCTCTTGGTGAGCGAGACGCTGGTGATGGCTGCGAGCCGGGAGCGGTCCGTCAGGCGATCGGCGTAGTCGCGGAAGATCTGGTCATCGCTCGTGACCGTGGAGTCCACCTTGAAGGCCAGGCTCGGCGTGATCCGCCAGTCGTGCCGCAGAGACGTCCACCCCCGATTCTCGGGCACCCCGAGCTGTCGACTTCCGCGAAAGGCTTCGGTGATCCCGAAGGCGGCAAGCTCGCCGCGCTGGTCCTGCGAGACGATGTACCGGTAATCGGCGTCCAGGCCGACGCCGCGAGCGCTGTAAGTGTCGAGGGACACCGTGAGGTCCTGACTGTCGTCGATCGCCCAGTAGTACGGGACCTTGGCGAAGTAGCCCCGGCGACTGTTCTGGCCGAACTCCGGGAACAGGAAGCCGGACTGCCGCTCGCGCCGGAGGGCGGCCGCGAAGAATGGAATCCAGGGCAGCAGGGGCACGCGCTTGACCCAGAACGAGGCGTCGCGGCCGTAGACAATGTCGTCCAGGTCCGCTGTTCCCGACCCGAAGTGGAACGACCAGGGCGGATCGTCGCCCTCGCACGTCGTGAACGTGCCGCGGCGGATCTCGTAGATGCTGTCCCCAGTGCGGTCCATCCGCTCGCCGGAGAGGTGGTAGTAGGGCGCCGAAAACCCGGAGCCCTGGTAGACGACACCCGTGCCGGTCTTGAGGTTGTAGTCGATGCGCTCGCCCACCAGGCGATCGGGGCCGTCGTAGAAGACGACCTTCCCCTGCGCCACCGCCTGCCCGGTGTCGCGGTTGATCTCGACGCGGTCGGCGAGCAGGCGGCTCTGCCCGCGCGTGATCTCCACATCGCCGACGGCGATCATGAGGTCGGTGGGCCCGCCCACCTGGAGGATCTGGTCGGCCAGGACCGTGGCCTGCTCCTCGCCCGCGCCGATCGCCACGCCTCCCGGCCGGGAAGCGGGGCTTGCCGGCTGGGCCCAGCTCGGCCCCGCGCCTAGTAGCGCGAGCAGCATGCTCCAGAGAACGAGGAAGGCGACGACAGGCGGAGACGCCCTGTGAGCCCGCATGATGGGGGCAGGAGACGGAGCCAGCGGCACGGGGGCAATGCTAGCAGCGATGCGGATGAATAGAAAGAGTGCTCGCGCCGGAGACCGCTCCCCAAGGTATTTTCCTTGGCCGCCGTCTGCACCGCCCGCCCTATGATGTGTCGCATGAGAAACCACCCGATCCCGGCCAGAGCTTGACCACGGCGCGCCTGCTCGACCTGAGCGCGCTGGCGGCGGGCGCCTGGCTGGTAGGCGCCCTGCTCTTCTGGTCAGGGTGGTCGGCATCCTTCTGGACCCGGCCCGAGCACGTCTTCCTGTTCCTGCTCGGGATCGTCTCCCTCCGGCTCCTGGTCGCCCCCATTCCCGTGCCCGAGCTGGAGCCCCGGCGGGTCGTCGCGGTCGGCGTGGCGCTCTACGCATTGATCTTCTCGTTCGTCACGCTGACCCGCCATCTCACGTTCCGCACCCACGCGCTCGACCTCGGCTACTACGTACAGCTCACCTGGAGCCTGGCCCACGGTCACGGCCCCTACGTGAGCCTGCCCGAGATGCACGCGTGGGGCGATCACCTCTCCCCGATCGTGTACCTCTTCGTCCCCGCGGCCTGGCTGATGCCCAGCGCCCCTGTGCTTCTCGTCGGTCAGTCGGTAATCCTGGCGCTGGGCGCGCTTCCGGTTTTCGGAATCGCGCAGCATCGGCTCAAGGACGAGCGACCCGCGGCCGCCTTCGCCGTCCTCTACCTAGTCAATCCGTCGCTCCACGGTATCAACGTGCGCGACTTCCACGCCGCGGCGCTCGCCGTCCCGCTGCTGCTAGCGGCGATTTACTTCGCCGAGGTCGGGCGCCCGTGGCTCTTCGTGGGCGCCACCGTCCTCACCCTCATGTGCCGGGAGGACGCGGCCCTCCCGGTCATCGGTCTCGGCGCGTGGCTCGCCCTGGGCCGGCGCCGCTGGCTGGCCGGTGGGACGACGGCCCTCGGTGCCCTCGCGCTGCTGGTGGTCGACGTCCGCTGGGTCATCCCCTATTTTCGGCACGAGCCCTACGTGCACCTCTGGCGCTACCGGCATCTGGGTTATTCCCTCGGCGAGATCATCGTCACCACCGTCACGCATCCGCTTCGCACGATCGGCGGACTCCTCACCGGTGGGCGGCTGGTGTACCTCGTGGCGCTGCTGGCGCCCCTCGGCTTCCTGCCCCTGCTCGGCGGGTGGGATCCCATAGGTGTGTTGCCGGGCCTCGCACAGAACCTACTCAGCAGCGATCCGGTCCTCTTCAACCACCGCAGCCAGTATCAGGCCTTCGTCCTGCCGTTCCTGATCCTCGCGACGGTCACCGGGTATACGCGGCTGGCCACGCGCAGGGGCGGACGCTCTCCGGTCCGCATCCTGGTCGTGGCCGTCGTGGTGAGCCTGGTGCTCGCATCGTCGCTGGCCAACGAGCTGGCCATGGCCCGCTGGTGGCCCAATACCGAGCAACGGGCGGCCTACACGGTGCTGGCACAGGTGCCACCGGCCGCCTCGATCGCCGCCCAGGATCGGTATGTGGCGCATCTGAGTGAGCGCCGCCTGGCCACGGTTTTCCCGACCGCGGTCGAGCGCACCGAGTACGCGCTCGTAAACCTGAACACCTACCCCTGGCGCGACCTTCCGGACGTCACGCTCGAGCGCGAGGGCGACCACGTGACCATCGTCTCCGCCGGCCGCTCGGCACTGAGCTACGCGGTCGTCGCCCAGAGCGGCCCCCACTTGCTGCTACGCCGCCTCTGAACGCTACCCTGGGTCGCCCCCTTCCGATACTCTTGCGTATGTCGTGAGATGGTGAGATAGGCTTGGCGGCGTGAAGCACATGGAAAAGCGTCGTGTCGCCGTGTGGCCATCCTGAGCGGTGCTCTTCAGCTCCCTCGAGTTCCTCGTCCTCTTCCTCCCGCCGGTCCTCGTCGTCGCCCTTCGCCTCCGGGGTCAGGCGCTGCTCCACTGGATCGTGGCCGCCAGCGTGGTCTTCTACGCGTTCGCGGGGCACTGGTGGTTCGTGATCCCGATGCTCGCGACCACCACGATCGACTACGGCGTCGCCATCGCTATCCAGCGAGAGGCGCGGCCGCGGCGCCGGGTGTGGCTGCTCGGAGTGTCGCTGGCCGGCAACCTGGGCATGCTCGCGTACTTCAAGTACTCGGGCCTCTTGGTGCGCACCGCGGAGCAGGCGCTCGTCCTCCTCGGGCTCGAGTCGTCGGCCGACGCGTTCCGCTGGTTCGAGGTGATCCTGCCGGCCGGAATCAGCTTCTACACCTTCCAGACGCTCTCATACATCATCGACGTCTGGCGCGGGCAGGCGCCCGCCGAGCGGAACTTCATCCGCTTCGCCGCCTTCGTGAGCTTCTTCCCTCACCTGGTCGCGGGCCCTCTTACGCGGCATCATCAGCTCATCCCAGCACTCGCGCGTATCGCGGCGGCCGGGATCGAACCGCGCTGGCGGGCGGGTATCCTGCTCTTCAGTATCGGCCTTGCCAAGAAGGTACTGATCGCGGACCGGCTGGGCAACCTGGTCGATCCCCTCCTCGGTAGTCCTCATGAGCTCGACCTGGCGCGGGCCTGGCTGGCTCTCCTCGGCTATGCCCTGCAGATCTACTTCGATTTCAGCGGCTACTCGGATATGGCCATCGGGCTCGCCCGGCTCTTCGGCATCGAGCTCCCCCAGAACTTCAACAGCCCCTACAAGGCGGTCTCGCCCACCGATTTCTGGCGGCGCTGGCACATGACCCTCTCCTCGTGGCTCCGCGACTATCTCTATATTCCCCTCGGCGGAAACCGGTGCTCGGCCGCACGCCACCGCTTCAATCTCATGGCGACCATGGTGCTCGGAGGACTCTGGCACGGGGCGAGCTGGACATTCGCCGCGTGGGGGGCGTGGCATGGCGCCCTGCTGGTGGCCCACCACTCGCTGCCCGGCTGGGATCGGGCGCTGACGACCTTCTGGCGCCGCAACGTGACGTTCCTGCTCGTCACCCTCGGCTGGGTCTTGTTCCGATCTCACAGCTTCACCCACGCGAGCGAATGGTTCGCCGGGCTGGCCGGTCTCCACGGCCTGGCCGGCCCGTGGACGGCCGACGTCGCGCCGCTCTTCGGCTTGGTGGCGGTCGGGATCGTCATCGTGCGGGCCTGCCCGAACAGCCTCGAGCTACCGCTGGAGCGGCTCGGCCGAGTACCCCAGATCGGGCTCGGTCTCACCACCGCGGCAGCGCTCCTCCTCATGAACTACGGCTCGAAGTTCCTCTATTTCCAGTTCTAGCGTCATGCGCTGGTTCGCGATCACGGTGCTTGCCTCCCTCGTACTAGTCATCACAGTCAACGGCGTTGCCACGCTCGATCAGGCCCGGCAGGACGCGCGTCTCCGGGCGGCCGCGGCGACCCTGCAACCTGGGCTCGCCATGGTCTTCAATGGGTTCGTGGACGAGCGACGGTTGCAGAAGGCCAGGCTCGAGGTCATCGAACGACCCCGCGTGACCGTGTTCGGCTCGAGCCGCGTCCGCGAGATGTCGGGTGCTCTCGTCCACGTCGCTCCGGGCGAGTTCTACAACCTGGCCATGTCCGCCGCCGTCGTCGAGGACTACGTCGGCCTGTGGTCACTGCTCGAGAAGCGGAACATCCGGCCCGACGTCGCGGTGTTCGGAGTCGACGCCTGGGTACTCAACGCCAACCACGAGCAAAGTCTGTGGCATGCCCTGGCTCCCGAGGTCTCGCGCTTCCTCGGCGGTCCGACGGCGAGCCGCTGGCCCGGGTGGCGCCCGCTCGAGGAAATGCTCGGGGGCTGGGATCAGGCCAAGGAGCTCGTCTCCTACACGGTGCTGCAGGTATCCCTCCGTGATCTCGAGCGCACGGTGGCACGCGGAAAGCGGCGCGGTGATGACCTGCTTCGGGCGCTCGCCGGCGATCTCGTCCCGGAGTCGGCCACCGATGGGCAGCAGGCCATCCGCGCCGACGGCAGCATCATCCGTCCATCTTCTTCGTCGGACCCGACGCCAGCCCAGGTTCGAGAGGCCGTCGTGCGCCACGTGAGGACTGGCCCTTACGGGCTCGTGAATTTCCGCTGGAACTCCGAGGCCGCCGTCTCTCTCGAGCGGCTGTGGCGGGACATGCGGGCGCGAGGCGTCGAGCTCGTCGTGTTCACGCCGCCGTACCACCCGGCGGCCTGGGAAGCGCTGCGTCGCGACCCCCGGCACCGAGCCACGCTGGACTCGACGGCGGCCTTCCTCGCCCGGCTCGCCGCGCAGGTGGGCGCCCGGTTCCTCGACGCGTCGGATCCGGCGGTCATCCCGTGCGGCGAGGCGGCGTTCTATGACATGCAGCATGCCACCCCGCCGTGCCTCGAGCGGCTCTGGCAGCGGCTCTCCCCATAGGCTGATGGTCTTTAGCAGCCTCACGTTCGTATGCCTGTTTCTCCCGCTGGTCGGGGCCCTGTACCTCGTCCTGCCCCGCTCGGCGAGCAATCCGATCCTCGTCGTCGCGAGCCTTGTCTTCTACGGGTGGGGAGAGCCGAGGGCGCTGGTGCTCGTCGCGCTCTCCGTGCTCGTGAACTTTCGCCTGGGGCTCCTGCTCGAGGCCGCCGAGGGCTCCCGCCGTCGTCACCTGATCACGGCGGCGGTGGCCCTGAATCTCCTCGTCCTCATCGTCTTCAAGTACGCCGGGTTCCTCGTCGAGAACGTCAATGCGCTCGTCGGCGTGGTCTCGACCTACCGGTTGCCGGAGCCCCGGATCTCGCTACCCCTCGGCATCTCCTTCTTCACCTTTCACCTGATCTCTTATCTCGTCGACGTCTTCCGTCGCGTGGTGCCAGCCCAGCCCTCTCTGGCCGCCTTCACGCTCTACATCGTCAACTTCCCGCAGCTCATCGCCGGCCCGATCATCCGCTACCGCCAGATCGCCGGCCAACTCGGGAGCCGGCGGGTGTCCTTCGATGACGTCGATGCGGGTGTGGGCCGCTTCACCGCGGGATTGACCAAGAAGCTCCTCGTGGCGAATCCGGTGGGCGCGATCGCCGACCAGGTCTTCGCCATCCCGGCGACCCAGCTCTCGATGGGCACGGCCTGGCTCGGCGTCGTCGGCTACACGCTCCAGATCTACTTCGACTTCTCCGGCTACTCCGACATGGCGATCGGGCTGGCGCGCCTGTTCGGGTTCCGCTTCCCCGAGAACTTCGCGTACCCGTACGCCGCCACATCGATGCAGGACTTCTGGCGGCGCTGGCACATCTCCCTCTCGTCGTGGTTCCGCGACTACGTGTACATCCCACTCGGGGGCAGCCGTGCCGGCTCGTGGGCAACCGTGCGCAACCTATGGATCGTGTTCCTGCTCACCGGGATCTGGCACGGGGCCAGCTGGAACTTCATCGTGTGGGGAATGTGGCACGGACTGTTCCTCTGGATCGAGCGGCTCGATCGCTTCCGTCGGACCGTGGCGATCTCGCCGTCGTGGGCGCGGCGGGCCTACGTCCTGCTCGTGGTCATGATCGGGTGGGTCTTCTTCCGGGCTCCGACCCTGGGCGCGGCCCTCGAGATGCTCCGGCGTCTGCTCGGCGGCACACCTGAGGCCGCGGACGCACTGCCGGCGGCGACCTACCTCTCTGTCCCGATGCTGGGGCTGATCGTGGTGGCCGGGTGCCTGGCCTTTCCCGTCTGGCCCCGCCTGCGGCCGTCCATCGAGCAGAGGGACGGCGGGGCGGAGACCCCCGGCATCGGCCTGGCGCGGGCGGTGCTGGTCGGGGCCGCGATGGTCCTGGCGCTGGCGACCATGGCCGTGGAGCAGCACAACCCCTTCATCTACTTCCGGTTCTGATGTCGCCACCGCCGCGCCTGATCCAGTCGCTGGTGCGGCCTCTCGCGGTGGTGCTCTTCTTCGCTCTGGCCGTGATGCCTGTCCTGCTCCTCGGGATCGACGGCCCGTGGCTCGGTCCCGGCACGCCCAGCATGCGAGGGCGCAATGACCTACCGGCTCAGTTCGGAACCGATTTCTTCACCGCCTTCGATTCCTGGTTCGCCGATCGCATCGGCCTGCGGCTCGTGCTCATTCGGCTTGGCACCGGGTTCCACGTGGCTCTCCTGCAGCGCCCGACGGCGCGCCAGGTGGTGTTTGGCCTGGACGGATGGATGTTCTGGCCGGACGACGGCGACAAGGTCCCGGTCACCATGGTTGACGCTCGCGGCCACCTGCGCCTCGCGCCCGAGGAGATTCGACGGATCGGCATCCATCTGCAGACGATCCGCGAGCGCCTGGCCGCATGCGAGTGCACGGCGCTCGTGGTCGTGGCGCCGAACAAGCAGAGCATCTATCCCGAGTACCTGATGGGCGATCGAGCGTCCCCAACCTCGACGCGACTCGACGACCTCCTCCAGCGGCTCGATCCCTCCGTGTCCAACATGCTGATCGACCCGCGACCGGAGCTGCGGGGGGCAAAGGTCACCCCGGGGGTCCACCTTTACAACAAGACCGATACCCACTGGAACCAGCTCGGTGCCTTCCACGCGTACCGGAAAATCGTGCAAGTGCTGGAGCGAACCCGTCGCGTGAACCGGCCGGAGCTGGCGTCGCTCGCTCACTACGACGTGGTGGTCCAGCGCTACGAGGGTGGCGACCTCGCCGTACGGATGCTCTTCTCTCCGGGGCGCTTCCCGGACCACGACGTCATCTTGCTTCCCCGGCCGGAGGTGCCGGCGGTCTCATCCGACGTCCTGGTCGGCGGCGGCCGGATGCTCACGAACCCCCAGGGGACGGGACGACTCCTGCTCGAGGGCGACTCCTTCGCGCCACCACTCGCCGAGTTCCTCGCCCGGCACTTCGCGACCGTGCTGGTCCCGGAGACCGGGCGGTTCGATGGCGAGGTCGTCGCGCGCCATCGGCCTGACGTCGTCCTGCTCGAGGTGGCAGAGCGCAACCTAAATCGCCTGGCCCGCGAGCCGCGCCAGCTCGGCCGCGCGTGTGATAGATGATCTGCCTGTCGCCGACAGGTCAGACCCTCGCCAGGTGACGGGTGACGCGCCGGGCGATCTCTCAGATGGCCCCCGTACGAGGGAGGGTGGTGTCCTATGTGCCAGGGTTCCCCGCGTCAGCCGGATTGCGCCGCCCAACTCTGACAAACCAACAGGCCACACGGTCCCAGGGGACCCAGAACAAGTGACAAATTACGAGTTGACTGAATGTGGGTCCCATCAAGAGACGAATCCCCACCAACGCTCCGCACATCGCTGGCGGGAAGAACCAGCGAGCTCTCCGACTGAAGAGGCTTAGAGGATAACCTGTCTCAATGATGATCGTCCCAAGCGCCATGAGCTTGCTGAGGTAGGGAACGCGCGCCACCCACAAACCCCAACTCGTGGCGGGATTCTCGTTCGCGATCTGGTAGGCGTGCTGAACCAGAGTGATCGACATGTTGTCCGATCGAACCCACGCGATCCCGCCGTGTCGCAACTTTGACACTCCGGCGCCAAAGAACACGAGGGACAAAACCAACCAGACCGCCCGGACCGGCCAACGGTATTCACCGCTCGGTTCCGGCTCGCTCTTGCCACGAGCCTGGGCGATCACGCGATCCACCGACCAGGCAGCCCCGCAACGCGACACCGCCAGAATCCCTAGCACCAGCACGAGCATCGCGTCGAAGTGGTGCATCTTGCCGAAGTTGTGAGGCAAGCCCAAGAGATACGTTCCAAGAAGGAACGCTACGGGTGTCGCAACCCGCGTGGCGAGGCCAACGGCGGCGAATGCGAGGGAGACCTTCCAGACCTCCGTCATGAGGCTGAGCGCTGGCACCGTGAACGGCAGGAGCCGGAGGCGCGTGAACAGTGTCATCGGGAACCAAAACGCGAGGCTCACATCCCCCCAGGCGCTGAAGTCCTGATTCCAATAGCAGACACAAAGTGCAGAAAAGAACAGGCAGCGGCAGAGGCCTAGATTGGCGGGCGACTCAGGCGCGAACCAGTATCGATTCCAACTGCCTAGGAAAGGCAGGTGACGCTCACTCATCCCGGCAGCACTTCGCTCAACAGCTGGCGTCGTGATGGCCGCGCGAAATTGTTGGCATCCGGTTCTAGCTCGTGGCGGACTCTGTAGGCACGTATTCCCACTAGATGCGGTCCATCATGCGCACCGGACCGTCGCCGTACCTCATAACGTCGAAGCACATCGCGAAGGGCCTCAATCATCCGGCGCTGCCCGTCAGGTGCCCAGAGGATCACGTCGAGTCCACCCGCCATACGGGATTGATCGAAGGGATAGAGATACCGTGCGGCCTGCAGTGGCACTTCTCCACCATCCTCGCGAACTCCGACCAGGCGATTGGTCGTGATCGCCCACTCTTGCTCAAGACCCGCATACATCGAGTAAGTACAAATCGGCCAGTCCTCTGCATCTCGGACAAGCTCACATTCGTGCACGCCTATCAGTACGAGGATGATGGCGGTCGCGAATACACGCCTTCTATTGGTCATGACTGCACATCCGCGCGCACTACGCGGCACACTGGCCGAGTCTAGGGAGGTGAATTCACACGGTTGCACTGGTGCTCATTGCTCAACAATTGCTTGTGGTCAACCCAGGATAGCCCCCAGTGATGGTCGGCGCGCGCCGGGCCCGAGCGCGGACGCCTTATTTGACGGCCTGTTGAGCGATAGCGGTCGACTTTGCGGCTCGCCGGTCGACCGATTCGTTTTGGAGTTTTGGCTCTCTCCCTCCTACCGCGGCGCCCGCCGGCCCCCGTGGGACCCTGCCGGCCCCAAGGGGTCGAGGGGTGTGATCATCGTGATGATCTCGGTCATGCTCAGCCCTGACCCCCCGGGAGCACCTACGGCTCGAGCATGCCCTGCACGTCCAGGCGGCCCAGCGGCGTGGCCTCGCCGCGGCGCCGCTTCTCCCGGGCTTCCAGCTCGTGCAGGGCCTGATAGAACTGCCGGCTCCAGTGGGCGTCGTACTTCACGATCTTGTCCAGCTCGGTGCCGGGCGGCAGCCGAAAGACCGGGCTCCCATCGTTGGCCCGGCCGAACTCGGTCTCCTGGTAGCGATTCACCCGCTTGAGAATCCACGCCGCCGACGCCGCGCGCTCGGCGAGGATCGTGTCGACATAGGTCGGGCGCTCGACACTCGCCAGCACACCGGCGTCGTGGGCCTGCCGGTCTTCGAGGCGCTCCCCGGGGATCACCGGATCGGCCGAATGGATGCCGAACCGCGTCGCGTTGTGGCGCCGGGGCGCCTTGCCCTGGGGCGTCTTCGGCCCGGGTCTCTTCTTGCGCTGCGGAGCCGCGGGGTTACTCCCCGGCGGCACCGGGCGAAGAGGCGGTGAGGCGGGATGGGACTCTGCGTGCGGGTCTTGACTGCCGTTTTGCTCATCCATCA
>Ga0210408_10006109_pt1 | contig 10446 bp, 1 predicted proteins | sample IncBWH4MmetaG_FD_155471 | JGI IMG/M metagenome (GOLD analysis project Ga0210408, IMG submission 155471) | Forest soil microbial communities from Barre Woods Harvard Forest LTER site, Petersham, Massachusetts, United States - Inc-BW-H-4-M | ecosystem: Environmental > Terrestrial > Soil >...
CTCGGAGCGTCGTTGCCAATCGCAGTGGGAGTAACAGTGGCGACCGTAGGAGCATTCGCGGGCGGCTGCGTTTGCACGAACCCCACGCTGATGGCGTCGAGGTTCGGGAAAGCGTTGCCGGACGGAAACTGTTTGAGGATCGCGCTGGACGAAGACGTGCGGAGCGACGATGTGTCCAGAACAAAAGTGTTGGCGGGTTGGGCAGTCGTTGGCGTCGCGAAGGACGTGACGATGGCGTGTTTGCCGTCGGCGGTGAGGGCGATGTGCGACTGGTTCAGATTAGAGGGAAGAGTGACCTGCGCGCCGGTCAGCGTGCCAAAGGTGGCCAAACCTGGACGCAAATCCAGTACGCTGACGGTCTTGGCGGCTCCTCCTTGCGTGACGTACCCGAACACGCCGGCGGGGTCGCCGGCATCGCGGGTGATGGCGATCGCAAATGGGGCGGTCAGGGCTGGCGCGGTTACGGTTTGGCTAAGCGTGTTGGTTGCGGCATTGATAATGAGCAACGCCCCGCTATTCGTCCCGACACCGCGCTTCGGCACGATCACGAACTTGCCGTCCGGAGTGGCAGCCATCTGATCGCGGGCGCCGCCGAAACCAACGTTGGTGCCCGGGATGCTGGACGCGGTAAAGGTAGTGAGATCGATCACCGCAACGCGCAGAGAGTTTCCCGTAGTGTTGCTACTGGTCGCGATGTAGGCGAAGTTGCCGGCGGTCACCACTCCTTGCTGGCCAATGTCAGTTGTATTGTTGGGGTCATCGCCCACCAGCCCGTTGATGGACACGCGCTTCAGAATCTGGAAGCTCGAAGTGTCGATGATGTCCACTTCATCGGAGTTGAGATTGGGAACGACGAGCTTGGTGCCGTCTCCGCTGAGGGCGAGGTGGAAAGAAGCCCGCACGCCGCGAATGCGCGCGATTTCCGTATCGAGCGTCAGATCGATCACCGAAATATAGTTGGAATTAACATTGCCGACGAAAGCCAGCCGCCCGTTGGGCGAGATGGCGGTTTCGTGGGGAGTGGTGCCGGCGTGAATGGTGGCGTGCGGGCTATCCGTGGGTGTATCGAACTGCAGGACCGTGGGAGAGTTGCGGTCGGTGAGGAAATAGCGTTCGGAGCTACCGGCCGCTGGCAGAACTGTGGCGCTGGCGGAGGCGGTGTTGTTCGCCGTGTTGGGGTCGGTCTGATCGGCGGAGAGGGTGGCGGTGTTGGTGACGGTGCCGGCCGCGGCGGTGGTGACGACGATGTTGACGGTGGTGCTGGTGCCGACGGCACCGGTGCCGACGTTACAGGTAATGGTTGTCGTTCCGGTGCAGTTTGTGCTGGAGGCAGCCGGAACAAAAGTGACACCGGCTGGCAGAGTGTCCGTGATGATCGCATTGGTAGCGACGTTGGGGCCGTTGTTCGTCGCGGTCAGTGTGTAGGTGAGGTTGCCGCCCTGAATGACGGAAGTGGGCGAGACGGTCTTGAGGAGTGCCACGTCCGCGGAGCCCGTCGTGCCGGTGGTTACTGTGATGGCGGTGTTGACAGAGTTGTTCGCGGAATTCGGATCGAGAGGAGGCGGGTCCACGAAGCCCTCGCTCACGTTTACGGAATGCGTCCCGGTTCCGGCGGCCGAACCTGTCAAGATCGCCGTCACCGTGGCAGTGCCGTCGCTGGCAATCGAGCCCAAGGAGCAGACGAACTGAAACGAAGCCTGAGTGCACGCGCCCTGGCTGGCTGTGACCTGGACCAGAGTGAGACCAGTGCCGACGATGTTGTCCGACAAGAGGATGCCAGTGCCTGGAATTGCCGCGAGGTTGGAAACTGTGTAGGTGAGGCTGAATTGCGTATTTGCAGCGGCCTGAGCGGTAGCCGGGCCGGTGACGGCCAAATCGATGCTGGGCCTAGTGCCGGTTTCCACCGTGGTTATGGTGTCGTTGGTCTTTCCGGGCTTCGCGTTGATCGCATAGACCTTGCTCGGAGTGACCACCCACGCAATCGTGCCATCGCTGTTTACGCTTCGGCCGTTGGCAGCAACCGAGTAGGTACCGGTAAAGATGATGTCGTTGAGCAGGACCGAGGAATTCGTAGTTCCATCTTCGGTAAACGTATCGGAGCCCGTGCCGCTCAGCGAGCCTTCACCGATGAGGGGAGTAACACCGGGACCGTTGGTTGCGAAAGTGCCGAGGAAGAAATTGCCCGTCGCCGTGGCATCGCTCAGCGGTGGCGCGGCCTGTTGCTCCAGCCGGCCGGTCGATGCATTGGTATCGGTGCCGACCAGGAACCCGGCGTTCAAGTCATACAGATACAAGATAGGCGGACGGTCCGTGGGACCTGCGGCGATAGGCGTGCGTCCGTTTCCAAAGACGGAGTAGGTCACCGTAGAAGGACTATTGGTAGTGATGGTGCCAGCGTTGTTTTCGTCGGAGAGCACCGTGGCAGACCCCGCGCCATTGCCGGTAAAGACTCCGAGGTTAACGTCGGTAGCGCCGGTTGGTGTGACTCCGGACAAGTCGAAGACGCCGGGGCCATGGAGCCATGCGTTCGTAAATTGGAGGATGCGTTGCCGCAAAGCCAAACCAGCGGACATGGGGACAGTAGGGCTGCGCAGGTCGATACTGATCAGGTAGACTTCGCCGGCCGAAACGACGTAGAAGGCATAGTTCAGCGTTACCGGGCCAGGGAAAGTGAGAGCCAGGGTTCCGCGTCCTGCGCTCGCCTGCCCAGTTTGCGCCAGGGTGAAGGTCCCAGTGAACGAGACGTTGGAGCTGAGCGTGCCCGCGGTGTTGCTGTCCAGTGCTCCGGCAACGGTGCCTGTGCCCGGGAGCGTGGGACTGGAGGTCAGCACGATCTGCCCTGCCGTTGCGAAGTGGCGTGGTGTGGGTGTGCTCCCGTCCTCGCCAGACTGCCGGAAAACGAAGCTGCCGGTACCGAGTACTGTCGACGAAAACGCACTCGGTTGTTGCGGCTCGATGATGCCGGAGCCGGTCTGTCCGGAGTTGTCGAACTCGATGAAGCTGACTTTGTTCGCGACGTTGTTCGTGCCTAAGACACCGAGCGCGCCGCGGAAGGTTTGCGTGACCCCGCCGGCCGTGATGGTGAACGTCATGCGGTTGTCGTTGCCGACGTTATAGGTTCCCGTGAACGGCTGGTTTTGTGTGACGCCCGTGGCGATGTTGACGTCCCGGAAGCCGGTGTTGATGCCGCCTTGTCCGTCGGCAATCATTTCGCCGGCGAAGGCCGCCAGCGCGCCATTTTTCACGCCTTCGAAACGGATGGCGTAGGGGCCGTTAAAGCGCGCGTTCAATGGGTTGTTAGCGCCGGTACCCGCAACCACGTCGGTGATCTGCTGCAGCACGTTATCGCCAGGGCTGAGCTGCGTTTCGGTGGCGGTAACGGTGGCGTTGTTGGTCAGCGTGCCGGCTGTGGCGGGCGCCGTTACTTGAATCCCGGCGCCTGTGCTGGCCCCCGGCGCCAGCGTGCCGAGCAGGCAGGTCACCACAAGCCCATTGACCGCGCACGACTGCGTCGCGGGCGTGGCGGGTCCCGCGCCAACGTTGGTGACCCCGGCAGGCAACGTGTCCGTCAGCGTGACATTGCTTGCAGTGTTCCCGGATTTGTTGGTGAGGAACAGCGTGTAGGTGAGTGTGCTGCTAGTTGTTGCCGGCAAAGGCGAAGTCGAGCCGAGCAGCTGGAGATCGATGCCGCCGGCGACGCTGACTGTGTCAGTCGCAACGTTGTTCGCTGGATTGGGGTCCGATTGATTGCCGCCGACGCCGACCGAGACGGTTTGCGTACCTTCGTCGCCCGGCACCGCATTCACGACCATGGTGACCGTGACCGTAGACCCGGGTAGCATCGCTCCGATCGAGCAGAACTCGTTGCTGTCGCAGGTACCTTGCGTCGACGCTGGATTGGGACCGGGCGTCCCCGTGGCCAGGTTCTTGAAGAGATGAATCGAGGTGTTCGGAACTTGCGTTGGATAAAAGGTCACGCCGCTGGCAGGGTTGGGTCCGAGGTTCGCGATGACAGCGGTGAACGTGATCGGGGTTCCTGTGGGCGTGACGGTTATCGTTCCCGTCGGGGTGTGGCTCAGGGTCACGGAGAGGTCGGTGAATCCGCCGGTTGGCGGATTTCCAATTTTGACCACAAACGCATGGCTGGTGCTGGGTGCCGGCGAGGGAGGCGGCGTCAGCGGATTTAACGTCGGGAAATCCGTGGAGTCGGTCGAGCCGGTTACGTACGCGTTGCCTTGTGAGTCTAGGGCGATCGCAGCGTTGGAGAACGAGTCCGTGGGCCCAAGCAACGTGGAAAACAGCAAAGACGTTCCCGTCGGGTTAATTTCTGACACGAAATTGCTCAGGAAGCACCGCGAAAGTAGAGTTGGTTCGCAAGGTGCGGAGGCGCGAATGGGATTGGCTGTGGGAAAGTCCAGTGCGGCCGTGAACCCGCTCACCCAAGCGTTGCCGTTGGCATCCACTGCAATCGAGGTTGGCTCATCGAGGATTGTGGTTCTTCCCGGCGAGGAATTATTTGGCAGGGAGGAAACGGACCCACCAAGGAACGTGGAATAGGAAAAGGTGCCAGCGGACGTGAACTTCGTGACAAAGGCGTTGCCGCCGTGGTTCGTGATCTGGAAAGCGTTGGAGCTTGTGGGGAAATCCGACGCCCGAGTCAAACCCGTCAGATAAGGATTGCCCTGAGAATCGACAGCAACGGCGAAAGCCTCACTCCCCCCGGTGAAACCGCCGATATAGGTTGAGAAGACGGGCACCGTTCCCGACCCGTTGAGTTTCAGTAAGAAGGCGTCGAAAAGTCCCTTGCGAGTCGTCTGGAAGGCGCCGCTGGTTGTTGGGAAATTGCGCGAGACTGTGGCGCCAGTTATGTAGGCGTTGCCCTGAGCATCAACAGCGACGCCAGACGCAACATCTTCGGAGTTGCCGCCTGCGAACGTAGAGTATTGGATAGCGCCTGCAGGATTGAATTTCGCGATGAAGGGCCGGAAGACGGGCGAACCCGCGTAGACCTTTGCCGCTCCCGGGGAGTGCGCGCTCGGATCAACACCGATCGGCCCGATAATCGAATTGGACAAAGTGTTCGATGCAGTCGACCAGGTGTTGCCGCCGTCGGTGCTCCTAAAGACGCCGCTCGACAGCGTGCCTAGGAAGACCGTGCCCGCGACGGTCGGATCGACAGCGATTCCAGATACGTTGAGGTCCGTCAGTCCGCTGTTCGCGGGCGCCCAGGTATTTCCACCGTCAGTACTGCGGAAGACGCCGAGGGCCTCAAAGCCGTTGAACGTGGATGTGACATATAAGGTCGTTGGGGTCTTTGCGTCGATGGCTAAAAACTTAACGTCCAGCGGCGTGGTCGTACCCGGTGCAACGAGCCCGCTGTTCGAAGAAACCCAAGACGTCCCGCCGTTGGTCGTCTTGAAGAAATTTTGGAAGGCGCCGGCGTACACGATCGCTGGATTGGTTGGATCGATTGCCAGCGTTTGGATTTCCGGGAACGACGGCAGACCATTGTTGACCGGAGTCCAACTCGTGCCGCCGTTGAGGGTCCTGAAGATGCCTTGTGAACCGCCCGCATAGACCGTAGTCGGGAACAGACCTGGAACAACCGCAAGCGCGGACACGTCCGCCGGAGTCGTGCTGCCGGGCGTCAGCGCTAGGCCGTTGTTTATGGCGTTCCAGGTTATACCTCCGTCCGTAGTCTTAAACACGCCATTCGCAGTCCCGACGTAAAAATTGTTTGCGGAAGCGGGGTCAGCGACAAGCGTGTTGATCGCGAGTGTAGGGAGTGCCGTCGTGCCGGTGCCGTCGATGGACGTCCAAGTCGAGCCACCGTCCACGCTCTTGAAAACACCGTTTCCACTTGTGGAGACGTAAATATTTTGCGGTGTGATTGGATCCACTACGATCGCCGTGAAGTCGAAATTGTTCAGGTTGGTATTCCCGGCCGTAAAGGTGGTCGCACTGTCTGCGCTGTGAAAGAATCCGCTGCCGGAGGTTGGTTGGAAGACGCCGCTGGTCGTCGGAAAATTCGGCGAAGTGGTTGTGCCGGTGATGTATGCGTTGCCGTTACCATCCACGGCGATGGGAGTTCCACCCGACCCTGTCGCCACACCTTCCGACCCGTTACCGCCAATGTAGGTCGAAAAAACGAGCGCCGAACCAGTTGAGTTCAGTACGGATACAAACGCGTTCTCCGTGCCCTTTAGAGTGCTTTGGAAAGCGTTGGCCGTCGTCGGGAAGTCTTTCGCGGTGGTCGTTCCGGTGACGTATGCGCTGCCTTGCGTGCAGCCCGTAGCGTTTGCAGGACAAACGGCGATTCCATTGCCGATGCTGGTACCAGTTCCGGTCAGACCACTGCTTCCGAGGAAGGTCACATACTGCAGCGCCAAAACCGGGTTTACAGCTCCCGGAGGAACGTTGAATGTTAGCTTGGCGACGAACGCTTCTTCGCATGGCGTCGGCGCGCCGGGCGTTGGCGAGCAGTTGGCCAGGGTGTGAAAGGGATCGCTGCCCGGCGGTACCGCAAAGTCCGTCGACATCGTGCTGCCCGTGACGTACGCGCTGTTCGCTGAATCAATGGCGATGCCCAAGCCTTGGTCGAATCCGTCGCCGCCCAAGAGTGTGGAGTAGACGAGGATCGGGTCGATGATGAGTGGCTGGGTGGCGTCGTACTTGCCGATGCGGAACTTTACGGTGTTTTTTGCGGTGAGGACGAAGCTGCCATCGATGGTCTGGCGCTTGCCCGCCAAATCCTGATAGATCACCGGTTTGAACAAGCGCACCGGCTCGCCGGAAGTGCTGAGCAGCAGGTCGCCCTCGCTGGTCAGCTCCAGCTTCTTCGCGCCTTTCATGGCCAGGCGGATTTGCCGCGGGTCGGCGCCCGGCGCGACCACAAAGTCGTACTCAAGTTGCTGGCGGCTGCCGTGATACACGAGATCAATGCCCGGATAGATTCCGTGGTACTGCACCTTGGCGTAGTTGGGCACATTGGTACGCCATTGCGAGGGATCGTTGCCGATGAGGTAGTTGCTCTTGCCAGGCATTGGCTCGACGCCGGTGACTTGCGCACCAGCCACAGCGTCGAGTAACGACATATGAATCGTCTCGAACGAACGGGCTTCCCACTCCTGACGCTCCGCAAGGCTGGGGAAAGCTCCGGGCTTCTTCACAGGTTTCGCGTGGCGCGCTTTTTCAACCGTGAGAACGGCTTCGTTGGGCAGAAGAAAAAGCTGATAACCCGGTCCGCGCGACAGGAACTTCACCTTGGGATCGGTTTGCCCGTGGTTGGCTTCAAAGCTTAGCGGCAGCCTGCCGTATTCTTCGGCGACCTTCTGCTTGATTGCGGGAGAAGGCGCGTTCGCCGCTGAGGCGTTTGGCGACGCGGGCTTTCCATTCGCGGCGGTCTGGCCTTTGGATTCGCTGGCGAAGCAAGCGAGGGCCAAAACAGCGGCACTGCACGAAATCAGTTTGCGCTTCATGGCTGGGCTCAAAACTTCCTGTCTTTCTGAACTAAGGCTCTACAAACCCGGGATCTCCGAACCAAGGGCACCGACTACTCAAAAAACTGCCGCGGGGTAATCTCGAGAATCTTCCAGCCCTTCTTCGGGTTGAAAACGAAATCAAACTGGATGCGTTCGCGCCGCCGCTGGTCCTGCGAGGGCTTGGCTTTATCGGTGAAGATCATCTCTGCATCGACGATCACCGTGGCGTGGTCAGCTTTCAGCTCGGTGCTCGATTCGCGAAGATTGATGCGCATCTCGCTGCTGCGCTCCAGGAACTGGGTCACCGCATCCTCAAAGCGCGGGAAATCGTCAAAGCGTTCGTCGAGCGCGTCGGTCACGCGGCGCGGCGAGTGGCCCTCGAAGCCATCTTGAAAATCGCTCAGTACGCGCTTGATGGCCCGTTTGGCTCCAGCCACGTTGTCTGGTGCATCCTCGGCCGACGGCTCGTCCTGGGATTTTTTCTTCTTATCCTTTTTTTTGTCTTTCGGTTGATCCGGTTGTTGTTGCGGATCCTGCGACCAGCGCAGGGGATGGCTCGCCGCATGAATCGCCGCAAAGCTGGGCAAACCCGCCACCGCCATGGCCAGGCCAAGAGTCACATTCAGCTTGATCGGTGCTTTCATTTTCCAAACTCCCGCGCTACTGCTGCAAAATCTTCCACTCCAAAACCAGCGTAAGGTCAGCAGGGCCAGAATTTCCTTGTACCGTACGATCCGCTCCGCCCATCCGCGGCCCGCGCAGCACCGCCGGCGGTGCGTTGCGTAAGGATTCAATCCCGCGAATCTGCATAACGCGCACCACGGCCAAGCCGCGGCGCGTACGCACCAGATAAGCGTTGCCAGCGATCAAAGCTGCCGACGAAGAAAGCCCGTCGGTGACGACGCTGTCGGCTCCATCTAGGGGCACCGCTCCCATGCTGCGCACACCGTCTGCCTCGATCACGAAAGACGTCCCGCCGCGCGAACTCACTTCGAAATCCGCCGAACCGCCGCACGATTGTTCGGAGCCAGACGTCAACCGGAAACCAGTGCAGCCGCCTACGGCCAGGCGCAAATCGCCACGCTGGCGCATCGCACCACGATCGCCGAGTTTGGAACTAACCGTGTCCCTGGCCACGGTAGGTACGGCCGCTGCATCGGCCAACTCAAAGGATTGCAGCGCCGCCTTCTTGCCGGCGCTAGTCAGTTGTTGGAGTTTGCCGTCCGGATCCACCGTCGCGCGCGGTTCCATCCGCCCGTTGCCGCGGGCTGTCCACTCAAAGTCCAGCGTTTGACTGGAACCAGCCGCAATGCTGACTTTTTCGCGCTGCCGCACCGTGGTGCCGGCGATCGAAAATTCCACCGCCGCCTCTTCTGCTGCTGCTGTTCCGTTATTGCGAACCACCACGTGGAACGTCACCGTATCCCCGGTTTTCGGATGAGCCGGAGTCATGGTGAAATCCTGCGCGCCGACTGCCAGATCGGGAGCCGCGCGATCCGATTCGGCCGCGGTTTTCGCCGTAGAAACAACCGGCACGCTGCCAGGCTTGCTGCCCGGAGCCACGTCAACCGTCAGCGACGCGGCCTTGTTTCCATTCGACCGCAGCGTGATCAGCCGGCTCCCGCTGTCCAGCGCCGCGTCTGCCGTGAAACGCACGTGCAGCTCGGTCGGCAAAGCCTGCAGCAATTCCGCCTTGATTCCGGTGCCGCTCATTTCCACGCTGGTAACGGAATCCAGGTTTTTCCCGTAGACCCTGGCGATGACCGCGTCGCCCGGCTTCAGCTTCGGGGGATCCATCGCGAAAACGCTCGCTTGCCCCACTCCCAGCCCAGGCTTGACGGGAACCGCAATGGCGATCTGGGCGAAGACGAGAATCGTCTGCACATCGTTTCCGAACCTTCCGCGCACCGTGATCGTCACGTTGGTCGGCGGCCCAACTGGAAACTGGCTGGTTTGTATGCTGAAGGTCGCCGTCGCTCCCGCCGCCACGTTGCCTCCCGTTGCCGAAAGACCCGTGGGCAAATTCGGAAAGTCGATGGCCACCGTGCCGGCAAAGCCGAAGGCGGCCACCACCTGCACGTTAAGTTGTATCGGCGCGAGGTTCGACGCGAGAATCGGATTGCCTGGTGAAGAAGGTGGAGTCACATTCAGCGTGAAATCGCTGGTTACGTTCAAGAACAGCGTTGCCGTGCGAATCGCGCCAAAACTCGAGGTCCCGCGGATGGTGATCAATGCCGGGCCCGGCAGGGCCGCGGCGCTGATAGTCAACGGGAAAGATCCCTGCGCACCAGCCGCGAGGTTTCCGGCCGTGGCGGAAAATCCCGCCGGCAAATTGGGGAAATCGATGAACACCGATCCCGAGAACCCGGTCCCGCCCGCAACCGAAACGGTCACCGGCAGTGTGCTGTTTTGCGTCACTGGCGCCGGTGAACTGGAGGTCGTCGATGGCGTAACCACCAGGCTGAAATCCGGCTGGAACGTAAGCGTGGCGTTGGCGCTGGCGGAAGTGACGCCGGAGACGTCGCGCCCGGTCAGGGTCAGCGTGAACGGCGTAGGTCCATTCAATCCTGTCGGAGTGGTCGCCGGCGCAAACACCGTGAAATTCACGGTCGCCGTCGGTCCGGAGGGATTCGGCGTAAACTGAACCGTAACCTGCTGATTTCCGATCTGACCTTGGCCCGTGAAATTGATCGAGCTGGTGAATCCGCCGGTTGGCACGACCGCAAAGGACCCGCTGACCGTCCCGCCGGCCGACAAATCCGAGCTGAACAGTTGCACATTCGTGAATTGGAACGAAGGCGCCGTGGGCGAACCAATCGCCAGCAAGCAGGAGCCGACGTTCACGCCATTCGAACTGCCGCCGCTTGGACAGTTGACGATGGCTCCATAGTCCACGATCTTCCATCCGGCATCGCCGCGGTGGAAGCGGATGGTGTCTTGCTCGGAGCCTGCGAGCGTGCGCTTC
>Ga0210408_10006113_pt1 | contig 10443 bp, 17 predicted proteins | sample IncBWH4MmetaG_FD_155471 | JGI IMG/M metagenome (GOLD analysis project Ga0210408, IMG submission 155471) | Forest soil microbial communities from Barre Woods Harvard Forest LTER site, Petersham, Massachusetts, United States - Inc-BW-H-4-M | ecosystem: Environmental > Terrestrial > Soil >...
CGCCTCGAGCTTAAACTCTCGACTGAATCGGCTTGGTTCGTTGGTGCTCAAATAGTCCTCCCCAGAAAGGAGAACTGTCACCATTTTTCTGTCCCAAGCTAGGGGTGCACTCCAGAACGTACCTAAGACATAGGTGACAACAACGTGGCCGTTCGGGATGTCGAGGGGTGCCCGGCCCGGACACATGGGTAACAGATCGTACCTGAGACATGGGTGACACCCTTGTGCCGATCGGGGTTGTCGCGGGGTTTCAAGGGTCATTTGCTCCAAAGTCGATCCAGTTTGACGCCGCTCGCCTGCGATCTGCCGCGTTTCAGCGTGACGCAATGATGGCATGGCTATTTTTGCTCGGCTCGCGCTATACTGGGCAGGGCGCAGCGGTGATCCGGAACGCAATGCCGATGAACCGCGTGGCGGATTCGGAGCGGAGGCTTCATGCGACCGGCCAGCTTGCTCCTGACCTTGAGCGTCCTTGCAATGCCGGCAAGCGCCGACCCGCTGCAGATCCAGGGCACGACCGGCTATGCGGGCGAGTATGAACTGAGCGGCAGCGTGTCCGAGCAGGATTTGAATGGGAAGAAGGAGTTCTCAGGTCCATTGACGGCGAGGCACATCGGCCTCTGTACGCGCGATGGTCCGAAGGAGAGCATTGGCGAAATCCGGCTCGAACTCACCCAATCGTCCCGCATATCCGCGACACTGGACTTCGAAGGCAGCAAGTGTACCTACAAGGGTCTTCTGTCCGAGTCGTACCACGGCTTCATGGATTGTGGCGGTGAGGGCAGCCTTCCGCTCAGACTTTGGACCAAGTGATCCCAAACCCGTGCTCGCCATCGCCGCCTGGCGGTGTGCGAAGCTAAGCCACCGGTCACGACCGCAAGGAAGCCGGACAACTAGGCCGGCGTGCCACACTCGCGCGGAATTGCGCGCGCTCGGATCAAAATTCGGCCACAGCTCAGCGACACAGTTAGACACAAAGCAGGCTTGGTGTGCCTGCGCAGGGCAGCTTACCCAACAGAGCGAACGCCTCGAGCATGTGCCGGACTACAGGAAATGCGCGACGTAGATGGCGTTCCTGGCTGGCGATCGGCGCGGCTTATCTGCTCATCGTACAAGTTCTCGTCACCGGCATATCGATGGGCATCTCGGCGGCGCCGATGTCGCTGGATGTCTCAGGCTTGACGATCTGTGGCGACAGCGGCTCGGACTATAGTCGCGACGGATCGGGACAAAAGCCGGACAAGACCCACCTGCCAGGCTGTTGCACCCTTGGTTGCAGCATGTTCGGCCCGAGCATTGCGCCGCCCCCGGCGCTCGTTTCGTTCTCCGGAATGGAAATGCACGGACGGGAGATTGCGGCCCGTTTCCGCCACGACCGCGTCGACGCGCGTGTCCGGCAAACACCGCACAAACCTCGCGGTCCCCCGCTGTTTGCCTGATTGTCTGCGTCCCACGGACGATCGGGATCGAGTCATCAAACCAGATTGACCGTGCAGCCTGATCGAGGAGTCACGTCCGTGACGTTGCCTCCGTCGGCTAACGCTGGTGCGTCTGCCGGACCTTGACGACCGGGCGCTCGCGCCCAGCCGAATCTTCCCGAAACTCTTTTTCTCACATCGACGCGGCTGTCCGCGCACAGGAGAATCCGATGCCTGCTGAAAAGATGCGTTTGTTTGTTGCCTCGATTGGATTGCTGCTCACCACAGGAATTGCGTCGAGCCAACCCCAGCCAGCTCCCGACGACGCCGCGATCGTCGCCAAGGGCTATCAGCTGTTCAACGACACAAGCCTCTCGGGCGGTGGCAACTTCTCCTGTGCCTCCTGCCACTTTTCCACCGGCCACACCAACAACAAGACCTATGTCGGCCTGGACGTCGTCGCCGATGGTGATCCCAACGGACGCAGCACGCCGACCCTGTGGGGCGCGGGCGAGCGCTCGGTCTACGGGTGGGGCGGCACCGCTCCGACGCTCGAAGAGAGCATTCGCGGAATCATCGTCAATCGCATGAAGGGCGCAGAGCCCTCGAAGGAGACGCTTGGGGCGCTCGCTGCGTATGTACGGTCGCTGCGCTATCCAACGAATTGGCAACTAAAGGAGGACGGCACGCCGTTTCCGGTGGCAACCAGTGCGGTCAAGCACGGGTTCGAGCTCTTCATTGGCGAGGCGGGATGCGGCACCTGCCATGTCCTTCCGAACCTCGACAAGCCCAATCGCGATGACATCGGGACCGGAGGTAGGTTCAAGGTACCCTCCTTGCGCGCCGTGGCGTCCACTGCCCCATATTTTCACGATGGGCGCACCGCATCGCTACGCGACGCAGTCAAGTTCATGTGGGAGGTGTACGCCAAGAAGATGGACACCGGTCACGTGCCGACGGACGCCGAACTCGACGATCTGGTCGCCTACGTAGGCGCTTTATAGGTTCGTCAATGCACGCCGCTCCGACGTGGCCAACACCAGACATGCCAAGTCCGGACTGTACCGTGGCTTGGCATTGATTGACGCAACCGCAAACCGGCGCCGGCAGACCCCATCGGCCGGCGCAGGGGATGACGGGAAGCGTCAGCCGTCAGGCGAGCGCGGTCGAGAGACTGCGCTCGCCTGGTCGGGGGCCCGGAGCCGCTTCGTTCTCTCACAATGACAATCAGATGCCCTACGCTGCCACCTTGCGACATTCTCCGGCGCAGGCCTTGCAGGAATCGCCACACGCCTTGCATTCCGCAACATCCGGGAATTTCTCGCACTCCTTCTGGCAGTCTTCGCACATCTGAGCGACGACCTTGGCAAAGGCCGGAACATGCGGCGAGTTGACGGCGGCCAAGGTCTGCAGCGCGCCACAGGCGGCAATCATCTGGTAGGACGAGTTCGTGCAACCCGCCATGCTCGTGTCCTTCATAGCGAGCATGCGAGACAATGCCGCATGCAGGCTTCGCCGGTCGCGACACAATGAGCGGTTGATTCCTCGAGAGCCTTATATTTTGCCGGATGCATCGATTCAGCGGCCGCGGCACTTGCCGGATTGGCGAAGGCCTGCGCCGCTGACACGACCGCTGCCGCGGCTCCTACGGCGGTGACGAATTCGCGACGGTGCATGATTCTCTTTCCCTCCATTTGAATCGGCATCAATCGACGCCGTCATGACGCCTTGCAATAGCACGATCCTCAACTGCAGGATGACGGCCGCGGGGCTCGGAGCCACATGCTATGCCAACCCGTATACGCCGTCGGCGCCTATTCCTATGCGCTGCTGGCGACCAGCGCATCACATCGAGCCGACGCGTTTCGGGGCGATAGTGCCGGCACAATTCACCAGTTCCCAAAACCGGCGATTCTCATGTAAGCCTGTCTGGTCCGCCAACGCCCGTCCACGAAGCCAGTGCCGGCAATACGGAGTATGTCTTGAAAAATCGTATCCTGATGTGCACCGTTGTCGCTGCGACCGCGATGTCCCTCGACGTCCGCGGCGTCGAGGCTTTCTCTCCGGGAGGCCATCCGCTTGCGCAACTGCCGCGCGCGCAATTCTTGCAGGTTCAGGCCCAAGACCAGTCGAACGGCCTATTTCGAGGGGTCGGAGTTGTAACGGCGGTCGATCCCGAGACCGGGTCGCTCACGATCAATCACCAGGAGATTGTCGGTCTGATGCCACCGATGGAAATGCTGTTTCACGTCGATCCGCGCTCGCTGAGCGAAGGCGTCAAGCCGGGCGACAAGATCGAGTTCGGGGTCGAAGGCAAGACCTATAAAATTCGAGACATCAAAGCGATCGAGCCCAGCAAATGAGACCCGTCAGCGCTCAACCGCCGCGGCCGCCCGGCGGCGGGGCTCCCATCCCGATCACCTCGAACTCAACCTCGACCCTGCCAGCATGCTCGAATTGCAAGGCGCCTCGGGCCTTCTCCCCCGCGGCCAGCGGATGCAACAGGCCCACGAACATGATGTGACGTCCGCCCGGCTTCGCCTCGACAGAGCCGCCTGGCGGAAGCTCAATCTCTTTCAGCTCTCGCATTCTCATCACGCCATCCTCGACCACCACGTCGTGAATTTCGAAGCTCGTCGCCGCCTCCACCGATCCGCCGAGGAGGCGATCCGGCATGGTCCCGCGGTTTTCTATGACGAGATAGCCAGCCCCAACTTGCGCTCCCTTTGGTGTGGCTCGCGACCAAGGTTTCGAGATCACGATGTCGCCTGCTTTGAACTCTTGCGCCGAGGCGACACTTGCGGTTTCCAGCAAAGCGCAGGCAAACACGATGTGCAAGAACTTCGATGTCATGGGCCGTGGTCTCGGGTTGTCATCCATAAATAATCCGAGAAACATGGCGCAACGTTGATTCGCCAGCGCCTCGCTGCGCGCCCCTTCGGGCTTCGGGGGTTGACCACGACAGCGCGAGCCGGGCAACGGGCCTGCATGCCGTGTTCGGGTCAGTTCGGTCAGGTGCCGTAAGACTACGAGGATCGCCCAAAATGCTGTCGGAATCGGCGGGAACGTTCCATCTTGCGCGCGAGACGGCGTGGCTGTTGATTCGAGTCCTGAATGCCGCGTTGTTAGCCTCCCGGTCCTGGAAGCCGCTGATAGACGATGGCAACCCTCCCCAAAGACGTGTTGATCGTCGAGGACGATCCCTTCATCGCGCTCGATGTCGAGGAGACGGTTCTCCGTCTCGGCGTGAAGAGCACGCGGACCGCGTCAAACGTTGCAGGCGCACTGGACATGATCGCCAACCGTGCGCCGGATCTCGCGCTGCTTGATGTCGGCCTGCTCCATGAAAACAGCTTTGCCGTCGCCGAGAGGCTTGCGATACTGAAAGTCCCCTTCGTCTTTGTCACCGCCTATGGCAGCGACGGCCTGCCGCGCGCCTATGCGGACCATCCGCGACTGCCAAAGCCCTGCTCTCGGCAGGCGCTGCTCCTGGTTTTGCAGCGCTTTGGCGGGGCGAGCGGGTAGGCGAACCGAACTGCCTTCGGGTGATAGGGAACGAGCGGACTGATTCGACGAAAGATTTTCGATGCTGACGGTCTTGCAGACGCGCGCGGCGACCCGAACGTTGCGGGGCTGGGCGACCTCCGTCCTCCTCGAGGCGGCACTGTTCGATTGCGCTTCGCAAGCCTGCGCTTCCCGCTCAATTTTCCATATCAAGCTTAACGACAACCCTTGCTTGCCGGAGAACGCCGGCAAGCTATGTTGCGCGCGGGCAAGGGGTCATAACGCGCAAGCGAGGTTCAGAGGGGAGGACTTCATCGTGACCGACGACGATTCCAAGACGCCGCAGAGGACGTATCAGAGCGACCGCGACTTGCAGCGGCGCGGCGTGAAGATAGACGACGCCATCAAAGGCATCAGCGATGACGATCGAAAATTGATCATCAACAAGTCCCTGCGCAAGGTGAACTCAGCGCTGTCAGTAAGCTGACAATATCCCCGCCCGCATCGCGCACCTTGCGCCATTAGAAGTCACGGCTGGAACAGGCGTAGCCCGGATGCGCGCAACGGCATCCGGGACGAGATCGCTGCGCTCGCGCACGCTCATCCGCCTGATGGACTGCCCCTTCAGTAAGGCGCCCAGTGGCCTCGGCCCTGTTCCCGGTACAGGTATTGCGGATTGACGTCGCAATAGTCCGGCGTTCCGGAGGCGCTCCACATGCACTGCTGGTAGGTCGAGAACTGGCATTTGCCGGGATAGCCCCATCGCCGTCCTTGCAGGCAGTACTGATCCTGTATTCCGGAGGGCGCCGCGACCGATGGCGCGCGTCGGCGCGCCAGAGCGGACGAGCTGGGGATTGCGATCGCAACGAGGATCACAATGGAAAGTCCTGCGAATGCAATTCGGTGCATGACATCAACTCCATGAAGCCGGGTGCAACGGACACGATCGAACAGGCTGTTATATGTGTCTCGGGGACGGCCTTCACCTGGGTGTCGCGGCTTCATCACCGGTCAAATGAAACTGAGTGAGCGGCCACGCCCACGCTGACGCGCAGCCCAATCCTCTTGGGAGTGCGACAGCCCGCCGCACGACAGCGCAGGCGAAGGGCTGAGGCCCGGATCACTCAGACTCATAGCGTCGCGTGTCGGGCGATGCTTTAGGCGATCGCTGCGGCTATCGAAATTACGTCAGCAGCCTCCCCGTTCGCACCCGCGCGCGCCCGCACGCGCATGCGCACGGCGGCGCGCACCTGTGGATTACGGGGGGTAACGCACTATCGCCCAGATCTCCTTGTTTTTTGATGACGGTCGAAATTGGGGAGGCAGGAATGCCAACCGATGAGTCATTGATCGATGAAATTATCAAAGCCTGCAATGGTGACCTCCGCGCCGCAATCAAATCAGTCTTGGTCATCAATGAGCAGCGCAGGGCTGAGTTGAATTGGCTCCGCGAGGCCGCGAAGAAGCGGTTAAGTCGAGCAATGGATCCCGGGCGAGTTATCCACTAAATATCGCAGCTCGTCGACCCGGAGTCACCATTTCGGGACGTATCACTCATAATTTCGCCTGAAAGCTGCGTTTCGGAATGGGTCGTTGTCAAATGGGGACGCACCGATGCCCGCAGGTCTTGACGCAGTAGTCGATGAGCTCATCGAGGACTACAACGGTGACGTCCGTGGCATCGTGAGTTCGCTCTTGGCGATCAATGAGCAACTCGAGACCGAGTTGAACCGGCTCTACACGGCGATCAACAATGGTGGCGCGGAGCAAGCCGAGCCCCGCCACTGACGTCCTCGCAGAACCAGGCAAGCGTAGCCCGGATGAGCGACCTGTCCGCCGAAGCTCAAAGAGCGAAGGCGGAAGCCTGCGAGAGCGAAGGCGGCATCCGGCCACGAGTGGAACAATAACGAGAGCCCGCATGTCGCTGCGCGTTCATGCGGACCTACGTGCTGACCAAACCCGGCATCGCCGTCCTTTCCCGCCATCCTTCCATCGCTGCAACGAAACGTTAACCACGTTGCCCTAGGCTCCGATTCGGGCATTCGGGGGCGCGCGCGCCGGCTTACTAGCCGGCGTTCAAGTGCGGGCGCATGCAATGGCCTTCGACCCCGACGAACTCGTCACCCTGACCAATCACGGCATCATGAAATTGCGCTCCGCGGTGACGCGAGCCATGGTGCTGCTCCCCAAAGACCGCGTGCGCGCGACGATCGTGAGAGAGGGCAGACGACGCGCTCTCAAATTCGAGCAGATCAAGGACCTTGCGGTCAAATGGGAAAAACGTCCCGCCCCCAACGAACACGATCCAACATAGGCCAACGAGACCAACCCGCAGGGCGCGCCCGCCGACTAGTCCGCCGAAGCTCAACGAGCGAAGGCGGAAGCTCAAAGAGCGAAGGCGGAAGCTCCGCGAGCGACGGCCGAAGGCGTAGCCCGTCTCGCCCTGGTTTCAAGCGGCGGATGACGCTTCCGCGGCCCGTCCTGCCCAGCGGGCACCTGCCGTCCGTGTCGACCGTGCAACACCTGTGTTGTTCCTGGGCCGGAACAGGACTTAGGATTCGCAAGTGCATGCGGCCCCGACTAGTCTATTGACTTTCCGACCCCAGGGGTCCTGGGGCCCGGACTGGTGCCGCCGATCTGAAGCCCCTGACTTAACGCGGAGCGAACTCTCTTCAGGACTTAAGATCGAAAAGCGGCACTAGAGTGGCTCGTGCCCATGACTCTTCCGAAGTCCGCGAAAAGATGTCGCAGGCGATGTCGTGCGGAGTTTGGGAGGTGGGCACGAGTGATCCTGGTTCTGACGTTCGTATCACCTTGCTGCGCACGCGTTTGCGAACGTCAGAACCAAAGGACACTAGCAAATTCAAGAGTCTAGTGTGGCTTGTGGCTGACATTCGCTTATCGGACTCGCGGACATATTGAAGCGAATGTCAGACGCGCATGCCAGAAAATGTTGCGGTGCGTGATCCAAAAATTGTTGTGAGGAGTAACGTAAATGAGTTTCACGAGCTCCGGGGGCGATCCCAATCCGAACGACCCCAATGATCCTCTGCACTACGCGCCGCGCTCGGTGCGCAGCCAAGCGGGCCGGCAGACGAGGCCCGTCCTCCCCGCTTCCTCTCGGTCTGGTTTTGATGAGATGCTCAAGGAGGCCGTGGCCAAATCCAGGCGGCATCCGCTGGAGCCCGTGGTGGTCTATGAACCCGAGCGACCTCGCGCCCGGTTCAGCGTCGCAGGCCGCTTTGCCGCAGTGATCGGCGTTGTCGTGACAATTGGCTTCCTTTTTTTCATCATGACTCCAAAGTCACAAGGAAGCGATCCAACGTCGGCTGGCGCGGCCAAGGCGTCCGAAGACTCTCAGGCGCTGCTGCAAAAATTCGTCCAGTTTGAAAAATCACAAGAAAATCCACCGGCTGGAGCGGCTCAAACGACGTCCGATGACTCCAAGGAGCTGCTGCAAAAATTCATGCAGTGGCAGCAAAAGCCGCAATAACGAACAGGGCACGCGACCCCCGCCGTTCGCCCAGAACGGTCCCATGGTTCGACCGGCATCATCATCGATGGCGGATCACGCTTCGTCGATCCGCCCTCCCCGTTCATCGGCCCCGGTGACGCAGACGTCGGTGCAAAAGAGTTAATCTGCGCCGCCCGCGGGCTATCCGCCGCAGCTGGAGCAGGAGTTGGCGTTATCCAGCCAACGCCGGGTCTCTTCGTCGGTCCAGCCGGGCACGGCAAAGCGCGCCGGAGGCCTCACATCCTGGCTGGGCCGAACGATCACATCTTGGGGCGCGCGCAAGTAGGTCGTCCGCGGTCTGGAGCGATGCGCCGTGGCGGCATCCGCGGAAGCGCACAGCGCGACCAGCAGGCCCAAGGCGAGAACGACACGCACCGCAAATGCCCTCCATCCAAAAAATGACAGCCGTTCTGCTCCATGCGCGCCGGCCGCCCAACGCGCGCTGAATGCCGCTCATGCCGCTACTGACGATGTGGTTCTGCCGGCCATGGCCCCAAGGGTGTAGCGGCCTCACGACCGATCAAATCGACGAAATCAGCGGGCCCGTGTCCACTCTCTCTGGGACCAAACTCCCATCTAAACGTTTTCCGATCACCACCGGGGCCCCGCGCAGGCGGCGTCCCGGATGGGGTCAGCGGTCGATCCCAGAGATGGAGACAGCCATGAAGCGTTTGAGAGTACTGAGCGCCGCCGCGGTGCTGATCGCGATTTTGCCGCTCGCCACGGCAAGCGCGAGTCGTGCCGCAGGCCGGGGCTGGCACCATCGCCACTTCCATCATCATGGTGGCGCGGCCGGTTCTTGGAACAGCCAGCCAAGAAACGCCGAGAGTGCCTGACCCTATTGGGCCCGGCGCGCCAGGGATCGCACTATTTTCTTTGTCACGCCCGTCAATGCCTTCCGGCGGCCGGAGCATGTGATATTGTGGATGGCAAATGGGGGGCCTTGTGAGGCCCGTCTGGATTTCTTCCAGATATGTCTCACTGCGCAGACGGAGGCCGCTGCCATGCACCTTCACATCTATCGAGACAAAAGCCGCTCCGGACATTTCGACCTTGTGAGTGGCGGCGATCACCCGTGGACCATTGATCTGGTTGCCGTGACAGCCGCAGCCGTCCTTGTGGTGGGCTTCGCGGGTGCTCTCGTGCTGCAGTTGGTCAGGTAGGCCAGACCCGTTGGCTCACCGCGCCCGCGATGGCCGCGAGAATTGATCGTGTAAAATCCACTGGGCACGGCCCCGGTTTTTCGGGTCGTGGGCTGCGGCGGCCGTATTGCCGGCGGTCAGTCGACCACCGTTGAATTTGTGCAAAGCGTTCACATATCTAGGGTGGGACAGCGCCCCGCGCGATCCCCGCCCTTATGGGCGTTTCCTCCCTAGACTTGGGCCTCTTGCCATCGCAAGTGGCCCTTTTTTCTTTCCAGTGAGCGCCGTGTGGAACGAGCCTCGGTGCAGAGAACAGGGTCGAAACGGAAATCCGCGACCGCTTCGGAAGCCCACTGATCAAACCCCGCATCATCATGCGGGGTGGAGCAGAATCCGCTGTTGATCATGTGGTTCTGGCGGCCATGGCCCCAGGGTGTGGCGGCTTCACGATTGCGAGACCCGTGACCTGCTTCACAGCGATACGGCGCGGAAGCGGTTATCGACGCTCAAACGCTGCTCTCAGGGTTCCGTTGGAGGCTGTGCAATGGCCACCCTTGCCAGAATGCTTTCGCGCGCGTCCGGTTTCGAGATCGATGTCGAAACGCTCCGCCCCATCGTCATCTTCTGCGGCGCCGGCCTGCTGTTCGCGCTCATGCTGTTGAGCTATGGGGTTGACCTCAGCCCGGGCTTTTTCTGACCCGAGCCCGTGACGAACAGCTGCGATCAACCGCAAGCCGTGCCATCGGCGGAGCCCGACGACACGCCGCGACTGGCGTCTTTCGTTTGCAGCATTGATTTGCCCGTCGTCGGGCAGCGATGCATCGGCAAAGTGTCTCGTTTGCCCACCTATCCGCGGCGGGCGGCG
>Ga0210408_10006114_pt1 | contig 10441 bp, 4 predicted proteins | sample IncBWH4MmetaG_FD_155471 | JGI IMG/M metagenome (GOLD analysis project Ga0210408, IMG submission 155471) | Forest soil microbial communities from Barre Woods Harvard Forest LTER site, Petersham, Massachusetts, United States - Inc-BW-H-4-M | ecosystem: Environmental > Terrestrial > Soil >...
GCAATTCGAGTTTGCAGAGGATGTCAGCCTGGAAATTCGCGTGGCCGAAGGCTCTTGGGTTTCTGTGCTTTTAGGAATGGACTGGGCGAAAGAACGCATGTTAAGCCGGACAACTGGAACTTAATCCACTTTCGGATCGCACGCGTGAGCGGCAGCAGTTTCAGCCCGACATCTCCTTGCAACGTCTCGCAGGTGCAGGCGAGCTCTCGCTAGCGGTAGAGAGTCGCGGGATTATCGACCAGAATGGTCTTGCGCAAGGTCGCGTCCGGAACCCACGTCGCCAGCAGGTTAAGGAGATGGCCGTCGTCAACCCGAAGCGGTGGAGATACAGAGCAGCAGAACGACCGGGAGGCCAAAGATCTCATTGCTCTTATCCGGTCGCACGCAAGGGATTGCTTTCCGAGTTAAGGGGTACGTAAGCGTGAATTCTGGTGCCACGCTTGGGTTGCGATTCGATCGAAAATGTTCCCTTCACTAGTTTCAGTCGCTCTTCTATGCTGATAAGTCCAAGCCCTTGGCTCTCCTTCGCCGCTTTCATGTCAAAACCTGAGCCCGGGTCGCTCACCGCGAGATGAATCTCACCTGGTGTTCCCCACAATTCCACTGTGAAGTGCCGCGCGCCGCTGTGCTTTACCGAGTTCCGAAGGGCTTCTTGCAGCACTCGGAAAAGGCACAGAGAGATGTCCGGTGACAACGCGTTTGGCACGTCGTGGCTCTTGAAGTCAGTCTTCACGTTCTGCTGCGCCCCGAACTCCTGGCACAAGCCTTTCATGGCGGCCGCTATACCCAGATATTTCAGCTTTGAAGAGTGCAACTCATGCGACAAGGACTGGATATCGATTGCGATCTGCGAGGTATACTTCTGCAATTCCCCAATACTGCTTCTCGCCTCAACACGCAGATCGGGAATTCTCTTCGGGAGTTGCTCCAGCTCATTGGCCAACAGTGCGAGACGTTGACCGATGTCGTCATGAAGCTCTCTGGCGATTCGGGCGCGCTCTTGCTCCTGAGCCGCAATCAACCTGCGGCTCACGTTTGCGAGGGCTGCTTCCGCCAGCTTGCGCTGCGTGACGTCGGTGAATGCGACCACCGCCCCGACAAGATCTCGCCCTCTCCTCTGGGGATAGGACCAGTATTCGGCGGGGAAACTAGTTCCATTGGCCCTCCATAGCACCTCGTCGTCCGCGTGGACTCCTTCTCCGGTTCGTATGACCTGGTGAACTCGACAATCCTCCACGGGGAACAACGTCCCATCCTGACGAGTGTGATGCATCAGTTCATGCATATTCTTGCCCAGCACTTCGTCAATGCGCTCGTATCCCAAAGCGCGAAGGCAGGCAGGGTTGCAGAACGTGCAGCGATGTTCGAGGTCAATCCCATAAATAGCTTCCGCAGTCGAGTCGAGAAGGAGACGGAGTTTATCCTCGCTCTCGCGCAGTGCCTCTTCCGCCCGCTTGCGCTCTGTGATGTCCGCCACCATGCCTGTCACACTCAGCATCCTGCCTTCCTCGTCGAAAAAGGCTCGCGCGCTCTTCTCCAACCAAACAATCGAACCATCGGGACGAAGCCTGCGATAGCGAATCTGGATAGTCGGGTTCTCGGGACTGAGTTGGTCAACCGAACCGGCAAACAATGCGCGGTCATCTGGATGGACTCTGGTCAATAGTTGCTGGCGAGTAAGCTGCTTCGCTTGATCCTCGAAACCGAGGACATTCACGTATTCCTCGGATCGCACGACCATGTCGCTGGCAACGTCCCATTCGTATGCGTACATCTTTCCGGCTTGGGTGGCAAGACGAAACCGTTGTTCGCTTTTGCGGAGTGACTCCTCAGCGTGCACACGGGCTTGCTCCGCTTGGCGACGATCCGTGACATCCCGCTGAATCCCCCACGTCCTCAGCAGCATGCCATTTTCGACAATCCCGATCATGCTGTTCACAAACACTTTGGGATTCCCCTGTGGGTCCACCTCATGCGACTCGCGGTCCACCACCCGGTAACCGCCGCGGATGTAGCCGCGAGTCAATTCGATATTTACCGGATTCTCCGCATCCAGGGTTTCTGTGAGCCGCTTACCCACAAAGTCGGCTGGGGACATGCCATACATGCGGGCCAACGCGTCATTGCACTCGGCCATATAAGACTCATGCAGAATGCGCTGAACCTGCTCGTCTTCGGGCAAGTCCACGGGGATGGGTCGTTCGAGCTCTTGGCAGAAAATCCCTTCCGAGCTCTGCGCAACAAACAGGCGGTAGTTCGACTCGCTCCGCTTTAGGGCCTCTTCGGCCTGCTCGCGCTCCGTAATATCCGCTACCATTCCTACGATCCTCATCAGCCTGCCTTGCTCGTCAAAGTGAGCACGGCTGCTCCTCTGCACCCAAATCACACTGCCGTCGGGACGTACGATGCGATAGCTGATTTGAAGGTAGGGCTTTTCAGAACTAAGCTCGGCAACCGCGGTTTTAAGTCTTTCTCGGTCATCTGAGTGAACATTAGCGAGGATTTGCTTGCCGGTAGTGAGCGTCGCCTCATCGATCCCGAGGATCTGGGCCGATTCTGCCGAGCGCACAATCACATCGCTGACGGCATCCCATTCATAGGCGAACATCTTTCCGGCCTGTGCCGCCAGACGAAACCGTTCTTCACTTTCGCGCAGGACGGCTTCTTGGCGCTTACGCTGGCTGATGTCGCGGGCAATAATTGACGAGCCGACGATTCGGCCCTCAACATCCTCTATCAGAGATATCGTCAACGATACTTCGATGCGCGTCCCGTCTTTTCTCTGGTGCACCGTTTCGTAACGGTTAATGATGTCGTGCTTCCCCATAATTCCGGCGAAATCACCAGAGCGATCAGGTGACAGAAGTAGAGAAATTAGCTTCCCAATTACTTCACCTGCCGAGTAGCCGTAAAGCTGCTCCGCACCCTTGTTCCAATCCGTGATAATTCCATCCATGTTCTCGCCAATGATCGCGTCGTCGGATGATTCGACAATGGTTGCAAGTCGAAGTCGCGCCTCCACCGCGGCTTGTTCGCGGACAAGCTGCTCCCGTTCCTTCTCAGCTTGTTCCCGTTCGGCGATCACTGCCGCCAATGTCATACCCGACACCGAAAGCACGGCAAAGAACACATCCAACAGAACAGCGTTGGTGAATGGGGTGTTCTGCGCGAAAGGCCCGGAGCCAACCGCGGTTTCTACAGTAGCTATGGTGGCAACAAAGAGAGTCGACAGGGTGGCTCCGATCATTCCAAAACGGATGGCCGCCCAGATTACGAATGGGAGCACTGCGAATGCCAAGACATGTAGCTTAACCGGGATAAGAGGCAGATCGCCAAAGACGATGAAGCACGCCAACGTGAGAAGTAGTAGAAGCGCAGCAAATTCTGTGATGCGAGCCCGAGGCCGAATCCTCAGGAGATTGGAGGCGGTTAACGCGAGGGGGGTCACCAGTAATACCCCCATGCTGTCTCCAAGCCAGTAAATCACCCAAGCTCTGCCAAATCCGGACCACCCACGCACATGGGCTGCGTACAGAACTGATACTCCAACTGACGCGCTCACAACGGCGCTGCCCAGCGCACCAAGGACAATTAACGCAACCGCATCGCGCAAGCGCGACAGCGAGGGGTGGAACTTAGCAATGCGACGGAGGAGGAAAGCACCGGTCAGTGCCGCAAGCGCGGTTCCAATCCCGTAAACGACAGCAGCTACGGGAGAAATGGGACTCAGCAACCCAAGGAGAAAAGCCCCAGCCGCAACTCCGGGCCAGACTTGATAGCCGAAGAGCAAGAGCGAGGCAAGAGCAACGCCCGATGCGGGCCATACAGGTCCAATGCCACCGCTGTTGATGATCTGAAGAGCATCGCCGAGTTTACCTGACGCAAATTGCACGGCAAACACTATCGCAATTTGGGCGAGGTACATTCCGACCGCACGTGGCGCGATTCTCACCTTCTCAGGGGCTTGGGCCATGCGTCTCATCCTCCATGCGGCACCACAACATCATTATTTATAATCGCGCTGCGACGCGAGCGACGATAGCAGCAACGAGTTACAAGACGCGAAGCGCCAAACCGATTCTATACTCGCCCTTCAAGGACAGATACAACCTGAAGCGTGCGCACCAAATGGTTCGGAAAGTATACCGAGCTGACCATCTGTCGTACATCTTTTCGGCGCAGTAAGAGGTACCGTCGAAATGAGCTGAGGGCGTCATTATTCACCAAGGCGGCGCGTTCGGTTGCATGAGTCTTTACGCCAAGGCCGGAAGGAAAGGCATGCGGACATCGACAATTTCTCCCTCGACACAATACGATAATAATGGCGCAACGTAATGCGCTAACAAACGTACAGCCTAATAGCATAATAAGTGAGACGCGCAATGAGATAATAAAGGCGCGATCGTGCCAAAGGCACCCAGGGAACGCCCCATGGCCATGCCGCCTGAAAAACTCGCACAGTCCCTCAAAATCCTGCGGTCGCTGCAGACCGCCGCGGGGTAGGGGCCATCCGGGCGCGGAGCTTGTCGCGCACGCACCGCGAACGCCTCCTGGCCAATGGCTTCTTGCAACAGGTCATCAAAGGCAGGGATATCCCGAGCCGTCCCGACGAAATGAAAGGCGATAGCACGGCCTGGTATGCATCCTTCTGGCGCTTCTGTGCCGTTTATTTGGAGGCGCGCTTCGGTGCGCGATGGTGCCTCTCGCCAGAACAGTCCCTGTCGCTGCATGCTGGCAACTGGACAGTGCCCCGGCAGCTCGCGGCGCGGTCGCCGCGCGCCGGCAACAAGGTCACCAAATTCCCGCATGGCACGTCCCTGCTGGAGCTTCGCATTGCCCTGCCTGCCGTGGCAGACCTAGAGGAAGAGGAGGGCCTGCGGCTGTTTTCGGTGGAATCGGCTTTGATCACGTGCTCTCCCAACTATTTTTCGAACCACGCGACGGATGTCCGTGCCTTGCTGCCGATGATCCGGGACGCCTCCGGCCTTCTCGCCCGACTTCTTGAAGGCGGTCACAGCGTGATCTCCGGGCTTTTGGCCGGAGCCTTCCGAAACGTAGGACGCGACCGCCTCGCGGACGACATCGTGAAAACGATGTCCGCGGCCGGGTATGCCGTGCGGGAAAACGATCCCTTCACGGATAAACCTTCCCCTGTCATCCGACCCCGCGAAACGTCTCCTTATGTGAACCGGATACGGTTGCTGTGGCAGAAGATGAGGGAGCCGGTGCTGGAGCGCTTTCCGAGCGCGCCCGGCCCACCACGCAATATCGAGGCGTACATGAAGCTCGTCAACGACGCCTACGTTACCGACGCCTATCATTCGCTGTCGATCGAGGGTTATCGCGTCACGCCCGCTCTGATCGAGCGCGTCCGCAGCGGCGCATGGAATCCGGAAAGGGATGGAGGCGACCGCGAACAGCGGAACGCCATGGCGGCGCGCGGCTATTGGCAGGCCTTCCAAGCCGCACAGAAAAGCATCGGCCGCGTTTTGCAGGGCGAGAATCCTGGCCAGGTTGCTTACGAGGACCACGGAACGTGGTACCGCGAACTGTTCGCGCCGAGCGTTCTAACTAGTCGGCCTGCTGAAACCTGTCGACCTCGCCGGCTACCGCAACCGTCCGGTTTATATCCGCAAGTTCGATGCACGTACCATTGAACCGGGAGGCGGTGAGGGACGGCATGCCGGCGTTCTTCGATCTGCTACGCGAAGAATCCCATCCGGCCGTGCGCGTGGTGCTCGGGCATTTCGTGTTTGTCTATATCCATCCTTATATGGACGGAAACGGCGGCGTCGGGCGTTTCCTCATGAACGCGATGATGGCGTCTGCGGGATATCCGTGGACAGTCATCCCGGTCGGCGAGCGCAATGCTTATTTGAAATACCCTCGAAAAAGCGAGCGTCGGCCAGGACATCGTTCCCTTCGCGGACTTCCTCGCCGGGCTGGTTCGGAAGCGGCTGGCTGGCGAGCCGTTGCCACAGGTTCCGAAGTCTAACCTCATGAAGTCTTCCTCATATCGGTAGCGCGGGATCAGGTCGGAAGGAAGAAATAAACGTCCTTGCCGAGATAAGTGTAGGCCTACGACCGCATCTACAAGGTAATGGCCAGATCTCGGACTGCTCCTTGTTCTAGAGATACGGATGGCGCGAGTGCGGAGGACTTCGAAATTTCAGTACCCAATCTCGCTTCCATCGCAGCCCTATCATCCGTATAAATCCGGGCGTCACTCTGCGCTCTTGAAACCGCGACATAGGCAAATCTCGAATTCACCAAGTCGGGGTGAGCCTTGGCATCCGCATTGATCAGCACTCGATCCGCGGTGAGGCCCTGGGCACTGTGGCTCGTCACCGCGTAACCGTGATCAAAATGTCGATTTTCCGACGGATCCAATTCTACTCTGCGGCCTTTTTCCAAGCGAATTGTAAGATCTCCTCGTGGTGAGATGTCTTCGATGGTGCCGAGCTCACGATTGGCGACTCCAATGTTCCTGTCCGGTGCAACGAACTGCAGCCGGTCTCCAACCGCGAACCGTTGCTCGTTCTCACGATAGATGCTCACTCCGGTTAGCCGCCTCGGATCGTAGGTCACTTGTCCACGGTTTTTCGTTTCGACAGTCAGAAGATTCTCCGGAAGATTTGTTGACAGCACGCGTGCGTAGCTGCCCGCCCTGATCCCCAGGGACTTGCTGCCACGCGAGTAGCGGAGAACGTCGTCGACGTTGTACCGAGCTACCCATCGCCGGTCGGCGCCTGTCATATCCTGTTGTGGTATCAAGACTCTGAACAAGTGATTTTCGGCACCCACCCTTCCCCTCGATTGCAACTCGGTCCGAATTGCGTCGTTCAGTTGCCGACGGGACGCATTGTCGGGAGAGATGACGAGCGTGTTCTCAGAATTTTCGACGAAACTCCTGGCGATCACGCGAATGCGCTCGGCGGCGTCACCAATCTCGGTGATGCGGCCCTGTTTCGCCAGGGCCTGGATTCCGGAGCTGACCTCGCCGCGCGCGAAGTGTTCCACAATCGCTTTCAGATCCGGGTCCTTCTGGCGCACAATCTGCTCTAGTTTTGCCGTGCTCATACCGGCATCCTGCAATTGCTCGAAGGGCTTGCCCGCCTCGACCGCCTGATGTTGCCGGATATCTCCGATCAGAACCACACGGTCCTGCGGTCCAAGGCGATGCATGAATTCTTTCACATGATGTGTGCTCGTCAGACTCGACTCATCCACCAGGTACAGGCGCTTTTCATTTGGAGGGTCGGGGGTGCTCCTCCGAACGAGAAACCCCTGCAGGGTTCCCGCTGAGATGCCGGCCTCTCTCAGTTGCTTGGCCGCACGGGAAGTGGGAGCGAAGCCCTCCACCTCGTATGCTCTGGCCTCGGCAACCCTGCGAATGACGTCGAGTGCCGTGGTCTTTCCCACTCCGGCTGCACCTTGAATTCCCAGAACCCGATCACGGCAGGTCAACACATGCTTGATGGCAGTTTTTTGCTGAGAATTCAGATATGAGTGCTGGTCGGTCACGGCAGTGGCATCGCGAGCCGACAGAATCGGCGCGACCTGCCCCTGACCGACGCGCATCTGTTGAATGACTGCACGTTCCGCAGCCACCGTTTCAGGAGTGGTAAAGAGCCTTAAGGTCGGGTTCGGGGTGCTCGGAGCGGCAAGAAACTCGCCCCGGTGCAACCGTGTCTCAAAATTCTGGTGTACGTCGCTGTAGGTGATTTCGCCCATGCCGCGACGCAGCGCGTCGCGCATCAACACACGTTCGTCCACGACCGCTTCCCTTTCAAAGTGCCTGTCGCGGGAAAAGGTAACTGCTTCCTGCGCCCGCAACGCCGCCAGCGCAGGGTTGACTTGTTCCACCCTCCGGACGCGTACGCGCGCCTCGGCGACGACTCGGGCTGCCTGGTGTCCGAACTCGGCGGCAAGCTTTCGGTGGGCAGCGAGCGCCTCCCGGGGAGAGAGAATTTGTTTTCGGTCTCTTGTCGAATGGGCAGCAATCTCGGCGGACTCTTTGCTCTTCAACCCTAAGCTTTCCAGATGGACTCGGATCTGCCGGCTGCGGGGACTGGAGGCATCGAGATAGTCCTGCGAATACCCTTTGATCTCCGGGGCACCGCTTCTGCCCCGTTCCAACTCATATCCGAGCCGTGCCAGCCGATAGGTCAGTTCAGATTGATAGACAGCAGTGGCAAACTGCTGCGAGGCAAAGAGGCTTCGCGGTTGTAGCGCCCGTGTCTGCCCGTTCTCCAGTTCCGTCATATTGAAGATCACAGCGTGAGTGTGCAACTGCGGCGCGGCATAGCCTTCGACGGGCCGAGCCGTGTCGTGTTCGAAAGTGGCGACGATAAACTTGCCCGTCGTCCTGGCGGGATGGTCGCCGCCGATGCGAGCTTGGGTATAACGCTCGAGCTCGTCTAATGCCAGGCGGACACTCTCGCGATGAGCTTCCCGGACCCGTTCATCACCACCGACCAGAGCGGTCAGGGAAATCGATTTCGGTGCTGAAAAAGTCGCGTCCCACCCGGCACGATGCGCAGCGGTCGTAACCGTCTTTCCCGCGGCATTTTCATATCGGAAAGAGGCGCGATGTCGTACCAGTTGTTCACCCGTGACCGGGTGTTGGCCCTGGCACAGTCGCGAAAACTCTTCCCCGCCCACCGCCCCTCGCAAACCGTACTGTTCGGCTAGGCGACCCTGCCACGCGCCCTTAATTTCCTGTCCTCCGGCCCAATAGCTTTGCCCCGTCGAGGTGAATTCCTTCTGGTGGTAGCTCTGCGCTTGCCCGGCGGTGAGCGGTTTTGAAATCGTGAGCATGACTGTCCTACAGGTGTTCCGCGTTGAAGTCCATCGTCGTTGGTTCCACGTTCCCCACGCCTTGCGATGGCCCTTCGCCTTCCGGAGGCAGGTCTCGCGGAGTCACGGCGCGAGGCAGAAAATCGTCCATCTCTCGTTCCATGAATGCCTTGTGCATGGTCTGCATTTCAATATAGGGAAAAGAAAATTGGGCCACGTAGTTGCCATATTTCAGGTAGGCTCGGAGATCGTCCATGCCGGAGATTTCGGAAGGCATAACCAGCGGCTCGGTCTGCCGGTCCAAGGCGAAGTTTTTACCGCTTCGCGTGCCGTCGTAATGGGTTTCGCGCAATCGTTCGATTTCGACTTCGCCAATCGCTTCGCTCACCCACCTGGCGGCTCTCGGTTCGCTTGTACGCAAGAAGATCTTGGTTGCGGGTTGGGAGAGCATGGCCTCAGCATCCGGCCCGTAGCGAGCTTCCAGTTGGCTACGGCCTTGGAAACCGAGGATGATTGGATTGTTCGATTTCCGGTTTTCCGTGATCGCTGTATGAAGCTGCGGCAGGCGCTGCAGGCTGGCCAGTTCATCGATCACAAACCATGCTGGACGCTGGTGGGGATGCGGTTCGGTCAGCAGTCGCAATACTAGCAGGTCGAGCCACAGGCTGATGAGGGGCAGAAGGGCTTCCCGCAGCGCGGGACGCGAGGTGATGAAGATCCACCCGCGCCGCTCCTCCGCCCACTTCGTGGCCGTCCAGGTGGACGCTGTTTCCTCTGGCTTTGGCAGCAGCCGGAAGCTATCGGCGACCATATTCAGTGAACCCAGTACACCGGTTCGCTGATTGGGAGCCTTGGGATCGATCAGCGCCGCCAATTCGGTGCCCTTAACCCGGCGATCGATCTCTTCGGGGTGCGCCATCCAATCCACCAACTGGGTCGGCGCGGGCAAAAAGCTAAGCAGGTGGGCGAAGATTTTTTGTGGACTTTCTACGAAGAAGCGATGGCTCATGCCAGCGGGCTGAAAAAGGGAAACTGCGATGGCCTTAGCCTCGGCTTTGCGACGCAACTCGTCCGACGGACTCCAGTAAGGACAGCGGGAGTCGAGCGGATTCAGCACGATGTCGCCGCGACGCTCGTCATAAAACTGCTGGATGAACTCGCAGGCCGGATCATAGACAATCGCGCCGTGCCCGCGTTCCGCAACCTGGAATAGGATCTGGCGAATGATCGTAGATTTGCCCGCGCCGGTATCGCCCACGGTCAGGATGTGTTTGTTTTCGGCAGCTCTTGGGATGCGGAGCGGTTTCTTTTCGCCGTCGACCACGAGTCCGATGCCATCGCCGCCGAGGGCTTTTGAGAATTCACTCCCCGATACGAGCAGCGGCCCTTTGAGGCGACGACCATACCGCAGTTGTCGCCGGCGCCGGATATCTTTGCGGAGGGAGAAAGGCAGCTCGAGAACCAGGGCGAGCGCCCCCCAAAGCAGCGGAGTCTCGAACAAGTCCAACGGAGTGGTGCCACCATAGATCCATTGCGCGAGATAGGCATGCAAAGCCTGGTTTTGGTATACCCGAAGCGGTTCTCGCCAGAGAAGTCGTGGCCCTTGCTGAAGTGCCGCCGGCGAGAGTTGGAAAGGCAGAGC